>JACCDQ010113626.1_pt1 | contig 80940 bp, 78 predicted proteins | sample 7446031 | NCBI WGS metagenome assembly JACCDQ01 (sample SAMN15323442, study PRJNA562643) | freshwater metagenome | isolation source: river surface water | place: USA:Blue River Watershed | collected 2017-08-17
GTAATTCGCATCTTTTCTGATGCAGCAGCACCAGCAGTCATATTCTTAAAGACGAGATCAAAATCTTCATTATTTAGTGTGACATCTGTAGCAACGGATTCAATAGTAGAACCAATTCTGTAAGCACTGGCATTATCAGTTTCAGTCGAAAACTGGATACCAACACCAATTCCGTTAGTAGGAATAAGATTGGTTTCTCGTTCAATTCGCAATGGATAAAGAACTGTGCTAGTATTTGCAGATGTGTCAGTCAAATGCAGTTTATTTGACGGGCTGGTAGCACCAATACCAACATACCCTGAACTATCAATTCGCATACGCTCAACACTAGTACCAGAAGTATTGTCAGTTTCTACTATCAGTGTACCGCCATTACCTGCAAGTCTTGTTGTGTACAATCTTGCCTGGCCACCACCAGTACCAACTTCAAATTCCAATGTTGGGCTGACTTGACTTGCCAGAGTACCGTCTTTTTGTAACTTTATACCCACTGGAGCTGTATAAGCAGCAGCGGAAGTATCTTTAACATATACAACACCACTGGAAGTAGCCGCACTGGTAACGTGGAGTGGAGAAGTTGGTGCGGTGTTGCCGACACCAACTCTTCCTGCAAAATAATTCTTTGCGGAACTCGCAGCGTAGAAGTTAAATGTGTTCGCACCAACACTTAAATTGGAATAGAAACCATATGAGTTATTGGCTGAACCGAATGATATAGGATTTTGTCTAAATCCATAGTAGTTTTCAATAGTACCATAATAAGTAGAATCAAAACCTATAGCATTTGTTACAGTTCCAGACCCTGTTTCCGCCACATATGATGAAATACCTAGTAAAGTACTCACATTTGTCCCAGCTAAACCAGAACCTTGAGTCGTAGAATAAATGCCGCGAACTTCACCTGTTGAATTGAACGCACCAGTGTATAGATTCGATAGGACTTCAGCACCGGTTACAGTAGACGAATCGTTAGCAGTTGCCGTCTTTTGTGCATATGAACTGAAAACCGGATAACCATCTGGTGCACCAGTGCTGTTTATAAACTGTGTACCAGTAAGATACATATATCCGGTTGAGTCTATATTAAGCTTTTCAGATCCGTTTGTTTGGAAACTCAGTGCATTTGCACCAGTGGTTGCAATATTAATGCCAGCGCTGCCAGTGATATTTCCTACTGATGTGAGATTACCAGTCACATTAGCAGAACCATCAAATGATTGACCCCAAATAGTTCGTGCTGTTTGCAATGTAGTAGCTGTCGTAGCATTACCGCTTATTGCTGCCGTTATAGTATTTGCACTAAAGCTGCCATTGCTGTCTCGCAGCACTAGGCTGTTTGCTACAGTATTTGCTGATGCATCACTAGTATCGTAGAGTTTAACCCATGAATCCCATGTAGAAGTATTTGAAGATACTCGCATGAAAGCATTATTATTGTCAGTAAATGCTAACTGATGTACCTTACCCCCGGATGAATCAGACCAATGCTGCATGTTCAAGACACCGTGATATGCACCGCCGTCCGTAATGCCATCAGTACCGTTATTTTTCAAGTGTAATGTTGTACCACTGTAAGTATATGGTGCAAAATCAACAGCTCTTGTATCTTTATAATCAATACGAGAAGGTACAATACTTGCAGAACCGTTAAAGCTCACATCACCGATTGTTCGTGCTGTTTGCAATGTAGTTGCTGTTGAAGCATTTCCTACTAAAGCACCAGTGAAAGCGCTTGCATAGAAGTTATTTGCTTGAACATCACCGTAAACAAAACTTGCGTGAGCTGTGTCTATAGATGCATCTGGTTCTGGGTCATAGCGCTTAAAGAACTTCCAACGATTATCTGTAGCATCTCTGAAAATACCAGTGTGTGTATAAGCACCATCATTGTAGTTACCAACAATGCCGAGATCTGGGTTAGTAATTAAACTACCTTCATTCAGATAGATAAGATTATCCTCAATAGCAAGATTATTTGCATTGATAATTGTGGTGTTACCAGTAACTACAAGATTACCAGTAATAGTAAGATTACGGCCAACTGTAAGATCATTAGTAATTGTAACACTATCAGGAAGACCTATAGTGACAGCAGCGGTTTCAGTGCCAGAACCAGTGACTTCAATTTCGTTTGCTGTACCTGCAATTGTTGCTACGTAGTTCCCTGTAGTATCGACACCAAGAGCAACTGAATTTGCTGCCACAGTGGCAGTTATAGTAATGTCAGAGGAACCATTGAAGGAAGCAGAACCTGAAAGATCACCACCAAGTGAAATAGTTCTGGCTGTCTGTAATATAGTTGCGGTATTTGCGTTTCCATTAACTGAAATATTCCATGTACCCGAAGCACCGGTACCAGTCAGTGTAGGGACAAAACTATTATAATTCCCAGAATTTAAATATCTGCTCCAACCTGTCCAAGAACCAGAGAATTTACCTCGCATATAAAGTTCATTAGCAAGGTTTCCGTAAGCAACAGCAAGCTGTGTAACGTTTCCAGTAGTACCATATTCTATGTTTAAAGGATGGAAGTATGTAGCTGTTCCTGTGGGCCCGTTATTAGCATTACCATAAAGAAGAGTAAAACCAGCACCAGGAATTGTATTTGTAGGATCATTCCAATCAAGTGTGCCACCAGTAGAAGATGTTCTGAATAGAGAAGCAGCATATGCTGTTGTAGCAATAGTAGTGTTTATAACACCTTTTGCTTGTGTAACGGACGTATTGGCTACAGCAGCAGTTCCGCTTATATTAATACCCCAAGTGCCAGTCGCACCAACACCAGAAGTACTAGGGGCACCAATTTCAGTTAAAGACCATGAAACGTTAGCAGAACCATCGACTGATTTACCAGTTGAACCGATAGTAATTGTTCTGGGAGTCTGCCATGCTGTGGCAGTATTGGCATTTCCACTAAGAGGACCTACTATTGAGTTTGCGGAAATTCGGCCACTGATACTAACATTACCGTTGATTTGGAGTTTATCTGCTCCGTTATTTGCTGTTCCGATAAGAACATTACCAAAGGTTTCAGCAAGACGGATAGTACCGTCATCATCTACTTCTATAGAAGGAACACCAGAAATATCATTGACAGCAAAAATTGTCCCAGACATATTATCTGAGATGCTGAACAGTTGCCCATTATTACCTGAGAATGAAAGAACATCATTCGTCAGCATATTCATTGAGATTGCGTTATTTGAATCAGAATCTACTAATAGAATATTCTGAGCTTGCAAGCCATTCTTGGCTATAAATCTTTTATCGTTGGCCATCTGGTTCGACTATCCCCTTATTGGCTATATGTTTTAATACTATTTATGATTCTTGAATTGGATAGGCCCATTCTTCTGTAGAAAGAATAGCAAGGATTTCCGAATGAGTGTATTCTTGACTCTTTCCTTGAATTAAAACTATACTCGGTGGTTGCTCACCTTCATATTTCACAAAGGTTTTTAATGAATCAACTGAATATCTGCACGTTTCTGGAGCAGACTCCATAATTTCAGAAAAATTGACTTTGCTTAATTCTGATGATGGAATGATAACGTATCTACGATTTTCAAATGCCATATCGTCTCCTTGTTACTTCAAAGTTTTGTTTTACTTCAGAATCTGATAATGCCCGAGTATACATCATAATACTTGTTGTGACTGACTGCGTATAAGCATCAACCGAACTACCTATTCTATAGGATGCAGTATTGTTTATCATGGCAGTCGAATACGAATCAGAGTATATTATATTCCCATTTTGGTAAACATAACGATTACTTCCATTGTACAAACAAACAAAATTATTCCATCCACTACCAAAAGTCGGGAAAACATTGGGGATGGTATTCCTATTGACTCCATCAGATATATCAAAAAATAATCTGTCACCAGAACCGATCCCTAGATAAAATGGGGATGTTTCAACAGTAGTGTCATATTTATTGAATATTCTCTGAACAGCACCACTAATTCTTTTTATCCAAACTGAAATAGTGATTTGATTTGTAAAAGATATTGCAGTATTGTTACTGGCAATTATCATATCATTTACACCATCTGTTATAAAACTTTTTTCAGTTGAATTGAATGTAGTTCCATTCTGTATATTAAAATTTGTGCTATAATTAGTTAAATCTTTCCAAACAGTTCCACTGCCAGAATACGATTTGATATTAGCTGCATCCAAATATAATACAAGCCCATTTCTTACTACAGACGCACCATGAACGCGACTCATATCCCATATCTCCCACGAAGAGCATTGAAGTTTTGCTTTATTTCGCTTTCGCTTAACACTTTTCCATAAATTCTTAAAAAAGACACACTATGATTAGCAAATAATGATACACCTCCTCTAGAAGATATATAGAAAAAATCATTTCTAAATGCTGGATATGAAGATGTGTCTTTAGTCCCATTTAAGATTGTGTTTATATAAGCTTTTCTTCTTTGTGTTCCAGCAAGTCTAGACCATATGTTAGTATGCACATTTAACGTTGTCCCTATTATTCCAGTATAATTAAGAACACCTGATCCAAGGTATTGATTAGTGTGGTGGCTGTTTGAAACATATGATGTAGACCCACTGCTATTTGGCACCAAACCAAACCCCATAGAATTTGTATTCCAGTTCGAACTATGTTCAAAAGCCATGCCCATAGGTGTTATTGCAGTATTTACTTTAAGCCCAATTTCTACTGTTATATCGTCGTATCCGCCTAGATTTAATGTTGATGCACTCACCGAATAACTATTTGTGCCATCAAATGTGATATACTGCCCATCGCTAACTGGGGAATTAACAAGTGTAAAATGGTTATTATTTCCGCTTAAATCATTCCAAGCAGTCCCAGTTCCTGAATATGACTTCTTATTTGCAACATCTAAATGCAGTACTAAACCATCTCGAACTATATTTGCATTATAAACTGTTCCCATCATGCCACCATTAACGTTTCACTAGTCTTATATTGAGTCGAATTTGAAGTTGTTCTTGTTGCTAATAATCGCACGACACCTGCTGATATATCAACATCATAAATAGCAAGAGCATTTGAACCAGTATAAACGACACCGTATTCAGTAGCACTTGCTGTAGTCCCGTTATGTGCAACAAGAAGTTCTGTTACTTGAACCTCACCAGTTACACTGTCATAAGCTTGAACTATTAATTTACCAGATCTAAATGATGCTGCAGTAAAAGATGCTATCTGAGTTTTAGCAGTAGTTGCAAGTGTAATAGCTTCCGAATTTAAGTTGACATTTGAGTTAACTTCAATATCACCAACAACATCCAATTTTGCAGATGGTGTTGTGGTGGACATACCGATATTACCAGAAGCATCAATACGCACACGTTCTGTTAAACTAGAACCGGTTTTAAATGTAAGAATACCTGTTGTTGCATCGTTTGTTGCACCAATAGATACAATACCGTTAGCACCGTCTGTTGTGATAATCCCGCGAGTAGCACCAGCGGAACCAATTTGCAGTGATCTATTCCCACCTGCAACTCCGCCGATAGTAAGTGTTGCTGGCACGACAGAAGTGCCTATACCGATATTCCCACCATTTGGCTGTAATATTAGATTATATGCTGTGGCAGTACCATCAAAGCGTTGTTGTTGTATATAACCAAGGCCAGATGATGTGGTCCCAAACATAGTACCATATGAACCAGTCGCACCAAAAGACACATCAGTAGCAGCTACACCCAATGCTGGTATGCTAGAAGAAGGAGAATAACTGACGTTTAACATGGCTGTTGGTGTGGTTGAACCTATCCCAACTTTACCACTCGAGTCGATCCGCATACGTTCTGTAGTTGCGGTTCTAAATATAATAGGTGCGTTACCATTAGCGTTTGTAAAAGCAGCAAACCCATCAGCTGAAACTTGACTATAGAAAAAGTCGGAAGTTCTTGTAGTAGTAATTTTAGGAGCTGTATCTACTACTTGGAGACGAGAAGAAGGTGATGTAGTACCAATACCAACGTCACCTGCAGAAGTAATTCGCATTGACTCGGCAGTATTGACTGAAGTATTACCAGTCAGGAATGTAAGAGCGTCACCTTGTAAGGCTACAGCAGCAACACCTGCAGCAGGTGAGGTACTTGAAAAATAAACACCCATCCCATTTGTAGTAATTCCGCCGAATTCATCAAGAGCAGTAAGAGTTACATCACCGTAGGTAGCTGTAGCTCTAATCGGCGAACCATTACCGACTATACCACCGCCTTGGAATGTTTTAATTCCATTGAATATCTGATCACGAGGAGTTACAATACCAGAAATAGTAGTTGATGCTGGAAGGATAATAGCATCAGTACCTGTATCTGAGAAAATAGCTACAGCTGTAGTGTTTGCTGAATATGTTAGATTGGTGGCGCCTGTGCCACCAGATGCTACTGAAGCCCAGTAAATGCCAGATCCAGTTGACGTAAGTACTTGCCCCGAAGATCCAGTTGAATTGTTGGCAGTAAGTGCCCCACCTACTACCAAGCCATTCTTGACTACGAAATCTTTATTGATTGCCACGGTTCACATCTCCCCTGTGGTTTTAAAGTTATTTATTAAAGAAGACCAACCTTAGTAGAAGGAAATGCTCTATCAGGGCCCCAGATAATTCTAACAGCACCACCTGCTGCCGCTGATGGGGCATATATAGAAGTATCAATCCCACCGGAACCAGCACCGTAAATACCGCCAGAGAACGACATCCCGGTGACACCACCAGACCCGCCAGTACCAGGAGTACCACCGCCACCACCAACACCACCAGTACCACTAGTGCCTTCACCAAAAAGACCAACACCACCACCGCCTCGGCCAAAATTAGGGCTCGAGCCACCGCCACCACCACCGCCACCACCACCGGTGCCACCGGTGCCGTTTGAGCCACCAGCGCCACCAGAGCCACCAGCACCTGTATAACCACCAGCGCCACCACCTCCGCCTGGAGCATTTGTTATGTCTGAACCACCAGCACCGCCTTGACCGCCATTAGGATAAAAACCTCCGCCTAGCCCACCACCTCCGCCTTGTGCATTCACTCCGCCTTGACCGCCATAAGCAATTATAATACTGCTGTTTGCAAAATAAGAACTACCTCCGGTGGTTCCAGGCACACCGCTGCCAGCCCCAACGACAACTGTGTAAGATTGACCAGGAATTACAGCTATATTGTTGCGCCAAGCAAGGCCACCACCGCCACCACCACCACCACCAGTAGCGCTTCCTCCGCTGGCACCACCTGCACCAATACATACAACATGTACATAATCAATACCCGAATTTGGCGTGAATGAATAAGTACCAGGTGAAGTATAAGAAACTTCCCCGTAAAGCTGATTTAAACTTTCTACTGCTTGATATGATGCTACCCGTTCCCAACGTGAATATTCTGGGACATATACTTCGTATTTCTTTAGTGATGTGTTATAATAAACTTTCGGCTTAGAAATTGTTGGTCTTTCAACTGATGTTCCAGTAAGAACAGCGGTATAATCAAAACCCCATCTTACACCATCCCATACATAGGTTTTCAATCCTATAGTATATGTGTCACCTATAATTGGATTTGCTGGAAAATTAAGTGCCATTTGTAGTTTCCTCTAATGTAGGCCACTGGATGAAAAACGGATTCAAATTATTTACATTGTTGTAAATGTCTCGTAATGCTTGACGATATTGAACTATTGAAATATCGAGACTTACTGCCGTGCCATTAGCCACCGAAGTTTCTATAGCTTTAATTACTTTATAATCTGTCTCAGCAAGTTTTTCTTTGCATTTTTGCTTAACTGATTCCCATTTGATAGAAATATCAAATTCATTCGGAGATACTATAATCCAATCTGATCCATTCCATTCTATACGATCTGGATAACTAGAATCTGGAACATCAGGCGCTATCTTCCACCCATTAGCAATTAGATCATCTTCAGTTGGATTTGTAATTGTAAGACCATTTTCTAATCTAATTCTATTAGGTCTGCTATTTGGAACTGTGCCTTCCTTATAATAAAGCATCTTATCCTCCGTTTACTATGTATCTATACAATGAATCATTTGTTTGGTCAGTTATGTAAATGTTACCACCTTCAGGACTCATAAAAAGACCACCGTTTGGGTCTGGTACAAGATCTTCGATATAAGCATGAGACCAAAATGCCGCAGTTGTAATATCATAAGGGGTAGCCAAATAATATTTGTAAAGTCTTGCAGAAGCACCAGTCAATCCATAAAGGAATCTTCCATCGTGACTGATATAAACTGCCATGAGAGTATTTGAACCACCCAGATAATTTGCATCAGAATATGTCGTGGCAGATCCAGATAATGTTGTAATATCATATGGCACTGTCATAGTTTTTCTATAAAATGTGACGCCACTGACGTAGTATAATGATAATCCATCTCTCGACATACACCAAGCGTTTGAACTAACTGCAACAGCACTTACAGCAGAAGATTTGAAATACATTTGAGATATATTCCAAGCATTTATAAGACCATATCTTGCTAAGTTTCCAGTAGAGAAATCTACAAAAAAGAGATCTGTTCCATTTGCTGAAAGCCAAAATCGTGCTGCTGTAGATGAAAAAAGAGCAGAATCTATTCTTGCTTGAATAGGGACTGTTCTTACAAGTGTTGGTGATGTTATAGACCAAGGTGGTGAACAAGAATATTCTCGAATTACTATACTAGTACTATCAACAACAAAAAATGCATTTCCGTCTGGTCTAAAATAAATTGTTCTTGGAGTAGCTAGACCTAAACCAAATGTTTCGGCGTGAGTAATACGATTTGAGTTAACACCCGAACTTATAGTATCTGTGGCTCTGGACCAAAGAGTATAAATTTTGTCAGTACCAGTATCCATGACATAATGATATTTAGTACCAGGGACAAAATAATAACCGTTACATAATGTTGGGTTATCTAGGGGTATAGAACCAAACATAGCACCAGATTGGTTACCTGCTGTGGCACCGGCGACTGTCCAAGGAGTTGCCGCATTATATTCATAGATCTGGTCATTAGTGGCCCCGAGAAACGAAAATCTTGTTCCGGTAGAATTCCAAGCTATACTATTTGGTGCAGTATCTAATGCGGTAACAGATAATGAAACACTTGCGTATGCAGCAGTTGATAGATCCCAGGCTGTTGACATAGTATATTCGTAGATTGTATCATTGGTTGCACCAACAGTCCAAAATTTAGTACCGTCAGGTTTTACAGCAAGTCCTCTAGGTGTGGCTTCTTGGGTAGTCACAGAGAAAGATTTACTATCATAGGTAAGAGTAGTCACATCCCAAGCAGTACCGAAAGTATACGAAAAGATTGTATCCGATGTGGCACTCAAAACAAAAAGTTTTGTTCCATCCGGTGAAATGTAAAGACCTACTGGGTCAACTACCGTGGTGCCAAATGCATAGAAGTTTACCAAAGGTGTAAAACCACCTACTGTAAGATATGGATAAGTGAGTGAGTATTGATAAATTCGGTCGTTCGTGGTACCGACGGTATAAAGTCTTGTACCATCATCTGATACATACATATTTGCCATAGTAGTATCTTCAGCCAAAAGGCTAGCAGCTTGACCAGTCCATCTGCCAAGCCTAGATTCGTTTTCTATTACTGCTTCATTCACACCAACAGTATCTGGTATGCGATTGTCTACCTTGGCGGCGTGATGTGTTCTAATATCCATCACACCACCAGGCCATTCAGTAGTTACCTGACTGTATTGACCAATTTTATTGCTATTTGTTAGCATTAGGAAATTACCTCATAACTGCAAACTCCGGTCAAATCACCGTTAGCAGAAGCAGTAAGCCGTAACGAATCCCCTTCTTCTATATAAATCGGATAGTCTCGACCTATAGCAATAAAGGACGAATCAGCTGCAACTGAAACCGTGTTGATTATACGATATGCTGTAGCGTCTCTATAAAGATCAACAGTGATGTCACAAGCATTAATCCCATCTACATTGGCCACTACAAGAGCGTTTACTTTATGAACAGTATTGCTTGATGCTAAATTAGATACAATAGCAGTAGGTGTAGTTGAAACGTTTAGGACAGAGGTTTTACCAATGATTGTAGAAACCTGAAGAATATTAGGTGTTGACATTGTTTAACTCCTCAGTTGAATAGATATGTCATTGCAAGAGATTTTGAAATATTTGAGTCTGGCCCTTGTGGACCTTGGCTTCCACCAATTTCAATCCAGAAGGAAGTATTAGCACCCACATAATAAAGTGAAAGTGCGGTTGTTTCACTATCAAACCAAAGAGCACCTGGATTAGGATCAAGTGGTGCTGTATTGGCAACAGTAATACTTGCCCCACCAACGCCACCCAAAGCAGCTATGACTTCTGGTGTTAAACTGTTAACTTTAAGTCTTGTAACCATTCTTAAATTCCTATACTATAGCGAATAGCTTTGGCTGTTACATTGCTGTATGACGGATTCACCATGAGTCTAACTAAACCACCCGAAATATCTGCATCTAAAGTACCAAGTGTTAAGTTAGTTTTTAGTTGAGCATATTCTGTTGCGTAAACCTGGGAACCATCGTGCATCACTAAAACTTCTGATGATTGGTATGATGTATTGTTTGCTAATTGAACAAGATACTTTGCTGTTCTGTAAATAGTAGTATCAAATGTATCTAGTATTTGACTTGGTGAGGTATTCGAATATGACGCTGAAGCATCACTGAATTGTGGGTTATACGGCTGGAAAATACGTGCTTCCACAACGTCAGTATTAGCAAGAGGTTCATCAAAGACAAGTGACGAACCAGCTATACTATAAGCAGCATCTTCTTGAACAAAACCGTTGATTGTAACGAGAACAAATGCTTCGCCAAGAGGAGTAGCACTTAATATGTAACTTGAAGCAGCAGTATTACCTGTGAATGTATCCCGAATAACAGACTGTGATGCTGATGCAATTATAGTGCCCCCGCCACCGCCACCGCCTGCAGCAGCCCAGTAAGCTACAGTTCCATTTGTTGTAAGTACTTGACCAGCAGTACCTTTCGTACCAGCAGAGTCAACAATGCCCCCAGTAATTCTCACATTTCCACTGATGTGCAATTTTTCAGTAGGTGCTGTAATGCCAACACCGACTCGATCATTAAGAGAGTCTATGAAAAATGTTCCGCTATCAAAGCTAGTATTTCCGCTTATGACAGGTGAGATGAGAGAAGGAGAATTTGCAAAAACCAGTGAGCCAGTTCCAGTTTCATCTGAAATAATGCTTGCTAGTTGAGCAGATGTAGTTACTCCAAACTGACCTAAATTTAGATTAGTTGTGGCAACTTGTAAAACCGAATTTGACGTGCTAGATTGTTTAAAGAACATCTTGCCGTCATAAGTATTAATTGCAACTTCGCCAAGCTGCAACTGTGCGTCAGTAGGAGTCTTTCCTGGAACTGCACTACGACGTAATTTGATAAGCGTATCTGTCATATGACCTCACAAATTAAGTCGGCTATATAGCCGTTTTTGTTATTTAGGTGTTAGTTTATATAAACTTTTACCAAGGTAGACCAGGAGATAATTCGGAATGGCGAACCATTTCCGTTTCAACTCGTATGTTCTCCTCTATTGCTTGTTTATTGACTGTATCCCAGACCCAATTCAGAACAATATCTTTAGTCAAAGAATTAAAATCTATGAATGTCGGAGAAGTTGGATCAGGATTTAATCTTATATTATCATAAATCTGCCATTTTCTACCAGTTTCAGTATTAAAAGCTTCACACTTCCAATAGACGGCAATTACGCCGCCGTCTATTGGGTTACGATCCATTTGGGTTATATCCCAAGTATATTCTATTGCCATTTATATCACCTTAGAATGTACCGCCGTCTATGGCGATAATTGAAACAAAGCCAGCCGAAGCAGCAAAGTTAAGAGCATCGAAGCTAGCAACACCTTTGACTGTATTGTTTGCATCAACACCTGAAATGGTGAATGTAACACCTTCGCCGGCAGAACCGCTAAGTGAAAGTCCAGTACCAGCACCGACAGCTACAGCAGCGACATAGTTACCAGTGGTATCAGTTCCCAGAGCAACCGAGCCAGCAGCAATTGTGGCAGTAATTGTTACGTTTGCAGAACCGTCGAAGGAAGCCGAACCGCTAAGATCACCTCCGAGAGAAATTGTTCTTGGGTTAGCCAGAACCGTAGCAGAATCCGCCAGAGCAACCTTCTGAGTAGTTTCTGAATAGTATGATGTACTAGAGTGAGAATAAAAAGTGATTTGCTGACCGACGGGAATAGTCATTCCCGCGTTAGTAGATAATGAGTCTATTGTGCCACCGGAAGGTGGGTATACTATAATAGGATTTGTCCCTCTGTTATTTACAACAATTCTCTTACCTTGAAAGCCACCTGTCAGGGTTACACCCGATGGGTTACTTGGAGTGGAAGTTACAGTGACATATTCAGTAGCAGTATTACCTTGGCCTTGTGCGTTCGAACCAGCAGCTAATGTTCCGATTGAATAGGCTATGGTCGGTGTATTGATAGTTGCACTATTCGCACGAACGACGTTACCACTACCGTTATAAGCTCCAAATCCTACAACATCGAAATCCCATTCGGCTGAGGTATTCAACCCACCAGCAGATATACAGGTGAATCTTATAGTGGTATTCGGAATGATGGTAGTAATAGATGCGGAAGTAGAAGTATTAACTGTTAATGTACCAGATGAATTATTATTAATCTCAAAAAACCAACCAACTGACAGCCCAGAAGTCGATGGTAAATTAACAGTATGTGTCAAACTACCAGTGAATATTTGATAAGCTGTTGAAGTATTAGTAAGACTTGTAGTACCTGCAGATGTTACAGTTGAGGTAGAACCATACAGTGCAGCAAGTGCTGCAGGAAGTGAAGTCTGTCCTGTACCACCGTATGTTGGGCTGATTACAGAACCGTTCCAAGTACCTGAAGTAATCGTACCAACAGTAGTCAGCGAAGCGGAACCAGCGAGTGGTGAAGCACCAATAGTATTATACGAGATAGTTACTGCAGTATTACCGTTAAAGGTTGTGCCCGAGGCAGCACCAGCACCACCGTTATTGAATGTCAATAGAGTAGGTGTGTTAGCAGTTATGGTAATATCGGCAGAACCGTTAAACGACACACCGTTGATATTTCGTTCTGTTTGCAACGTAGTAGCTGTCGTAGCATTACCGCTCAAGGCAGCTGTGATGGTCCCAGCGGCAAAGTTGCCAGATGCGTCTCTAGCGACTACTTTTGAAGCTGTGTTAACTGATGTTGCGTCAACAGCAAGAGTAAGAGCAGCACCTTCAGAACCACCATTACCGCCAGTAATATACGAACCGTTTGTAATCGAAGCAACATAGTTACCAGTTGTGTCAGTTCCAAGAGCAACGGAATTTGGCTGGATTGTTGCAGTAATGGTTACATCACCTGAACCGTCAAAAGTGGTATTACCTGAAAGATCACCATTCAGATTTATCTTACGAGCAGTAGCAAGTTTTGTAGCTGTTGCGGCATTACCAGACAGAGCACCATAGAAAATGGATGCTTCCATTTCAGCAAGTTGGAACGTATTATTGCTGGTATCAATATAAGTACCTGGTTCTGGGACATAACCTTGGAAAACTTTAAAGCGACCATCGGTAGCATCACGGAAGAAACCAGCATGTGCATAGGTTCCATCATTATAGTTACCAACAAAACCAAGATCTGGGTTAGTAGCATTTCTAGCTTCAGCAAGACCACCAGATACATAAGTACCAGTTGCGGAATTAGAAACAGTAAATGTAGTAGCATCAGATGAAATGATTATTTGATTGCTTAGGTTATAAGCAGATGGGTTTATACCTGTAATTGTGACGGTCATACCTGGGTCAAATGTATTGGTTCCAGATACAGTATAGACAACAGTAGAACCGTTACCTACAGCGTTAGTGATAGTTTCGTATGCACCTTCGTTAAGATAAATCAGGTTATCCTGGATTGCAAGAGACTGTGTAGAGATGGTAATTGTGTTACCAGAAACAACCAAGTTTCCGTCTACTTGCATTGAACCAGTAAGGTTCATATTTCTGAATGTCACGTTTGCAGTAGGTGCTACGTCTTGGCCGATTGAAACAGTTGGAGACCAACCTTCACCAGCAGTACCAGAAACAGTTACACCAGTTCCGCTAGTAAGACCGGCAATATAGTTACCAGTTGTGTCAGTACCCAGAGCAACAGAATTTGGCTGTATAGTGGTTGTGATCGTTACGTTACCAAGGTCAGTCATAGTAGCAGAACCAGCAACATCACCTGAGAGTGTTATTGTTGGGTCATTTACATTGATACTAATAGCATTTGTAGCGTCATTATAGGTTACAGTGAGGCCAGATTGAGTACCTGCAGCAAAGGCAGCAGCAACTGCATCCTGTGCAACTTCAACAAAATCAGTTACAGCAGAAGCTTGAATTGAAATTGGAGTTGTACCAGCAGCAGTCAAGCGACCTTGAGCATCAACTGTAAATGTGGTTGAAGTGTTTGCAGAACCGTATGATCCAGCAGCAACAGCAGTATTACGAAGGGTTACAGTTACAGTATTTGCCGATGATGTTGTTGAAATACCAGTGCCACCAGCTATTTTGAGCTTATCAGTAAGAAGGTTTACAGAACCAGTTCCGCTATCACCAGTAACGCTGAGTGTTGTGGCAACGTTTGCAGTTGAAGCAACTGTAATGCGACCTTGAGCATCAATAGTCAAGACTGGAATTTGTGTGGCCGAACCGTAAGTAGCAGCGGTAACACCAGTATTTGTCAGATTGAATGTAACTGTATTAGCAGATACAGCAGTTGAGATACCAGTTCCGCCATTAAAGTCCAATGTCTCTGAAAGAAGCGAAATAGTATCAGTACCAGAATCACCCGTGATATTCAAAGCACTTGAGAATGCTGAAGTCAGATAATCCAGAGTGACGAGGTCATTACCAGAAACTGGTGCAGCAGCATTAGTAGCCCTTTTACCAGAAAGATCAAGCACACCACTTGGATTTAATACTAAGTTACCAGTTGATGTTGCAATTATATTGCCGTCAAGCGAAATATTATCAACGAAAAGCTGATTGATTTTACTATCTGCATCTACTACAATAGCAGAACTTGCTGTCAAAGTCCCTGGAGTATGATCCAGCATATCGGTAAAATACTTACCACCAATTACGTCTACGTTCGGTGCCTGCCCAGGTATAATTTCACTACCAGTACCTAGATAGAGTTTACCACCGGCTCCTGATGCCCAAGAATACGCAAGTTCACCTGAAGCGAGTGTTGTAGGTGATGTGGTATTCCCGGATCGTTTAATTCTGATTGTTGATGCCATCAGAAGTGTCCTCCGTTAATGTTTTGTTTTTCTAAATCTCGTGATGCTACAAATTTTTCAGTTGCCGAACTATAAATCAGAAGTGAACCATCTTCAAGACCACTCAGATCAACATCTGCTAGATCACTCAGTCGGCGGATAACTTGACCGGATTGGTTGACTAAAACTGAATTTTTGCCGGAAACTGTAGCCGACAGATTATTTTTTGGGTTTACTACGACTTTCATCTATCACCCGTTTGTATCTGTCATTGTTGAAACTATAAAGACAAGCCCCTCTAAAATTTTTGATTTTGTATTCAAAGGTGACGTCATAACAATATCATATTGGTATTTTCCGGGGACTGTATTTGCAGAGATATAAGCAGGAAGACTGATTTCAATCTTTCCTTGTTCTGGGTCTATTTGATTGGTCACGAAGCTGAATGTTTTTGCAGAAGAATATACTTTCTTTGCATCACCATTAAAAGAATACTCCGTGATATTCAGAATACTACCATCATCAGCATAGATGTCAAGATCTACACTAAAATCAGTACCTTGATCTATATAGAGATTTGCTCTGCTGGTCATATATTTGTTCTCTCTTTATTCATATTTATAAAGAATTTGCCTTTGAATTTTTTGGTTGACATTTCTACTAGTGCGTGTATAATGAATCTTACAGATTCAAATAATTCCATTCAATGGGTATTTATAAATAGACATAAAGTCTCTATGAGGTTGTCATGTCTATTTCCCAAAAATACAGAAGTTACGGTCTGAGAAGATTAAACAATCTTTCGGATATTTCGGATCCTGAAACTGCTCTCAATAACATACTGAATGAACTTCAGGTTGAAACTGGTAAATCATTTATTTCGCAAGATTTAGATGTGATACGAGGCATCAAAGATGCGAATGTGGATTCATCCACATTTTTCCAATTAGCATCAACAGCAGAAACTTATACATTTGCTAATACTTCCGGGATTTTTGAAGATTTTGTCTCTCCGCTCATTACATTGAAGGACAAAATCAACACATACCGTTCTGTTACAGGTGAACCTGGTGCTATATCTTCAGGTATGGGACCTACCGCTTGGTTCGTACCTTCATCATCTGTGAATAATAATATAACGACAACATTAAGTCTCAACAGCATCATTCCAAACTTTAATACTAGTAAGACTAATCTTATAAAAAATGATGATTTTTGGTCTCTTGGTGAATTTTATCTTGAAGATAAATTTGATGATAGTTTTCCAGATGAGAATGGCGGTATTGCATGGGAAGGTTATTTCTCCCCCGGTTCACTCTATACTTCACCTCAAGCTTCATTTGTGACAACAGGTTTATTTCATGTCGAAATAGATAAATTTAAGAATGGCAACTGGGAAACACTAAAATCAATTTATAAACCTGTTCGTCAGGTCATATTGAACTTTGGTGCTACGAATGAGACTGTTTTAAATTTGAACTCAGGTTATTCTAAGACTTTGGCTATAGGCGATAAGTTGGAATCAAATACAAATATAGTTATTACTGCAATAAATGGGGATAACATTACATTATCAGCACCTGTTAGTTTTGGTGAAGGTGATTATGTTAACTTCAAATTTGACCTTGGTACTGATGAGATTTCCGGTTCATATGCATTTGATAAATTGTATGATGTTGGCGATCACGTCCCTATTCGTATCTTCTGGTGGTACCCACCCAACACAGTAGGTGCTCGAAAGTATTTACGAAATTTATATCTTAATTCGTCTATTATGACATATAATAATTTTTCTAATACTGATGTAACAAGTCCATCAGAATATGAAATTCGTAGACTGATAGATAATGCTGTCACAGATTATCAAGAAAATCACGGTTCTGTTTCCTATAAGAAATTCAGAACAACTAATACATTCAAAAGTAACTATATTCCTCCAAAAAGTTTCAATGATATTAATATGCGCGGTGGTAACACCTCCATAGGAATTACCTTTACTCAAGGGACACGTTATTTTGATACAACATATACTGCTATAGCAAATACTACTTCTGGGAATTACGTAATTGATTCGGCATTAAATTCATTTAGTAGAATTCCAAAAGGTATGCGTATTAAACAAGAATATGGGTCTGTCGGTGAAACTGGCACAAGAAATGTAACCATACCTTTTCTTGCATCTGGATCAAGTATTGCTTCAAAAATAATAAACCACAATGGTCTTATAGATTACTTCCTTGCTAGATCTTCTGGGAACGTAGTGACTATCCAAGGCGATACATCAGCCAATATCCGAAAAGGTATGATTTGTATTTCCAATTTTTCTGGGTCATCGACGTATAATACTATTACTGCAATTTCAAATACGACTTCGTTCACTACCTCTGGGCCATTAAATCTTGGTTCTACTTCGAATAATTATGTTTTTGTATATGCAGATTCGGGTATTCTTGATTTAAGTAAAGATATATATTGTACTGGTGTGATAGGTAAGTTAGTAACATCAACTGTTCCTAGCGGAAATAATAGAATAACTGTTGCATCTAATACAAGCCTCTCGTATGGAATGAAAGTACAATATAGTGGTGCGATTGAACCATCTGCTAACGTAGTCATTTCAGCCATAAGCGGAAACACAGTTATTCTTTCAAGCCTGACCACAGGCCAAATAAAAGCAAACATGACTGTTGTATTCGCGCCTTCTAATACAACGACTGATAAACAATCTTGTATTCTTCCACTGGATCTTTCACCGCCATTTCTAGGTATTTCTGATGGCCTTGATACTGTAGGTAAGAATATAGTAAGTTCAAACTCTCAGCTCGCAGTTGTAGCACTTTCACTTAATGCTAACAATACTCTTATTTCATCAGCTAACTCTAGTATGTCGTTTGACACTAAAATAAAGCTGAATACTACGTATCGAATTAAAGCTGTAAAAGTTTAAGGTTCATATGTGAGGCATAGAGAATATGCCTCACCATCTATGGTTATATCAACTGAATGAGTAAAATCAAGATTTGCTGATGAAGCAGTGTTAATCACTAGATTTGCACTGGCTTTTGTCAGCAAACTCAGTCCTTGGGCACCAGTAAAGTCAAGTGTCCCTACTGTTATGGATGCCGAAGATACAACCAAGTTGGCATTATTTTCAGACCAGAGATTTTCATTAGAAGAAAAAGCTCTGGTATAGACACCAGATTGTGGATTTACTATAAACAGACCTGGGTTAGTATTTGCACTCAAAGTTGTGTTATTCAAGCCAGATGTATCAATTACTTTAACAGAACCAGTAAAAGTTAGAGGATAAGAAGTAGAAAAATCCTTATCTTTTACTATTGATGTTTTTCTTTTTAGATTGAAATAATCAATATTATTATCAATAGCTGTAAAGTATGCACCAGTTGTAGAAGGAAATCCGGAGAAATATGCATTATATGCAGCTATTAATGAAGAGTAAACTCTATCTCTAGAATTAGCATCGGTATAATTGTCTAGAATTCTTGATTCACTTAAATCTTCAACGGTTCTTTTTCTTTCATAAGCAAGTGATTTTATATTATCAAGAGTGATCTCATCTGATCTTTGATATACTCCTACAGGTGGTGTAACTATACCAACTAATGTACTATTAGCAGATAATCTGAAAGTACTATATCCATCGGAATCTCTAACGTAATAAGTATCTGATCCTACTGTTATCTTAGTTCCGTTTGTGTAAACAAATTCTTTATCTGAAAACGTAACTGTATTACTGCTTATATTAGAAGCACTCACAGTAAGTGTAGATACATTTCGTTTATTGTTGAAAAATCTGAGTAAATCATCTGCTATAGATCCACCGCCCAGATTGTTTACTATACTGATGTCCGAATCTGGTGAATCGGATTCGCTGAGGTTTTTACTGCGGTCAAAACCGAGAAACTGAGATTTAGCCATTATGATACCTGTATTGTCCAGCCAGCCGCACGAAGTCTAGAAATGATAAATGTCTGGATTTCTGTTGAAGATGATGGTGACTGATTCCCGTTAAGTAATACTGTTACACCTGTTCGTGGATTTGCATCATAATTTGCTGCCATATCCTTCAAAATTTGATCCACAAAACCACGTTTTATTCCACAGTTTGCAAGATTCAAATATTTCAAAGCAGTATTTGTCGAAAGGAAGCCTTCCGAATATACAGCAGAACCAGACATTGGATTATTTGACATATGCACAGTCTGTATAGCTGGGCAATTTCGAAGATCCGGGACGGCAGTTATTAGATTAGAAAATGCTGTCAATTCACTCAGTGATGGGCAGATTATAGCTGGTATAAATGTGAGTTTATTGTTATTCACTATAATTTTTGCTATCTTTGCATGACTGATAAGTGGATATGAACCTGTGAGCTTATTATAGGAAAGATTGAGTGTAGTCAGATTTGGATTGACACTATATGACGGAACAGTACCACTAAAGTTATTATATCTCAGATAAAGTGAGTTAAGTTTTGCTGAATGAGTGAACAAAGGTAAATCACCTGATACTCCATTCAGTGATGATGATAACCAGAAATCTGTAAGATTAATGAGCCCATCCATAGATTTTTCTTCTATAGTACCTGTGAGATATGGTGAATATAGTTGGAATATTTGAAGTGTTGGTCTGCAACCGCCATCAAAACCAGAACCGAAAGTACTAGCATTAATTGCATATGTGCTATCGGTACTAGTAATCAAAGTATTCCAAGCGTTGAAAATCTTCAACGCTTTATTAGTATTGAATGACGGTAAAGGCCCCGATATGCGTGTATTTGTAAGTCGTATATCTTCAAGTGCTGTGCAGTTTGTAAACAGTGGGTTTGTATTACCTGTTGCATTTGAGTCAATACGGTAATAGTTTTTCAATGATGTTTTACCGGAAACATCAATAAAAGGTGTTACATTCCCGTTATAAGCCAACGTTTCTATCACATTTGAAGCAATGCTGACTGTATTGGTCGACATTGCATTTCTGCTAAAATTTAGATACTTTAAAGTAGTAGAATTTTGCACACTTGAGTGTAATGTACTAAAACGTTGATCTGATATACTGTAAAATTCGATTGGTGAATTTACAGAAGGAGAGATACCAGATGATCTTCGTGCATTTGAAGAATATGAATTATCAAGTGAGAAAGTAGTCAATGCTGTGAGAATATCAAGATTAGCAGTAGAAGTTCCAGCATATGTATTATCAAGAATAAGGGTATTAAGAGTTGTTGGGAGTCTGCTTATTACAGTATTCGAAAGTGTTCTCAAAGAACTTATATTTGATCTGGATAGATTGATATTGGAAAGATTCAAATAAGTAAGTTTTGGTGCGTACTTATTGAAGTTAGGCATCTCGATAAAATCAGATCCACTTAGATTTATAAAATCAAGATTACTAAATACAACCTGAGGAAAATCATATATTTTAAGATCTGGTAGAACCATTGAATAGATATTATCAACAGGGTAATAAAAATCTATATCTCGTTCTCTTGCTCTTGTTCCAAGAACTGAAATAACAGAATTTCTGGCCTGTGTCAAACCAGAAGTAAGGCTACCGGAAAGGACATTCTGGAATGTGAGCGTGCTATTATCATCTTTATTCCGTATCACCCATGAAGGTCTTAAATAAGGTGATGCACCATTTGGTCTTGCATTCTTGACTGTCATGTATACATTTCGTGCAGATGAGAAAAATGCTTTGAATCGAACCGGTATATTTTTCATAGCAAAAGCATCATAAGAAATACCGTCAATTTTTACTCTTATTTTATGAGTAGGAATTTCGGATTCAAACTGCTTTGCTTTTATTTCTCGATCAAGTGTCAGCGATGATAATTCTACACTACCACCGACTTTTACTTTTGAACCATAGTAAACACCTGAGCCCAAAGAAGACCATGCAGAAGCACGTGATGTGGAAATATCAGAAGAAACAACTGCACCGTTTGAAGCAAGACTATTAAACTTAAATGAAGATGCTATAATCGAACTATTAGCAACCATATTGGATGAAATTTCAGTTCGGCCGTCATTCAGCCCTATGAGATATTCACCATATGATCTTGTTTCAGTGAAAATGCCAATAAGATTTTTTTCTAAATCTATATCAAGTCCACTCAAAGCCTTAATATCTTCTGGCAACACACCTTCGGCAGCAATACCTCGAATTTTATCCAAATCTTTTATGTTTAGGTTTAAATTTTTGAGAATTTCAACAGTATCGGCAGCATCAGCCATCTGTAGAGAAGTTCTCAATCCTTGAATTGGCTCTACCATTATTGTTCCTTACCAAGAATATTGATGCTTATAGTTCCAGATTGACCTTCATCCAGTACCCTGCTATTTATATACAGTGACTTATTATTGAAGGCACCTTTGGTAATCTTAAATCTGTCAATTCCGAAGATATGATTTGTGTCCATATCAATAGTCTCATTTGCGCCAGCAAAGAATGTGTACTTGATTGAACCGGGACGCAGAGGCAGATTTATTTGGCTGTCGTATTTTACGCCATTCAATCTAGATTTATCAATAAAGTTAGCAGGAGGATTTTGATCGGAACTCAAACCGCCCATGTTAAAAAGACCATCAGTACTAAGATACTCATTTGTACCTATGACGTCTTTGATAGAGGAACCAGGGATTGGATTACCTACTTCTAGTTTGCTGATGTTGCTTTCAGAACCTATCAACCAGTTTGGCGAATATGAAAGCACTGAATTTCCATCTTGTTCTGTAATAACTATATTGTAAATTTTTGCTTCATCATGCATTGCTACAAAGATATAGAGCGGGTAAACATCGAACTTTGATATTTTTTGCTTTTGCACATGTCGAGCAGTCATGTTAATAATTCTAAAGGCGATGGTCCCATTAGGTATAGAAGTCAATGCATCGGATATTTCAGCATAATAAACTGTCTCAAGAGCATTGTTGATATACGATTGAATGTTACTTGTAAAGGTTACATTAACAGAACTTACTTGTGCAGTTACGTATTTGTTACCATCCCATACACCTATTTCCCCTCCTAGAAGAGTAATATTAGGATCATTTTCGAATACTAGATAGTTACCGCTGCCTATATTAGGTATGCTATTTGTATATGTAACACTAGCTTCAACATCTGTGACTTCTATATTTACGGAACTACATTCACCGCTATTAGAACCTTTTGGTCTAGGAATTCTGTAATCCTCTTCCATGACATAACCAATTCTTGGTTCAAACTCACGAGTTTCATCACCGTTCATATTTTTCTCTGCTTGGAAGTGAGAATATTCTAAGTAAAGTTCTTCGTCTATATTTAATGGAGTTTCATCAAAGAGTAACTCACCTTCGGTTCCAAGCGAAGGTTCTTTACTTGTGACACCTATTCTAAATTCTCTGAAATGACTTGTTGGTTCGTTTGAAATCGGATTGAGGAAACGGAAAGCAATTTTATTCTTATATAGTGGTGTGTTTGCTACAGCAATATCTTCAAAGCCATATAGTTTCCCCGTGAAGGTGTAGTTGTAAAGTCCAACCGAGGTACTATTGATTAATGCTGAAGCAGTAGAAGCAAAACCAGGTGCTGAAGGTTCATTGTTTACAGTAGCAGTACCTCTTCTTCTTTTTATCGAAGCTGTAGTGAGGTCATTCTCATCTGGATAAACATATGAACTGAAAATACCGGGTGCTATTATTTTCTTACCTGTATCCGCTAAAGTAAAAGTTTCATTCAGTTCTGGATTAGCAAAAACCAGAGTTGATCCATTTACAATTTCAAAATCATGCGTAGTTGCTCGCTGACCATTTACAAGGCCAGTCGCGTAGAAATGGCCAAATCCATTTTTACAGCCTTCACATTCCAGAATATCTATACGAGCATTTCTATCAACTGATGCTGTAATTCGATCAATAAAGAAATTCTTCTGGTTCGGTGTTGCAATGCCATCTCTATTATAGATAACTTCTTTTGTCTGGAAACCAATGATAGGTTTACTTTGATTATTGACAATTTCCTTTTCCTCTTTAGTATAAGAGTCAAAGGTAAATGATCCTTCATCAGCACCGTCGATATAATAAGAGGCACCGTATTTGTAGATATAGATTGGTTCTCTAAGACCAGATGTTTCATTGATAACTGTAGTATATCTGAAATGCATATAAGGATTGCGCAGAGCAGGATAGTTTAAAGTATTCTCAATTATCAATGTGTGAATGAGAACCCAACGGCATTCTCCATGTCCAACTGGCACATATGCATAGAACTTAGCACCGATAGCACCATACCAAGAATATTCAATCTTGAACATGGTGACTTGCTGGAACGAAATATTATACTGTGAAGGGCCCGACCCGTTAAGTGGATCTCCATTGAATTGATCTTGTGATATTACAGTCTGATAGCGTGGTAGATCATTGATAGGATCATATTCACCGTTTAGGAGTTCGGCACCAGGGCGCTCAAATGGGTTTGGTGAAACTGTAATGGTCTGATCGCTTTCTTTAAGACCGTTCACCTCCAACGCTTTAGCTGTTAGTGCTACTGTGCTTCTTCGTACGATATTAAAATTGGAACCCGCAAGTTGGAACATATACTGGTCAGTTTCGTTGGCGCAGCCCCATTCAATTTTGTTGCTTGTACTGGTTTCATCAAAGTTTATTTTGATGCCAAATGTAAAACCACTTATAGCGCCTGGTTGGTATCTGAAAGCTTCTTTACTCTGGATTTGTGCATAGTAATATGAGTCAGATCTGTATCCAGGTCTTGTATTACTTTGAGTATATGAAATACCAAGAATATCCGTAATTCTTTGGAATGAAAGTGTCTTGAGACTTGAAGGTAATTCTCTTGGATCTTCTAGCAAACCGTCACGAATGTCCATCCAAGCCATAGTCCACTTTTCAATATGAGTCATAGCTGTATTGAAATTCTGGTTGTATTCTACATCAAGACCACTCAAGTCAGTACCAGCACCACCGCCATCTTCTCTTGAAGTGTCTATTGGTGGTAGGAAATTACGTTCTGCAAAATCATCGAGACCAAGATAGAATTTATAGTATTGATAAAGATCATTGCCCATCTTAATGAAATTGAGATAGAGAGGAAATAGAACAGAATTATATCGTCCCTGATCTTCAAATTTGGGCCCCCATGGGAAGGTCCATGGTGTTGGGTATGCTTCAATAGCAAGAGCTTGTTGGTCTGGGTGCTCTTTTAATCTTGGGTAGAAATGTTCTCCGTAGGTCTTATTTGATCTTCTGGTCCATTCAGTTGGGGCGTATGGGCTTGGATTTCTATAAAATTCCCATGTATTACTATCAAGACCATAAATCGAAACATCAGCAAGCAAAGATTGCTGAACATTCTTTCTTGGAACACCAAGAAGCGAAGATGATACTGCTGAAAGTTCAGGGAATTGTTCTTCAACTGCCAACGGACCGCCAAGAGCAATGGCCAATCCTTTTTCATTGTTGACATGCATGGACATTGCATTGTCTGCTGCAAAGAAGCCAGGTAATTCAACATTTGTCTTCGTATAAAGGAAGTTACCTGCTTCATCGCGAAGCAGGTTTCCTCGTATATCTACTAAAACTTGATCTGTTTCTATTGATCTAGAAGCAGTTTTTTCAAAGCCGATCTTTACTTGTTTTGTCATAACTTATTGTTCTTCCCATGTAAGTCCCACACTAATTTCTGCGGCAGGTGTTCCGTTAGCAGTACTTGAACTAGAAGTTGCTAGGTAAACACTTGCGACTTCATTTGTGAGAGGATATGACAGATAATCTTTATTGTAGTCAAAGTAACTCAGAAGATCAAATTGGTCAGATCCTGGTTTAAGGAAGAACGAAGCAGTTTTTACACCGGTTCCTGGTACTGGGGCTTGAATTGTATTCGATATGTAGACAGAACTGAGTCTTTCTTTTTCTATAAACGAATCAGATTCAATACCAACAGTGGTTGTATTACCAGAGAATATTGTATTTCCTGTAAAGTCAAAACGTCCGTCTTTAACAAATGGATAATCAGTACCAGAATATAGAACAACTGGAGTAGAGAAAACCTCTTTCAGTTCAAAGTAATATTGGCTTCCATTATCTCTGTAGAGTTTACCGAATACAGTACCGACGTTTGATCTAAACCAACCGTATACATAATCATCATCCTTCAGAAGATAAGTCGTTGACGATGTTGTGAGCGGAAGATTTTGGCTTGTGACTGTGTAAGGTGCTGTAAGAGTGAATGATCCATTTGTTGGAATATTTGGCTGGAACAGAGGAGTTTTGATAATATCCATTTTAACTGGTATTGAACTAAAGTTAGCCGTTGACAGTTTTGTAGGATAAACTTGAACTCTGTTACGAACACCAAAACCAACCGAGTTAAGGATGTTTTGTTTTGCTTTCAGACCAAATGCAAGTGAAGGTCTATCAGTAATAATCTTAATTCCGTTCTTTGATACAAGATCAGATTTGTTAATGTAAAGTTTATTGCCGTCTACCCATGTAACAAAGACGTTTTGGTCCTGAGCACTACTTGTGACAATCTGTGATCTCATAAAGTATGTGCGGTCTGTAGGTCCGATATTACCTGGCAGAGTGATATAGGTTGCGCCAAACGTAGCATTTGCTGAAGTAGTTACAGAACCAACGTCAAAGATCTTACCATATGTGTTGGTATTAATGTTGTTTGTGTGGCTGTATAGGCGAACAGTTCCTCTGTCACCACCGTCGATATAGTAAGAAGCACCGTATTTCACAATGTGATCTGATACTGAACCGTATGTCTTGTCTTTGGCATCAAGTATACCATATTTGGAAGTTGAACCACCGCCATATGTCAGATATGAAATTGGAAGTGTAGCGTTTCCAAGTGAAGCAACTTTTAGTTGGTTAGATGCACGCATGTGATGGACACGGACCCAACGAGCTTCACCATTACCGACTGGGACATAGGCCAGGAAGAGAGCACCAACAGCGCCATACCAAGAAAATTCAACTTTAAGCATTGACACATTTTCTGGGTCCAAATTCCAAGCACTGGTTGCAGCAAGCTGTGTGCCGTTATTCAGAACAGAACGGCCAGGTCTTACAGTTGTAATATTTCCTGTTTCGATTTCACCGGAAGCAATATCACTGTAAACTACTTTTCTATTTGCAACACCATCCAGCTTATCACCGCTAAATCTTGAACGTGGTACTCTATATTCATAAACTGCATAATACTTTGGATCAACATTTTGCTTAACCCAGTTATTGAAAACGTAGTTTACATAATCAATTTCTGCTTTAAGTGAATCAGATCCACCAGGTGCTGAAAGGTCATATGTAGTATTGATATAACCGACACGATTGATGAAGTTGTTATTATAGTCACCATCTGCTGGATCTGGATTTGCATAAGCAAGATCTTCAAGATTTCCATCTATGCCGCTACCTTCTGGTTTAGCATACATGTATGGGAACATGCCATCATAACGCTTATAGTTTGTTTCAGGTGCGGTAGGTTGTGGTCCGTTGAAATACTGTCTTGGGAAAATAAATGGGACAGTAGGTTCAATGAAGTTTGAAGTACCTGCTGAAGTAATATCTATTTCTACTTTTGATGCACTATCAACATCATAAAGATCTGGGTCATAAAGTTTGAGAACATTATTTCTTGGACCTGAAACTGAAAGAACTGCGTAAACTTTTCCGCTTACTAAACCACCAGCATCACCAATAAAGGTTACGTGCTGATTTTTAACAAATTCACCATATGAGGCTTCAACTGTATTAGCAGTTGCGGAAGCACTTACAGCTATTTGCTTTATAGGTTTCAGAAGTGATGGATCATAAACAGCCGCGTGAATATGGATGAGACCATCTCGTAATGTGACAAGATCACCGAATTGAGGGCCAACACCAAATTCCATAACACCGTTATACTCGGTGGTGAAGTTAGCATAGAGAGGAGCAAAAAGATCAAGATCAAGTTTATCTGTATTTGTTTTAGTTGAAGAAGTTGCAGTAGTAGAAGCAAGACCAAACAATGAGAAAACAGGAGTAAAGCCGGCAGCTGAGGCACCTTTCAGAATTGAAGCAGTCATGCTCCAACCTGTACCTGGGTTATCAGCACTTACGATGTTTGATGTTTTTGAAATAAGCTTTTTGAGAAGAGTATGTGCTCTTTGGTGGAACACAAGAACTGAGTTACTTGTGAAGCTTGTTGTAACACGAAGAATATCATTAAAGTAGAAATTCTTCATATTATAGACAGTAGCGGAATTACCACCATATGCCAAATCTCGAGCATAACCGTCAACGATATAACCAATATCTCTAAAACACTTGTACTTTATGTCAGCAGTATAATTTGTTGGATCACCAGTAAAGCTTTCAGAAACAAGATAACCAAGGTATCTCTTATAGATTGAGAAAATGGTAAGAATTTTGTTTCTTGCCCAGATTGAAGTGCTGGTTGATGTAAGTGTGCCAGACGATGGCTGTGTACCGCCAACAGCATCAATAGTAAACGCTGTGAGTGCGTCTATACGTGTGTCTCTTGCTACACTGTTAAGATATGTATATCCGGAAAGATACGTCTTAAGAACAGCTCTTAATTCGGTGTGCAGACGAACTTCTGCTGCGGTCTTGAGAGGATCACCAGAACCCAAGAGAGCAGTTCGGTATGTTGTAGCATTTGTAACTGAGTGCCCAGTGCCGCCGTATTGAAGGTCGAGTACATAAGCATCAATAGCAAATGTAGCATCTCGTTTACACTTATCAGTATTTGAAGTAAGATGAGCAAGGCTAGTAGCGTTAGGTGCTGTGGTTGTAAAATATGTCACAGCAGCATTATATGCAGCATCAACTATAGCAAAACGATTCAGTTGGAGCGTATCAATTGCATTTGGTTCTGCGTTTGGCTCGCCCGAAGGATCATCTGCTTGCTTACCAACAATGCGATAATCTTTAATTTGACCGCCAACAGCATCTGTAAATGGAAGGGCAGCATAGCGATTTAAGGATTGTGTACGACGTGTAGTTACAAAGTTATCACCTTTACCATCACCTCTTGATTCCCAGTAATATCCATCATAGTTATCAAAGATACCAAATTTGCGGATTGCTGGGTTCTGGTCATATTTTTCAGCATTTGTAGCAGCAGAGTCTGGGTCAGCAGGTGTTGGGCTTGTAGAACTTTTTACACCGAAAGTAGCTGCGGAAACACGGCCTGGTTGATAACGGAAGAAACGCTTTGAGGAAAGAACAGCAATTTTATCCTTACCAGCTTGAACCAAAGCACCTGCTTCAGAAGGTTTGTGTTGGATACCATATCCTTCAGTATATTCTACTGGAGAAGCAGACCATTCAGTTGGATTGACATCATATGTGTTAACGTCAGAGAAAATACCAAGAGCAACTTCACCTCTAGGAATACCTAGAAGAGACATCGCAACTTCGGATTGGATCTTCTGTTGTTCAATAACAGGAATAGCTAGTTGGTCTGTAGCTATAACAACTGGGATTGATTGTGAAGCTGGTTTAGCACCAGGGGTCACAGGTGTTGTTCTACCGACATTTACTACAGAAGCGTTATTGTTTATGTTCGTTAAGCTAGACATTATTGTACTTTTCCTTTAGCGAGAACAAATTCATTTTTAATTTTCAGAACACCACCAGATCCAGCTTCACTTATAGATGAACTGTAATCTATTGTCACATATGCCTGTGATGGATTTGGAGTAGTATTTTCAAGAATACTCAAGATCACACCTTCGGTATTGTCCAATGTTCCTGCACCTATTGTACCGCCATGACCGCTAAATTTGACAGTTCTGCCGACAGCAAGGTTGCTATAATTTATTAGTGTTACTCTATATTTATCATTGCCAAGACCATCTGGATTGATAACTGGACTGTTAATAACAGTACCAGATGGGACTTGTTCAGTCTGAATTGCTCTATAAACTATTCCGACGTGACCAGTATTGGCAGCCAACATATTTGTGAATGAATATGTACTCATAAGAGTTTCAACATTCTGTTTACTGATAGAGAATTGGAATTCACCAGCAGCTTTATTTGGACCTACGATATCGGAAATAAAGTTAGGAAGTGTTCCATACAACTGTTCTACGTTATTGAATTTTCCGAGTTTGCTCAGGGTGTAAGCAAGAGAACCTTCATTTGCAGTAAGATCAAAAGCAGAACCATTTTCCTGGTAGAGGAAGGCAGGGCTTGTAAATGATGTATTTGCTTCAAGTATAATGTTTACACTGTCATATTCAGAATTGAGAACATCTGGCCCAGGGATAAACTCACCAGCAGGACCTTTTATGATATTTGCGGAATTGACAAAGAAACGTGAACCGTATGTCAGCACACCAGAGCCAGTATTTTCAACTATGTTGCCAGAGAAAATGCCGTTGTATGTGGTAGAAATGTCAACAGAGTCACTGAAATTTTTGAATACGTTGTGTGTTACCATAACATCTTCACCTTCCGGTGCATACAACGGTGAGTATGCATAAAGATCACTCATCCCAGAATCTTCAAATCGGCAACTATCAACTAGAAGTTTTGTTGGCTGAGGTGAATAGATACCACCACCGACTACATTGCGAACATGGACCTTATCAATATTAAGATCCGAACCTGTAAGTGAAATAGCATAGTTAGCGTCTGCTTCACTACCTTCATCATAATCAAGTGCCTGATTTTGCATATTACCGTCTATGTCAAAATTAGATAGACCTATATTAGTAACACCCGAACCAGATGCATATATAACTTTGTTGTGTGTTTCAGTAGACCAAGGCATCTTGTAAAGTACCGATTGGTGACCCTTACCGTATATTGTAAAGTTACCCGAACCTGGGAGAGTCAACGACGATATAATATAGCGTCGATCATTCAAAGTAAGCGATTTAACACCAGCTACAACACGCTCGTTAATAGCATCTTGTACTGTTGAAGTATCATTGTGAGAAATAGCAAGTGAATTATTCATGTAATACGAGTCAGCAAGTATTATTCTACTTTGAACAGTATCAATGCTTGCAATTGTTGCATCCACCCAGCCTTTTACAGCTGTACTTGGGATTGTTACTGGAATATGTATCAAACCAGATTGAGCTGTATATTCACCGTTTGCATTTTTATTTGTCCATGTATTGCTATTATAACCAGCATAGTCATAATAAATTATGTTGCTAAGTTTAGAAACACCAAGTTGTTTAGGCCCGAGGACATCAATAAGAGTATATGAGCCATTATTATAACTTCTGTAAACAAGAATACCATACGACGCTGATGATCTATTAAATTCAATGCGTATATTGTTATTAAGATTAAATGCTGATAATAAATTTGAACCTAATTCTATTGTGCTTGAAGCAACAGAACCAGCAGAAAGTTTACCATTGTTAAGTGCAAAATGTACGAGTTTATATTTGACTGTATTTCCGCCAGTACCTGTGAGACCACTCTTTGTAATACCGACAAATGTAGGCACATCATTAATTAGTGCATTATCCGAACTTGCACCAAAAATACGAATAGTTTCGCCTACGGTAAACTTTGTGAGATTTAGTGAACTCAAAGTTATAGTATTAGTCGCTGTTACAGTTGTAAGTGCAGCAGCCGGGATATTGAATTCTGAGTCAATTAATCTTGATTCTTGAAGTTCATTTGAGTACAATCGGAATAGTTCTGGAAAGCGAGTGTCAAAACGGCTATCAAATCTTGAATTAGTAAAATACCAATTTGTGGAACCTTCAGTCAACTGATTCGTGTTGAATGAATTGAGATTTGTCACATATGGAGAACCGTTTAGTGTAGAACCATCATTTATAAGATCACTAGTTCTAGTAGGTACTACTGGTTTATTCGTAAGATTATTGTAATTTCTGTAGTATGAAGAACTCTGACCATTAAACAGTGTAACATTCAGCTTCGGTGTAGTATTAGCCGTTGTGTAAGCATTCAAGTCAGTTACTATCTTATCAACAGTCTTATATGTATTTGCTGTAATAGATGAACCAAGAGTTGAAAGCTTGATCTTATTGCTTTCAGAAGTCTCCGAATTTATGAAAAGAAGAAGATCATTTGATGATACGTCTTCATTGGAAACTTCAAAAAGTTCGGATATTTTTATCTGTGGTGTTACGGTATTATAGCGCTTCCAAGTAGAACCATTATAGATAAAACTTATCTGAAGACCCTTCTGATTTAAAATCAGGTTATTACCAAGACCTTCGATAGTTAGATTATTCACATCGACTGTGAGCTCGTTTACAGAAAAATCACCGCCATCACTTATAAAAACTTGGTCACCGGTTACTGGAGAACCAGGCAAGTAAATTGTAAATGATGCAGAGGTTGTATCTGCTAATATGTATTCACCAGTTGTGGCGTAATGATTTGTAATTACTTGAGTCCAAATTGGCATCTATAACACCTTCTTTTTATGCTATTTATTATATTTCGTAAACTATAATCACAATTCCATTACCGCCTCTACCAGATCTAGGTGTTGATTCGTTCGAGCAACCCCCGCTACCAGAGCCGTATGAGACAGAAGCGGATGCACTTGAATCCGAAACAACACCATCTGAACCATTATATGATGTAACGGTACTGCTTAATACAGGAGATTGATCTCTTCCTATTATGTAACTTGCGAGAATTGCTGGGAAAGAAGAATAACCAGATACTTTGACCCCTGGTGAGGTATCACCATTACCAGATGCAGCAGAAGCATTTTTGAGAGAATTGTGTGCCGTACTAAAAGCAATTCCGCCACCACCTGAAGCAACCTTACCAACACCACTGGCACTAATTGAAGCAGCTCCACCATCGCCACCTGCAAAATTATAGTAGTTTGCGCCAGTTGCTGTGCCACCTTGCGCGGCAGAAACAGAGGCTGATGATGTACCGCCATCAGAACTCATCCTAGCTGCACCACCGGATCCACCGCCCCCGACCATTGATAATCCAGACCCTACAAATGTTGTATTAGTCCCTGAGTTACCCGCCTTTGAACCACCCTCACCGGTCACAGTTACACCAGCACCACCGGAGCCTATTTTAATTGTAGAAGGTGTTGCTTGCCAAGGGAAGATATACGAATATGATACACCACCACCACCACCGCCGCCACTTGCGGCAACACCGTCGGTATTGTTATAGGTACCTTCATTTCTATCTGGCCATGCACAACCCCCAGAACCCCCACCTCCAACAACGAAAATATGTATCTTGGATACATTCAGATTTATTGGAGTCCAAACTTTATCAGCGGTTATTTTTTCAACTACAAAGAAAGTTTTTCCAAGAAATTCACCCATACTTATAGGACCATTATTCAGACCAGTAGAGGTGCCTGGTATGATGTTATAGTAATCACCAAGTGAAAGCGGCTCAGTACCGCCCATCTCACTCTTGAAATCTAAAAGAGTTATCGGATTACCAGTTAATGGAAATGTCATTTTGCTTTAAGTTCTTCTATTTCTTGCTTTAATTGTTTTATAGCTTCAATAAGAACACCTACGATGTTACCATAAGCAACTGTTTTATAATTGTCTAGATCTTCGGCAACAACTTGTGGCAATACTTGCTCCATTTCTTGAGCAATGACACCGACGCTTGGTTCGCCTTTGCGATTGTCGAAGTAAACACCGCGCATATTTTGAACCATATCCAAGGCACCAGTAATATCTCGGATATTTGTTTTAAGTCTAACATCAGATGAAGCTCTGATGTTGCCGTATGCAGTTATGTTACCTTGTGCTGTAAAGTTACCAGATGAACCTGTAAAGATACCAATAGCACCTTGCTTACCGTCATATACCACAAAATCTCTGAATGTATTAGTATATGTGTTGTAGTTTACGGCTAATTGTACGTTACCATTATAATAAGGAGAACCATTTATTTGATTACCATAAATTTGAGTTTGGTATTGCGCAGAAGCACCTGCTATAAATGAACCTGTCTCGCCTTCAAATTTAGCTATTAGCCCTGAACGACCATTATAAACTTGAAAGTTTCTGTAATATGCATTATCTTTGGTCTGATAGTTAATTGACATACTATCAGTCACAGTATTATTTGGAGAACAAGTAATACTTGTTCCAGAGAAATAGATCTGACTTCCCAGACCGGAACCTATCATTAATGCACTGGAGAATGTTTTAGAACCACCGATTGTTTGAGTACCTGATGTTCTGACAACTGTATCATTTACGGAAATTGTAGGATTACCGGAAACACCACTTCCGTTGAGAATATCAATACCATCTCCTTCAGTGATGGTTCGCGTAGTTAAAGCATTTGTAGCAGTTCTTGCAATTATACCAGTAGTGGACATATTGTGAAGTGCTAAAGCATTACCTGTAAGACTTAGTGTTCTATCAGAAGTTAAGTCACCGCCCCCAGAGATACCATTATTTGTAAGTATTGATCTGTCAGCACGAACAACACCGGTAGCAGATGTGCCTTCTGAGGTCAATGAAATGCTGTTGGCATAGAAAATACCGTTAGTACCAAATCTATAAGTTGGAGAGTTGGAACCTTCAATTGTTATAATATATTCTGCATTGGTGCCAGAACCAGCGGATCCGCGCAAACCAGCATGCCAAGCAATATTGTTATTGCGAACTCTGACCCTAGGGCCAACTGAGTTTGTAAGAGTAAAAGGCAATTGTTCAGCCGATGTAATATCAACTAAACCTCTTACAGCAATAGGTGAAGAATTCCCGATTTTAGTATCAATTATGTTTGTTCGGAAAACATCTTGAACGGATGCTGTATTTGACGTAAAAGAACCAGATATAATGACACTGCCTGGCGTAATATCACCCAGCGCAGATGCTGTAACTACTGAAGAACCCAATTCACTTATCAGATCATTGGTTCTCTGAAGCCAGACTTGGAATGTATCAGTTTCGCCTACTTGAGCAAGTGTCTTTGTCATGTATTATTTCTCTTCTTTGACTACTCGATCAATTACCTTGCAAATGTTGCGGACCGTTTCTTGTAGATCCGCAACATCTTTTCGTAATTGTTCAATTTGTTTTACTCTTTGTTTTTCCATTCTATATTTATCTAGTTCTCTGACATCAGTTGTCAGAAGTGCGTTTGAATAAGAATCTCGGATCATTCGATTGCAATTCCTCTGTAATCTAGAAGTCTAGGGACAACCCCCACTTTATCAGAACGAAGTGCCAATTTAATTTGGAAATTCTTATATTTGGCATATCGACCGGTATTATTCTTATAATACACTACACCATCTAGTTTACCATAATTTACACCAGTAGTAGAGGTTATTTCATATTCATATTCTCTGAAATCTTTGGTATTTACAGTAGAACAATGGACATTTTCACCACTTACTATATCCAAAGGTATCCATGGATTTTGTTCTATAGTAAGAGGATCTGAAGCATTTTCAATTCTAATATATGCGTCCACATTAGTGCCAAATGGTCTATATGCAGTAACATAAAGTTTGAAATCCTCTGCATCAAAACCTTCTGCAAGTGAAATTACTTTTGAAATATATACTGCTGATGGTTTACTTTTATCATTGTTTACAGCATATGTATTGACAAAAAGCATAGCATTTTCAATATCAACCACAGGAGTAGATGCTGTTGATCCGCTGTTATCAAAATCGAGTTTGATTTTGAGATTTTTACTCTCAGTAGTATCATTAGATTTACTGTAGATCACACAACCTTTTTCATTAAAGATTGTTTTATCATTAAACTTCATTTCCTTTGTGTAAGGAAGATCAGTAGGATTTTCTGGATCTACTACCTTTGCAGAAATTTGGAGCGAAGAAACTTTATCAGTAATTCTTTCAATAGATGGTTGGATAAAACTTACATTGTAGTTATCAACAGAACCAATTACACCTGTAGCACCACTGTCAAAACCTTTGAGTGTATCCGAAACAGCAAATTTTCTATTTGTTCTGGCAGACGAATTTTCCAGTACTAGAGTTTTTGGATTTAGGGCACTGTAGTAGTTTACAGTGCCTGCTACCGCCGCCTTTACCTGATAGGTCCCAGAAAATTTAGCTGCTTCATCAACTACTAAGGAATTATTGTCCGCAGCAACGGAAATAACTTTAAGAAGATCAAGAACAGTACCGCCGCTATTTACAGGTGCTATATAATCACCTACTTGGAATACAGATCCTATAGAAGCACCTGAAATTACATCCGAACCTGATGTGAATGTCCCAGATGTAATTGAAGATTTAAGAGTATAAACAAGTTCGTTGTTGATGAATTTGTTTGCATAATCACTCAGTGTAAAGAATTCATTACCCTTTGTTTCCATGGTAAGAGTACCAGTTGGTGCATTAAAGTAATATCTGTACAATGTAAACTTTATATCTTCATCTTGGTAAGGAGTCCAAGCTCTGTTATTTGTAGAAGTAAACAGAACACCATCGCCCCAGTCTTGAGTTATAGCATTCTTTGTAATAAGATCTGTTCCGCCAACCTTTGATGTGAATACGAGATAATCTGGGTCACCAGCATCAGGCATAATGACTATACAGTATTCTTTTTCTAGATCAAGACGAACAGGACCTTTAAATGTTACTGTAGTAGCAACACTTGCATCTTCGGAAACATTAACTTGGCTCTTCTTCAAATGTACTTTAGAGAAAGGAAGTATTTCATATGCTGGATAGCCGTTAATAACTTCTCTTAGCATAATGGTCACACCGTTTGTTTGACTTTTACGCTTGAAATAAAGATCAATTTTTGAAGCATAGATACAACCAGCTGATGAAGCCAATTCTCTCTTCAGGAAGAATGTCTGTGCTAATGGATCTGGGCGATCATCGTCATCGTTATCCGGTATAACCACAGTTGTTCTTGTGGTCACTGAACGATTTGTCGTGGAAACATCAACACTATATTCCGGCATTCTTGTTGACATAGTCAATTCGGTGGATTCAATCGAATAATTATATGCATGATATATCAAGAAGCCTTTTGACAAAGCTGCTGATGGTATAGAATCATATGAATCCACATCGACAATATCCATTTTTCTATCACCGACATAGAATGTTTCCGGTGGTAGGAAGAATACTGCATAAAGAATACCATTTTCGTCGGTCTTTACAGCCGCGCCTTTAGCACCAATTCTTGCAATTGCTTTATAAGCACTTTCAGTATCACTGATAACACCCTTAGCAGCAGCAGGCGCAACATGAGCATTTACATCAACACCGTCAAAGAAGAAATAATGTCTTGTATTTGGTCTTAATCCACCCATGTAAATCTTAACAGGTCTAGCTCTCATATATGGATTAAATGTGACATTTGTCACAAAATCACCAACAGGGACTTCATTAGTAATTGTAGTTGACTGAAGTGATTCAGTTGTTTCTTTTATTTGTTGAGTTACAGTAGTAGTCTGTAAATTACCTGTTACAGTAGTTTTTCGGCTAGTACCAACAACCTTAGAAGAAGTTGATGTTAGTGGCAACAATTCATTGATACTATCAACCAAACTATCAAATGCACCTGTCATATCAATGCTCAATACAGCAGGTTCAGAAGTGACATCATGTGCGCCATCATATTCAGGTGTTAGGAAACCCTGGCCAACATAGTTGTAAAAATTCGTAGTAGCTGTTCGATAGTTCGTTGCATATGGTTGTGAAAGGACCTTTGTCGAACTATTGCTTGGCGACAGTGTAGCGATAGTTTCTTTGTATAACTGAATACCTGTAGCAGAATCTACCGTCAGATTCATAGGGATTGTTCTCACTGAAGGAGAAATTGATTTTTCGGTAAAGTCAAGAGCTACTTTAAATTCTGGATTGGTTGTATCTGCTATCTTTAAATCGTTAAATGGGTCAACGATGATACCATTTTTGAAACGTGTATTACCATTAGCATCTTTGATAAGCATACTTGAAGTATCTGCTTCCAATTGTGAAAGGGTTACATAATATGTGAGCATATCAATTTGCTCTTTCATCTCATTTATTTCTTTCATAGTCACATTTTCAATTCCAAGTGGATTTATTGTAATCCCATATTCTGGTCTGCCTATATTCTTAGCTTCATCAGATGAATAAGAAGGATAACCAGGGACATAAACTCTTGCAATCGCAGTTTTACCCTTACTCATCGGTGCTTTTGAGTAAATATCTTCCTGACCTTTAATCAAGAAGAATGAACCATATGAATCAACAGCAACAAGATCAGTTCTATTTACATAAAACTCTATTTTTGCAGTACTTGGTGCTTCAATGGATGGTGTTAGGTAATTTATAGAGGTCGAGAATATCTGTGTATTATATGATGGCAGATCAACAGTTTCTGTTGAGAGAATTGTAGATGCGCCTGCCTCGTTCGTTGAATAAACAACACCCGAAATAGGTAATCTATGGGGTCTAAAGTCTATACAATCTCTAAGATTATATGTGCCACTCTTACCTCTGAAATAAGGTATTTCAGAAGTATTGACGGACGAATAACTATTGATGGTAAAGAAATTGTAAATACCAGCAGAATCGGGTTTAAATAGTGAAACCTTAACAGTAAGCAAAGCATTTTCTGCTGGCGCTGGTCGACCTTGAATAAATTCTAGATATGAGTGGTCATAGAAATCATCTTTTTGGTTTGGCTTCAATCTGAAACTATTCGTAAAGTCTTTACCCGAAACAGTTTCCTTAACCTGTATCAGTTTATAACAATCAGGTAGACCCAAAGTAAACTTTGTTTTAGTTGATTGATATGTTGTTTTTATAAAAATATCATTCTTTTGTTTTGCTTTAGCCATTGTAGGTGAAATAGCCACTGTATAGTAAACAGTAATTGAACCACCTGCTTGATCCAAAACTTCAAATGTAAGATTATTGCCAGTTATCGAACGATTGGTGACTGCCAGTCTTGTATTATTCATACTGACGACAATAATTCTATCTAGACATGTGCTAGTAAAAACTTCACCTGTGGCGGGTATTATTGTAGCTATCGAACTGCCGGCAGAAAGACTTATTGTTGCCTTTTTACGGATATACAATTGAATATCCGATATTCCTTTCAGATAAGGCTGCCCAAGTTCAAAGATAAGACGACTATTTTGTACTTCTCTAAGAATAGGTTCGATCTGTATTTTGCCAGTAGCACCAGTACCAAGTTTTACATATTTTACACTTGAGAATTCAGTTGCATCATCCTTCATGCGTATACCAAATAGATAGAGTCGGCCATTATCAAGTGCATTGACGTCATTATTGTCAATTCTTGCTAGGCTAGCATTCATATCTTTTACTATAGCACTACCGATGTAGTTATCGTTTTCGTCTAGTAGACGAACTGTCTGATAAGTCCCGATGTCTACGATACCGGTAGCAGATGCCGCATCCAAAATTCTGACATAACCGCCGTAATCTATCGAAAGAGGCTGGTTTGGTTGAATTTTAGTGGTTGTAACATCTTCAATTGGCAGGAATACTTGAGCATTATTTTGAACTCTATAACCTTTGGCGTAAACTATACCTGGGCCGACTTTCACATTAACTACATCATTTTTACGGACTGTATCGAATGAGAATGGCTTAACAATATAGTCACCAGATTCCTCATATGTCCTTTTAGCCATTTCCTCTGAGATTGAGTTAAACTGTGCAACGTCACGAATTTGAGTTGCAGAACCATTCTCATATCTGCGAAGTGTGAAGAAACTAGAATCCCCCGTTGCTTCTGCAGTTGGAATAGAAACAAGTACAGGAGAGAGTTTCAAACGATCTGCACCTGGTGCATTCTCATTTTCCGAGCCGTTAGCATTATCAAGAAGAGATGTGTCTTGCTGTGAAGTGATAATTTCTTCTGTAACTACAAAACCAACTGAGATAGCATGAGGTTGAGTAAAATCACCGCTCTCAATAACTTTAGGCATGTACTTTACAAGGATAATGGTTTGTTCATCTGCGTAAAGGAAATGACCTTTTTGGAAAATAATACCTTCTGAAACAGTAAGACCATATGATGTACCAATAGGGTCTGAGAATGTAGCAACAGTGGTAGTCTTTACAATATCGCCGCCTTCAAGAGTTTCAGTCACCGTTTCCTGTAGCGTTTCAGGATCAGTTACAGTTGTTTTAATGATGCGATATTCTTTTACGTGAAGAGTTTCGCCAGCACCAAAAGTTTTTTGCTGTGTGGTAGAAACAGTATTCAGATAGTTAATGTAAAAGGTATTTAAATCAGGTGCTTTAGACTGGAAACCGTTGCTTCCAGCTACAATATATGCTTTTAGTCCACTATTAGCACTTTCAAGTTCATAGTAATATTCAATAACTGTATTGTCGTCGGCAACACCAAATCTATCAACATAGATAGTTGGTGTTATCCCGTCAGCAACTTTTACATAAGAAAGATTTCTGAGTTCCGTAAAGGTGCAACCTTTTATGATCGAACCTTCTTTATAGATATTATCGCCAAACTGCTCAATCTGATTTTGCAGAGTAGTTTGCAATTGAGTCAATTCTCTTGCTTGTAGCGCATATCCTGGTTTGAAAAGTACACGATAGTACTTTTTAGAGATGTCGAAATCATCATAATATGGTGCTACATTAAGGTCTTTATTAATAGGCATTTGGCTTCCTTAAAACTCTATAATGAATTTGTATTGTTCAGTAAGGTTATTTGATCTTTCAACGGGTTCAAAATCGGTCATATACATAACAAGACCAGTATTTTGAACATATTTAGGGTTAAACACACCTGTATCAATTGGTTCAATAGTATTAGCCACAATATCAATATTACCAGCCGGTGAAACTAACGGTCTTGCAGGATCTATATAATCGCTACTGAGATAAAAATTTGTCGTTTCAGATTGGTCGAAATATGGGCCAAAGAATTCTGTAAGATATATGAAGTTATTTATATCATCTATAGCATGAATGATGCCTCTAAAGGTAGTAATACCTGACACCCCGCTTTGAGTGATTATATTTCCAACTGCTAGTTGATTTACTGATGAAACCCTTACTTTTATTCTATTATCAAAAATTGTTGTTGCTGATGTAAAAGTAGGGTTACGGACCAAACCCAATTTTGAATATGTATTTGAAGTAGGGATTACAAGATCATCAACACCAGTTAATTCAGTGGTCAGTAGTATATATCGTGAATTTAATTCGATTGCTGGGTTGCTACCGTGACCAGTAGAGGCACCGAAATGTGCGCCTGGTGACTTTACTACTCTTAATTTACAAGTCACATCACCAGATGCAGATGAAGCGGGTTCGAACCCAAGATTAGGTTTCACAATTCTTGCAATTGCTCGTGTGTAATTAACTCCATTTGTGAGTATTTTCACACTTTTAATCTTTGAGCCATTCATAATTGGTATTGCTGTGGCACCAGCACCATCACCCACAATCTCAACACGTGGTAATATAGAGTAACTCCAAACAACGGTACCGATATTAGTTATCTCGCCGTTGTAGTTTGCTATTTCAACATATGGTCTTTGGTCACTGTTACGAATACCTGAGTTTGTAATAGTGTAAAGTTTTGATGTAACACCATTTGATGATGAAACATAGAAAGAATAATCTTTGTAATAACCGTTTGTTGGATTAAAGGTTTCACCTGAATTTACATTTATGAAAATTCGTTTGCTACCAGAGACGTCCGAACCTATTGTATTGATTGTGGAAGATAGACTCTCATATCCATTGTTATTGTCTGGATTTTCCACTATTATAAGATCTATACCAGTTTTAGCAATTTGTTGGACTGATGTACTATCAATGATAGGAAAAAGATTTTTTGTTCTGTAGAAACTATATTCAGAACTCTTAACCGAATACATAAATTTCCAAATATAGTTATCGGATGTTCTTAATATGTAATTGCTAAGTGAAAGATCGGAATCATATGTAGGTTTATCTATAGAGATACCGCCAGCATTATTGTCAATACATTTAAAGACGTTATAATCCCCGGATTCCGAGTCTGGTTCTGAAATGACATAAAAATCAAGTGTAGTTAAATCTTTCGTATCGTCATATTGATCATAGACTACACCCGGTGCCCATATTCTTTTTGGTATCATATACTTTACATCAGAGGCAGAGATTTTCTTGCCAAATAAAGTTTTTTCCAAAAACAACTTTGAGGATGCGGCCGAATTCAATGACGTAGAAACATTATTAATTGATGAAGCAAATACAAAGTAATTGTTCGTAGATATATCAGCGATAAAATCACTCATAATCTGGTAAGGGAGTACACTTGTCTTGATTCCCATATCATTCCTCTATGGTTTTATATTGTATGCCAGTTAATTGCAATCCGTCTTGAGTTACCAGTCCTTGATTATCATTTGAAGATAGTTCAAATACTGTTATCGAATTGCGAACAAATTCTGATGAAGAAGTAATACCGATATTTATATCCTCTTCTATATCTATTTTATGAAATACTTTAGTACCGGCAACATGTGCTATTTCTTTGAGTGCTGAGATATAAAGATCTGGATTTAACTTTGAAGCTATCTGATAAGAGAAATCTTGATAGAATGAACTGTCTTGGATCACCTTTTTTGAATTTAGATGAGATGTTTTGCTTTCCCAGATACCTTCTGTCTGCCCTTGTCTTTTTGAACTTGCAGTTCCTATAGCAGAAATAACACCATCATTCTTTCTTAGATTTTTCATATACACTCTTGAGTCGTCTAGGAAACCTACACCGCTATCAAATACTTCAACTTCTGTGATTTTACCTATAGCAGCAACAGTTCGACCGTAAATGTCGGCGTTTAAACCTATTGGTAGAGCGTTATAGTTTCTGTCTAGCGATGTAATTGTTACGGGAGTTGATGAATTCTCAAGATAAAAAGTATTTGCTGTAGAAAACGATTTAAAAGTCAGCTGAGCAACTTCCAAGATTGTACCAGTTTTTGCTCTGATAACACCTCGTATGTCTTTATTCCCTGAAGAACCAGCCGGGTCGTTTTGAACTACTATATCACCAATACCAAAGTTTACACCAGACAACGGATCGTATCCGATATACTGATTTGATAGTCTGAATCTTGAAACCATATTTTCTTTGGCTATAACAAAAACGTTATTCATATAGTTAAAACCAGGGTCGATATTTTTAAGATTCACTATTGTACCAATATCAAGATTAGTATAAGCAAAGGCATCTGAAAGTTTTGTGCTCAAAGTGATTGGTGGTATTCCAAAAGGTGCATTACCTGACATTGGTCGGACGGCAGGAGCGCTTGAATAATTAGACGCATTGAGAGGTACATTAAGAAAATCTTCAATAAGATCAGGGATGATACTTATTTCTTGTATATTATCAATGTCACCTATTTCAGCAGTTGTACTATTATTAAAATCAGAAGCAAACATAATTTTGACAGTATCGTTTTGATCTCTATCAATAGTTCGTAAGAATGTACTGCTGCTGTTTGAAGAGATAACAAAACTATTTGAACTTAATAGATAAAGACCAACTGAAATATTATCTTGGCCGACTACATAACCTAGAGCACCAGTAGAATTTTGTTTTACTCTCTCAAATGGTTTGAGTGAAAGATCTGCTTTATCAAAGAAAAGAGATTGGTTTGAAACTATAATATCAGTATTAGTAGTTGTATAACCAAAACCACCGTCATTAATCACATAATTTATTTCACCCGATATTTCTTGAGTAACGCTCGAAACTCTACCTCTTCCCCCAATACCATCGTCACTGTATATGTCAACAATATCACCTATAAGATTACCTGAGGTGCCTTCATTAATATCATTATCAGAAATGACAATAGAGTCCAAAGAACCTCGAATAACGCCATACACTGAATTATTATAAATTATGTCGTCGAATCTGACAAATTGGCCTTTCAGATTTGAAAGATGAATAATAGGAATGAGCGTATTGCTTATCATGACAAAATTTACTCGGTCTACGATTGCAGTAGCCCCGGATATTGAACCATAGATAGGCAGTCTCTTAAGCAGAGCAAGTCTGCTTGGATCTGTCGGGAAAAGTTCTAAATATTGGCCTACCTTCCATTTTGAGGAAGAAGGTTTTAAAATATCAACTGAAGGAAAGTGTACATGGACACTCTCAGCATAGAATAATCTAAAGAAAAGTTCAAGACCTTCTACAGAACCTTTTCGTCTGTATAGATCTAAAATATGTTTCACTACAAAGCGAACAGATTCGCCTTTGAATGGTAAACCGCTTAGGAATTTATTCTTATAGAAAAGAAGCATTTCACTGAGTGTATTGTCAATATCATTATACTCAAATAGTCGACGGTTGTGGAATACACTTTGATTTTTTGCTTGTGTCAGACGTAAATCGCCATATGATGTATCAGCTTGAAGTGCAGAAAGTCTTGCTTGTCCTTCAGTATATGTATTATACTTTTCACAGAAGTAGGCCAGGTTTGATTCTGTATTACCGGTTATTCTATATCCCGTAATATAAAAACCAGTAATATCACTTTCCAAAAATTCATAATATGCTTTAACGAAAGCTACTAATTCTGCTCCCTGTTCTTTGTATAGATCAGGGAATTGGCTTTCAATTTGATACGATATGAATTTTTCTATGTTCATTATTTGGACTCTATAAATGTGATATTTACGTCAACATCTCTGATTGTAAATACACGACCTTTTGGGGCTGTGATATTCTTATCTACTGTGTTAGCATAAATCTTTATTGCATTGCCGTCATAACCGTCCGTCTTGAAATTAACCAACTTTAGAAGTCCAGTTGCATAATCTACAGTACCAACAACTGGGTTCAGAACTTGAATTTTCTGAACATTGCTGCTAAGTGTAATTATATTTCCTTTACCGTCGTCCTGGAAAAAGACACTAGAACCATTGTAAAGATAATTTGAACTTTTTATAGCTGGAGAATACTTGTCAATGCTTTCATTCTCATTAAATGCATAAGGTGCTATGAGTGAAGTTTCAAATTTGAAACGTGGATTTTGGAAATAATTAGCCGGAGGTGAATAATCTATAATCGGATTTGCTTCCATAGTATTACTCAGAATACCAATATCCGATTCGTCAATCATTTTAGATAAACGGGAAAGCTGGAATGTAGTGCCGAAGTCACTCAGGTATGTTTTACTGTAGGTTTGTACAATATTTCGAATGATGGTCTCAAGTTCACCTGGTGTCTTAGAAGTAAGTTGCTTTGAGTAATAAACTGTAAGATCCAATTTTGAATAAAGAAATTCTGGGTCTACAAAGATAGGTTGTATCGGGAGTGGTGTCTTATCAGAAAGATACGAAATCACAGATGTTTTAAACCCTTCAGAAATTGAAGTACCTTCATATGGGTTAATTGAAATAGCAACTTTACCATATCTAGGTGGGTCCATTTCATCACCGCCGTAAACACTCACAGACTTAATGATGCTGCTGCCAAATTGCTGACGCAGCAAGGTCTCATAATCTTTAGCTGTAACTGCACGCTCCTGATTTTGGATTGATTTTGGTGCAAAATACTTAATGCTTTCGATGCTTTCTTTATCAGAACCACCAGTAGCAGGACTAAAAGTAGTAACAACTACAGATTGAGCAAAACTAGTAGAGAATTTATTGGCACCATTTGCGGCAGCACCTGATGCGACTCTATATGTCACGCTAATATCTTCATTGAATGCTGGTTCTTTACCAAATGTGTCTTTACCAAATGTGATGCCGTAATATCCATTTGATGTAGGTTCAATATAGAAAACTTTATCGGTTGCTTGTACACCAAAAATATTCGAGCGGAATAGATATTCCTCGGAATTGTTGTTTACAGTTACTTTGATACTGCTTATATCTATATTTGGGTTTGAAAGTGCTAGAGTACTTTGATTAGCAGAAAGATAGAACTTTTCAGTGATTATCTCGCCTTCATAGATTGGCATACAAGCAATGGTGAAATTGTTTGTCTGGCCTTGTCTTGTGGCAACATAGTTTTGATTGGTAAAGAAATTGTATACTTGACCGTTGAAACTTGTTATAAACTTAGTATTTGCTGGTATGCTGAAAGTAGAACCAACAGTAGTTGAACTCGTGATTACTACGTTAATTTCAGCCCTAGACGAGACTGTTGAGCGAGGAAGATAATTTAGTGACTTTGCATGTGAAAGAACTGAACTCTCTTGCAAAGCTGAATCCAGAAACATTTCAGAAACAGCCATGTTAGTATAGAAATTGTTCTGATATGTATTATACGCCAATATGTCCAAGAGAACGGACATGTTAGAACCTTCAAAGTCATAATCTTTGAAGCGAGTTTGGCCTCTCAGATATGCTTTTAGTTGCTCCTTGATCTGAAAGAAATCAAGTTCTGTAATAGGTGTTTGTGCCATCTTATCTCGTTCTCTCTAAAAATACTGCCACGGTTATCGGTACTTCAGCATTTCTTACATAAAAGGTAATATTGACCTTAACCATATTCTCATCGTAATATGGCAATACTTCAATATTGAGCACATTTGCTCGTGGTTCGTAATTATTTATAGTGTTTCTAATACTATTCTCAAGCACCTTTATAGATGCCGGTGTCATTGTATCAAACAAAGATTTAACTACATCACTTCCAAGATTTGGCTGAAATAATCTTTCACCTTTGTTAGTGAGTATTAGATTTTTTAATGACTCCTTGACAGATTCTTCATCGGTCTTTAGAGCCAAGTCATTTGTAATAGGATTAATTTCCATATCTTTTCTAAGATCAGAATAGATAGAAAGTTTCTTTTTGAGTGGTGTTAGAATATTAATAGCCATCTTTTTTCCTTATTTAAAAGTAAGATCGCCAAAGCGAGAGTCTATATGGATAAAAGTATCATATCTCCCAATACCACCGAAACCCAATGATCTTGCTGTATTTATAAAGGTATTCTCATTTCCAAATGATCTTCTGGAAACGTCAAATGCTTGCCCAGCTTGATGATAACCACTTTTTGGAATAGCACTTGGATTTGAACTTTCGGATCGAATTTTAGCTTGAGTTTCAAGCGAGCGCCAAGCACTATTGATATAAAGTTTAGTGCCAAGAGCTTTGGCTAGTCTCATAAGCATTACCTTTTCGAGAGGCTGGACATTATCCCAGCCAAATCGGCCGCCTCTAGCAGAATCCGGGCCTGGTTGATATAGAACATAAGGCGACGTCGCATTTAGATATACTGCTTCATAAGTCATATATCGTCCCGCTTCATCTGCTTCAGCAGCGGTTATTGGTTCTGCTCTTGCTGATCTTTGTCTGACAGCACCTCCGCCTGGGACGACGCCACCTTCGCTTATACCATCAGCACCTGGCCAACTGGTAGCAGGAACTGCCGCTGCGGTATTCATTCCCGCAGTCCTTTCTGTTATGCCAAAACGGATAGCACCGGCGGCTATTGCTCTAGCTTCACGATATGATCCAGCACCTCGTAGAGCGTTGAATGAACTTTTGTAGTTGTCCATTGTGTCTTGTAAAGGTCTGGTCACATCAGTAAAGAAATTCTCAAGATTGCTTATCAGTTCACAGAAACGTAAAATGAGAAACTGTATTTCTTCTATCTTCAATGATTCGAAAAGAGATGAAGCAAATGAAAGTGCCCCTTCCAAAGTAAGTTTCAGATTATCAATCGAAGGATCGGATATGAGGGCTTGAATTTTTTCTTTTTCTTTAATAACTTTAGAATGAACACCATTCAAATTCCAACGGAAATTAGAAACTTCCGTGAAGAGAGATGTAAACTCAGCTATTTTGGCTTTTACATTTGCAACCATCCTATCAACTATTGAAAGCATTTGCTGCTTTAGCGATTCCAATAAACCTGCTAGAGAAAAATCTTGTATGTCTGAAAGTAGTTGTGTGAAATCAGCAACGAACGATTCTACTTGACTGAATGCATCTCTTAGTTGTTGGAACTGTGCAAAAATATTTGGGACAAGTGAGCAGAATGACGACATACCAGAACTTGAAAAATTTGAAGGGCCGAAATAGTCATTCAAAGAAACAAGTAGATTAGGATTATAAGGAGTAAGCGATGTTGTGAACGTGTAAGGATCATATAGGTAGTTGTCAATAAAAGTCTGAGTTTCTGCTGGTGTTATGAAAGGTGTTAATTCTATTCTTTCTTCTATGTATGGATATGAAGTAGAAAAAGTATTACTTGAAGCCCTTTCATTTTGCACAAAAAGATTTAGCGCAGTAGTATTTGAAACCAGCAGATCTTGGTCTACTGGATTTGTTGTATTCACAACGACGGCTGCTCTGTATTGATCTATAAGAGGTGCTACCTGCGCATAGTAAGGCGAGTTTACATATTTAAAAGCATCAATATCACTCTCAATTGCCTGAGTAACTTTACCTTGGTATTCTACAATACATTCTTCACTCATTTAGATTACCCTTAAATTGCTCTTGACGGTCTTACTGATTTTGATGGTGGTGCTGGGCGTTCAACACCTTTTGCTGATTCGGCATCTGAGGCACCTTCAGCACCAGCTGGTGAACCTGCCATACCTTCGGCCATATGAACTTCATCATCTATAGCAACGGTTGAAGCGTTTATGCTCACTTGCTGACCACCGCCCATAAGTGCATGGTCAGCTTTAATTCCAAACTCACCAGAAGTTTCAAATTGGGCTGTTTCAGATTTAAAATTGATACCGGCGGAAACTTCAGTAAATAGATCCTTACTTTTAAAATTAAGTCCTTCTTCACCCTGCATGAACAAATTCTTAGATTTGAAATGCATGGTTTCACCGGATTCAAAGCGGATTGTTTTGCTTGTTTTAATGTTCAGATTTTCAACATTGGATTCAAGAACAAGATTGCCGCCACGAAGTTGGAACTGTTCGCTGCTGTTGATATTAGCCTGACCACCGACTCCGATTTCGTGATTACCGTGGACTATCTGCTGATAGTTACCCATGATTTCTTCAATTTTATTGCCTTTAACCAAGACATGGCTGTCACCTTCGATAGTTATTATATTTGTTCCACCCACATACATATGATAGTTTCTGTCGTTTACCTCGTATGAATCACCGATTGATTTTACTGTGGTTGTAGAAGGTGTCATTTGGATATACGATCCATTTCTATGGTGGATCATAATGCGTTCTGCACCCGGTGTATCATCGAGTTCGATTACGTGGCCGCTGCCGGTCTCAATAACTCTATTGTAAGGATATGAGGCATTGTAACCAACAGCAGGTTCCTCCCATACAGCTTGAGAATATGTAGAGCCCGCGGTAGCTGATCCACCTTGCACATATGACGATTGTGAGGTAGGATCAACAAGGACTTCCTTAGGTCCATCTGGAGTATCGACTATACGATATGTGTTTACGACTTCTTGAGGGCCAGAAGGTGTTTGTATGATTTCAGTTTTTGTAATAGTAGGTTCTGGTGTGTAATTTATGTTGTTAATTGGCTGAGCACCTGCAAGACCTTGATAGTCTGAAATGCCTGCTGCATCAGCACCATACCAAGCACCCCAACCATTAGTAGCTGCTTTATCTAATGCAAATCTGATCTGGTTGGTAATACCGTCTCGTGTATTATCAGTCAGTAGAGAACGACCAGTTTTGCTTTCGTATTCGTTACCAAGCCCACCACCTGTATAAAGTTGATATGGCCCGAATGATGCTTCTTTACCACCGTAAGAACCATTACCAGATTTTACAAATTGTGACTGATAAGCACCAGCACCTTCATGTCTGTAAACTTCGATAGCTACATTAGGGTCCATGCCGCGTAGCGTTGCTTCTTGACGTATAATATTCTCTATATCAGCCTGTGACATATCGCTAGGATAACCTGGGCTGACTTCATTAGAAGGTTGGCTTATATTCGGTGTATCCTGTGAACCAGCTCCCATATTACCGACTGACCCAGCTTTAGAACCACCGCCCGCAATAGGAATATCTCTAACTCTGTTTGTTTCAAGAGGCAACAAATATGTATTTTCTAATTCTTCACCGCGCGCAAGTCTTGACAGTGTTGGCTGTCCATAGTCTTGTGGTCTACTTCCTTGTGCATTTACATCTACCTCCTGACCTAACGCTACACCCCAACCGCTTTCACGCGGGTCATTGATATTAGTATACTGAGTTGGTATCAAACCAAGAATAAAGGGAGATTGTGCAGCTCGCCCATCAAGAAAAAATCCAAAGACCCAAGCATTCAAAGGTGGCACTACAAAGTTAACGTCGTGACTTCCAATAATAAGAGTCGCCCAAGGAAGATCCTTAGTGGGGATTTGTTCGTTCGTCCCGTGAAAGCCAAATGCCCGTACTTGAACTCTGCCTTCAAGTCTTTCGTCAATATTGTTTTCTACAACACCTATAAAGAAAAGAGGATTTGGAAATCCAACACCAGTCTCAATCATATTATGCTACTCTCTCAGTTTGTGGAATTGTAAGATAAGTTTCATCAACTTCCTCATTCCAATTACGTTTCAATAATGTATAGTTATTTGTGTATATGTCTTTTGTATTAAAACTTCTTGTGACACTTTCAACTAGGTAAATGCCAGATAGTTGCTTGTTTAGAGTTTTATCAGCACCTGCTGCGTAATAATCTAGAACCTTAAGATCTATGAAATCACCACATGTGATGTCTAATCTACCTGGGCTTTTTGAAGTGACACGAATACTATTTAGATGCTTCATATAGGACAAGCGATTTGACGCAATTTGCGGTATGAATTGTTCGCCACGCAACTGACCTGCATTGTCTTCTACATAGTCCTTTACGAGCATAAATCTTCTTGCGTTTTCGTCATTGAAAGTACCTTCGATAAACGTATCACTATGTCTATCCACGCGTGCAGTATCAGTACCTCTGAACCACGAATCTCGGGCATCCATATAGTTAAATGACGGTTCGCTCAGATTTATAGTTCTATTCACTATGTCCATAACGACCACTTTATTTCGATATGTTCCGCCATGAAGATCATCAAATGTATCGAATCTATTTGAGTTTGTCACAGTATTCATATTTAACATACGCTGAATAAATGTCCCACCTGTCTGAGGAATATTATCATCTGCCGTAAATTCAAAGATTTTATCTTCATCTTTAGCTTTGCGATATAGAAATTCATCTGAGACAAAATAGAATGAATCTGGTCTTTCAAAGAATCTGAACGAGCAAGTTGGGCTAGTAGAACTATATGATCTGCTTTCCAAAAATTTCATAGCTTGAGATGGAGTATAATATGGGAGAACACAACGTATCTGACCTTCGGTAGATTCAGTCACTAATCCTTTATTGAGATCATTTCGCATATTGCTAGATGGTTCTCTGAAATATTTAGAAAAGACGGAATTGGCTATATTACTTACCAGATCATTGTGGGAAGATGTAATTCTAAATTTGTCGGAATAGAAACGCTGATATGAAACAAAATGCAGACGATAAAATAACTTATCGTTTGTATCTGACATTTTCAGATTGTCTACTTTATAAACAAAGCCGTGAAGTTCCCATTCATTTTCCAATGCGTCCTGTACATTGATATAGATCTTTTCTTCACCTCTGATAGGATAATGTTCTAGTAAACCCGAAGAGTCTAATACGTCTAATGAACCGCGTATGCTTTCATTTCCTATAGATTCAACTATGTTCATCGAAGCTGTAAGATTGCGCATATCTATTGATGCCCTGCTAACATCGCTGTTAGGGGCTGGATAAATCAGCAGTTGTTTTATCTGGAAGGAACCAGGATATGTAGTAAGTTGATCTGTCATGCTTTAATCAATTTCTTAAATTCTTTAACTATTTGTTGATAGTATTGCTTATCTGCTACAAGTATTTCACGCTTCGAGTCATTTATATCTCGTTCATAATCATAAATTCTATAAGGTTCATAACCTGAAAGAATGTTTCGGCCAATTGCTACACCTTCGGCATTATAGACAAGTGGAAATGTGTCAGGCGAGACAAGAACAGTACGACCAAGTTCAGAAACAGTTCTGTAAAATTTAATATTCTCGTAAATTGTTTCGTTCTGAGTCCATGCTATCACATCATAACCTACCTTACCAGATTGTGCAGCATATTTCTTCATAATAAATTCGGCAAACATATTTTCTGAAAGAGGCCATTCATGATAAGGATCTGTGATTGCATTAGCTAAAACTACAAGCCAAGTGTGATCAACTGACCCATAGTAATTATATGCTATATCTTCTGGTTTCTCACCATCCTTAATTGTATAGGGAAGAAAAACATAAGGATTTGAGAAAGTACTTTCAATGAAATTTGTTCTCTTGAGTATATCTCGGACATTTACTCCGTTATATGAGACCAAAGGGAAATTTGTGAAATAATTTGACATATCGTTTCCTTAGTTTCCAGGTACAGCACCAGCATCGGCTGGTATATCACTTGGTGTTGTATCTACGAAGTCAGAAGCAGAACCAAATTCACCAGAGGCATCATAGTCACCAGCAACATGAATATCCATTTCTTTAAGTTGGATAGAGAGGTTGACAGTAGCAGGAGCGCCACCTTTTAGGATTGCAAGACCATTCGGAGTATAGTTGACACTTATGTTTTGTATCATAGCAGTTTTGAAGAACATATAATAGTTTGGATCAACACCCAGCAAATAAAGATCTACTGTAGATGGATAGCCAAGCATGAGTCGTGTACTAGTAGTGGCATTTTGCCCATATGTCGGAAGAGCATTTTTCTTTATCTCAAGAACAATATCTCTTAGAACCTCAGTTTCTGCTTTTTCAGTTGGTGAAAGAGTCCATTCAAATGAGAATTCCTTTAAGTTAATACCTTCAAAAACCAATGCGGCCTTTGGGTTTAAAGTAGTTCCAAGACCTTGACCTGCTGCGGCAACAGTTGAGTTATCATAGAAAATTTTTCTTGCCAATCCCATTGCAGCATCAGAAAGTGAGGCACTTCCCACTGAACTAGCAAATTGATCTACAAACTCACTGAAATTACCTGATACTGTTGAAGCTACAAAATCAGATGCAAGTGATATGAGATCATTTTGTACTATACGCAAACTATTATTATCAACTAATGAAGCTGGAATTGGAAGTAAAACTGAACCAGTTGAATCAGTCGAAATTAATGTGGAACCATCTGTAGGCAATTTAATAAGACCACGACGGCCTGGGCTTGTGAAACTATACTTGTTGAAAACCATTAACAGACCGTGTGTACCGCCATGGATTGGAAACGAGAGTATCTTTGTGGAATTTTGTTTTTTTGCTTGAGATGCCAGCATGGCTCTTTGTACCGGTACGCTCATACTGAATTTCCTTATAAATAGTTTGTTTGCATGTATTTATAATAGGAAAGCAAATAATTTTGTCATACAAAGGCCGTTTCAGACCCACGAACCCAGAGAAGTACAAGGGTGACCCTTCAAATATTGTGTATCGTTCATTATGGGAATTTAAGTTCTTCCGATTCGTAGATCAGCATCCAGATATTGTCTGGTGGCAATCTGAAGAGTTAGCTATCCCCTACATGTCACCAATAGACGGAAAGGCCCATAGATATTTCCCTGATGTGATTTTGAAAAAGAAAGTGGGCCCGGATAAATATGAGACAATTATGATAGAAATTAAACCGAAGAGCCAAACAGCTCCTCCAGATATTTCAAAGAAAAATAAAACACCATCTGGCCGCGTCTCTAGAAGATACCTGAACGAAGTTAAAACATTCGGTATCAATGATGCAAAATGGAAAGCAGCTAGAAAATATTGTGATGAACGTGGTTGGAAATTTCAGGTTATGACTGAAGAACATCTAGGGATAAAATAATGGCAACAATATTCCAAAACATATTAGCTAATGCTGCACGTAAAGGTGTTGTTGGCCAATACTCGAAGGACTCTATCGCTTGGTTTAGAAACTCCTTGCGTAAAACTGTAGTTAGTTCTACTCGTCTTATGCGAGAGGAAAAGGATAATCTCGTAGGTTCTTGGACTAACGTAGGTATAGGCAAATTATATTTTGCTTATTACGACCCAAAACATAAGAAAACTCTGCCTTTCTATGATTCGTTTCCTCTTATCATACCTATACAGAAATACCCAGATGGGTTTTTAGCTCTTAATCTTCACTATTTACCACCTGCTTTACGAGCTAAATTATTAGATTCGCTTTATGATACTTTAAATAATTCAAAATTGGATGAAAACAAACGACTTAAAATTAGCTATGCTATTTTGAACAATGCAGCTAAACACAAATATTTTGCACCTTGTGTCAAGCGTTATCTTGGTACTCATTTTCGTTCTCGTTTTCTTAAGGTCCCACATCAGAATTGGACTCCTGCAGTATTTCTACCTGTTGAATCGTTTGAAAAGGCAAGCCGTAAAGAGGTTTGGGAAAATTCAAGATCAATTATGCGAGGTCGTTAAGAAATGGCTTTTAATATAACAGATTTCAAGTCCGCCATTGAAAAACGTGGCGGACCTGGTAAAAACAATCTTTTTGAAGTCACTTTAAGCAGTTCAAAAGCTTTGTGGTCTGACAGTACATTTGGTAATGCTGATATAAAATTCTTCTGTAAGACAGCAACATTACCTGGCATTAGTCTCAGTGTGTTTGATTATCGTCCTACTAATATTGAAATGCCGCAATCAATTCCTTTTGCTATCAATCACGAACAGTTGGAATGTGTTTTTATAGTTGATGATAACCATTCGGTCTATAGATACTTCCATCGCTGGATGCAAGAAATTGTGAATTTTAATACTGATGGACATTCACCTGAAAGTATCAATCCAAATTCAAGAAGTGGTGCTTATCAGTACCCATATGAACTTGGTTATAAGAAAGATTACTCACAAACAATGAGTATCCGAAAATTCTCAAAGTATCAACCTGCCGGCACAGAGTTCAATAGCTATAATTGCACATTGCAAGGTGTTTATCCAACAAGTATTGGTTCCACTACAATGTCGTGGGAAGATGATTCATATACTGTATTGCCAGTTTCATTCTCATACAGTTCAATTACCATGTCTGGTGTTCAGCCAAACGTAACAGTTTAATCATTAGGAGATTAGAATATGCAACTACCAAAAATTGACCTTCCTATCTATGAAATGATTTTGCCCTCCACTGGTGAGAAAGTCAAATTCAGAACATTTACAGTTAAAGAAGAGAAGATACTTCTGATAGCAAAAGAGTCTAAGGATTCAGATCAGAATATGCTTGCAATAAAGCAGATTCTGAATAACTGTTTAATTGATAAGAATGTAGAAGATCTTGCAATCTTCGATATCGAATATTTACTGCTTATGATCCGAGGTAAATCAGTTAACAATACAGCCGAATTTATTATTACGGACCCAGAAACATTTGAAGAAGTAAAACTCAAAATAAACATTGATGATGTAAAAATAAACAAAGATCCGCGACATTCAAATAAAATAAAGTTGAATGACGAGTATATTATGTTTATGAAGTATCCAAATATAGAAATGTTTAAAGCTGTATTTGAAAGTGAAAAGACAAAAGATCCACTCGTGTATTATAATGTGATGGTTTCATGCATTGATAAATTGGTTTCCGAAGAGACCGTTTATAAGTTTAGTGATTTCTCAAATGAAGAAATAGATGCGTTTATGGAAAATCTTGAAAGCGATATCATTGAACGTATCAAAGTTTTCTTCGAGACAATGCCAAGATTAAGACACGAAGTAAAATACAAAAATAAGAATGGTAATGAAAAGATATTTGTTCTAGAAGGTACTGACAGTTTTTTTATCTAACGCTGTGTCATACTAATCTTTTTATCTATTATCAAACAATCTTTTCTTTGGCACAGCATCACAAATATCAAATATCAGAACTTGAAAACTTGATACCTTACGAACGAGACATTTATTTTATGATGTTAGTTGAGCATATCAAGAAATTAGAGGAAAATAACCGAGGTAAGTAATGGAAGAAACATCTAACAAAAAGAGCGAACTGTTCGGAAAAGTTTTCGGAGCAATGTCGCAAAGTGTTGTTATGAGTTCACCAGTTTTCCGACAAGCAATCGATGTTGCTGATATGTTCAGAAAACCAGATGAAGAGTCTAAAGAAACTCGTCTAGGTAACATTCTTGGTTCTATAAAGGACTATATGTCGAACCAGTCAAAGGTAATACGAAATATAGTTGGTGTAGTAGAATTTACAAAAGACATATTAGATGATGAAAAGAAAAAAGATGAAACCAAAGATGATAAAAGTAAAACTAAGGATGATGGTGCAAAGCCTAAAGGCGAATCGAGCATCATTGATTATCTTGAAAAGAAAGACAATCCTTACATAACTGCTTTTAACGAAAGTAATGTTCTCCTCGAACGAATTGCAAAATCAGTTGAAGCACAGCTTGAATATACTCGTCGAATGTTAAAACTTGACGAAGAAGCAAGTGAAATGGCTAAGATAAAAACGGATCTAGACAAAGTTTCAAGATCCGATGCTGCAAGAGCAAGAGCTTTACAACAACCTCGTGATGCACAAGGGCGCTTTACTAAAGACGAAAAGAAAGAAGATGGCGATGGGCTTGGTTTCGATGATATTCTTACTGGCCTTGGCGGCCTAGGTGTTCTAAAAGGCGGAAAGGGAGCCTTGGGTAGGCTGATTAGAGGCGGTGCTAAAGCCGCTCCGAAGGTAACACCAAGGATAGCACCTGGTGCTGCTGGTGCGGCAGCTGCTGAAGGCTCTGCAGCAGCAAAAGGGGCTGGTAAAGGCCTCGGTAAAGGCCTCGGCAAGGTTGGCGGTGCTTTAAAAGGTCTCGGCCGATTCTTAGGACCACTTAATCTTGCTCTTGGTGCCTATGATATTTACAATACTGTAACTGATGATGAACTTGATGCTAGAGAAAAGACTATAGGTGTAAGTGAAACCGTAGGTGGTATGGGAGGGGCGGCAGCTGGTGCCGCAGCTGGTGCTGCTATAGGTTCAGTGGTTCCCGTAGTCGGTACCGCAATAGGTGGTATTGCCGGTGGTCTTCTTGGATATTTTGGTGGATCTTGGTTAGGTGAAACTGCTGGTGAAGCAATAGCAGGCGATGGTGTAGAAGATAATTTAGTACCAGAATATGATGCCATGGGTAATCCAACTGGTGGTTACATCGAAGCAGTACCATCCACACCACCAGAAACAGAACCAACAACTCCTCCGATAGAGGATAAACTCTCAGATGATGAATTCAACAAATTAATGGCTCGAAGAACAGAACTTCTGACTCGCGGCGATCAAATATTGTTTGACGAGAATAATAATCTGAAAGAGTCTATCACACCTGAGCAGCAGCAAGAATTAGACATAATGGACAAAGAACTAGACATAATTCATAAACGTCTAGAACAAGATAGCAGATATAGAGGAAGTATCAGCATAGTCCCACAAGGAAATGCAGATGAAATTAAACCTTCAGCTTCACTTAATCCAACTGCAATTCAGCCTGATTATGCTGCTAAACAATCACAACTTGACTATATAACTGGGCAAACAGTGCCGACTACTGTGGCTTCCGCTGCCCCACCAAGTAATCCAGTTATGCTGCAGAATCAGTCACCTACGACTATTAACAGCGGTGGTAATGTGACAAATATCATTATGAATAATGATTCACTAGCATTACCACAACAAGCATTTAATCTGCCTATGGCACTTGCTTAAAAGGGGAGCTAAAAGCTCCCCTTCTTTTATTCTGTCAAATATTGGCGTTGCCCACGATTAATGGGAATTTCGTTTGGTTTCTTTTCTTCCGGAAGTACATAGCTAACAAACACGGAAAGAATACCATCGGCATATTCGGCACGTTCAACTTTGGTTTCACTTGAAAGTGCAAATGAACGCTCAAATGCTCGAGTTCCAATTCCTTTGTGAATGTAAACTGCGCCGTCGTGTTCAGTAATCTTTTTACCGGAAATTTTAAGACTTCCATCTTCCACTAGAACAGTAAGTTCACGTTCCTTGAAACCAGCAACGGCAATTTCTACCACAGATCTGGTTTCATCCAACTTGATAATATTGTATGGTGGGTAAGAAGCACCGCTGCCGACAAAAGTCTTTGCATAGCGTGCTGGGAAGAGAAGTGTGCTGACGATATCGTCAAGTTCTTTTTCTAGTCTAGTCATTATAGTTCTCCTTCATTAAGCGAGAGTATTTGAGCATTCATTATGACATGCTCGGTTAAAAGTGGGAGACCCATAAGGCATCTCCCACAATTCTATTTATCAGTCTCTTTTAGAAACAAAGCCATAAAGTTCTTGTGCCTTCGACATAATGTCAGCAGGTGTATACATCGTTGGCGGTGTCAATGAACTCATCTGCTTGATTGCTTCGTCAAGAGAAGTATTCCATTTTTCAGCAGTAGAATGGATGGCATTCCAGTAAGCATTTGATGCTTCTGAATATTGTTGATCCATCATTTCCTTTGCCATCTTGAGGACTTCAAGGCGAATTTCGAAACCATTTTTGTTTGTCATTTTAATCTATCTCCGTGTCTGTTAACAAAAATTATACGCCAGTCGAACCTAGGCCGCCATCGCGGTCAGTCTTTTTACCTGGCTTTTCAGTAGTTTCTTCCAAAGTGTACTTGATAGTTTTTTCAAGCATACCTTGGCATACGCGATCCCCGTGATAAATGAGAATCGGAGTATCTCCTTCATTGATAAGCATCATGTAGGTTGGATCTACATAATCACTGTCAATGATACCAACATCGTTAGCAAGACCGATGCCGAATTTTAGGGCCATGCTTGAGCGAATGTAAAGTTTCAGAACATGCTTTTCCGGGATGTCAAAAATGAGACCAGTTGGAACCAATGTTCTAAACTGAGGATGTAAAACAACTGTCTGACGTCCATCGCCAGAAGGTTTTACTGGAATTTCCATTTCGCGGTTGTGCGGGTTAAAAGCACGAATTTTAGTGCCTGCGTCAAGACATGCCTTAAGGTCAAAACAAGCAGAGCCTTCAGTGGCGAATGATGGAACTGTTGCGTTCTCACTTACTCTATATACTTTCATTATCTAATCAGCCTTTCTTTTTACCGATATTGTATTTGCTTTCCAGGACCCAAGTGTCCTTTTCTTTGTGTGATAGGATCTTTATTTGGCTAAGAGGAGCAACTGGATCTTCTATCTTCGTATTATCAACTACACCCAATAAATCCCATTCTTCTAGAAGATTAATGATTGTGTTTCTGCGTGCTTTATCTTCATCAGTGAAATTGTTTTCTTTACCATCGAGGATGAAAAGTTCCTTGAAATGAAGAATAACATATCGGCCTTGTTTGTGCAATATATGACACGACTGATACAACTTTCGTTCTTTTCTAGATGCGATACCAACACGAGTGAGTGTTTCTTTAATCTTTAAAAAATTGTCTGGTTTTGGCAAAGTGATTTCAACACCAACACCTCGGAATATATCTTCCATTACGATCACCTTTATTCTTATTGTTATTTGATCATGAGCCACCCTTGGTCATCTTTTTATTTATTTCTTTTATATCTTCTTCAGAAAGAATTTTAAGATAGCCTTTGGCAACTGTGCGGTTACATTGGAAGTATTGTTGGATCATATCCAACTCGTCACTCTTTTCGGCTTTATACCACTTTGATCTACGATCACGTGGCCGCAGTATACCGAGGTAGTAGCGATATTGGGCATCTCTAGGTAGATGCCATAGGCGATTCATTTCGTTTGCGTGTAGCACGGTATCTGCAAAGTAAGACAGTCCTCTATTGACCATATACGGGTTATAGAGCTTTTCAACCTGAGCAGGGTAATCAGCAGATTTGATCATATCAACTTTTGATTTTGAAACTGATTCAATAAAAGAAAACGGCGTGATTTCATCTTTTGCTTGTTCAGTATCATCTGATTTTTGTTCTGGAGCACCAAGACCAAAATAGTCAAATTCTTCAAAATCATCTGTCCGAACTGCTGATACAGCCGGTTGGGCAGTAGTTTTTGTTTTAGTCCGTTTCATATAATTGTTGCCCCTCTACCATCATATCATTTAGCATGCCCGCACACATTGGGCATGCATTCACTTTACCATTGCCGTCTAACGCTTTGTATTCTAACACAAATACTTTATCTGTGTCAACTTCTATGTTACAGAAGAAACAAATCACATTTTTTGGTTTTGGATTTCGTAGGAACCACATTAGAGATTTTCCCCATAATGTCTCATTGCTTCCATAATCAGATCAGAATGGATTTCCTGGACATCAAGTTCAATGTAGCCAACTCCAAATTCTTTGACAAACTCAGGCAACAGATCTATTCTTTTACCTATTGAAACATCCAAGATATTAACACCTCGTATTAAACTATAGAGTTCAAGACGGATTTCATACATCAGAACATTTAGAAGTTCTTCCTCACCATTTAGACCTTGCAACAGTCTGAAATCTTCAATCATTTCCTTATCGCATTGGACTTTAAGCAAATACGATTTATCATTGAACACAGTTTTAAAGTTGACAAATTTGACTTCATCAACTGTTTCTTCGTATGGAGTTATCTCGAATGTCTGACCGCATACATTCACATGAAAGTTCTTCATTTGAAGGTACTTTCAATCATGACTTCGGTCAGGAAAGCGACCATGTTAATTTCAGGGTTAGCAACAAATGCGTGCTTATACATATAGTCAGCAAGTGTCACAATGAAACCAGGCAGGCTTTTCATCTCAACCTTATCTGATGCCATGTCATAGATCATGTTGAACAATTCATTGGCATCTTGGTCGGAATTTTCAGCAACCCATTTACGCATTTCAGTGAACTTCTTTTCCTTCAGGAAACCAAAGAGAGCATCAAGCGATTCCTGCTTCAGGTTAACAAAGATACCTTCGTCAATTTTACCAGATGCCGAATACTTTTGAAGATCACCGAGGATACTACGGAAATCTGGGAAGTGTTTTTCAATGACTTTGGCAACGATCTTAGGATCATATCCAACACCTTCATTGTCAAGGATGGAAAGAGTCCGCTTGAAGAACATAGCCGCCAGTTTTGGGCGGTCAGTCTTGTCGATGTTGAAGTCAATCTGTGCAAATCGTGAACGGAGCGGATCAATGATACGATTTTTGTAGTTACAAGTAAAGATGAAACCACAGTTCTTGGAATATTCTTCCATGAACGAACGCAATGCAGGTTGAATTGAGTTTGCATTCAGATAATCAGCCTCGTCGATGATAACGAATTTACGACCGCCTGTAAATGAAACTGCCGACGCAAATTTCTGGATTTCAATACGAAGTGTATCAATACCACCGTTAAGCGATCCGTTGATTACGATGTAGTCAGCACCAATTTCTTCAAGCATTGCTTTTGCAACAGTAGTTTTACCAGTCCCTGGAGAACCGGAAAGCAGAAGATTGGGAATATTTTGTTCATCGACAAATTTCTGGAAGATTTTCTTTGTCTTTTCCGGAAGAATTGTGTCCGCAACTTTCTGAGGGCGGTACTTTTGGACCCAGAGAATTTCGTCTGCTTTAATGTCAAGTGCCATAATATAGTCCTTTTGTTAGGAGGAAATCAAATAGAAAAGGGGCTGGAGATTACTCTCCAGCCGCATTAAATGTTTCAGCCGTTACTGGGGGCTGGTTGGCTTCTTCCTGAGCACGTTGTGCTTCAATGACAACTGAAGCAAGCTTTTCACGAACTTGGCCAACGTTGTAAATCTCATTGCCTTTGAAAGCACCGCGTTCAACAGCAGCGTCAATCATATTGACAGCAATGGCAAGATCTTGGATGGTAAGTTGATTCATGGATTATTCTCCCTTTTTATAAGTCGATTTGGACTCGATTGCGATGAAGTAGGTAATGTCAGTACCTTCAAATTTTGAGATACCCTTGGAGCTCAAAGACACCTTATAGTTCTGAGGCAACAGTTTAATGTTTTCGGTCTTGATAATCAACTGGAATGTATCTTCAGTTGAACCAAGTTCAATGCCATAATTGTCCGCGCTTGGATTGCCGCTGTCAATAGCCTTGAGATAGCAAGTCCCTTTTTCGCCAACGAATGCAATTTCTGGAAGTTGCAGAACGCCGGAAGCCTTGATAACAGACTGAAGGTCATTCCATTCAATATCAACCTCAACATCGACTGATGGCAGATTGATTTCCTTGTCTGGTGGAGTGATTACCATGGACGGGTCAGCATACACATATTTTGCCGAAGCGTTACCTTCAGAAATCACAAAGTTCTTTTCTTTGAATGTGATTTCTGGTGCTTTATAAAGACCATAGGTGGACAGGAAACGAGAAAGATCATAGACACAAGCTGCGGATGGAAATTCATCATCAACTTTGGCCATAGCCATCACGGTCTTTGTAGGGCTGATAGTGCGAAGTGTTTTACCTGGATTAAACACAATGGATGGGTTAATCGTGGCAAAATTCTTAAGAACGGTAAGAGTGCGTTCAGAAAACTTCATTAGTTACTCCTTTCAAGAGGTTCATAATAAGGATTAGGTTATGGGCGGAAGTGTTTCATCTTATTCCGCTTTTGCGGATTTGTCAACTGTTTGTTTGTTGATTTGTAATGCTTTTCATTGGATTCAGGGCTGGCGGTTGGGGTTACACCAAGTGTAGCCATAGCAGCTAGAGAACCACGATATACATATGAACCGACGTGAACTAGGTTCATCCATGGGCACATGTGAGTTTTGATGCCAGCTTTTGCGGCATTGCGGCAAAAGAAATAATCTTCGGACAGATAACGCTTTGACTCAGGGTCAATCTGGCAGTCAAAATAAGCCATGATTTCACGAGAGCCATCAAAGTTAGCAGTTCGGACGTGATCTGGTTTATAGTGATATTCTGGGAATGCTTTTTCATAGCGTTCAAAGACCGAACGGGGAATAAGCATAAAACCTGTTCCTGCTTCAGAAACCGGTACTGGTTCATCCAAACGGAATTCCTGGATACCTGGTAGCGGATTAAAAACATAATCAGCGGCATAATTTACGAGGTCAAACGGATTTTCTTCTGCGCGGCCTTGCTGAGCAGCTTCTTTCACTTTTTCCCAAGCAATGGTTTTCTTTGGATATGGTGCTGTCAGAATATCAAATTGATCTGGATATGCAGTTTGAATAGCCAATAGAGCCAGAACGTCACCTGCGCGGAAGCCAATGTCAGCATCAATGAACATCAGGTGAGTTGCATCTGATCGCAGGAATTCATCTACGACGTAGTTACGTGCACGTTGGATTAGACTCTCATTGAAAAGGTAATAGAACTTCAAAGGAATTCCATGCTGAGTACAAAGTGTAGCCAATTCGTTAGTTGACTTACAGAATAAACCATCACAGCTCCCACCATACATAGGCGTTCCCACGAATATGGAATACTTTCTAAGTTCTTCAGTTGATATATTTAAATTCATCGTTTAATCTGCTCCAAATCATTTTCGGCTCGGATAATGGCTTGCATGCGAAGCACGTCAGCAAGAACATCCCAAGAACTATCATGTTTAACAAAAACTTTTTCCCAAAAATCTTTGTCTGCTATAGGACAAAAACCATTTTCTGGTGGGTAATCCAGTTTAGCATCAATATAAGTCCGGACTTCTCTTAAATTGAAGTGAGGAATGATATTATGCATAAAATCTTGCTTGCCTTGCGATTCGACAAGTCGCCAAGTGATGGGCGGATCAAATGTATTTGAACGAGTCCACCATCTGTGTATCTTTCCTTGATCTGTAAGATAACTTAGAAATTGTTCGACAAATGCTTTAACTGTAATATCAGTTGGCAATGGTTTGATGAGCTTTCTTGCTTCATCACCTTGTTCTTGCCAGAATTTTACAGTATCATCATATACCTTCCAACCGAAATTGTCAACTTGATCTCGAACCGACAGTTTGAATTTCTTCACACCAACGATTGATTTGCAAGTATAAGGTTCGTCAGATAACATCTTTTCGGAAGTGACAGTAAAAACTGAGCAATCAATGACTGCACAATCTTTGACTTCTTTTCCCATAGTTTCCATATCTAAAAATAGATGCTTCATTTAATGCCTTTCATCATATATAGCACGCCATTCATCATATTCTTCAGAAAGACATACCCAGTGTAATTTTGTATTCTCATATTTAGCTTTTTTATCCCAGACCACCCAAGCATAAGCTATCATGCCACCAATTTGATCTTCTTTTTCGATTGCTTCACCTGCCAACTTTGGTCTGAATCGTACTCTATCTGAAAGAAAAATAATACTGGTTGGTGGGTTTGCTGTGAAAAGTTTCTTCCTCTTTATACCTTCAAGATATGTAAGCCGAACGAATAGGGCAGTATAATCATATTCTGCAATTCCTTTTTCAGCAATTTTTCTAGGAAGATCTTTAAAATAAGGTGGGTTTGTGATGAAGGCATCATAACCTTCCTGTTTCTCTAGATCCAGAACATCAAATCCAGTAAAGATTTCTGTGACTTTATTGTTATGGTCATTCAGATCATAAGAGATAACATTGTAACCAAGACGCTTGAGTTCAACAGAGATATTACCTCTGCCAGCACAAGGTTCGACTATATTTTTAGGTGGTGGGGAGTATTTGTGCAACAGATAAGTTGCAAGCGGTGGAGTTTCGTAAAGATCACCTTCATGGCGATTTTCGTCACTCTTATCAACACCGACATAAATTGTCCGTAGGTTTTTCAAAAGTCACCTCATTCATAAAATATAGTACTATTTATCCAAAGTTCTTCTGAAACTCTTCTGGGCTAAACAATTTTTCATGATTGGCATAAGTTACTCCGATATTACCTACTTCTTCAATCATCACTTTAGAAATCGTATGCCACTTCTCAGTCCAAGGGGTAATCACAACATACGGGTCTGGGGACATTACAATACGTCTGATACCAGACTGGATAATTGCTTTCATACAATCTGGGCAGACTGGAAGCCCATAGACGTAGAGTGTAGCATTTTCAACTGATACTCCATTTTTGAGAGCATTTAACAAGGCATTCATCTCACCATGGATAATCCGAGGATATTTCAAATCTCTGTTATTGAGTCTCTCTTCGGTATCATCAATGCCTTCCGGGAAACCATTATACCCAGTGGCCAAAATACGGCGTTTATCATTTACAATAACAGCACCGATTTTACTACTAGGATCTTTACTCCAGGTGGAAACTTCTCGTGCCATACGCATGAACCGAGTGTCCCATTTACTATTCACAACAGGCATTAATACGATCTCCATTCATCCATAAATTTGTCAACTGTTGCTTTGTCACTTATCACACCTATTTCGTTCATTTCCGAGATAGGGAAACCTGCAACAAATCTGCCATCTTTCTTATTCTGAATTATAGTGAAATACCGTTTCCCTAGAGGTGGTGCTTCATAGATACGAACATTCAAATCAGTATTCGATGATCTTGATACAAAGATAAGATGTTCTACATTCAGACACTTATTTAGCTGATTACGATGTATTTTGGTATCTTCTATAATTGGTACTGTGAACGAAGGTTTAAATTCACCCATAAAAGGAAATTTTCGGTACACAGTCTGCGTTTTCACTTCAACAGCTTCATCATTAATCAGAAGATCTTTACGATCATCATATTGATCTTCTGATTTCTTTACAACAAAGCCATGCTCCTTGAACCAGGAGGCTACTAAATTTTCACCTTCCTGGCCAAGATCATATCTTCGTATTGACATTAAGTCTCCAAATCGTAGTTTACATTCTGGACTTTTTCACGGTCATCCTTTTCATAGACCTTACGATAGTCATTATTACGACGAATGACTTCTTCAAGAACAGTAAAAGATTTGTTTGAGAACTTCAAGAAGGCAGCTGTATCCTTGGGGAAGCAAGCACCACCATAACCACGCTTATTATCAAAGCCTGGCACCGAGGTGTGTGAAGGTCCGACTCGGCTATCTGTAGCAATAGCATTGATGATCGTGCCGTAGTTTGATCCAAAATCATCCACGATATCGTAGAACTGATTGAACCAAAGTACCTTTGAAGCAAGGAAACTGTTGATGCCATATTTGACAAAACTTGCTTCCTCTGGTGTCATATGATAGACTGGGCATGGTTTGCATGAACTATATTTGTGATACAGTTTTTCAACCAAGTCAGTAGTTTCTTTATCACCGCCAAAAACATGCATCTTTGGATTTACGAAATCCTCATTGGCGCTTTTTTCAGTAAGAAACTCTGGGTTATATACAATGCGATGTCCACTTGGCCCAGTAATCAATTTACGAAGAATATTTGGAGTGACAGTCGACTTAATGATGATATGCCCAGTGACATTCTGTTTCAGAAATGTGACACAGGACTCAACGATAGAAGAGTCGATTGATCCATCTTCACCCATGGGAGTAGGAACACAGATAAAAGAAGCTCCAATATCTTGTCCCACCAGATCTTCAATTTTTGTCCCATGAAGAGGGTCGATAATAAACTTTTCAATCTTTGAACGATTGAAGCCATAATCAACAGCCTTGCCGACAAAGCCGTGCCCGATAATTGCTATTTTCATTTTCAGTTCACCTTATAGTAGTTTTTATACCAAGTTGCAAATTTCTCAATACCAACTGAAACTGGTGTAGTCGGTTGATAGCCAAGAGCTTTCAACTTAGTAGTATCAGACCATGTTTCTTGAGTATCGGCGGGGTGTTTAGGCAAAAGATTCTTATCAGCAACACGCCCAAAATTCTTTTCAATCTCATGGATAAATTCCATCAGATTTACTTGCTGACCATAGCCGATATTGTATATCTCATTGATCGGACTGTCAACTGAAAGAACACGATCAATAACAATTCCGATGCCTTGGACGATATCGTCAACATATGTAAAATCACGCTTCATGTCACCATAGTTGAAAACATCAATGGGTTTCGAGTCAAGAATATTCCTTGCAAAAGTGAACAGAGCCATGTCCGGGCGACCCCACGGGCCATATACTGTAAAGAAGCGAAGACCAATTACATTGTCAATCTTTGAAACTTTGAACTGGCATTCATTTGTTCGTTTTGAATATCCGTATGGGTTCAACTGATGGTTCGTAGGTTCATCTTCTTTCCATGGCAGAGCATTACCTGCCATTACACATGAAGTCGAAGCATAAACTAGTTTTGAAACACCTTGGGCTTCACATACTTCGATTAGATTTTGTGTCCCGATGATGTTGTTCTCGATATAATCTCGAGCATTATCCATTGAATGTCGAACACCAGCATATGCTGCCAGATGCATCACAACATCTGGCTTTTCTTTCTCAAAGAGTTCTTCCAGTTGTGTTTTACTTCTCAGGTCAGCAGTATGGACCGTGATGCCAGCTTTACTGAGTTCCTCGACCCGAGCCAATTTCAGACTCGGGTCGTAATAATTATTGTAGTTATCAAAACCGACAACATCATGTCCTTTGGATTTTAGACTATTCGCAAGATGGAATGCAATAAAGCCTGCACCGCCAGTGATTAGAATTTTGCTCATTATCGTTTCCTTGGAGTTGGTTTCTCTACAATTCGTTGATCTGGAGTGCCATAACCTTCGATCAAGGCCATACCATATTCATCATTACCCTTTGGGATTTCAATATCTTTACGCAGGATAAGTTTATTTTTCTTGAATGGTCGCATATCAACATCATGATGCCAACGACCATAGCGACGGACTAGCTTCACTACGTCTGGGTGTAGTTCGACCAACATCTTTGATTTCTCAAATGTGCCGTCACCGTAAAGTTCTTCAGTGTTACCACCTTTGACAGTACCAGTTCTCATCTTACCTTGGAGGAAGTTATAGAATAGGATAGTGCATTTACCGTCTTTCAGAACACGAAGTGAAAGGTCAACGTCCTCATTGTATTTAGCACGCCACTTATGCGGGCAGGAATTCTCAATCAGAATGCATGACATAAGACGAGTATTCAGAACATATGGAGGATGATGATAGTCGTCTGGGCAGAAGAACTTATACTGAAGTCCAGCCAACGGGACATTTTCATAACGATCTACGAAATCTTCGCAAGCCTTGAAGAACGAACCAGTCTCAACACGGATACGTTGATTGTTGTGAAACCGCCAGAATTCCTGGATGTTATCGTCCAAAACCCAGTGACGTTTGTAACCATTCGCAATTGAATGTTCCCAGACCCAGTTACGAGCAGGGCCGGAACCTTTACCGTGATTACTGAAAGGCAGTTTGAGAACTTTTTCAGGATCAATCACAGCACAATACTGGTCATATTCCTGTGGTTCAACAGCAATATAGTAAGGGACACCTAGCTTTTCAAGTGCCTTACTGGTATAGCGACTATCAGCACGACCTTTCGATACGATGTAGATCGGATAGTTTGGGTAATATTTTGGATTAGTTGGCATGATTACTCCTCACCGTCAACTTCGATCCAGCGCTTGAGAGAGTTTTCATCACGGAGTTTTTCTGGATGCCAAACACTGCGAGTCTTAAGTGTCAGTTTCTGACCAATGACTTCAGTAAACTTCAGGAAGTCTTCTTCTGAACGGAAGTTGATAATCAGTTGTTTCTTTGGTTCAAGATTATCTGATTCATAGGCCGGCATGCCCTTCCAATGTTCACGCCAGTTTTGATAGTTGTGTTCTTGCCATGCTTCTTCTTCACTCTCTGGAACATCATTCATTCCAAGGAATTCTGCAAGTGTGCCTGGGCGATTTTCTGTTTCTTTGAAACCGATAAGAGTATCATATTCTACGGAAGTGTCCTTCACTTCAACGTCTTTACTTACCTTTGCCATATTGCCTCCATAATTAAAGTTTGTTAAACTAACAATACTATTTAGCCATTTCTAATGTATTAGTTCTACACCAAAATCGGTGAAAAGTCAACTGAGAAAGTTGCAAAGCTTTCACTTTGCAACTTCAAATGTATTTAGATATTTTGTGTTAGGCGAATTTTGCCTTAAGTTTTTCATACTCAGCGCGTTCGCGTTCTTCCTGAATGGCTTTCACCTTTGCCTCTTGCTGAATACGAAAGTTGTATTCGATGTCCGTCTCATAGCGCCTTCCATAGAGAATATACGAAGGACTGCATGAGCAATTGAATGGGCAACCACAGTCATTCTTTTCAACAAACGTCATGTCTTGAAAGCGATCACGGTATTCTTTTTCAAGTTTTGTCAACTGACTTATGAGGCTTTTAAGATCACTGTCTGGGGTCAAGCGATTATGAGAATACCCATAGTCAAGATATTCGCCGCCACCTTGAGTCGGTCGGTACTGCTTGACTGTCGGATCAGCGCCAACGGGAACAGAAATCATCTTTTTCATGCTGCATTTTCCTCATAGAGTTCACAGACCATAGCATGAGTAATCTTGTCAAGAAGATCACGCCATTCATTTGCATAGGGGAGACCGAAATGGTAGGCGATATAGTCAGCACCATATTGATAGTCATTCAGGCTGAATTTCTCACCTACAAGGATCCAGCGAAGTGCAGTTTCAACATCTGCCGCACCGAGGTAAAGGACTTCGGAAATCAGATTTTTGAAGGAAGAGATGGCACGTTCATGAGCTGTGCGTTCAGCTTGATTGGCAGCTTCAAGAGTTTCAAGAGTTTGATCCCAGATGATCTGCTTTTGGTCGTCAGAGGCATCATAGAACTCACAGTAAGAGCGAGGACGGAAACCGTAGGCGTCTTTGTGCAGGTCTGAGAAGAGCGAGACGTCAAAGGTATAAGCGGTCATGGCATGATTCCTCTGTTTATGGAATCACTTTATACTAAAAGAGGGGCTATGTAAACCCCTCTTTCATTTAATTTTGAGTATGTTCTTCGCTTTTCTTGAACTCATATTTGTCCATTGACAAGAGGAATCTAATAGCCATCGTAGCAGTTTGGATGGCTTCCGCCCTTACATCATCTCGACTTGACTTATGTGGTTCATAGATATGTTCCAAGACAGACTGTGCAAGTTCGCCAGATTCCTCAGTCACCACAGCCGAAGCATGGACTGGGTCTGTAGGCCAAGTGGGGAACTTTGTAACTGCGCGAGTCATTTCACGCTTAATTTCTTCAATAATCTCTTCCATATTTTTCTCCTTAACCAAAGAACGATTCAAGTGTGTCAATTTTTTGAGCAGACCAACCAACTGCTTCCAGAATAGTTTCCAAAGGTTTCAGGAAGACCTTGTCAAACTGAGTATCATAGTCAATGTATTTTTCAAGTTCAAATTCCTTGGGCAGAACGTTTGTGAACGAGATCACATTTTCGTGTAAAGGATTTGGAACTTTCAGATAAACGAACTTGATCTTGTCACCAGATTGAATTGACTCATATTTCTTTTCGACCTTACGCTTCTCGAGGAAGTTATTGTAAAGGATGCAGCCACGAATATGGATTGGACAGCCCTTCTTGTAGAGTGTATTCTTGTCGCGATACTTTTCAATGTCGTCAGTCCCAGAAATTTTAGCAACTTCTTCAACTGGCAGACTGTAGAATACCTGACGGAAGTCCTCAATGAACCTCTGCGTTTCGGCTTCGGTGCTGGTCATAATAACCTTGAATGCTTCAGCCATCTTTTCACGACAGATTTCAGGAGTAGATGAACGAACTGATTCGATGCCGGTCACTGAAATTTTTGGCTTTGCATAATGCACACCTTCTGAGTTCAAGACGTTCAGAATGTAGCGTTTCTTTGCAACGAAAAGACTTTTGTCAGTGATCTTTTCACGCTTCATGGACATAGCGTTACGGTAGGCACCCATATATTTGGCAAGTTCTTCATAGCCGGCAGTAATGGCCTTTTCGATTTTCTCTTTACAGACCTTATCCAAGAATTCCTCGCCAGTCTTGTTATCAATGTCAGTTGTCCCAAAGACCTTCATGATCAGAGGAGCCATGTTTACATAGATTGAGTCAGTATCAATGTAGACGATGTAGTCAATGTCAGTTGTCCCAAGAACCTTATTCAGATAATTGTTGACTGATTTTTGAGCATACCGAATCGACAACTGACCAGATGTGGTAATTGCTTCAGCCATTTCTGCAATATAGTATAGGAAGAAGCGGTTTGCCGTAGCACCATACAATGAGTTCATAGCAATTTTGATAGCCATTTGAGCATTGTGTAGCTGAGTGATTTCACGCTTTAATGCTTTACGTTTCTTAGGATCTTTTTCATCCTGTTCGAGTTGCTCGATCCGAAGCATTTCTGTTTTGATCTTCTTACGATTACCGTAGTATTCTTCAATGATTTCAGGGATAACACCAAGAATATCGTTTCTGAATTTTACGCCGTTCGCACATACAGAATATGCAGGATTTTTATTCATATACCGACCTTCAAGAACCATATCCTGAGATACATAGTCACGATCATCTGGCATGAAAGTTTCGGGTGACATGTTATACTGAAGCATCAAGTGAGGATACAGTGAGTTAAGGTCAAACGATACGATCCAACGGCTCATGCCGGTCACTGGGTCCTTGACGAAGCCACCGACAAGATCATTCAGTTTGTCACCGGGTGATGTTTTAACACCAGGGACAATATTCTTAAGCATAAGTTTACGATAGAGTGTTGCTTCCCAGATACCAACAGTACCAAACGCATCAGAATAGTTGACGCCGCCACCGTAAGCGACTGTCAGAACAAGAGACAACAGAGCAGATTCTTCCTCAAGTCGTTCGATCAGATGAGTATCTTTTAGGTTATAGTCGAGATAGAGTTGTGGGTTTTGTTCGTAGAGTTCAGTCAGTGAACCATATTCAGAATAGTCAAGTTTCTTTTCACCCAAGACAGTATGGGCAATATGATCCAGTTTATAGTTTTCTTGTGGTCCATATTTGTATCCGAACTTTTTGAAAGCATCCATATAGTCAATAATAGTGATACCAGAAATGACATATGTTGACTGCATACGGTTAAAGATTTCCTTACTTGTCTTACGCAGAGAACCCCATGGTGAAAGTTCATTTGCTTTCGCTTCACCAAGCAGTCGGATAATACGAGTGACGATATACATAATGTCAAAGTATTCTACGTTCCACCCAGTTACAACATCTGGGTAATCGTATGTCCAGAGTTTAATGAATCGAAGCAGAAGGGCTTCTTCAGTGTCAAACTTTTCAAAAGAAATATGCTCAGGATCAATGCCAGTAATCGTTTTTGTTTTGTCATAATCTTTACGCCCCAGTAGATGATACGTATCTTTCTTTGAAGATTTCAAAGCAATGGAAGTAATTTGCTTGTCAGCTGTTTCAACATTTGCATATCCGTCACTGATGTCAACTTCGATGTCGAACGACATGATGTTAATCAATGACATGTCGAATTTGATCTGATTTGGATATTTTTCCTGGATGAACTGTGTCACATAGTTCGTGTTTCCGTAAATGTCAAAGCCGGATACACCAGTATATTTTTCAATGAATTCCTTAGCATCGGACATGCTGTCCATTTTCTTTGGAGCAATTGGCTTGTTGCCAATCAGACTACGAAATTTAGTCTCTTGTTTTGTCGGCAGAAATAGCGAAGGTTGATACTTTACCTTACGCGAGAATGCTTTGCCGTTCTCATAACCTCTCCAAAGAATATTACTGCCGTATCGTTCGACGTTTGTGTAAAACGTTGCCATTCAAACCTCAATCTTTTATGTTAAATTTCACGTAGCCGATCACACTGTTGAGTGATCTAGGCGTGTATATAGTAATACCTTGATCATGGTAATACAGGACCCGAAAATAGTCAACTGCTTTGATGATCCTGACTTCCTTCTGTTCTCGTCGGTATCTAAGTTCAATATCATTTGTTGATACTTTTTCATACCCCAGCGAACTGAGGTATGTTTTTATTTCATCCATTTCTGACTCCAGATTATGCAGCGAGTTGTGAAAAATTCTTGACTTTCTCAAATCGTAGATGATGGTCAAACTTGTCACTGAAAGCATCACCACGGTGTGAGATAACAAAGATGTTATCATTACTGTTTAGGTTGTGCAATGTATCTATCAGATTTTCAATACCAGTCCCATCCAGCGCACCGTCAAGTGTTTCATCCATGATAAGAAGATTTGTTGAAACAGAGTTCCGAAGTTTGGCAACAGCACGCCAAGTCAACATAATGGCAAGACTGATACGTAACTTTTCACCTTCGGAGAATGATGCATATGAAAATGTATCACGAAAGCGTGACTTGATCACTTCATTGAAGTTTTCATCCAGCTGAAAATCAACAAAAAGTTCAAATGCTGAAAGATACTTGTTAATGAGTTTGTTCATGACTGGGATATACTGACGAATAATTCTTGTCTTGATACCACCGTCTTTCAACATGGCAGCAGCAACACCAAGTGTTTCTCTCTCATCGAAGAGTTCTTGCTGTTCGTCTTGTACTGCCTTAAGGTCATCATTATATTCCTTGATCTTGCTCATGTCAACTTCTTCGACTTCCTTCTGAGCATTCTCGAGTTCTACCTTGCAACTATTCAGTGTATTCTTTGAAATTTTCACTTGGGCTCTGTGTTCACCAGCTTGTAAGTGAAGTTTCTGCATCTGATCTTCTATGTCAGATATTTGTGACAGCCGTTCATCAACCGAAGCCATTTTTTCATTCAATTTAGAGAACGCTTCATTTATCTCATTTTTCTTGGCTTCTTTTTCACTTATGACATTTACTTTGAAATCATGATCTATACCTTGTTTACATGTTGGACAGTTATCATGATCATGGTAAAATGTAAGTTCTTTCTCAAAATTCTTTGATTTAATCTCGAGTTCTGCCTTCAGACCTTTCAGTGTGTCGGACTTCTTCCTGATGGCTTGCTTATCCGAAATAGCAGTTACAAGTTCATTGATCTGGCCTTCAAGTTGTTCTATGATCTTGTTTTCATCTTCAATTTTCAAAAGATGCTCACGTATCCGATCCTTGATCTTATCAACTTCTGTTTCCTTTAACTTTCGGATAGCTTCACTGTTTTCTTGAGCAGATTCAATTTTTGACTTGATCAGGTCAATCTTATATTTGTTTTCTTCAATTCTGCTTTTGCTATCCGAAATTTTCTCTTTCAAAAGTAAGTTCATAGTGGAGAAGATCTGAATGTCAAGAAGATCTTCAATGATTTCTCTACGTTGACCAGCAGGTAGTTCCATAAACGGGACATACGTAGCGCTTCCAAGTATGACAATCTGACTGAATGACTTATAGTTCATCTTGAGAATGTTCTGTTCAAGATATTCTTGGTAATCTCTTGATGCAGCGTCTTGGTTAATCAGTACATTATCAGCCCAAATCTCAAATAGATTTGGCTTCATACCACGTTTCACAACGAACTGAACTTGGCCGATTGAAAACTCAACTTCAACCATAAGATCTTTCTGATTGATAGTGTTCATAAGCTGTGGTTTGTTTATCTTCCTGTGCGGCTTTCCGTATAAGGCAAAGACAATAGCATCAAGAACAGTACTTTTACCAGCACCGTTAGTCCCACTGATAAGTGTAGTGCGCTTTGAATCAAGAACTATTTCAGTGAAAATGTTGCCAGTTGAAAGAAGATTTTTATAGCGTATTTTTTTGAAGTGGACCATCATTTGAGAGACGAAGCCTCCGTATAAAGTTTGTCAATCAATTTTTTGATCTTTGCTTTTTCAATACTTGTTTCTATCGAGTCGACATAATCATGCAGTATGTCTTTAGTGTCTTTGGTTTCATCCAGAATATCTTCCATGCCAGCTGAACCAAGATTTAGACTATCTTCAACTGCCTTCACATCGGCAGCACCAGCATCAGTGAGTTTAGCAAGGAATAAATCATAGATGTAAGTGTTTGTTCTGTTTTTGACTATGACTTTGATATAGGTATCTTTTAACATGCTTGTGTCAAGATGAGCAATATCATCCACAGTCATGTCAGTGTCATTATAGTCGATCTTAAAGAAAATTTTGTGTGGATTTTCCACGAACCGAAGTGACCGCTTATTTGCATCAAAGATATGAAAACCTCTGCGTTCACCATAGTCAGTCCAAGTCATTTCATATTGAGCACCGAGATACTTTATATTGTTGTATTCAGATGGGTGGTGGAAGTGACCAGAATACACAGCTTCAAATTTTGTGAAAAGGTCTTTGTCTAATCCATGATCACATATAGACCCTTTCATCATTTCAAAGCCTTTTATTTCAAAATGTCCCATCAGATAGTGAGCATCTGTATTTTGGATAGCTTCAAGGCAAGCCTCAGAATTATCTTTACTTAGCCAAGGGACCATCATGACCTTTGTGGAACCAAATGTCAGTTCTTTTGGCTCATGCACATAAATGTGGAAGTTGCTATATTCTTGGAGCAAAAGATCCATTGAATTGACCTGATTCGTGTTTGTGTAATAAACAGAATGGTTTCCAACTACAGCATGATATTCTATATTTCGCTTCTGAAGTTCGTCAAAGAAAAATTTTCTTGCTCGATCTAGTGTGACGAAATTGATAAATTTCCGTCTATCAAAAGTGTCACCAAGATCAAGAACTATCTTGATGTTTTCCTCATCTAACGTGGGGAAAAATATTTCCGAAAAGAATTTTTCCTGATGGTCTAGAAAAACAAGGCTATCCCCTCTCACCCCAAAATGTGTATCGTTGATGATAGCCATCTTTGTCATTTAAAATGCTTTTCCTTTTCGTAATCTTGTATTGCTTTATCTATGGCGTTCTTTATGTTCAACAACGTAGCATAATAGAATTGCCTTTTCTCGTAGTGAACTTTCTTGTCAAGTACTTTTGACACCAAGTCCTCAATCATTGCTGGTATCATTTAAAAAATCCTTATCTAATTCGTCAAGATCCATCAGATCTTCTGGTTCTTTTTTCTTTCCTTTTGAAGAAGACATCTTGCTTTCATAACTTTCAATGAAACTATTGATATAGTCACCGCTTACGTTTAGGTGCATTGCTATCTCCTCACCGCCTTCATAAGTCCCACCCATTGAAATCATTTCATGAGACGATTTGTAGCGGATGTACATTTGCTTTTTCTCTTTGGCAATCCTACGCAGGAAAGCATACCATATAATTTGAGTAAAATAGGCAAAAGGATTCTGTGTTTTGTTCGGATCAAAGTTATGCATGTATTGCAGGCAGTTTTCGATACCGTCCATGACCATATCTTCTTTGAAAGAATAACCTGAGAAGTTTGGCTTGGTGGCAAGTCTGTTTGCGATCTGATAGATGCATTCACCTATGTAGTTGGAGACTATAGGTCTCTCCTCACCGGAGTCTTCAGCTTCCTTGCAGCGTCTCTTGTAGAGAATCAATGCCTCAAGAAGGTCTGGGTTGTTGATGTAATTTTTTCTAACTCTTTTCGCCATGTAAATTCCTTTTTTATTTTTACTATATACCTAAAGCACAGAAAAGTCAACTACTATAATAGTTTAGCAGTGGAAACGACCCAAGCCAAATGAATTGGTTGGGTCGAAAAAAGCAGTTGACTTTTCCTAGCCTATGGGTATAATTGGATTACATCCATAAAAAACTAGATTCTGAATCAAATATCTATATTATAGATCTTGAAAGGAAACTGTTCTGATGCATAAATGTCCACACGCTTCCTGAAGTGTTGAAGAGTATAGTTCGTGAATGATCCGTATGAAAGATCATCTGTTATATCATAGAGAACAGCTTTGTCTGAACCGTTACCTTTGCGGAGGGTTCGACCAATAGACTGTAATGTTTTAATTTCAGCTTTGTATGCCGAAGCAAAGATAGCATTATCAATACGTTTGATGCTGACACCAGTAGAGAAAACACCATATGATGCAAGAATATCATGCCGCTTTTCTGGATCATTTTCAATTATGTGTCGGATTCGTTCACGTTCTTCACCAGGTGTGTCACCATAAATGAAATGTAGGACTCGTCCTTCTTTGCGGAGCAAAGGTTCCAAAATTTTACCATGCTTTTCTACCCAGTCAAACAAAATCAAATTGTTCTGACCTTCAAGCGAAAAGACAAGATTTTGTATAAACTTGTTCCGTTTGTCATTACTGAAAAGAAATTCTCGTTCGGCTACATAAACTAGGTTTTTCTTGCCAGGATTTTTCTTCTTCAGATCCTTTAAATCTTTAGCAAATTGCGTCTTGGTATCATTACTGTGAGAAAGTACTAGAGCTTTAACTTTGAAATCCGCAACTGTGCCTTCGTCCATGAGTTGTTTTGTTGTAACAAAACGCTTGATCGGACCAAAGACCCCTTCAAGTATGAGTCTATGGACTTTAGACTCAGAAGAAATAGTACCAGTAAAACCATGACGGTAAGGTGCATCTGTAAGTTTCTCCATAATTGTAGTCAAAGATTTTGCTTGGAAAAGGTGAGCTTCGTCACCGAGAACAACTCTGAACTGGTCAAACCATTCTTTTGGTTGACGCATTAGACTCTGCCATGTGGAAATAACTATGGGTAGCTTTGTCTTTTTATCAACACCGCCTTGGATCTTGTAGATTAAATTAGGATCACACCCATAGTCTATAAAGTCTCCTGCCATCTGATGAACAAGGGAAATAGTCGGCACGATTATAAGTGTGCGATGGCCAAAGACTCTAAAATAATGCTGCTGTATCAAGTAAATGATAAATGACTTACCAGATGAAGTCGGAGAGAGTGACAATGTTCTATTGTTCCGAAGAGCATTCAGAACATAGTTAACCTGATAATCACGTGGTTTTAATTTTGCACCAATCTCTGCTGCAAGTTCTTCTACATAACTATCTTGAATGCTATTATCTGGAAGCATTTCCTGAGGAATCTGAATTTCATATCCGCGATCTTCACAGAATTTCTTTAGATATTCAAGCAGACCAGCATACAGAAAAGGCTTCATTGGATTATAGAGTCGAATGTATCCATCCCAGACTCTGTTTTTGTAAGAAGGAACGAATTGATAGCCAGGTGGTCGGAAAGAGAAATAGTCCATAAGTTCTTGGCGCAGACCAGGATCGGTAAGCACCTTCATAAAAACTTCATCAAATTTCTCTATTCGCACTATATCTGACATTGTATTCCTTCTTAGAGACCACCAGAACGGAACGTCTCCCACTTAATGTAATTTGTAAATATAAAATTTCTGTTATTGATTTGTTTGACAATGTCCTCTAAATATTCTTCTATTGAGGACAAGTAATCTATGCGCATGCTTAGATTGATAATATCTTTATCGCTTTCAATATATTTATTAATATCTTGGCGGAGGATTTTGAGCGGATTTGGAGGCCATCCTCGTTCTTTAAGTTCAAGAGGATCCATCGAACCGTTGTAATATTCTGTTTTTGCTTTGGTAAGCTCAACAAGTTCGGCTTTGGCTTTACTGGTACGAAGCCCGGCTTTTACATATTGCATATAATATTTGTTGTGAAGCTCGGGAATTTTTCTCAGTTCACCAGAAATATTTGTTTCATCTATTTTGCAGTCTTTTGCCCACATCGAATTTAATTCGTCAAGTTCCATAATGTACTCCAAGTTTCAAATATTTAAAATTCTATCACAAAAGATGAGAAAAGTCAATCTTTGTAAGGTGATACGTTAAAATAATCATATGAGAACGTAACAGTTGCTTCTGGATAAATCACATCTGTTTGAGTTGTATCTAAGACTATTTCAGAAAGGCTAGTAGGAAAACAACTTATGAAATCAATTTTTATGACAGGATTCTTGTGACTGTTGAGGGCCAGAATTGTAATATCAGAACTGACACCATCTTTTGACTCGGCAAGTTTTCTATACTGCTCATAGTTCTCTGGGAATGTGCCGCCTTTAATCCAATTTAGAACCTCTATATAGTTGCTCATGTTTTCATCAACGATAAAGGTGAGTTCCAATGGGTTATACTCTAGCTTATCGGGTGTGAGCGTAATTCTGTTGAATGGTGTAGGCGATATAGGTGAAGTCGCAGATACGCTTGGAATCGCAGTTCTCTGAACGTAGAACTCGACATTAGGCATTCTCTTTATGGATACCTGGAACTCTAGCGGAGTAAAAAAGTTTGTGATCATTGTCTTAGCCTATTTACATTCTCTGTAGGATGGATACCATGTATTTATAAGGTCACAGAATCACAAAGGAGACCACCATGGCAAAATGGAAAGTTCAAATCATCGAATCGGAACGTGGCTGGGGTCAACGTGTAGATGAAACCTTGGAATTCAATACTTTCGAGGAAGCAAAAGCTCACCAGAAAAAGTTCAACAAGCCGAACGAAGAAGACTATGCAAAGACCAAGTATGTACCTGACTGGTACATGTATGCAACTGAACCGTATTATGTAGAATGAGGTGAAAAATGTCCAATAAATTTTTTGACAACATGAAAGGTCGGATCAATCCCGACAAGGTCTACACATTCAGTGAGTTCCATGCAATGATGACCAAAGCAATGCCTGATGTAAATCACTATCCGCAGATGTATAATCTCTGCTATGATCTGATGCGACTTGCCTGGGATACTGCAAAGCAAAGCGAGAGGAATAAAGAATAATTTTAAAACAAAACAGTTGACATTGGTCTTGATTCGGTATAGAAATAATACATACAAACCGAAAGGAACCTCAAATGACCAAGTTTGTGAAATCGCTCTTCGAAACCTCCGGTGACTATGTTCGCTATGAAGGTAAATTCGTCGCTCGTTTCAAACATAAAGGTCCTTTCACCAAAGCAAAGTTCCTGAAAGAACTGATCGCAAACCACACTGTCGAGAGCTACTTTGCCGAGATGGCAAAAGACAAAGCTCCTCTTGCTATTCTCCGTGATGCCAACGAAGATTGGTACTACGGTATCCTCGAAGCTTTTTCCGGCAAATCGTTCCGTTAAGGAGAACAAAAATGAAATATGTCGCCATGATCGCTGCTGCTCTGCTGTCCGCTTGTGTTTCTTCTGATCCTGAGCTTCAAGCTCATCTTGAGGCAGAGCAGGATTTCCATGCAAATATGCAATACCAAGAAGATGTGTACAATCACAAAGCATATCGACCCGAAGTCTATGCAGATGAAGAATTTGTTGCTGACTGTGACTATTACCAAATGAAGGAATGTTTTGAATGAAAGTAACCGCCAATCTTACAGAGACGGATATTTGTGAAGCAATCACAGAATATCTTACTCGAAAAGGTCTCAGCATAGAGTCAAATGCAAAAATTCAATTTCAGTCAAAGTATGATCAATATGAGAATGACAGTTCCATTTCGGCTACTGTGGAATGTATGTCAAAGCCGAAAACCACATATCGCGGCGAAAGTTCAGATGATATTCGTCTCGGTGCTAAAGGGGCCTATTAAATGGGTCTCTTTAAACATAAACATAGTGGAATTGTGAATAATGCTGTAGTTTCATATGATCCAAATCCTTCAAATTTTAAAGTAAAAACTTGCCACAAGATCGGTAATTACTGGGTCTCAAAAATCAATTATCCAGATGCCAAGAATTTTGAAGGTGATAAAATCCTTCTGACTACTTGGAATCCTCTTACTATGACTGTGATTGACCCACATTTTGAAAAGAATTCTGGCATTCTTGCCAGATTTGAGCCGACTAAACTTGGCTGGGATTTGGCTATCAAGACAGCAAATCTTCTTGTTGACAAGACTTAAGGATTGAAATATGTTCCAACACTATATGGTAATCGGTATTTTTTGAAAGTATATGAAACTGACGAAAATGGTAATCCAGATATTTGCAAGCCAATTATCTTGTCTCTCCCAAAAGGGGCTGCAAATAAACTTGCCGAACTACTGAGAAATGAAAAGGAAGAAAAATGCAAGGCTACCTAGGTGAATTTGATACAGACGAGGGCAAAGAACTGACTCAAGAACAGTGGGCTCTTCGTTATATTATGGCATATGGCGGTATCGACGGTTCGCATCATAAGGACTGGGTGCTTGACCAAGTTGCACGTATTCTACATGGTACACCTGTGATTCGTAAAGAAGCACGTTGGGATAACGGTCATGCAGAACTTCGCTATTGGACTGGTGATCCTACTCAAGCTTATCTTGACTGGGTTGCTGAGTGTCGTGGTGAATACGATGAAGAAAATGAAGAATATGAATATGAATACAACGAAGGCATTGCGCCTTAATGAAAAGGAACTACACTATGCGTAAACTGACTCTTGCTACTTTTGCCGGCATTGCTATGGTTGCTGCTTTGGCTGGATGCCAAGATGATGCTGAAGTTGCATCATACAATATTTCAAAAGCTGCTGATAACTTTGAAATTGATCGTCGGATCGTGTTCTATAATGGTATCACAGACACATATATGCTGACGATTGAAGGTCGTTGCTCGATTGAAGATCAAACCACTCAACTTGAAGTCACTTGTAAAATTGGCCCGAATGCTTTCAAGAAGCACTTCCTTGGTCTGTCTGATAACGTGACTTATTTTGCTGAACAACTTGAAACCGCCGATGTGAGTGTCTATCATCACCGCGTGACTTTCAAGCCCCAAGAAATTCTCCCCGATGTTGATTTCCGTGGCGATGCTGGCGAACTGATCCAAAATAAAAGTGAAGTCAATCAATAAGAGTTGACTTTGAGTTTGGAATA
>JACCDQ011258377.1_pt1 | contig 80866 bp, 72 predicted proteins | sample 7446031 | NCBI WGS metagenome assembly JACCDQ01 (sample SAMN15323442, study PRJNA562643) | freshwater metagenome | isolation source: river surface water | place: USA:Blue River Watershed | collected 2017-08-17
AAGGCCCATGTCCTTGGACCAGCATTATGCCTACAGGAGGGGTTTCTACTGAGAGAGACAATTTAAAAACGTGGTTTGATGCAGGTGTAACTTGTGTTGGAATTGGTTCTCAATTAATCTCAGCAGCGGTTTTAGAAAGCAAAGATTATGCTGGATTAACTCAAAAAGTGAAAGAAACTTTAGCTATTATTAGCGATTTACGTAAAAAATAAAAATTAATACAACCGATTTATGTCAGAAGTAATGGAAAAATTAAACAGAAAAAATAGGGGTTTAGAGCAATTGAATCCAATAAAAGTAGTACAATTTGGTGAAGGTAACTTTTTAAGAGCTTTTGTTGATTACGCTTTTCAAAGATTAAATAATGAAGTTGATTTCAATGCTGGAATTGCAATTGTTCAGCCATTGAAAGAGGGTATGGTAAACATGATTAATGACCAAGATGGTCTTTATACTTTGTTTATGAATGGAATCAAAAAAGGAGAAAAAATTCAGGATATTCAGTTAATTACTAATGTTGTAAAAGGAATCAATCCTTATACTGAATTTGCCGATTATTTAGCGTTAGCTAAAGAGTCAGCGCTTCAATTTATTGTTTCAAACACTACTGAAGCCGGAATTGAATTCATCGGAAGTGATACTCCAGATATGCAGCCACCAGCTTCATTTCCTGCAAAGTTGACTGTTTTATTACACGAAAGATTCAAACATTTCAATGGAGATGCTGCTAAAGGATTAACTATTATTCCTTGTGAATTAATTGATTATAATTCAGAAGCCTTGAAAAAATGTATCTTGCAATATTGCGATTTATGGAATTTAGACGCTGCATTTAAAAAATGGGTTTCAGAAGATTGTACGTATCACAGTACTTTGGTTGACAGAATTGTTCCAGGATATCCAAGAGCTGAAATTGAAGACTACAATAGTAAATTGGATTACCAAGACAACTTAATTGTTGCTGCTGAGCCCTTCTTCCTTTGGGCTATTGAAGGTGGTGAAGATTTGAAAGCAAAATTACCTTTCCATAAAACAGATTTGAATGTGAAAATTGTTGATGATATTCGTCCTTTCAAAATGATTAAAGTGCGTATTTTGAATGGTGCGCATACTGCAATGGTTCCTGTTTCTCTTTTGTTTGGTAACAAATTAGTTATGGAAACGGTTAATGGGGATTTTACCGGACCTTTTGTAGATAACGTAATCAGTGAAATTAGCGAAACGCTTCCGATGGATAAAAATGAAATCACTGCCTATGCTGAAGAGGTGATGGATCGTTTTAAAAACCCATTTATTAAGCATGCATTAGCTGATATTGCTTTAAATTCAATCTCAAAATTCAAAGTAAGAGTATTGCCTAGTTTATTAGGATATTATAATGCGAAAAAACAACTTCCAACTAGTTTGACTTTCTCATTAGCTTGTTTGATTCAATTCTACAAAGGGACTTGGAATAATGAAGCTTTACCGGTAAAAGATACTCCGGAATTAGTGGAAGCATTCAAAAAAGCTTGGGAATTAGGAAGTTTAGAATCAGTGGTAACTACAGTTTTAGCTAATACAGATTTCTGGGATGAAGATTTAAATAAAATAGACGGATTATCACAAGCCTTAGTGCTTGCTTTAAATGAAATTGAGGCCAATGGTGTAGAGCAAGGGTTTATCAATTTTTCTCAAAAAAATTAAAAAAACAAAAAAATCAAGTTAATTAAGATGCAAAAGAAATTAATAAAAGTAGATCCTTCTGATAATGTGGCTGTAGCTTTAGTAAACCTAGTTGCTGGAGAAACGATTGCATTTGAAGGAGAAGACGTTTTAGTATTATCGGATACTAAAATGAAGCATAAGATTGCAATGAAAGATTTTGAAGCTGGAGACAAAATCTACATGTATGGTGTAATCGTAGGAAAAGCAAACCAAAAAATCGCAAAAGGAGATGTTATTACTACTCTTAATGTAAAACACGAAAGTGCCAAAGTTACTGGTAAGACAGAAACTATTGGTTGGGATGTTCCTAATGTGGACAAATGGAAAGATAAAACGTTCATGGGATACCAACGTGAAGACGGTCAGGTAGGTACTGAAAATGTATGGTTGTTTTTTCCTTTGGTTTTTTGTGAAAACAGAAATATCGAAATTTTAAAAGATATTTTTGAAAAAGAATTAATGAAACCAAAAGAAAACGATTACCAATTGTTGTTGCGTTCATTAGTGAAATCAGAAACCGGAGGTGCTGGTAATGAAGCGGCTTCAAATGATGCTGAATTATTCAATAATATCGAAGTAAAATTCATCACGCACCAAGGTGGTTGTGGAGGAATTCGTCAGGATGCACATAGTTTGGCAAAATTATTAGCTGGATACGTTAATAATCCTAACGTGGCTGGAGCTACTGTTTTGAGTTTAGGTTGTCAAAACTTACAAATCCAAATTTTCAAAGACGCTCTGGATGCAATTAATCCAAACAACAAAAAACCGGTTTTAATTTACGACCAACAACAAATTGGTACAATTGAAGCGATGTTGAGTAGTGTGGTTAAGGATTCTTTCGAAGCGATTAAAAAAGCAAATGAAATTAAGAGAACGCCAGCTCCATTATCTAAATTAAGAATTGGTTTAGAGTGTGGTGGTTCTGATGGATTCTCTGGGATTTCTGCAAACCCAACATTAGGGGTGTTGTCTGATAAATTGGTTGCTTTAGGAGGAACTACCATTCTTTCTGAATTCCCAGAATTATGTGGTGTGGAACAAGAATTGGTAAACCGTTGTGTGGATGATAAAGACGGACAACGTTTCTTGGATTTGATGAAATGGTATGAAAAAACAGTTGTAGATGCTGGTTCGGGATTTGATATGAATCCTTCTCCGGGTAACATCAAAGACGGTTTGATTACTGACGCTATGAAATCGGCAGGTGCTTCTAAAAAAGGAGGAACTTCACCAATCGTAGGTGTTTATGATTATGGAGAATATATCAATGAACCGGGTTTTACATTGCTATGTACTCCTGGAAATGACGTAGAATGTACTACTGCAATGGTAGGTTCTGGGGCTAATATGGTATTGTTTACAACAGGTTTGGGAACTCCAACAGGAAACCCAATTGCACCGGTTGTAAAAGTATCTTCTAACACGGAGTTGGCTACAAAAATGTCTGATATTATCGATATTGACACCGGAGGAATTATCAAAGGTGAAAAATCGATTGAAGAAATGGCTGACGAAATGTTAGAGTTCATCATTAAAGTGGCTAGTGGAGAAGTTAAAACCAAAGCGGCAATTTTAAATCAAAATGATTTTATTCCTTGGAAAAGAGGAGTTTCTTTGTAATAATAAGAAAGATAAATTAGAAAAAAAGCGTGAAGATTTGTTCTTCACGCTTTTTTTATTGATGGATTCTGGTTGATGATTTCCGGATATGTAATTCAGGATTTAAAATCACTTTTTTTTCTGTTTTTAAGTTTTCGGTAGCATCCATTTGTTCTAAAAAAACCCGGGCAGTCATTCGTCCCATTTCCAGTGGTGATTGGTTTACAGATGAAATGGATAATTCCATAAATTTAGTGAAGGGCTCGTCTCCAAAACCTACGACACAAACATCTTCAGGGATTTTTATGCCTCTGGATTTGAGTTCTTGTATGGCTCCCAGTGCCGCAAAGTCACTGGAAGAAAATATGGCATCCGGTGGTGGATTTAGTTCTAATAATTTTTTGACAGATTCTTTTCCGGCTTCTACGCTACTTTTGGTCCGTATGACATAGTTTTCGTTGAATTCAATTCCGTTATCTAATAGCGCCTGTTTGTATCCGTTATTTCTGTTGGCGAAAATTTCTAATGATTGATCTCCTTTTAAGTGGGCAATTCGTTTGCAGTTGGAATCTATAAGATGTTTGGTTGCTATGTAACCTCCTTTAAAGTCATCAATGGTGACTGAACTTACACCTTCCATGTTTTTCTTTCTGTCGAAAAAAATCAGAGGAACGTTTTTATCCAGTACTCTTTGAATTGTTTTTTCGTTTTCTTCAGATTCATTGGTAATCGAAATCATGATACCGTCTACTTGAGCATTGAGCAAGGTATTAATGTTTTCAATCTCTCTTTCTTCATTTTCATGAGTTTGACAAATGATGACGTGGTATTGGTGCGGATGTAGTTCTTCTTCAATTCCCCTGATGACAGAAGCGAAAAAATTACTGTCGATACGCGGTACAATTACCCCCACATTATTACTTTTACCACTTCTTAATGCTTGTGCCAACTTGTTTTGCTTGTAATTCAATTTTGCAGCGGTCTCCATTACAAGTTTGCAGGTGCTTTCACTTATTTTAGGATTCTTATTTAAAGCTCTTGAAACTGTCGCAGCAGAAATGTTGAGTTCTTTGGCAATATCATAAATGGTAGTTTTCTCACTCATTATTATAGAATATGAATTTTTTGTTGTAAAAATAGTATTTTTTTATTATTATTTTAATTTAATGTTATCGATTGCCTAATTTTTATATTTAGATGAATTTTTCAATAAGGAATAATTAAATTTTGATAATTTAATCTTTAATAAGCGTATTCTTTACATTAAATGTATAAAATCAATAATATATTTGTAATACTGATATTTTATATCAATGTTTTTTTGTTTTTTAGATTTTTTGTACTATGTTTGTGCAATCGATTACATTTTTACTGTTGTTTGGATAGTTTGATAATTTTAAAAATTAAAAATTAAAAATGAAGAATGTTTTTTCTAATTGGAGTTTTGTAATAATAGTAGGGGTTTTGGCAGTCTGTGCTTCCTGTAAATCAGGAAAAGTGAATCAAGTTGTAAATTCTCCTTGGGAAAAAATGGAGGCCATATTGAAAGAGGTCAAAGTGCCAACATTTAAAAACAAGATTTATAATGTTAAGGATTATGGAGCAGTGGCCGATGGTGTGACTAACAATGCGGTGTCGATTAATAAAGCAATACAAGCTTGTACTAAAAATGGAGGGGGAGTTGTTTTGGTCCCTGCAGGAAAATATCTGAGTGGAGCGATACATTTGGATAACAATGTTAATCTTCATTTAGAAGAAGGAGCCGAAATTTTATTTAGTACCAATACGGCAGATTACCCGATGGTTCATACTTCATGGGAAGGTACCGAATTGATGAGTTATTCTCCGTTGATTTATGCATATAAAAAATCGAATGTTGCTGTTACCGGAAAAGGTATTTTAAATGGGCAGGGTAATAATGAAAATTGGTGGTGGTGGTGCGGAAGCAAAAGATACGGATGGAAAGAGGAAATGCCTAAACAGAATGACCCGGCAAGCCGATTGCGTTTGATTGCTTTGGCAGAACAGGGAGCTCCGGTTTCGGAACGGGTTTTTGGTTCAGGAACTTATTTGAGGCCTAATTTTGTGGAGTTTTTTGAATGTACTGATGTGCTTTTAAAAGGAGTTAAAATTATCAACTCACCATTTTGGGTGATACATCCTATGAAGTCGACTAATGTTACTGTTGACGGGGTTACCGTTGAGAGTCATGGGCCTAATAATGACGGCTGTGACCCGGAATATTCAAAAAATGTGATTATAAAAAATTGTACATTTAATACCGGTGATGATTGCATTGCGATTAAGTCCGGAAGGGATGAAGACGGAAGACGTGTTGCTATCCCGAGTGAAAATATTATAGTTAAAAACTGTAAAATGATTGATGGTCACGGAGGTGTTGTAATGGGAAGTGAAATCTCTGCGGGAGTAAGAAATGTCTTTGTCGAAAATTGTGATATGGACAGTCCAAATTTGGATAGGGCTATTAGAATTAAATCAAATTCTAAAAGAGGGGGGCTGGTTGAAAACGTTTATGTTAGGAATTTAAATATTGGTCAGGTAAAAGAGTCTGTCCTGATAATAGATATGTTTTATAATGTGTATGGCGGACAGTCGGGAACATTTATTCCTCGTGTAGAAAATGTTTTTCTTGAAAATATAAACGTTAAAGACGGTGGTGAGTATGGTATTTTGGCTAAAGGCTACAAAGAATATCCAATTAAAAATGTGGTTTTTAAAAATGTAAAGATTGATAAGGTTGGCAAAGCATATTCTGTTGAAAATGTAGAAGGGCTACAGTTAATCAATACCTATGTAGGTGGAGTGCTTGTAAAAAGCCCTGAGAATTAAGAATAAAGTTGAGTTTTTAGATTTTTTCGGTTTGTTAAATTAGAGCTTGTTGGTAATAGGCAGGCTCTTTTTTAATACTAACAGGAAAATGATTAAATTATAAATGAGTTTGTTTTTTGCTTTTTGGTATAATATTGGATTAAAACAGTCTTTCAAAAAACAATTAGGAACAGTTAATGCCTATTAAAATGAAAAGGCTAAAAATTATTCCAATTGTATTTTTTTCTGTAAAGTCCAATAAAAATAAGTGTTGGCAGCATTTAAATTGTTTCTTGGGAACCTGGAAAAAAGAACCAAATGGAATTGAAACGAAAGAAACATTTTGTCTTATCTGGACAAAAAAATAAATCAGTTGAATAGTAAAAATAAAATATAATTTTAAAAGCTGGTCTATGAAAGTTCTATTAAAATTTTTTATGATTATTATATTGGCTCTAGTAATTGTAAATTATAATTCAGTTTATGGCCAAAAAAGTATCAAAAAAGAGACTGTAAAAATAGCAATTCCGAATTCGTTACAATGGTCTGAGCGTATGGCTTTATCAATTATGAAAAGACATCCTCAAGCTTGGCAGATTGATGGTCATGAAGCTCCTAAATGGGATTATAAAATTGGCATGATTTTGACTGCTTACGAGAAACTATATGCCAAAACGAAAGCACCTAAATATTTTGATTATATAAAAGGGTATGCTGATGCATTGATTGATAGTACCGGATCTTTTCAAAATTTTAATCCACAGGACCATAATATTGATTTTATCAATGCAGGGAAAATACTTTTTAATCTGTATGATAAAACCAAGCATCAGCAGTATTTTACCGCATTAAAAACATTAAGAAGACAGTTTGAAGATCATCCCAGAACTCCATCACGAGGTTTTTGGCATAAAAAAATCTATCCAAATCAAATGTGGTTAGATGGTTTGTATATGGGAGAACCTTTTTATGCCAGATATACGGCTGAATTTGAAAATGGTGCAAAACTCAACGATGTAGCTCTTCAGTTTGAATTGCTGCATGACCATACTTTCGATAAAAATACAGGCTTGTTTTTCCATGCCTGGGATGAGAGTAAACAGATGCCTTGGGCAAATCCGTCAACAGGAACGGCTCCTCATATTTGGTTAAGGGCATTGGGATGGTATGCCATGGCATTGGTCGATGTTTTAGATTATTTTCCCAAAGACCATCCTAAACAAAAAGAATTAGTAGGATATCTGAATGAATTAGCGGTTGGGATTCGCAAATATCAAGATGCATCCGGATTATGGTATCAGGTGCCAGATTTACAAAAGAGAAAAGGGAATTATCTCGAGGCCTCGGGATCATCTATGTTGGTGTATGCAATTGCAAAAGGAGTCCATAAAGGGTATTTACCTTCTGGTTTTAAAAAAATAGCAGACAAAGGATTCAACGGATTGATCACTAAGTTGATAAAAGTAGATAAGGATGGGGAAATACACATCACTCAGGTTTGTGCCAGTGCCGGACTTGGAGGTAATCCGTACAGGGATGGCTCATTTGAGTATTATATGAGTGAAAAAATTAAAGTTGATAATTCACACGGATTAGGTGCTTTCCTTTTAGCCGCTATCGAATTGAATAAGTAATAAAAGCGTTAATGATTAAGACAAACAATAAATAATTAAAATTAATTAAGATGAAAAAAATCATAAAAACCAATTGTTTTGCAACACTAACAGTATTCTTTTTATTGGTATTTGTAAGTTGTAAAGGTGTTTCTCAAACCAATACTAAAGGACTTGCTATTTCGAATAAATTAAAATGGTCAGACCGCATGGCTCTTTCTATTATGAAACGCCATCCGGAATCGTATATGATAGATGATGCAAAAATGCCACATTGGGATTATGTTCACGGATTGGTTTTAACTTCATTTGAAGCGCTTTATAAAAAAAATGGTAATAAAAAATACTATGATTATATCAAAAGTTATGCTGATGGTTTGATTGATGAACAAGGAAACATCAAAACATACAAATTTGAAAATTATAATATTGATATGATTGTTGCCGGGCGTATCTTATTCAATTTGTATGCTACAACAAAAGAAAATCGTTATCTGGTTGCAATGCAAACGTTAAGAAAACAATTGACAGAACAACCTAGAACTGCCAGTGGTGGATTTTGGCATAAGCAAATCTATCCAAACCAAATGTGGTTAGACGGATTGTACATGGGAGAACCATTCTATGCTCAATATACAGCTACTTTTGAAAATGGAAAAAGTCTGGACGATATCGCAAAACAATTCGAATTAATCCAATTACATGCTACGGATAAAAAAACAGGATTGTTGTACCATGCCTGGGATGAAAGCAAGCAAATGCCTTGGGCGAATAAAGATACGGGAACTTCGCCAAATTTTTGGTCAAGATCAATTGGTTGGTATGTAATGGCTTTGGTAGATGCTTTAGATTACTTTCCAAAAAATCATCCTAGACAAAAAGACTTGGTTCTTTACTTGAACAATGTTGCCAATGCTTTGGTGAAATTCCAAGACAAATCAGGTTTGTGGTATCAGGTTACCGATATGGGAACGCGAGAAGGAAATTATTTAGAATCTTCTGGAAGTTCTATGTTTGCTTATGCTTTGGCAAAAGGGGTTAATAAAGGGTATCTGCCTGCTAAATTTAAAGCAGTTGCCAATAAAGCTTTTGATGGCTTAACTACAAAATTAATTAAAGTTGACACTGATGGTGCGATTACAATTACCCAAGCATGTGCTGTTGCCGGTTTGGGAGGAAGTCCTTACAGAGACGGTTCGTATGAATATTATATAAATGAAAAGAAAAAAGATAACGACCCTAAAGCGACAGGTCCTTTTATTTTGGCCGCTTTAGAATTGAACCGATAATTTCATTACGATTAAAAAACAAACATTTGTCTATTAACCAACCAAACCTAAAATTAAACCATCAATTCTTTATGAAATTTAAACACAGCATAACAGCCTCTTTATTGCTTGTTGCGGGTCAATTCTCATTTGCACAGACTAATAATAATGCCAACTCATCCGTTTGGATTGCAGATAATGGAGACGGGACATATAAAAATCCGATTATTCATGCCGATTATTCTGATCCGGATGTGATTAGGGTAGGAGATGATTATTACATGACGTCATCTTCTTTTAATAGTATTCCGGGATTACCAATTCTTCATTCAAAAGATATGGTTAATTGGGACTTGGTTAATTATGCACTTCAAAAACAACCCCCTTTTGATGTGTATGAGAAGCCGGGACATGGGAATGGGGTTTGGGCGCCTTGTATGAGATACCATAATAATGAATTTTATATTTATTATCCAGATCCTGATTATGGAATTTACATGGTGAAAACCAAAGACCCAAAAGGGAAATGGTCTGCGCCGGTAATGGTCAAAGAAGGAAAAGGATTGATAGATCCAACCCCTTTATGGGATGATGACGGTAAAGTGTATATGGCTTATGCCTATGCCGGAAGTAGAGCCGGATTCAAAAGTCTTTTGGCTATTTGTACGTTGAATGCTGAAGGTGATTTGGCCAATGATGACGATGTCATTATCATTGACGGTCATGAAGGGGAAACCACTATTGAAGGGCCAAAATTATACAAGCGAAATGGTTTTTATTATGTTTTTGCACCTGCAGGAGGGGTTTCTACCGGATGGCAAACGGTATTGAGATCTAAAAATATTTGGGGGCCATACGAAAAGAGAAAAGTGTTGGATCAGGGTAAATCAACAATCAATGGTCCACATCAGGGAGCTTGGGTACAGACCCAAACAGGTGAGGATTGGTTTTTTCATTTTCAGGACAAAGGCGCATACGGAAGAATTGTGCATTTACAGCCCATGAAATGGCTAAATGATTGGCCTGTTATCGGTATTGATAAAGATGGAGATGGGACTGGAGAGCCGGTTATGAAATATAAAAAACCAAACGTTGGGAAAAGTTATCCCGTAGTAACTCCGCCTGATTCTGACGAATTTAATTCCACATCATTAGGGTTACAATGGCAATGGCATGCCAATAAGCAAGTATATTGGGGATTTCCGTCTGCAAAAGGTTATTTTACGATGTATTGCCGTCCGATGCCAAAGGAGGCCGCAAATTTATTTGATGTCGGTAATTTATTGTTGCAAAAGTTTCCTGCCGAGGAATTTACTGCCACCACAAAAATGACATTCAATGCCCGTTTTGATGACGAACAAACCGGTTTATTGATTATGGGATTGGACTATAGTTATCTGAAAGTAAAACAGTCAGGGGGAACACTTTATGTATCCCAGGTGATTTGTAAAAATGCAGATAAAAAAGGTGTAGAAACAGAAAGTGAAGCTACTAAGTTAAAAAGCAATACCTTTTATCTCCAAGTAAAAGTGAGCCCGGGAGGTATGTGTGATTTCTTATATAGTGAGGATGGTACAAAATTCAAATCGCTTGGGACTGCTTTTAAAGCAAGAGAAGGGAAATGGATTGGTGCTAAAATAGGCTTCGTGGCACTTCGAAACGGTACTATAAATGATGCCGGAAATGTGCTTATCGATTGGTTTAGAATTAACAAATAAAAAATAGGTTTATAGATGAATAGTTTTCATAAAATTATAAGTGTTCTATTTCTTTTGGTGGCTTTAAATACTTCCGCTCAGGTGCTTAATAAGTCTTGGAAAAGTATTACCGAAATTCCGGACGGAATTTGGTTTGCTTCTGATGAAGCCAGACAAATTGCTGAAAATGTCTTGTTGTATCAACGAAATATTGGGGGCTGGCCTAAAAATATTCAAATGCAAAAAGCGCTTTCGAATGAAGAAAAACAGCATTTGACGGCACTTAAAAATGATCTTCATGAGATAACTACCGATAATGGGGCTACCTATCAGGAAATGATATTTCTGTCCAAAATGTACAAACAAGTTCCTGATGAAAGGTATAAAAAAGCCTTTCTTTCGGGATTGGATTATATTTTGGAGGCGCAATATGATAATGGCGGATGGCCTCAATTTTATCCTTTGAAAAAAGGCTATTATACGCACATTACCTTTAATGATGACTCAATGGTTAACATTCTTAATGTTTTAAAAGAAATTAAAGACCGAACAGACTTTTTTTCTATAAAACCTTCGGATGAAACTGTAAAAAAAGTGGAAATTGCTTTCAATAGAGGAATTGACTGCATATTAAAAACGCAGTATAAACAAAATGGGGTGTTGACCAGTTGGTGTGCCCAACATGATGAACATACTTTTGAACCGGCTAAGGCCAGAGCCTATGAATTACCGTCTTTAAGCGGAAAAGAATCGGCTAAGATTGTCTTATTGTTAATGTCGCTCGAAAATCCGTCAAAAGAAGTTATTACTGCGGTGAATAGTGCTGTTGCCTGGTTTGAAAAAGTCAAAATTACCGGATTTAGAGAGGATCGGATTTATGATTCCAATAAAAAGATTATAGATAAAAAGATAGTTCCCGATTCTAATGCGCCGGCCATGTGGGCCCGTTTTATGGAACTGGATACGAATGTGCCTTTTTTCTGTGATCGTGACGGTATCAAAAAAGCATCATTAGCCGAGATTGGACCAGAACGCAGAAACGGCTATTCTTGGTATACCAATGAACCTAAAGAAGTACTCAAAGGGTACGATAAGTGGAAAAAAAAACTCTAGTCCAAACTGAATCTGTACAAAAAACAGCCGTTAAAGCTCCAAAAGATGAATACAATATTATTGTTGCACAAGATGGAAGCGGGGATTATACCCGTATTCAGGATGCCATAAATAACGCTCCTTCATTTCCTTATAAACGTGTGACTATTACGGTAAAAAATGGGGTTTATCACGAGAAAGTTAAAATTCATGAATGGAATACCAATATTTCATTACTGGGAGAAAGCAAAGAGAAAACCATTATAAGTTATGATGATTATTTTGGTAAAATAAATCTGGGTAGAAACAGTACATTTCATACCTACACTTTATTGGTGGAAGGGGAAAATTTTTTTGCTAAGAATATAACCATACAAAATACATCCGGTAAAGTAGGACAGGCCATTGCGTTGTCTGTAAATGCGAATCAGGTGATGATTGTAAATTGTACTATTTTGGGGAATCAGGATACGTTGTACGTTACCGGAAATGGCAATAAACAATATTTTAAAGATTGTTATATTGAAGGAACAGTCGATTTTATTTTCGGGCAGGCTACCGTGTTGTTTGAAAATTGTGTGCTGCATAGTTTAACGAATGCGTATGTTACGGCAGCCTCGACCCCGCAGGGTGTTGCTTACGGTTTTGTGTTTAAAAATTGTAAGCTGACGGCTGATGAAAAAGTCACCGAAGTGTATCTGGGCAGGCCTTGGCGTATTCATGCCAAAACGGTGTATGTAAACTGTGAAATGGGCAAACACATAAAACCGGAAGGATGGAATGATTGGTCTAAGCCTGAGGTGCCTCAAACTACTTTTTATGCGGAATATAATTCTTTGGGAGAAGGATATCGTCCTGAAAAAAGAGTTTCCTGGTCGCATCAATTGAAAAAGAAAGAAGCGGTGCAATATACCATTGAGAATATTTTGGGAGGTAATTCAGGAAATTTAAAGCCAAAATGGTATGCCGATTTTAAATAGAATGGTAGTTTATAGGATAGAGAGTTTTGTCTTTGCATTCGAAAAAAAATATAGAAATGAAATTAAAATTTTTGTACTTAACTATTATCGCTTTATTGTCTTTCCATTGTCCAGCGGAAAGTTTATATAAAAAAGAGAAACCCTATGACATCATCGTAGATGCTAAAGGAACCGGGGATTATAAAACGGTTCAGGAAGCGATAAATGCGATTCCTTCCCAACAGAATAAGGAAACCGTTATTTTTATTAAAAATGGGGTTTATAAGGAAAAAATACTCTTAGCACAGGATAAAATAAACGTCACTTTCATAGGAGAGGATAAAAACAAAACGATTCTCACGTATGGGGATTACGCCTCAAAAAAAAATGAAAAGGGACAAAATATAGGTACTTCGGGTTCGTATACTTTTGCTGTTTTTGGAGATCATTTTAAAGCTGAAAATATCACATTCGAAAATTCAGCGGGTCCCGTCGGGCAGGCTGTTGCCGTAAAAATAGATGGTGATGAAGTCATTTTTAATAATTGCAAATTTCTTGGATTTCAGGACACACTTTATGCTCATGGCAATAAAAGCAGACAATATTATCTCAATTGTTATATAGAAGGAACCACCGATTTTATTTTTGGAGCATCAATGGTTGTGTTTGACCGTTGTGAAATTTTTGCCAAAAAAGGGGGCTCGTATATTACGGCAGCGAATACTCAAAAGAATAGTCCGTGTGGATTTGTTTTTCTGAATTGTAAATTAACGGGCAATACTCCCGAAAACTCTTTTTATTTAGGAAGGCCTTGGGAAAATTATGCCCAAACGGTTTTTGTACAATGCAATATCGGGAATCATATCAAAGCGGCAGGATGGCATAACTGGGGTAGGAAAGAAGCGGAAGAGACTGTATTTTACGCCGAATATAATTGCAAAGGGAAAGGTGCCCGAACTGAAAAAAGAGTTTCCTGGTCACATCAGTTAAAAAAGACCGAGGCAGAAAAATATACCATCGGAACTATTTTTGGAGCGGACTTTACGAACAGGATAAAAGAGGCTCTTTAGGATAACCCCAGTATGCTTAAAACTTAAAATTATGAAACATAAACTTCTTTTTTTCTTGTTGATTTCTTTGAGTTCTTTGGCTCAAAATAGTAGTTTTCCATCAGACAAAGTCGATGCTATTGTCCAACGGATTCAATTGCCTCAGATTCCTTCATTTAAAATTGAAGTGACTAAACTGGGAGCTAAAGGAGATTCTGTTAGTAATGCCAAACCAGCTTTTGATAAAGCTATGGCACTTTGTAAAAAGAATAAAGGCGGAACCATCATTGTTTCTAAAGGGGTTTACACACTAAACGGACCCATTCATTTTGTGAGTAATGTGAAATTACATTTGGAAAAGGGAGCTAAAATTCGATTTGGGTCTAATCCAAAAGATTATTCTCTTGTTTTAACCAGTTGGGAAGGAACGATGTTGTATAATTATAGTCCGATGATCTATGGGAATAATGTTGAAAACGTTGCCATTACCGGGAGCGGAATTATTGACGGAGAAGCTAAAAATACTTGGATAAAATGGAAACCTCTTGAAAAGAAAGGCCAACAACTGAGTAGGGAAATGAACCATAAAAATACGCCAATTAAAGAGCGAGTCTTTGGTGAAGGGTATTATTTAAGACCGCAACTGATTCAGTTTATCAATTCCAAAAATATTCTCATCGAAGATGTTCAAATAGAGGATTCCCCTTTTTGGTGTGTTCATTTGTTAAAGAGCAAAAGCATTACGGTGAGAAGGGTAAAATACGATGCGCATAACAATAATAATGATGGTATTGATCCTGAATATTCCAGCGATATTTTAATCGAGAATGTGCTATTCGACAATGGGGATGATAATATAGCGATTAAAGCGGGGAGGGATGATGAAGGAAGAGGTAATTTGAATACACCTTCTGAGAATATTGTCATTAGGAATTGTGAATTCAAAGGCTTGCATGCTGTTGTTATAGGCAGTGAAATGTCTGCAGGAGTCCGTAATGTGTATGTCGAAAATTGCAAAGCCCGTGGGTATTTGAAGAGAGGGCTTTATATTAAAACCAATTCAGATCGCGGGAGCTATATCAAAGATATTTATTTTTCTAATCTAGCCTTTGGTAAAGTTGAAGATGGTATCTATATGACCGCGAATTATCACGGAGAGGGAAGTGGACTGTTTCCGACAAAAATCTCCGATATTTATTTTGAAAATATTAGTTACGATGAAGTAACGAATACAGCTATTGTGATAGAAGGTTATCCGGATAAAAAAGTAGAAAATATTACATTGGATGCCATCACAATAAAATCAGCTAAAAACGGGATGACCATTACCAATTCTAAAAACGTAACCGTTAATGAGGTGGTGATTGGAGACAAAGCAACAATCCCTACAGCTGTTAAATAAATTTATTAAATACAAAAACTAATTTTATGAAATCAATTTCGTTTTTAATGCTGTTTATTTCTCTTCATGTTGCAGCACAAAAAATAACTGTTTATGGTATTGGCGATTCTACGATGGCTGATAAATCAAAGCCGGAAGTAAATCCGGAACGTGGCTGGGGACAAATGTTGCCTTTGTTTTTTAATTCGGATGTAGTTGTAGATAATCGGGCGGTAAATGGCAGAAGCACCCGCAGTTTTATTAATGAAAAAAGATGGGAGGCAATTTATAAAGTATTGAAACCGGGAGACTATGTTTTTATTCAGTTTGGGCATAATGATCAAAAAAATGCCGATTCTACCCGATACACCAATCCACATACAGCCTATCGTCACAATCTGATTCGTTTTGTAAAAGAGGCTAGGGAAAAAGGGGCGATTCCTGTATTGTTCTCTTCCATAGTCCGAAGAAATTTTAATGATAAAGGTGTTTTGATTGATACCCATGGCGAGTATCCGTTAGAGACCCGTTTGGTTGCCCAGGAATATAAAGTCCCATTTGTAGATTTGCAATACTACACGGAACTTTTAGAAATGTCCTATGGTCCTGAAAAGTCAAAAGAATTGCATTTGCATTATAAACCGGGGGAAATTGCATTTTATCCCGAAGGTAAAGCCGATGATACCCATCTGGGGGTAAAAGGAGCGACTGCTGTAGCAGAGTTAGCCTTAAATCAAATTAAACTTTTGAATGATTCCTCTCTGGAACCGCTAAAAAAGGCGATGAAATAATAAAGTATGTAGGTTCGTTTTTAATTCGGTTACCTGACTAAACCTGTTCCATTTTGGGGCAGGTTTTTTTTTATTGTTAAATCCTTGTGTAATGTTTTATGGTTTTACGAAACCTAAGGGATTTGTTAAATTTATCTGTGTTTTTGACTTGTATTATTGTTTATTATTAAACGTATTAATTACGTTTAATGTAAAAAAATCAAATATAATTTGCATTATGTTTATTTATTTGTCTGAAATATATTTGATTTGAAAAAAAAAATATTTACGTTTGTGTAATCGATTACAGAAATGTAGGCAGGGCAAATAATTTTACATGAAAAATAGGTCGTTTTTATGTAATCGATTGCTATAAATATAAAAAAGACTAATAATAATCCTATGAGAAAAAAACAGAATTAAAGTAAAAAACCAATCAGTAACCAAACATTAACCAATTTTAAACATCAAATTATGAATTTAAACCATTTATTAAAAACAAGTGCAAACTATTGTTTTGCCATTGTGCTTTTTCTAAGCTTATTTATAAGCAATGAACTGAGTGCGCAAAATGGAGCGACTGTTAGCGGTGTAATCAAAGATGACACTGGGTTTCCTGTGCCGGGAGTTAATATCGTAGAAAAAGGTACAAAGAATTTCGCCAGTACCGATATGGACGGGAAGTATAGTATGAAACTGACCACTGATAAACCGGTATTAGTGGTAACTTATGTAGGTTTTGAGTCTCAAACCATTACTGTTGGAGGAAAAAATACTATAAATGTAGCATTAAAAGCTAATTTAGAGTCACTTGATGAGGTGAAGGTAGTCTCTTTTGGATATGGAACAATTAAGAAAGAGAATTTATTGGGGTCTGTTGCCTCAATCGGAGCCAAGGAGTTGTCTAAAATTCCGGTTACCAATGTGGCTGAAGCTATGGCGGGTAGGCTTGCAGGGGTTAGTGTGCAATCAGTTGATGGTGCGCCAGGTGCTGATATTGTTATTCGTGTTAGAGGAGGTGGGTCTATAACCCAGGATAATTCTCCGTTGTATGTTGTGGATGGTTTTATTGTTAGTAATATCAATGATATACCTCCGGGGGATATCCAAAGTATTGATATCTTAAAAGATGCCGCAACAACAGCAATATATGGAGCGCAAGGAGCCAATGGAGTTGTTATTATTACTACCAAAAAACCAAAATCAGGTAAAACAACAGTGACTTACAATCAGTATATGCAATTATTGACATTGCCTAGTGACAGAAAAATGGATGTGCTGTCTCCGTATGAATATGTTGAAATGCAATACGAAACAGCCCGATTGAAATCGGATGCCGATGTTAGAAATTTTGAGAAATTTTACGGAAAATTTGATGATTTGGAATTGTATAAATTCAAAACAGGAAATGATTGGCAAGATGAGGTTTTAGGAAACTCTACTGTTTCTTATTACAATAATTTGAGTGTATCGGGAGGAAGTGAAAGTACCAAACTGTCATTGAGTTATACGTCTAATAAAGATGAAGGTTTAATGATTGGTTCCGGTTTAAAACGAGATGTAATTAATTTTAAATTAAGTCATGATATCTCTAAAAAATTAAAACTGGATTTATCTTCCAGAATTACCAATTTAGTGGTTGACGGAGCCGGAACTTCAGGAGGTTCTCAAATAAGAATTAAAAATTTGATTACTTCAAGGCCTACAAACGGTATTGCTGATGAATTGGAATTTGATATAGCAAACGTGGATACTGAGGATGATTATCAGGCTTTTATTTTGAATTTGATTAATCCGGTAGAATTGGCTAAACAAGATTGGAGAAAAAGAACGACTAAGAGTTATGTGTTTAATGCGGGATTATCTTGGGATATTTTAGATAATCTGACTGCTAAAACGAATGTGACCACCAGTAGGTCGTTTGGGGAAAATCTTAGATTTTTTGGACCATTGACAGGTACTTCACAGCAAGAAGGAAACAGTTTGCCTTTGGGGACAAAAGATGATTCGGAAGGATTCTCCTATAGAGTTTCAAATACTTTGAACTATGATTTTAAAAATATTGGGGAGCACCAATTGGGAATATTAATTGGTCAGGAAGTTTTGTCCAGAGGTGGTAAGTCACAACATGCCAGAGTAGAAAATTTCAGACCTTCTATTACCCCTAAAGAAATGTTTGCTTCTATGAATTTAGGGACGCTTATTGAGTATAGTACCTATGAAAATACAGATGAAAATTGGTTTTCATTTTTTGGAAGGGCCAATTATTCGTATAAAGACAAATATTTATTGACGGCAACCGTGCGTCGTGATGCTTCGAGTAAATTTTCAGGAAAAAACAATATCGGGATTTTTCCTGCCTTTGCTGCAGGTTGGAAAATATCCAGTGAACCATTCTTGAAAAATTCTAAAATAATTAATGAATTGAAATTAAGAGTAAGTTACGGGGAAACAGGTAATGATAGAATTCCGGCTAATTCAACCAAATTCTTGTTCCAATCCGATACGAATAACGGTCCAGGTTTTGGAACCAATGCCTATAATGTGTATTACGGTGTAGCTGGTAGCGTGTTATTTAACCCCGATTTGATTTGGGAGACGACCATTAACCGAAATTTAGGATTGGATTTCAGACTTTTTAACTCTGTTATCAACGGTAATTTAGATGTTTACAGAAATACAACCAAGGATTTATTATTACAATCGGCAGTTTCTCAAACTTCTGGGTTCAGTTCTAAGTTTGCCAATATAGGAAGTACTGCTAATGAAGGTATTGAATTGGCTTTTAATGCCAACTTGATTGATAAAAAGAATTTTTCTTTAAACTTCAATTTTAATTTTGGAATGAATAAAACTAAAATTGTGGAATTGGACGGTACTACTGAACGCTTTTTTCAATCGAATTGGGCCAGTACCGATTTGAAAGACAGAGATGATTATTATTTGAAAGTTGGAAAATCGGTTGGTTTGATTTATGGTTATGTGAATGATGGTATGTACACGGTGGATGATTTTGATAGCTACGATGCCGTTAATCGTAAGTATGTTTTGAAAGCAGGGGTGCCAGACAATAAAGGTATACTGGGAGTATCCAGTATTAAGCCTGGGTATATGAAATTGAAAGATTTGAATGGAGATGGTAAAATTGATACCAATGATAGAAAAGTGATAGGAGATGCTTTACCAAAAGCACAGGGAGGTTTTGGTTTGACAGGTAATTTAAAAGGTTTTGATTTTTCTGCATTCTTTAACTGGTCTGTAGGGAATGATGTTTATAATACCGGTAAGATTGACTACAACCAATTGTACCGTACTTCTTATGGGAATATGTTGAATACGATGAACTCTGCTAACAGATTCACTTATATCGATATGGATGGTTCTTATACCGGTACCGCAGGTGCAGTTGTTACTGATTTGACTCAATTGGGAGAAATGAATCAAGGGAAAACAATTTGGAGTGGTAACAACTCTTTTGGTTCAGCAACTGCCGTAGTAAGTGATTGGGCAATCGAGGATGGTTCGTATTTAAGATTGAATAACGTGACCGTTGGTTATACCGTTCCAATGAAAGATTTGAAAAAATATCCAATCTCCAGTTTACGTTTCTACCTTACAGGAACAAATTTGGCTTTATGGACGAAGTATTCAGGTTTTGATCCAGATGTGAACTCTACCAGAAGTGATGGTTTCGCTGCTTTAACTCCAGGTTTAGATTACTCTTCTTATCCAAAAAGTAGAACCTTTACTTTTGGTTTGAATGTTACTTTTTAATCTAAGTAAAGTTGAATCAATTACAAATACAATAACCTAAAAAGATAATATTATGAATATCATAAAAAATATATTAATCATAGTGCTGGCATTCTTGATGAATAGCTGTTCCGATTTTTTAGATCCAGATTCTTTGTCCACATTTGATAATGAATATGTGTTTTCGAATGTAGATGATGCCAGAAAAGCGACTAATGCTATTTATGTTCAATTTAGTGATGACGGATTCAGATCCAGATTGTCTAATAACATGACTGGAAATACGGATATTGAACAGAATTCAGGTACAGGGAGTACAGCCCGTTATGAGATATGGAGATTAGAAGCCCAACCGAACAACGGAGATTTGAAAGTGGTTTGGGAAATTGCGTATAAGGCTATTAGAGATGCTAATATTGTAATAGAAGGGATTTCAAAAAGTCCGGCTTTAAACTCAACAGATGTAGCGGTACAAAAAGATATGAAGCAGTTTTTGGGAGAGGCTTATACCTTAAGAGCGTATTGGTATAGTATGTTAACCTACTATTTTGGAGATGTACCTTTTTCAACTAAGGCACCCAGCCCGGATGTTGATTTTAATCTTCCTAAAGAAGACAGAAACGTAATTCTTTCATCCGTTATTCAAGATATGATAAATATTGAAGCCGATATGAAATGGGCCGATCAATTGCCTTACGGAGTAGAACAGGTAAACAGAGAATATACGTTGGGGATGATTGCCAGATTATCATTGCAAAGAGGAGGGTATTTTTTAAAACCTGACATGACCACGGAAAGGAAAGCGGATTATCTGGATTATTATAAAATAGCCAGGGATTATTCTAAGAAGTTAATGGATTTAAAAGACAGAGCACTGCCAAAAGATTTCAGACAAGTTTTTCTAAATGAATCCAAGTTTATTGTCCCTATCAATAGCGATATGTTATTTGAGGTTCCTTTCGCGATTGGAGAAGGTGATGTGGGGTGGAATATTGGTATTCGTGTTGATGCCGGAACACATCCGTATGGTTCAGGAAGTAATTATATGAATGTACCACCAACATATTATTATTCTTTTGATAAAAATGATACCAGAAGAGATGTGACATGTGGTTTGTACTATAGAGATACAAACTTTAAACAACAATTGGTAGCAGTGGGATCTATTTCTCAAGGGAAATGGAGTAGAGAATATTTAAACCCGCCTCCTGGTCCGTCAACCAATAAAGGAACAGGAATCAACTGGCCGATGATGCGATATGCAGATGTATTGTTGATGTTTGCAGAATCAGAAAATGAATTGAATAATGGACCAACAGCAGAGGCAAAAGAAGCATTGGCGAGAGTGAGACGAAGAGCATTTAATGAAGCCGATTGGACGCCTAAAGTAGATCAGTATATTACGACTGTTTCTTCCGGTAAAGCGGCATTTTTTAATGCTATTGTTGATGAAAGAGCTTGGGAATTTGGAGGGGAAATGATTCGTAAATATGAATTAATCAGATGGAACTTATACGATACAAAAATTAAACAAACCGTTCAAGGGCTCAAAAAATTAGCCGATGATGCTTATTTAGGTTTTGGAACATTACCGGATTATCTGTATTGGAAATATGATACTAACGGAAAATTAGTGATATTAAATCCGGATACAAAAATCGCGGCAGCTCCAGATGCTACATGGACCAGGTCTTCATGGTTAATCGGTTTGCACAGTAATTCTGATCCATCGACTTACCAGCCATGGATTTCAACGAACTGGGCTAACTATGTTACAGCGCCTGTTAGGTATATTATGCCTATTCCAAGTGTTGCAATAACCAATAGCCAGGGGTTGTTGAAAAATGATGGATACGGATTCAATTTTTAAATCGTTTAATTCAAATTACTAAAAATGAAAAATTTAAATATAAAAATATATAAAGCACTACTACCGTTGGTAGGTGTTTTGTTCTTTTATTCTTGTAGTGAGAATGAAGAGGTGCTACAACAAACCAGACTTTTTAGACCTGTTTTAAACAAAGATTTGACGGCATTAAATAATACGATTATTGTTAATATGGCCAAAATGAAAGCGGCTGTTGCATATAAAGTGGAGGTTAGTAGAGATACTTTTAAAACAATTGTCAAAACAATTGAAACTCCAGACAATAATATAGTTGTTGAAAATTTGGTCTGGAATGCTTTGTATCAGGTGAGAGCTACGGCTTATGCGGCGAATCAGGAATTTAACAGCAAAATTTCAGATCTGGGAGCAGTAAAAACGGAGCGATTTCCTTCTATCATGCAAATACCAACCACTTCGGATGTTATTGATACAGGGGCCAAAGTACATTGGACGATTGCAGGTGCTGATGTGACTGCGGTTAAAGTATTTGCTTATACTGATGAATTATTGCAAACGCCGTTGTTTACTTATGCGGTTTCTGATGCTGAAAAATTGGCTGGGGAAAAAATCATTAATGGATTAACTCCGGGAACTAAATATCAGGTAGCCATCTATAGCGGTGCAGAAGTAAGGGGTTGGGAAGTGTATACTACCAAAGCAGCCATACCAATCGGAGCAGATGTTATCGACTTAAGAGGGATTAACGACCCAACAATATTGTCGACTAAATTGAATGATCCGACTATAGCATCCGGAAGTACTATCCTTTTGGATGGGAATAATACCTATACGATTACTTCAACATATAAATTTAGTAAATCATTCACCATTAAAAGTGGTTATAGCTTTGTTCCGGGAGGTGCTAAAATAGCCGTTTCGGCAGGTACAGGATTTGATTTTGTGGCCAGTGCCAATGTTTCCTCTGTTGTTTTTGATGGTGTTTCACTTTATCAAGTATTAGCTACTCCAACAACTACTCCTACAGGTTATTTATTTAGTCCAACTGTTGCCTACACTGTAGATGTATTGAAATTTGCGAATTGTAAAATTTCAGATTTTAGAGGTCTGGTACGAAGCAGGTCAGGTATAACAGGTGCTATGAATAATTTTATTATCGATAACTGTATCGTTGCAAATATTAGAGACTATGCCGTTTTAATGAATGAATCAACATCTGGTTTCAAATTTGTAGATATTTTATTCAAAAAATCTACTTTTTATAAATGTCAAAAATTTATTAGCAGTAAAGCTACCGTAGCTTCCAACAGTGTGAAAATTGAAGATTGTACTTTTAGTGAAGTTGTGGCAGGAGCTAATACCTTATTTGAATACGCATCAAATTTCACCAATGGTATATCATTTACGAATTCAATAATCGGTCGCGGATGGGATATCACGAATACTCAGGCGTATGCTTATAATTTTATTAAAACGGGAACCCTTGGTACAACCACTTTTTCGTTTACTAATTGTTATGATACTTCTGATTCCGTATACCTGATTGCTCCACCAACACCTATTAACTTCCGTTATACAGGTACTTCTGCTACTTTATGGAAAGATCCGGCAAATGGTGATTTTACTTTTATTGATTCTGCTTTCAAAGGATTAAAAGATTGTGGCGATCCACGTTGGAGAAAACAATAATCGATTAGTTTAAATTATTTTTTATTGAAGGTATGCCTTAACACTTGTTTTTGCATACCTTTTTTTATAGGCAGTACAACGAAATCAATTAATCACAATGAAATATATAAAAATATTTTGTGTTGCTTTTATAGTGACGCAGCTACAGGCATGCAGTAAAAACACTGTAGGGACAATGGATGATCCGGTTCAGGGGACAAATACTCCAACAAAGATTAAAGAAGAAGCCTATGCTTTTCCCGGTGCTCAGGGATTTGGTCAAAATGCCACCGGAGGCCGTGGAGGTAAAGTATTATTTGTTACTAATTTGAATGATTCCGGACCCGGTAGTTTACGCTATGCCATCGAAACTTCCGGAAGCAGGATTATTGTATTTAAAGTGTCAGGTACTATCAGTTTAAAATCGACCTTAAAAATTGTAAATCCTGATATTACCATTGCGGGACAATCAGCTCCCGGGGATGGGATTTGTATAAAAGATTATCCTGTTACTGTTGAAGCCGATAATGTCATAATTCGCTATATGCGTTTTAGAATGGGAGATGAAGCCTTGCAAGAAGGGGATGCCATTGGAGGCAGGTTTCATAAAAATATAATTCTAGACCATTGTTCGATGAGCTGGTCCACGGATGAATGTGTTTCTTTTTATGCAAACGAAAACACAACCGTATAATGGTGTATTGTTTCGGAGTCTTTGAAAACTTCTGTACATGTCAAAGGGGCACATGGCTACGGAGGGATTTGGGGAGGCAAGAAAGCTTCTTTTCATCATAACCTGCTAGCCAATCACGACAGCAGAAACCCGCGTTTGGGTGAAGAAGCCGGAAAAGCTTTTGCGTTGACTGACTTGGTTGATTTAAGAAATAATGTAGTGTATAATTGGGGTGGGAACAGCTGTTACGGCGGAGAAGCCATGAATGTAAATATTATAAATTGCTATTATAAGCCGGGACCTGCAACGGTAAAAACAACCAGAATTGTTTCTATTGATAAAAATAAAATAGTAGGGACAGAAGTGTATGATATCTGGGGCAAATTTTATATCAACGGGAATTATGTAGAAGGAAGTGTCAATGCAACAGATAACAATTGGGATTATGGGGTGTACAATCAATTTTATTCCGGATATGGCGTAGTTTCTGATTTGGACAAAAATAACATGAGATTACCCACGCCACTCGAAACCAACGGAAACGTGACGACCCATACAGCTTTGATTGCCTATGACAGAGTGTTGAAATATGCAGGGGCTAATCGGGTAAGAGATGCTGTTGATACGAGAATTGTGAATAATGTTAAAAATAAAACCTATTCGTTTGAAGGCTCAAATGGTGGTACAAGCGGGATGATTGATTCACAAAGCGATGTGGATGGATGGCCGGAATTGAAAAGCAGCCCACCCTTAATGGATACCGATGGAGATGGAATGCCGGATGATTGGGAAATAGAAAAAAAATTAAATCCGAATGTTAAAAATGCAAACAGTAAGGATTTGAGCTCTGCTTATGACAATGTGGAAGTGTATTTAAACAGTATCGTAAATACGGTTAATGCAGGACAATATGATTAATTTTTAAATGATGAAAATAAATGAAACCAAATAAAATTTTCAAATCCCTATTTTTTTTAATTTTTTTATCCTGTCAGAATAGTGATGGTGATCCTATTGACAAAACCATTTTTGTCGATCAAATTGAAATTCAGGGAAACAATATAACCTCAGGAATTTACGGCCAGATGACTGCTGTTATCACACCTGCAAATACTACTGATAAATCGGTTAGCTGGAGTGTTTCAGACGAATCGGTTGCTGTTATTTCTTCGGGAGGATTGCTTACGGCCAAAAAAAATGGGACAGTAATTGTGACAGTGACTGCCAAAGACAGAGGAACAGTTAAAGCGACAAAAGAGATTGTTATTTCTGGTTTTACGGTGGTTTCTGCGGGTACTACTTATCCGGTAACCAATGTCGCCGAACTGAATGCTGCTTTAACCAAAGTCAAATCGGGAGATACGATACTTTTGAATGGAGGGACTTATACTTTTACCACTAGGATAGATATCACAACTTCCGGGACATCCGGAAATACTATTAATTTGTTGGTAAAAGAGGGACAAAGCCGACCTAAATTTGATTTTTCAGCGATGGTTGAAAATTCTGCAAACCAAGGAATCGTATTAAATGCGAGTTATTGGCATATCAAAGGAATCGATGTTTATAAAGCCGGAGATAACGGGATGCAGGTGAAGGGCAGTAACAATGTGATTGAGTTTTGTACTTTTTCGGAATGTTCGGATACGGGACTTCAAATAGATAACGGAGCTTCAAGCAATACAATCCTGAATTGTGATTCCTATTTTAATGCCGATTCTACGCTTGAAAATGCCGATGGTTTTGCCTGTAAATTAAATGCAGGTACGGGAAATGCTTTTATTGGTTGTAGAGCCTGGCAGAATTTAGATGACGGATGGGACGGTTATCTCAGGGGTACAGACAATATCAGTACGAGTTATCAAAATTGCTGGGCCATTAAGAACGGATATCTAAAAGATGGTACCAAAGGGGTTGGAGACGGGAATGGTTTTAAAACAGGAGGGAGTGATTTAAAGGATTTAAAGCATAATGCAACCTATAAAAATTGTATTGCTGCGGCCAATGTCAGTGATGGATTTGACCATAATAGCAATAGAGGGATAGTTGCCATTTATAACTGTTCGTCATACAGTAATGGGGTTAATTATAATTTCAGTGCTACAAACCCATTAGAAAAATTAATCCTGAAAAACAGTAATACCTTGGGGGCATTTGGAAATACATTGGCTACAACAGTAGAGGTCACCAACAACAGCTGGCAAAACGGAATTAATTCGACCATTGCTGATTATAAGAGCATTGATTATCTTCAATTGATTGGTATTAGAAAAGCAGATGGAAGTTTACCGGATGTTACCTTCTTTCATTTGAATTCGGATAGCGATTTAATTAACAAAGGAGTTGATGTAGGATTGCCTTTTAACGGAATAGCTCCAGATTTGGGCGCATTTGAATATTAATAACATTAAAAATCAAAAATATGAACTCCAAAATTGTTAAAATATTTATCGTCTTATTTTCTTTCTTTTTGTTTAATTGTTCGGCAGCAAGTCCCGAGGATGGAAAAAAAGTAACAGCTGAAATAAAATCATATGATATCATCGTTGATGCCAAAGGGACTGGTGATTTTACAACCGTTCAAGCTGCGATTAATTCGGCTCCTTTTCTTAAAACTACCGAAACCAAAATTTATATCAAAAACGGCATATACAAAGAGAAGTTAGAGTTGCCTCAAAATAAAAACAATGTAACTTTTATTGGGGAGAGCAAAGAAAATGTCATTCTTACCTATGATGATTACGCTTCTAAGAAGAATAGTGCAGGACAGGATATCGGAACTTCGGGCTCTGCCAGTTTTATGATTACCGGAAATAATTTTAAAGCCGAAAATATCACATTCGAAAATTCGTCCGGTCCGGTAGGTCAGGCTGTGGCAGTACGAATAGACGGGGATAAAGTTATTTTTAATAATTGTAAATTTCTTGGTTTTCAAGATACACTGTACCCTCGGGGCAATAACAGCAGGCAATATTATAAAAATTGTTATATAGAAGGAACTACCGATTTTATTTTTGGTGCTTCAACGGTTATTTTTGACCAGTGCGAAATTTTTGCCAAAACTGGAGGGTATTATATTACAGCAGCCAATACTCCTCAAGCCAATGCATATGGTTTTGTGTTTCTCAATTGTAAATTGACAACAAATTCTGCCAATAGCACGTATTATTTGGGAAGGCCATGGGGGAATTACGCCAGAACAGTATATGTTAAATGTGAAATGGGAAGTCATATTAAATCGGAAGGTTGGCATAATTGGGGGCGGACAGAAGCTGAGGCTACCACATTCTATGGTGAATACCAATCTGCAGGTTTGGGCGGAGGGACTGCCTCCCGTGTGGGTTGGTCCCATTTACTTACTGCGGAACAATATGTAGCTGATTATACGATGGCAAAAATATTCAAGGATTGGATTCCCGTGTTGTAAAAAAAACAATATTTTTTTTAAATAAATTAAAAAGACAGACACTAATTATGTTGAATTACGTTTTACATAATTAATTTTGATAAAATGAGCCTGATACAATATCAAGCTCATTTTTTAAATTTGATTTTATTCTTACTTTATTGTAGTTTCTGGATGTGTTTTTTATTATTTTGCCTGCTGATGTTCCCATATATGTGCATGTTTTTATACAACGGTTATCAACTCCGTAAAGGAATATAATGTGTTTCATAAAACTATTTTAGCGCTTTGTTCATTACTGTTTTTTGTAATTAAACAAAAATATCGATATAGCTAACTTCCTCGGTTATGGGCATAATTCCGTGTTTTTGTAATGCATTAAAATAAAGGCTATCCCCTGATTTAAGTATGTATTCTGTATCTCCTACCTGCATTTTCATAGTGCCTTCTATCACAAAAATAAATTCTTCCCCCTCGTGTGATAATTGGTGTGGCACCACTTCATCTTTTCGGGCGACAAACAAAAAAGGTTGCATCTTTTTTTCGTGATATTCTGATGCATACGGAAATATATGGTATCCTTTTTCGGTCTTAATGAGTTTTTCAAACGCTTCTTTACGACTGGTAATAATGGCTTTGTCCCAGCCATCCTGTTCCAGTAGACCTGATATGGTAGTGCCCAGCGTGGTGGCTATTTTTACCAGTGTAGCTACCGATGGCACTGTTTTATTGTTCTCTATTTTAGAGATCATACTTTTAGATAAGTCACAGCTGTCGGCCACTTCCTGTAGGGTGCGTTTTTGGTTTATACGCAGCATTCGTATTCTTTCACCTACCTCAAGGTTATTACCCGTGTTTGTTTTAATATGTACTTTTTTGTTTTCCAAAATCCCAGTTTTCAAATGGTTTATATAAACTCATTTTTAGCACAAATAAAGGATAATTAAATTCTACAATTGCCTAACTTAACTGTTTTTTGTGCGAAAAATAAATTTCGAAAATAAAGATAATAATATGTAATTATTTTTTATCAACTTTGTTGAATAAAAGTAAACTAATTGTAATACCATAACCTTTGCGGAAACTCCGCATGAAACAACCAGCCTATGCATACCCCTCTAAAACGTTGCCTGACCGTTATAATGTTCTTATATTTTGCAGTCATATTGCATGCACAAAGTCCTGAAATTAAGGTAGATCTTGCTAAAGAAATTGCACCAATGAAGCCTGTATGGGCATGGTTTGGTTATGATGAGCCTAACTATACTTATATGAAGGATGGTAAAAAGCTCCTTGCCGAAATTGCTGCCCTAAGTCCAGTGCCAGTATATGTACGTGCGCATAGTTTGCTGGTGAGTGGAGATGGTGTTGCTGCTCTAAAATGGGGATCGACAAATGCCTATACTGAGGATGCCAATGGCAGTCCAATATACAACTGGAAAATTGTAGACAGTATTTTTGATACTTATGTTTCGCGTGGTATGAAACCATTGGCGCAAATTGGATTTATGCCTGAAGCGCTCTCAATGCATCCTGTTCCTTACCGCCATTATTGGAAACCAGGTGATCCTTATACCGATATTATCACGGGTTGGGCCTATCCGCCAAAAGATTATGACAAATGGCGCAATCTGGTGTACGAATGGGTAAAACATTCGGTAGCTCGTTATGGTCAAAAAGAAGTGGAAAGCTGGTACTGGGAGGTATGGAACGAACCTAACGGTCACTACTGGAAAGGAACACGCGAAGAATTCTATAAACTATATGATTATGCTGCCGATGGATTAAAAAGAGCCTTGCCTACAGCAAAAATAGGAGGTATAAATATTGCCGGTACAAAGGGCAAAGGGGCTCAGGACTGGACAAACGATTTTATTAAACATTGTATCAGCGGAACAAATTATGCCACAGGTAAAATAGGTTCGCCAATGGATGCTATACTTTTTCATGCTAAAGGTTCGCCTAAATTAGTTGATGGTGCCGTAAGAATGAACATGGCACCGCAGCTTAACGATATACAGGCGGGATTCAATATGGCGATGTCCTATCCGGAAACGAAAGATCTTCCGCTGATAATAGGCGAGTCTGACCCAGAAGGTTGTGCGGCCTGTGGTATGGCTACCAATCCGGAGAATGCCTATCGAAACGGAACTATGTATTCCAGTTATACGGCAGCAAGCTTTGCCAGGAAATATTTATTGGCTGACAAAACCAAGGTTAATTTCCTTGGGGCAGTATCCTGGTCGTTTGAGTTTGAAAACCAGCCGTGGTTTTATGGTTTTCGCGATCTTGCTACCAATGGTGTCGATAAACCGGTGCTTAATGTTTTCAGGATGTTTGGTATGATGACAGGCACACGCATAGCAGCCGAAAGCAATCGTATGTATCCTTTGGAAAAAGTAATTGTGTCTAGTGTTCGCGGGGCACAGTCAGATATTGGGGTTTTGGCAACTAAGGATACAAAATCGGCAGCAGTAATGGTTTGGAACTACCATGACGATGACAAGCCCGGAGTTACTGAAACGGCAAAGCTAACGATTGACAATATCCCTGCAAAAAAGGTTAGACTTACTCTTTATGTAATTGATAAGGAAAATAGTAATTCGTATGAGGTTTGGAAAAAAATGGGTTCGCCTCAAAATCCTACACAACAGCAAATAAGTACACTTGAAAAATCAGGGAAACTACAATCTATTACCACTAAAAAAATAATAATAAGCTCGGGTAAAACCATAGTTCCTGTCCAACTGGAACGTCAGGCGGTAGCGCTTGTAAAACTGGACTGGTAAGCATTATAAATCTTAAAAGCAGAAACAAAGTTGTTTTTATAAGTACTTCAAATTAAGGTGTATATTGTTTGTTATGATATCGAATCTTACATCAGAGGAGCAAGAATACAAAGATTATGTGGTTTTGCTGTCACCAAATTTGCAGGCGGTTTGGAATAAAAAAAAACTCACATTGCTGTGAAGCTTTTCTAGTAGCGGGAACAGTTCTGTTCCGAATCGTCGGAATCGAGGAGAACCTGTGATTTTTTGAAATAAATTTAAAAAGTAATAAAAAAATTAATATTCAAGACTTTTTTTGCAAAATGCTTATTTGATTTGGTTCGTTATAAGTGTTTGTGTTTTTTTAATTACTTAAAATCAGACAAATAAAAAGTTGAGTCATAGTTCCAATCTGCTACTGTAAATTCTTTTTTTATTCCATAAATCAAAATATATCCATTGTATTCTTTTTGATTTCCTTTTATAGTTAAACCGATATGATCTGTAAAACTAGGGAGAGATGTTGAAACTTTGTTTGTATTTTGTTTTACCACAACAAGAATTTCATAATAATAATTTTCACTATCAATAGGAATTAATTTTATACTCGAAGCACTTCCTTGGTTTAGTATAACTTGTACCTTAATGGAATTGGGATCATAATAGTTGTCTTCTTCATTTTTTGAACAACCAAAACTTAATATAACAAATAGCAAAAACAGCAAAAGGGTATATCGTTTCATAGTTAAATTTTTAAAGGTTAATATTTAACATTCAAATTGTATAGTTGTATTTAATTAAGGCTAATCATTAAACTACTTTAAGTTTATATATCGCTATTCAATAAGGGTATTTGGTATATCTAATTTAGTTAAAAAAATGATTAAAATGTTGGTTTTTAGGATGAATAGGAGGAGGTTTCAATATGAAAAAATCCCGAAAGAGTATAGTATGATCAAAGCTAAACCTAAACCTAAAGGTTTACTTGATAAAAAAAGCTTCCAATTTTTCGTAAGTTATTCTAAGTAGCGGAAACAGTGCCGTTCCGAATGGTATAAATGGAGGAGAGGCTATGATTTTTTATAAATAAAAAAGCTTCCTATTTCTAGAAAGCTTTTCTTAGTAGCGGGAACAGGACTCGAACCTGTGACCTTCGGGTTATGAGCCCGACGAGCTGCCTACTGCTCTATCCCGCGATATATTTTCAATTTGTGTTTTAGAACCTGTGTCCGCCGTGGCGGATATGAGCCATCTGATTTTGGATATTGTTTTATCCCGAGATGTTTCGGGTGCAAATATACGATGAAAATCGACACTTTCGACAAAAATTTTAAAAAATGTTTTATTTCGTCTATTGACTTGATATGCCTACCTTTGCAAAATAAAATACTATAATAAATGTCACATAAAGCAGGTTTTGTAAACATCATAGGGAATCCAAACGTTGGGAAATCAACACTAATGAATGCCTTTATTGGAGAAAGATTGTCTATCATTACATCAAAAGCACAAACAACCCGCCACAGAATTCTAGGAATTGTAAACGGGGAAGATTTTCAGATGGTTTTATCTGATACACCGGGAATTATTAAGCCGGCTTATGAGATGCAGGAATCGATGATGGGTTTTGTGAAATCGGCTTTTGAAGATGCAGATGTGTTGATTTATATGGTCGAAATAGGGGAGCAGGATTTAAAAGATGAAGCATTTTTTAATAAAATCATCCATGCCAAAATTCCGGTGTTGTTGTTGTTGAATAAAATTGACAATTCAAATCAGGTACAATTGGAGGAACAGGTGGCGTTTTGGACCGCCAAAGTGCCTAATGCAGAGATTTATCCTATTTCGGCATTGCAGAATTTTAATGTGCCGGAAGTTTTTCAAAGAATCATTTCCTTATTACCGGAATCGCCAGCCTATTATCCCAAAGATCAATTGACGGATAAGCCGGAGCGTTTTTTTGTGAATGAAATTATCCGGGAGAAAATTTTATTGAACTATAGCAAAGAGATTCCATATGCCGTAGAAATTGTTACGGAGGAGTTTGTTGAAACGGATACAATTATTAGAATTCGTTCTTTGATTATGGTGGAGCGTGATACTCAAAAAGGAATTATCATTGGGCACAAAGGTGCGGCGCTGAAAAAAGTAGGGATGGATGCCCGTGTCGATTTAGAAAAATTCTTCGGAAAACAGATTCATATTGAGTTGTACGTGAAAGTGAACAAAAATTGGAGAAGTAATGCCAATATGTTGAAGCGTTTCGGGTATAACCAGTAATCAGGGATCAGTTTTTAGTGATCAGTACTGAGTAAACAGCATTTTAGTGAATGATAATGCGCTCTTTTAATGCGTTTTATCGATGTGTTTAAATCTGAATACTGCTAACTAAAAAAGAATACCTTTGCAAAAAATTAAAAATACTGTATTTTGAATTTATAAAGTAATGATTTTGTAAAAACAATAATCTAAAATCTAAATTCAAAAATCTAAATTCAAAGAAATGAATAACATTGTTGCGATAGTAGGAAGACCTAATGTGGGGAAATCAACCCTTTTTAATAGGCTGATACAAAGAAGAGAAGCGATTGTAGACTCGGTTTCGGGAGTGACCCGTGATAGAAACTACGGAAAAAGCGAATGGAACGGAAAAGAATTCTCTGTAATTGATACAGGTGGATACGTGCGTGGATCGGATGATGTTTTTGAAGGCGAGATTCGCAAGCAAGTAGAATTGGCGATTGATGAAGCTGATGTCATCATCTTTGTAGTGGATGTTGAGGAAGGGATTACGCCGATGGATGAAACGGTGGCGAAGTTGTTGCGTAAAGTAACCAAGCCAGTTTTGTTGGCCGTTAATAAGGTTGATAATGCCATGCGTGAGAAAGACGCTATTGAGTTTTATAACCTGGGATTGGGTGATTATTTTACGTTTGCCAGTATTTCAGGAAGTGGAACCGGGGATTTATTGGATGCTTTAATTGAGGCGTTCCCGGAGAAACCGGAACCTGTGGAAGTGGAAGTAGAGTTGCCACGTTTTGCGGTGGTGGGGCGTCCTAATGCAGGAAAATCGAGTTTTATTAATGCCCTGATCGGGAAAGACAGGTATATCGTGACGGATATTGCGGGAACTACCCGTGATGCCATTGATACGAAATTTGACCGTTTCGGTTTCGAATTTAACTTGGTCGATACGGCCGGAATTCGTCGTAAAGCCAAAGTGAAAGAAGATTTAGAGTTTTATTCGGTGATGCGTTCCGTGCGTGCGATTGAACATGCCGATATCTGTATTTTGGTTATTGATGCTACCCGTGGCTTTGAAGGTCAGGACCAAAGTATCTTTTGGTTGGCCGAGAAAAACCGAAAAGGTGTGGTGATTTTGGTTAACAAATGGGATTTGGTGGAAAAAGATACCATGTCGACCCGAGATTACGAAGAGAAAATCAAGAAAGAATTAATGCCTTTTACCGATGTGCCGATTTTATTTGTTTCGGCATTGACTAAACAACGTTTGTTGAAAGCGTTGGAAGCAACGGTTCAGGTTTTTGAAAACAGAAAACAACGTATCCCCACATCAAAATTCAACGAATACATGTTGAAAGTGATTGAAGCCTATCCGCCACCGGCGACGAAAGGAAAGTATGTGAAAATTAAATATTGCATGCAATTGCCAACGGCAACACCACAATTTGTTTTTTTTGCCAACCTGCCTCAATATGTAAAAGAGCCGTATAAACGTTACCTTGAAAATAAAATTAGAGAGAATTGGGATTTTTCCGGAGTGCCAATTGATATTTATATTAGAGAAAAATAATATACCAAAACAAAGAAATAATAAACACTTATTAAACCCTTATAATCATTACGATTTTAGGGTTTTTTTGTTGTTTTGTGTTTTATTTGTTTATGGTTATTATTTGTTTGTTTTGTTTATATTTGTACCGTATTTGTACCGCAAAATATTTCAGCTATGGCAATAAAGGTAAAGCTTCGCAAAAGAAAGATAACAGGAGGTCGACAAAGTTTGTACCTCGATTTTTATCCAGCAGTAATAAATCCCAAAAATGGGGAGTTAACACGTAGGGAATATTTAGGGATGTATATTTTTGATAACACAAGAAACCCCCTCGATAAAATCCACAATACAGATACTTTGAATACAGCCGAACAAATAAGGCAAAAAAAAGAAAGTGAATTTAATAAACCTGAAATATACAGCACGCTGGAACAGGAACAAATAAAAAAGAATAAAAAAAAGGACGGGAATTTTATAGCCTATTTTAAAAAACTTGCTGAAAAGAAAAATGAATCTAATCGGTTTATTTGGTTGGGAAGTTGTGATTTTTTAAAACTACATAAAGGTAATACTTTGAAGTTTGCAGATATTGACACCGAGTTATGTGATGACTTTAAAGAGTTTTTGGAGAATACCAAAAGCAAAAAGAGTGATAAGATGAAATTGTCTGAAAATTCAATTAAGACCTATTATGATAAATTTCGTTCCGCATTAAAACAAGCTTACAAAGATGGTTACTTGTCTGAAAACATTGCAGATAAAACCAATGCTGTAAAGCAAGCTGAAACGCAAAGAAACTATTTAACACTTGAAGAACTTAACAAACTAGTTAAAACACCTTGTAAGAGTACTGAAATAAAAACACAGGCTTTATTTTCTGCATTAACAGGGTTAAGACGTTCCGATATTCAAAAGTTAGTTTGGGGAGAAGTGCAACACGTAAAGGGAAGTGGTTATTTTATTAGGTTTAAACAAAAAAAAACAGGAGGTTCAGAAACTTTACCAATTACAGAACAGGCTTTTAATCTGTTAGGAGAGAGAAAAAAGCCAACGGATGCAGTTTTTACTTTGATACAGGCCACTAATCAAAGAGATAACAGATATTTGACTAAATGGGTTTTGGATGCTGGAATAAACAAGAAAATAACGTTTCATTGTTTTAGACACACCTTTGCTACTTTGCAGTTATCAATGGGAACGGATATTTATACAGTTTCAAAAATGTTAGGACATAAAGATTTGAATACTACGCAGATTTACGCCAAAATAATTGATGAAACAAAAAGAACGGCTTCAAACAGAATTAAACTTGAAATGTAAGGATGGAAGCAAAGGTATTTACAAATAAGATATGTTATAAAATCCTATTGCAGGGGGTTAAGGAAGCTTTGGAATGCGAAGAGTTAAAACAGTTTTTACACACACCTGACGGAAAGGCTTATAGTGGCGGACAGTTTAATATATTTGGGGGGAACAATGATTTAATTGTAAATTCAAAAATTAAAGAGTTTATGAATTTTGCTTTTTTTCGTTTTATGGATAGACAGCAGAAACTTATTGAATCAATATATTTTATTAATGAAAGTGAATTTTATTCAAAATGTATTCAAGCTTTAAATATTGAATTGACTAAAAGAGCGTCAAAAGAGCCTACAACAATTCAAGAAATGAAAAAAATAAGACTTACACCCTTTTTTGAACTTGACGATTTTGACCCACTACAATATTTATCAACTACAAAATGGGATTTAGAACAAAGAGCATTTGTAAAACCTTTACAACAACCCAAACCCGAAGCACCTCAACAAAATAAAGAGATTGAAAATTACTTAAAATCTTATAAGCATCATCTTTTTAGTTCTGTAATTGATAAACGAAATAAAGAGAATAAAGAAAATGTTTTATTTTATGGGAAAGATATAGCAGGTATTTTAGAGCAACGAAATAGCGAATTATTAACAAATGAAATTTTGAAAGAAAAGTACAATTTATTAAGTACTTATAATAAGTATTTGTTTTTTTTAACTGGACATACAATGCAGTTATTTAAAGCCGTAAATGATTATTCAAATACAGCTAATAGCGGTTATTTTACAAAGATTAAAATCAAAGAAGATGAGGTATTCGATAGTTTGAACGAGTTAAAAAAATTAACAAAAAGTATTAAGCATAATTTACTAAATGAAGAAATAAAAATAGCTTCAAAAATTAGATATTATTGTATTTTAATGTTTGATGATTGTATAGATTTATTAAAAGACCAATTTGGAATAGATATTTATGCTAGTCCTTTGAAAGTTCATTTTGAAAGTGTAAATAAAGCTTTTGAAAGTTCAATTAACTTTGAAGAATTAAAACTTATAAAAGATTTTGAAACGAATCCAATCAAAGTAGCAAAGCAAGTAAATACAAAAAGTAAAGAACTTTACACCCCAAAACCTTGTTTTAAACCTGAATCAATTGAAAGTATTACTAATGTATTGAATACTTTTTTTAACCCTTTACAGCACGATGAATTAAAGCGAATAATTGAAACAGGAGGGAACGCAAAAGAAAAATTGTTATTTAGAGATAACGGAAATAAATTAACCGACTGTTTTAGGCAATTGTACGAAAACAATACTATTGTAAGTTGTACTAAAACGGTTTTGATTAATTGGATAGTTGATAACTTTGAATATACTAATGGAAGAATTCAAAAAAATTATGATTTTAAATCCGTTGAAAAAATAATTTCAAGTAAAGATAGACTTTGTAAAAACCCAATAATATAAACAAATATGTTAAAGTTTTGGGGGGTTCTAATGGGGTTTTAATCTACCCTATTGATACCCACCAAAGACACTTTCTACTCTTGTAGTTCATTTAAAAACATACAAGATGGAACATTTACAACAGATTACACTTGAAACGCTACCCAAAGCGTTTATGCACCTGATTGATGAGGTTAGGGAACTCAAAACCCTTTTAATTCAAAAAAACCAAGAACCACAGACAACTACTGACCAATGGTTTGACCTAAACGAACTATGTAATTACCACCCCGACAAGCCAAAACCAGCCACAGTTTACGGATGGGTATTTGCTGGTAAAATTCCAGTTAATAAAGGAGGTAAAAAATTAAGGTTTTTAAAATCTGAAATAGATGAATGGTTAAAGCAAGGGAGAAAAATGACACTTGCAGAATCATCTTTGAAAGCAGAACAATATCTTAAAAATAAATAGCGATGGAAAGTAGTAAAACTAACCACCGCCCAATAATCCAAAGTAAAGGTACAAAATTAAACGATTTAAGTAATGCTATTGATACCGCATTAAGTGAACCTATTGTTTCAAGTGAAAACCAATTCCCTATTGAAGTATTTCCAAAGCTGTTTAAAGACCTTGTTATTGACTTAAATAAAAGTTTAAACTTTCCTGTTGATTATACAGGAACAGCCGTTTTAACTGCAATGGCTACCGTAATAGGAACGAGTGTAAAACTAAGAGTTAAAAATAATTGGTTTGAATATGCTTCAATTTATAGTTGTGTAATTGGTAACGCAGGAGCGAATAAAACACACCCAGTCAATACTATATTTGCACCTATAAAAGAAATTGACAAAACGAACCATAATAACTATGCTGGTAAATTAACCGAATGGAGTAAATGGAATAAATTACCAAAAGCAGAAAAGGAAACTACAACAGAACCACAATTCCCAATTTTAACAAAGAGTGTATTAACTAATTTTACACCTGAAGTCTTATACAAAAGACTTGATGAAAATTTGAGAGGTTGCACCGTTTTAAGTGATGAAATGGCTACTTTTTTTGATGGAATGAATAACTATTCCAAAGGCGACCAAATAGGGGTTTATTTGTCGTTTTGGAGTAACCAATCAACTACTATTGACAGGATAGGAAACCCAATTCCTTTATTTATTCAAAATCCTTATTTATCCATTATCGGAGGTTTACAACCGAGAGTTTTAGTAAATTCCTTTCCAGTTCAGAAATTAAATAACGGTTTCTTTCAAAGGTTTTTATTTGCGTTCCCTCAATCAACTTTGAAAAGTCCTATAAACGACAATGAATCAAACGAGCAATTTTATAAAAATTACGAAAACTTTATAAAAAATTATTACAATTCAACAAACGTAGCTGAAGTAAACGAACAGATTAACAGCAGAATATTAAAATGGGATGCAGAATCAAAGGTCTTTTTTTATGACTGGCAAAAAAATAATTGTGATTTAGTAAACGAGTATAGTAATTCAATCAAAGGAGAAATAGCCTCAAAGTTTGATAACCATTTTGTAAGGTTGGCTTTATTGCTTCAAATGATGAAAGACCCTAAAAGCGACTTAATAGAACTTGAAGCGGTTAAAGGGGCTGAAAAACTTTGTACTTATTTTATGAATTGCACTTTTAAAGTATTGGAAGTGATACAAAATCCTGATGAATACCTGAATACTTTAGCCGAAAACAAACAGAACTTTTACAAGGATTTGAAACATAGTTTTACAACTGCTGAAGCTATTCAAATAGGTTTGAAGTTTGATATTCAAGACAGGAGAGTAAAAGAGTTTTTAAAAGACACTATTTTGTTTAAGAGAATCAAACACGGTTTCTATACTAAAATCATTTCAGAAGCAGAGCAAAGGAAACTATAAAAATGTACTTGCACTTTTGCACTTTCGACATTTTCGACACTTTTAAATTCATGTTATGAAACAGTATAAATATACCTTAGACAATAGCAATAAAAAATTTGTTTGCCCTTACTGTAATAAAAAAACCTTTGTCAAATATATTGAAACTGAAACAGGAAACTATTTAGCAGACGAGTTTGGTAGGTGCGACCGTCAAAGTTCGTGTTCTTATTTTAAAAAACCTGAATCCAATGCTATTGAGACTTTTAAAGTAATAGACAAGCCGAAACCAAAACCGAGTTTTCACACGTTGGAAATATTAGAAGAAACTTTTATAAATACCTCATCAAATAATTTTATTCAATTCCTTGAAACATTATTTTCAAATGATGAGGTTAAAAAAGCAGTTTCAAATTATTTTATTTCCACGTGGGAGCAATGGAAAGGAACAACCATATTTTGGCAAATTGACCAGCTGGAAAAAGTACACCACGGCAAAGTAATGATGTACAATCCAGCCACAGGAAAACGAGTAAAAAACAAAGATGGTAAAAGTATTATTTCAAGTGTGCGAAGTTTAGCGAAGTTAGACAGCTTTATATTAGAACAATGCTTATTTGGATTGCATTTAGTAAACAAAAACACAAAAGTAATTGGATTAGTCGAAGCAGAAAAAACAGCCGTTATAATGAGCGTTTTTAAACCTGATTACGTTTGGTTAGCCACAGGAAGCGAAAACGGTTTTAAGTATGAATATTTGAAAGCAATTAAAAATTACAGGATAGTTGCATTCCCTGATAAATCGGAGTATAACAAATGGTTAGATAAAGCTATCGAATTAAACGGTTTTGGGTTTAAAATTTCAGTTAATGACTGGTTAGAAAATACAGACTATCCAAACGGAACAGATTTAGCAGATGTTTATATTAATGAACTTGAAACCAAGCCAAATCCAAAAGAAGAACACGAATTTAGCCACGGAGCAATTGAATGTTTTAGAATGTACCAAGAAAAGAAGCGGACAAAGTGAAGAGAACTAACAAGAGAAGAATCATACAAAGCAATACAGTACTTTATCGATAACAATACAGACACTTATATTACTGGAAAGTGCTAAAAGTGTTGAAAGTGCGAAAGTGCAACCTTAATAATTATAAAAAGTAAAACGATATGACAGCAAAAAAAAGTTTACAAAAGATTACAGATTATTCTAATTTAAAAACATTGGAACAGTTTCAAGAATTATTCGATAATGACCCAAAAGAACACCACAAATGTTTATCGTGGTTAAGAGATGAATTAAACAATACTCTTGCTAATAAAGCACCAAAAGACACAACAACCATCGATAAGTATTTTAATCTATGTGAAAGAGCAATTTCGGTAATTGGTTATTACAGTCCTGACAGGGTAGAATCGATAAAAGAGGATTTTAAAAACCAACGCTGGACAGCAAACGAACAACTTATAACAAGAGAGTTACATAGATTTACAAAAGAGAATTATAGAGTACCTACGGTTTTGGAAATAGCGAATAATACAGGTTTAAGCCGAACAACAGTGCATAAACATTTGATAGAATCAAACTATACGGCCACCAATAAACTTGAAAACAAGGAGGTTATAAGTAAATTAAGAGATAAAGTATTAAGTGTGATATATTCAATAGGGATGCAGTACAACGACATTAAAACCTTATCTAAATTTGTTGAACTAACAACTGAGAAAGAGCCTAAAAACGTCAAAAATTATATTCAAATAAATAACACCAAAATTGATAATCACTTTTTAGAAAATTTGCCACCAGAAGCACAAAGACAAATTGAAGAAATTATACTTTTGAATCAATAAAGATATTTATTTTATAGAAAAATTAAACAATTCTTTAGGTTCAAGTTCTAAAGCGTTGGCAATCTTTATTAAAGTACGCACTGTGGTATTTACTTTTGCTCTTTCTATTCTAGCAATTTGAGATTTTGGAATAGAACAATCATTTGCTAAATCTTGTTGAGATAGATTTTTCTTTTCACGTAATTGTCTTATGTGAACACCAAGATTGATAATAAAAGTTTCTTCTGAAATATCCATATTTCAAAAGTCACAAGATTTAATTTCTAGTTGAACGCATAAATGCCTATGATTTTATTATATTTGAAAAAAAATATAAATAATCAAAATGAAAAAAATAATTTTATTGATGACTATCTTGATTTTGTCATCTTGTTCAAAAACAGATTGTAATGAAGAAATGGCAAGATTGGAAAAGTTGCGTTCAGAGGGTTGGCAAAATTGTAACGGGTCTAAAGCCTGTATTGATAAAATAGAATCTGATTATCAAAAAAAAGTAAATGATTTAGATTGTGATTAATGTATTGATTAGTTAGATTGAATATTATTAATTTGAATATAAAAAATGAAAAAAATATTATTGTTAATGCTTTTTGTTTCTGGAGTTTTAAATGCACAAGAAACGGAATTTACTTTTGATAATTCTAAAGGGATGACTGATTTTGTAGTAACTTCAGTAGATGGGAAAACCGCTCCTGAAATTTATAGAAAAATTTTAGATTGGATTAAATTAACCTATAAGAACCCTGAAAAAGTAATTCTTTCAACAATTGAAAATGAGTATATTCGATTAGAAGGTATAGATAATACTTTTTATTCAGTTGGAGTTATGGGAAAAAATTATCGAGATGTCAAGTATCAAATAGAAATTTCAATTAAAGATGGAAAATATAAATTTGATTTAATAAGTATGTTTGCCTATTGGCAGGCAACTTCTAGGTCTAGTGGAGGCTGGAGCGAGGTAACTATTTTTAACGGAAACAGTACAAAGGAATCATTAGAAAAGTCAATTTATAAAAAATCTGGTGAATTAAGAGGTTATTATAAATATTTACCAGAGGTTGTGATGTATTTTAATAAGTTGAATAAGTCTTTATTAGATAGTATTAATATGCCTATAAAAAATAATGATTGGTAAAATGTGATATTTTTATTTTTATTTAGAATACTAACCTGTGTTCCAAATATAATAATCAATTTAAAGCCGTTCAGAGATGAGCGGTTTTTTACTTTTATAAAGTATCTAAAGCTATAATCAGGTTAATATTTGTACCTTATTTGTACCGTTTATATGTAAATTGTTGATTATTATTGGTTAATATTTATATCAGAGAAAAATAAAAAGAAAATCCCGAGCCATCGGGATTTTTTGTTATCAGGAACATTTGTTTTAAGCGGAAACACTATTCATTTTCTTCTTCATTTAAGGTTTTCATCGAATGGTCTTCGTACCAATCCTTAAACGTTTTGGAGGTGGTGTAATGGTCGTGCAATACAGTATAGACCATATACAGGATTAAAAAAATACCTATAAGCAGCATATTCATCAGTATAGATAAAGAAATACTGGTGTGACATAAACCTGCGAAAGTAAAGACATACACGGTGACAAACCACACGAGTTTAATTGCAAAATCTTTCATGACGCTATCTTTTTCTATTAAAGTTACGTCATCTATTTTTAAAAGAGCGTTAACCTGCCCCTAATTAATTCTTAAAATTAGAGTGTCGATGAGCTGTTTTTTGAGTTGGTTTTTGTTTCAGCAACATCTGAATGTGTTGCTGCAATAGCGGTAGTTTTCGGATGGACCGTTATAGCTTTATTTTATGAATAAAACTGAATCGGATTAGGTCACGATTGAAATAATCGACGCCGTTACTGCGCTGCTGAAAACTGTTTAAATAACCTAATTCCAAGGCTATGTTTTTGTTAATACCGTATTGTAAACCCGTATAAACCCGGTTTTGGTCAAAGGTGTTTTTGATGATTTTTTTGCCGAGGTTGATCATTATTTCATCTGATAATAGGGCTTTTAGAAACTGATTTTCTTTTTTCCAAAAAGTATAATCGCCCTGAAGGCGGTACCTGAATCTCCACGAATAAGTAGTTCCCGGAAGTAATGTTACTTTGTTGGCATTATGGATAAATCGTTCTTCTATTTGGAAACGTTGGCTTAAAACGATTTTGCCCATACTTTGTTTCCATGCGATATTTTGAATTCCCCGGTATTCAGGGGTTTTAAAATCAGTGGTTTTTTCGGGGTCTTGGTTGGCCAAAGAAAAATAACCAAAACCACCTCCGGTTTCCACGTTTTCATTGATTTTGTATCGTCCTTGTATCCGAATGGAGAATAAATTTTGTTCGACCGGTTGTAGAAAAATCCGGTTGTCAATTTCCGTGTGTATACTCCATTTAGGGTTTAGGGTTAACTGATTGTAATAAAGGGACCAAAAAATACCCTGATGGTCTACATTTTTTTCCGTTTGAGCCAGGGAAGTAACACATGTAAGAAATAAGAAAAAAATTCGGATGATTTTCATAAATAAGGAGCATTCATTTTTGGGCAAATGTACAGAACACAAAATAAAAATAAGTGTTGATTAAACCTTTTATATTTTTAGGCATCTTATTTGCGCTATTAAATAAAAGTTATACTATGTCTAAAATCTATTCTTTGCTACTTCTGTTACTTTGCAGTTTTGCCGCTAATGCCCAAAATGATGTTGTAATGGAAGGTACTGTGTTCGATATCAATACCCAAATACCATTGGAATCTGCTACAGTCTATTTTTCTAATGTTAAAGATTCTACGGTAATTGATTATGCAACTACCGATAAAAATGGGCTTTTTAAAATAAGTACTAAAAAATACGACAGGCCTGTTTTTATGAAAGTAAGCTATATGGGATACCAATCTTACATCGAAGAACAAAAGGGGATTTTGGAAAATAAAGATTTTGGGAAATTATATTTATTACAAAATGTAAACGCATTGGCTGGAGTAACTATAAAAAGTGAAGCACCACCTATTCGGGTTAAAAAAGATACATTAGAGTTTAATGCGGCTTCCTTTAAAGTGCGCCCTGATGCCAATGTAGAAACCTTATTGAAGCAATTGCCCGGATTTGAGGTTGATAATGATGGTAAAATAACCGTTAATGGAAAAGAAGTGACCCAGTTTTTAGTAAACGGAAAAACTTTTTTTGACAGGGATGGAGCGATGGCTTTAAAAAACCTGCCGGCTGAGATCATCAATAAAGTGCAGGTTTCGGATTTTAAAACCAAGAAAGAAGAATTGGCCAAACAAGAATCCAGTTCAGAGAATTCCAGCATCAATTTGACTATTGATGAAGATAAAAACAAAGGGTTTTTTGGGAAATTTTTGGGAGGTTATGGTACAGATGACCGTTACGAAACCAGTATGGTCATGAACTTTTTTAAAAACAAAAGAAAGATAAGCGTTTTAGCTTCTTCCAATAACATTAACTCCACCGGTTTTTCTATGGATGAGGTTTTTGATAGCATGGGCGGAGGAAGAAATGCCAGAGGAGTAAATGCTTCTTCAGGAAGTGGTAGAGGAATTACCCAGTCGAATTTGGGCGGAATCAATTATACCGATGAATGGTTCAAAGGTTTTGATGCCACGGCAGGCTATTCGTTTTCGAATACTAATACCCAAAATGACAATAAATCCAAACAAATTAATTTATTGCCTACCAGTAGTTTCTCTACAACGTCAGAATCAAAAACGGAAGATGAAAATACGGCCAATAAAGTCAATTTGGAGTTTGAGTATAAAATCAATCCTACGACACGGATTGTTGTAGTACCGAGAATAAATGAGTCTCATTCGAATTCTAATAGTACTTCCTCAAGTCTGTCCAAAGATGAGAATGAAGCGCTTTTAAACGAAAGCAGCTCAAAATCGTTCCGGGAAAATGCCTCGTTGAATTTTGGAAATACAATCAATTTCAATAAAGCGTTTACCAAAAAATCCCGCAATTTGAGTTTTGTGTTTACAAATTCAAATACCAATAGCGATTCAGACGCCTTAACCGAATCTAAGACTATTTTTTATAAAGACGGAAAACCGGATGATGAGCGAAAGCAAAAGAGCAAAAATGAAAATACCTATGATTCGTACTCAGCAGATATTGAATATACAGAGCCGATAACCGATTCGTTGCGTATTCGTTTTGGTGCCGATTTTGACTGGACGAAAGAGATGAAAGATTTGAAGACATTCAATTTTGATAAGACTTCAGAATTGTATTCTGATTTAAATGAGTCTTTGACTAATTTTATTACTACAAGACAAAATTCGGTGAGCCCAAAAGTGGGATTGACTTTCGAGAAAAATAAATTTACGTTTAATTTGAATTCCAGTACTTCGATTCTCGATTTTGATAATCATGCGTTATACTTGAATAAAGTTACCGATTTAAATAAAAAATACTTTTTGCCTTATGGTAGAGCGCAAATTCGATACAAGTTGGATCGTTCCAAATTTATCACCTTGCGATACGATTATACCAACAGCCTGCCTTCGTCGGCTCAATTGTTGCCGTTAGAGAATTTGGCGAATCCTTTGAATACGATAACGGGTAATCCAAATTTAAATCCGAACGAGAAGCACAGTGCCAATATCAATTTCAGGAATTTTGATTTCCGTACCCGTTCCGGTTATACGGTGTTTGCCAGAGGAGAATACAATAATAGTGAAGTGGTTTCTATTTCAGTTTATGATGCCAATAGAAAAAGAACAACTACGTATCAAAATATTGCAGGAACCTATACTGCGGCAGTTGGAGGGAATTGGAATAAAACAATGAAAATGGATGCCCATACCTTACGATACGGAATTGGTTTGAACGCGAATTATTCTTTTGATAAGGGGTTTACCAATGGCGTTTTGTATAATGCAAAATCATTAGGGATTTCTCCAAGAGTTTATTTGAATTATGAATATGGGGAACTCCTGACTATCGCACCATCGTATAATTTGTCATACAATGAATCAAGGTACGATAATTATGTAACGAATGGAAGTTCTAATGTGGTGCATAGAATTAATTTGCAGACTACGAGTTATTGGCCAAAAAACTGGATTTTCGGAAATGATTTGGGGTATAACTATAATTCGAGAATTGCTGATGGTTTTAAGAAGGATTTTTATCTGTGGAACACCAGTTTGTCATATAGCTTTTTTAATAAAAACATGATTGCCAAAGTAAAGGTATATGATGTTTTGAATCAGAATCAGAGTAATTCGAGAACGATTTCACCTACGACGATTCGAGATGAGCAAAATACTATTTTAAAACGTTATGCTATGTTTTCACTGACTTACAAAATTCAAGATTTTGGAGGAATGAAGAAATTACCAAGACCGGAATTTAGAAGAGAAGGTGGAGGCGAAAGTGGTTTTGGGGGACCTGGACCAGGAGGAGACAGAGGAGGCCGTGGTGGTGAATGGGGAAACTAAGAAGAAGTTTCCGGACAGCAAAGTTCTCAGTATTGAACGTTTTAGCTCCGGTTTTTTAACGGAATCCGAATAAAAATAAAAAGAGGTTGTTTCGAGTGTGGAACAGCCTCTTTTTGGATTATAGCAGTTTCAGCAAAACGCCTAAGAGAGCCGCAATTGCAATGATATGTGGTTCCTGAATTTTTTTAGTATAAATAAGAGCCAAAATGGTTCCTATGGCGATCAGTAGGGTAGGAAAATCTATAATAGAACGGGAAGCAATGACAATTACGGCTCCAACTAAAGCACCCACCACTGCAGCGGTAATTCCGCTTACAAATGCTTTGATGCTGTTGTTTTGTGAAATCTTTTTGAAATAAGGAGCAGGAATAACCGTAAATAAATAGCACGGTAGAAAGGTAGCTAGTGCGGCGATACCGGCTCCTTTAAAGCCGGCAACCAGGAAGCCTATAAATCCCACTGTTATAACAACAGGACCGGGAGTAATCATGGCAACTGCTACTGCATCGACAAATTGATTTTCGGTGAGCCACCTGTGTTCGGCAACAACTCCTGCATGTAAGAAAGGAACAATAGCCAGTCTACTGCCAAAAACAAAGGCTCCGGCTTTGATGAAAAACCAGGCAAGGTCACCTAGTTTTCCCATTTCGAAAGTCGAAAGTCCGGCGGTACCTAATAGAAAAAAGGAAGCTGTTTTGGGACGTTTCATCCATTCGGGTGGTGCTTTCACCACCATATAGGTAAAACCTAAAACCACAAATAGCCATAATTCTTCTTTTTGGGTTACTACCGTAAGGATGGCGGCAGCGATATAAAACAGCCATAGCAACCAGTGTTCTTTTATAGCAGGGATTTCAAATTTACTGATGGATTTGATAGTAAGTTTGTAGGAACTCATTACAATGATGCCAATCACCGCTGCACTGACCCCGTAAAAAACGGCTTGCATCCAAGGTAAGCCCCCAAAAGCTTTATAGGCTATTCCTAGCAATAAGACCATGATGAAAGAAGGAAGAATGAAAGCCATCCCGGAAACAGTAGCGCCTAAAATGCCAAAGTGGATGTATCCGATATAAATTCCTAATTGAGCCGCTAACGGACCTGGGGCCAATTGTGAAAGCGCCAATCCTTCTTTGAAGTCGGAATCATCAATCCATTTTTTATGCTCTACCAAGTCCCGGTGCATATACCCAACTAAAGCTACAGGTCCACCAAAACCTGTTGTGCCCAATTTGAGAAAATATTTGATTAAATCGATTAAAGTGTAATTGGGTTTTGCTGTACTCATTTTTGTTTGGGTTTTTCTTAAATAGTATAATTTTTGAGAAAAAAAGTTCCTTTTTTCATAAAAAAAACGCACACACAAACGGAGTGGGTTAACTTTGCTTTGGAGTGAATTCCTTTAAGCCGTATGTTTTTTTCTGTTACTTCTTTTTGTGAAGGTTTATTTTATGTAAAAAGGTAAACCGAATAATATCTCTGTTAAAATAATCAATACCACTCGCGCGTTGTTGGAAACTGTTTAAATATCCTAATTCCAAGGCTATATTTTTGCTAACACCATATTGTAAAGCCGCAAATATCCGGTTTTGGTCAAAAGTATTTTTAACAATATTTTCTCCTACATTGATCATCAATTCGTCGTATAAAATAGCTTTTAAATACTGATTTTCCTTTTTCCAAAAAGAATATTCCCCTTGAAGACGGTATCTGAACCTCCAAGAAAAAGTAGTCCCAGGAAGCAGTTCTATTTTATTGGCATTGTGAATAAATCGCTCTTCTACCTGAAAACGTTGATTCAGAATGATACTGCCCAGTTCTTGTTTCCAAGTGATGTCTTGCTGTGCTCTGTATTCCGGAATTCTAAAATTATTTGTAACTTCGGGGTCTTGGGTTGCAACGGAGAAATAGGCTACTCCCGCTCCTAAGTCCAAATCTTTATTGATTCTGCAACGTCCATTCATCCGTAAAACATACAGATTTTTTGCTACCGGATTCAGGAAAATGCGATTGTCTAATTCAGTATGCACCGACCAATTTTTGCTGATTGTCAGTTGGTTGTAATAGCGTGTCCAAAGTAAACTTTGATGGTCCACATTTTTTTCGGTTTGCGCTTTGGAAACAAAACCGACTAACAAAAGGCAAAAGATTCTAATGGTTTTCATAACGATTATTTCAATTTTTGGCAAAGGTAAATAAACTCTATAAATTATATAGAATTTGTTTTAATTTTAAACTAAAAAACCTTTTACATAATCTTTAGTCAGCTTTTCTTTTGGATTCAAAAGCACCTCTTCTGTTGGTCCAAATTCGATAATTTCTCCCATATAGACGAAACCAATATAATCCGATACTCTTCGGGCTTGACGCAAAATATGCGTGACCAAAACAATCGTGTATTTGTCTTTGAGTTGTAAAAACAATTCCTCTATCGCTTGTGTCGAAATAGGATCTAATGCTGAGGTGGGTTCGTCACCCAAAATGATTTCCGGTTCAATCGCCAGTCCTCTGGCCAAGCACAATCGCTGTTGCTGTCCAATGGAAAGTCGGGTTGCAGGCGATTTTAGTCGGTCTTTGACTTCGTCCCAAAGATTCACACCGCGCAGGTATTTCTCTACGATTTCGTCTAGTGCTGCTTTATTGTAGTTGCCGTGAATGCGTTGTCCGTAAGCAATATTATCATAGATATTCATAGGCAACGGAAAAGGTCTTTGCGATAACAATCCCATTTTTTTCCGAATGTGGGTTACTTCTGCTTTTGGGTCGTAGATGTTTTCGCCATCGACCAAAACTTTTCCTTCTACACGCACATCATTCTGGCGGTCGAGCAATCGGTTCATTGTTTTCAGAAGTGTGGTTTTTCCACAGCCCGATGGACCAATTAACGAGGTTACTTTCTTGTCTGGAATATCCAGATTGATGTTTTTCAGGATATGGTTTTCACCAATGTGAACATTTAAATTTTGAATACTTATGTGAGGTTGAATGATCATATTTTATTTTTTGAAAGATTTTTACTGGCTATTTTTGCTACAATGTTAATGACTAAAACGATTATGGTGAGGACAACCGCTGCGGCATAGGCTCTGTTTTGAACCTCTTGAATCGGACTGCTCAATTGGAAAAATATGGATAAAGGTAATGTTGCTGCGGGTTGGTCCAAAGATGTTGGAATGCTGTCGGTAAAGCCGGCTGTAAATAAGACACAGGCCGCATCACCAATAGCTCTTCCAAAAGACAGCAATACCGCCGTTACAATTCCGGGAATGGATTGTCGTAATATGATTTTGGCCGATTCATAACGCGTTCCGCCGAGTGCGAAAACAGCATTGCTCATGTCTTCAGGCACCACGCGAACCACTTCGTCAATGGCTCTAACCAGGATTGGGATAATCATCAAGGTTACGGTGATGATTCCTGCCAATAAAGAGGTTTTCAATCCCATATAAACCATAATGGCAAATCCAAAAGCGCCATAAACGATGGATGGAATCCCAAACAGGATGTCATAACTCAGCCGGGTAACCGTGGCTAGAGCAGCATTTCTTTTGGCATACACATTAATGTAAATGACAATCGGAAGACTAACCAAAAGCCCTAATACAGTAGAACCTATGGTGATGTAAACCGATCCTACAATGGCGTTTAAAATTCCACCGCCTTTTCCAATGTAGAAACCGCCTTCGGGAATTTTGGAAACCATGTCCCAACTCAATGAACCAATTCCTTTTGAAAAAAGGGTGTATAGTATCATGAACAAGGTACTGCAGATGATGACTGTGCTCAGTATCATCAAAACTTTGAATATATTTTCTTCTATTTTTCTCATGTTGGTACCAGTTAGTTATTTCTTTTTTCGATTCGGTATAAAATGATTCGCGACAGCGCATTGAATAAAAAGATGATGATGAATAGGAGCAGTGCAGCAAACATCAAGGCAGAATCATACATCGGGATAGACATCATTTCGCCATAATTATTGGCAATGAGCGCGGGCAATGGATAAGCCGAATCAAACAGGTTTTGCGGAACTTGTGCCAAATTACCACAGACCATCAAAACAGCAATGGTTTCTCCAAAAGCCCTGGAAATGGCCAGGACTACAGCTGCCACAATCCCATCAATCGATTTGCGAAGTACCACTTTTTTGGTAGTTTGCCATTGTGTTGCTCCCAATGATAAAGAAGCATTTCGCAAGTCCTGTGGCACATTATCAAACACTTCAATTACGATGCTGATAATAAGAGGAAAAATCATGATGGCCAAAACAATTCCTCCCGCCAATACAGAATAACCCGTAGTGAATTCCACAAAATGAGGAGCAATTTGGTCTTGAATTAAAGGAATAATCACCAATACTCCCCAAACGCCATAAAGAACCGGTGGAATACCAGAGAGCAATTCGATTAAAGGCAAAACCAATTTTCGTATGCGTATGTGGGCGTATTCCGAAAGATAAATAGCTGTCAGCATTGATAAGGGCAAGGCAATAATAATGGCAATTGCGGTTACCCAAAGGGTACCAACAATAAAAGGATAAAATCCGAAGGCTTCTTTGAAAGGTTTCCATTCGGAGGAGAATAATAAATTATAAAGAGATGTACTGTTTAAAATAGGGATTGATTTGTAGAACAATCCTAAACCAATCATCACGACCGTCGAAATAGACAGTAGTGTGAGCGCCAGAAATGTTTTACTGATAAAACGATCTTTAAGGAGTCTTATATTTTTCATTTAATTGTAGTAAACCACCCTGGCAAAACTGTCTAAAACCATCTGGTTTTTTCAGTATTTGCTTGAGGGTGGATGTTTTTTATATAGAAGAATGTTACTTTACTTTCCCTAATTCTTTTTTTAATTTTTCACTCGAAAGTTTAATGTATCCTGCTTCCGAAACAAATTTTTGACCATCAGTAAGAATGTATTTGATGAAGGCTTTTACAGCAGGATTACTCGGTTTTCCAGTGGTTACAAAATACAAATCTCTGGCAGGAGGTGATGGGTATTTTCCGGAAACAATAGCCGCAACCAATTTGTTGGTATCACCATAGAAATTTTCATTTGGATCCAGTTTTCCATTGTTGTTAAGGTCGATTGGCACGGGAACAATTCCATTGGAGGCTTTGTTGGTTTTAGTATCGTAGATGTAAACGATATTATTGAAACCTAATCCCGAAGGATCTCTTTTTACAGCTTGTGCCAATCCCGGGTCTCCAAATACGGCAACTCCTTGTAGATCTTCTTGTTTTTTACCAAAATAACTGGCCCAGGTTTCGGCAGCTCCAGCCGCATCCGATCGGGTATAAACATGTATGGGTGCGGCATTTTTAAAACCTAAGGCATTCCAAGTTTTGTATTTCCCGGTGATGAATATATGGTTGAAAGCTTCTTTTTTTACTCCTTTTTTGTATAATATGGCTCTATAGGGACTCGTTGCACTGATGGTTGGAATTACCGCATCTTTGGTAACGGCAATGGCAAAAGCGCCTTTTTTGAATTCAGCAGCGTTCAGTTCACGGGAAACCAATCCAATATCGGTTACTTTCGACAATACATCGGTGATTCCTTTCCCGGCACCACCCGCTTGAATGTCTATTTTGACTTTTGGGTGGGTTTTCTTGAATTCTTCCGCCCATTTTACGGTGATTGGGTATAAGGCAAAGGCTCCCGAGATACTGATATTTCCTGATACATCCTGTGCCGAAACTTTAGTAGGGGACAGGTTGGCGACTACTAATGCAATTAGGGATAGTAATACTTTCATAGGTGTTTTCATTTTGTCTTTTTTTTTTAAATAATGATTTTTATTTTAGTGTCAGAAATTTCATAAAGAATATTTCAACGTGATGCCATAAGTTCTTTGATCGCCCAGTACACCAGCATATTGACCGGCATTACCACCCGCGGCTAATAATTGTTCATAATAATTTTTATTCAATAGGTTGCGTCCCCACAAGAAAACAGATAAGCCTTCGGAAGCTCGGAAACCGATACGTCCATTTACGATGGCATAACCATCCACTACCAGATATTTTGAAGGTGAGGCACTCGAAGAGAATGAAGAACGGGCATACGTATCTAAAGCCAGGAAGAATTTCCCGTTATTTCCAAATAATTTTCCGGAATCAGACAAGTCTCCACCCAATGACCCGGACCATTTAGAGATACCTGGTAGTACAGCTCCCGAAATATCCTTGGCATATATAGAAACATTATTGGCATCTTTTAATCCGGTTTCTTCTAAAGGTAGTGGTGCATTTTTGAAAGTAACATATTTTCCATCGGTATAAGTTACTGCAGAATTGAATGAAAGATATTTGTTGAGCGTAACATTGGCATCCAGTTCCGCACCACGTACACGAACTTTTTCAGCATTGGCAAGATAACCACGGTTTAAACTTACATCTGGACTTTGAACCAGTGTTTGGTAATTTTTGATGTCTGTATTATAAAGGGTAAAATTCAGAATGGTACGGTTGAATGGTGTCGTTTTTACTCCAATTTCATAGTGATTTACTTCTTCAGGTTTTATTTTAGCCAGTTCGATTATTGGGCCGTTAGCATCAGTAGGGATACCACCCACGTTAACACCTACAGGTTTGTAACTTCTGGCATAGGTAGCAAAAGTATTCACACGATCAGAAGCTTTGTAGCCTAATGTTAAATTTCCGGAAAAGTTCGTGTCATCTACATCAACTTTGAAAGCCTGATCGGAATAAACTTTCTTTTTTAAGGCAAGTAACGCTGCATTAGTCGTCTGCAGACCCCCATAGGTTTGTCTGCTGTAGTCTAATTTTTTCTGGTCATAGTTGTATCTAAGACCGGGTAATAAGTGAAGATTTTCGGTAATTTTCCAATCCAATTGACCAAATAGTGCCCCACTGAAGGTATTGAGTTTATTTCGGGTTTTGATGCCGTATCCGTCTAAAAGCCCAGGTGTTTGCCACAAAGAGTATCCATTTGAATCGTTTGGTGTATCTTGGGAAAAACGCCATTGATCTGATCCTGCTTCCTCAATTTGTACCGGATCTGCTTTAAGTTCCTGTCCGATGGCAAATATACCTGCTACTCCGCTTAATTTATTAGAGAATTCCCCTGCATAACGAATTTCTTGAGACCATTGTTGGTGTTTTGAAGTCGCTTGTGATAGTTTAAGTACTTGAAGTCCGGTAAAATCCCTGTCATTCGATGGATCCCAGGTCCAAAAACGCCAAGCTGAAGTTGATGTCAGTGTTCCTCCTCCAATTTTAGTTTCCACATGCAATGATACCCCTCCTAAATCTTGTGCGGAACGCCAAGGGGTGTCATGGTCAATTTTTCGGTCGAACGCATTCAAACTGGGAAGACTGTAGTTTAAATCGGCAATAATCTGGTTGAATTGGCGATAAGCGGCACGTTTTGTAGGGGCAATACCTGCGATTACTTGTGCATAGCCGTCTGGGCGTTGGCGTGAAAAGTCAGCTGCCAATACAATATCGGTATGGTCTGAAGGCCTATAAAGTAATTGCCCTCTGATGCCTTGATTGTTTAAATCGTTGACTGATTTTCCGGTGGCTACATTGTTTATTAGTCCATCACGTTGTGTTCCGGAAAAAGACAATCTGCCGGCCAATTTTTTATTTAGAGCTCCTGTGATTGAACTTTTAGCTTGTAGAAATCCATAATTTCCGTAGCTTAATTCGAAATTAGCACCTGATGTGAAACTTGGTTTACGGGTGGTTACATTAAATGCACCGGCTGTCGTATTCTTACCAAACAAAGTTCCTTGTGGACCGCGAAGTACTTCAATACGTTCAACATCGATGAAATCTAAGGTTGTAGCTGCTGGTCTGGCATAATAAACACCATCCACATAGAAACCAACTCCCGGATCGATACCATCATTGGTCAGGCCAAAGGTAGAACCCAGTCCACGAATGTTGATTGTTGTGTTTCTTGGATTTGAAGAGTATAATTGTACAGACGGAATCAATTCTTTCAAGCGGTTGACGTTAAAAGCTCCGGCTTCTTCTGCCTGTTTGCCACTAACCACTGAGATGGGAATAGGGACGTTTTGTGCTTTTTCAATTCGACGTCGGGAAGAAATGACCACTTCCACCAAAATGTTGTCTTCGTTAAGTTTTATTTCTAAAGGAACATTCGGAAGTTCGTTAATTTTAACTTCTGCGGTTTTGTAGCCCACATATTGTATAAGAATGGAGGCTGGTAATTTTTCTCTTGTTTCAAGAGTAAATTTTCCATTAATATCTGAAATAGTGTTATAGGCAGTGCCTTTCAATACGATATTGGCACCCGCCAAAGAGATATCCTGACCATTTTTTACGATTCCGTGTATAGAACTTTGTGCGTAAGAAACAGGAAATGTAAATAATAGAATTATTGCTGCAATTGATTTTGTATAAATAGTTTTCATTATGTATATATTATATGTATGTTATATGTAAATAGTAGAGTTTAAAAATAAATTTTTTTAACTAGCACATACACATCATTTGCAAACCATAATTATTTTCGATTGGATTTAATTGGGCTTGATTATTTGAAAAAATGAATTTAATCTGATACGTTTTCATACGTTTTAATTTTTTGTTTATTACAATTAGCATTCAATTCGGATGCAAATATATAATTAATTCTATAAAAATAGTAGAGTTTTAAAAATATTTTTTTATTTCTCCACCAATGAAGCAATAGTAATCCCTTCCATAGCTTCCAACGTTTTTTCTCTAATGGCGATTAATCCGTGTCGTAGCGCGCATTCTGACTCGGTTTTGCAATCGCTGCAAGGTTCGTAAAAATTTAAGGATGCACAAGGAAGTAAGGCGATAGCACCATCAAATAATCGATGAATATCTGCTAAGGTTATAATATTTTTTGATTTCAGGAGGTAATAGCCACCAAATTTTCCCTGTTTGCTCCCCACAAAATGCCCCCTTTTTAAGTCTAACAGAATTTGTTCCAAAAACTTTTTCGGGATACTGGCTCCTTCGGCAATTTCTATCGTTCGGGCAATATGGCCTTCTTCTTGTTGTGCTAAATAGAGTAGGGCTTTAAGAGCGTATTTGGTTTTATGTGAAAGCATTTGATGTGATTAATTTAAAAGTCATAGAACATACAAATTAAGTAAATTCTTCAAATAATTACGAATAGAAATCAAAATAAATTATATCGGAATATTAATTTAAAGAATGTGCTTTTTTTAGTTGTTCATTAGTGATTGTAGAATGAGGTTGAATATTGTCTTTGGTATTCGGGACAGATTATCGGTTTAAGGGGCAAAAACTTACCAGTCACCACCTGATCCACCACCGGAGAAACCGCCTCCGCCAAATCCACCACCGAAACCGCCTCCACCAAAACCGCCGCCAGATGAACCACCGAAACCTCCGCCACCACTATTTCGTCCTAGGTTGCTCAGGATAATAACATCCAATAAACTTGGGCCGTGATGACCACCGCGATTTCCTGAATTATCGCCGCTTCCTCCACCTCTGTTTTTAGACATGAGAATGAGAATGATAATGATGATTACGATAAATGGGATAACGGGAAAATCCTGTCCTTTGGTTTGTTTTCTTTCCCCTTTGTATTTTCCTTTAAAAACATCAATTATGGCATCGGTACCTTTGTCAAGACCCGCATAATAATTCCCTGCTTTGAATTCGGGGATAATAATATTCCGGGTGATTTCCCCACCAATTCCGGCAGTTAACCGATCTTCAAGACCATAACCGGGAGAAATCCATATTTTTCTTTCGGCTTTAGCCAATAAAATAAGGACACCATTGTCATCTTTCGCAGTTCCTCCAATTCCCCAGGCGTGTCCCCATTTTGGTGTAAGGATACCAATGTCTTCGCCCTTCAGGCTTTCGATGGTAATAACCACAATTTGAGTTGTGGTAGAATCGGAATATTTAATCAGTTTTTCTTCCAGTTGTGCTTTTTCATTGGCACTTAAAATTTTCGCATAATCATACACCGAAGTTTGAAAACTTGGTTTCTCAGGAATGTCAAATTGGGCAAAACCACAATGAAAAGTGAAAAACGCCAGTAACAACAATGTAAATTGAAAAATTCCTTTGGAATTTGATATTTTGATTTTGGAAAATTTCATTAGTTATCCTTTAGATATTTCGTTAGATAATTCATTCGTGTCATCTTCTGACCAAGGAAAATGTTCTTTTAACGCTGTTCCTGCTATTAAAATGCCATCGATAAGTCCTTGTTTGAAATTTCCTTTTTTAAAATGACTAACCATAATGTCTTTGGTGCTGTCCCAAAAATTATTTTCGACCACATCATTAATGCCTTTGTCACCGCAAATTACAAAGGTGCGGTCTTCGATAGCAAGGTAAATCAAAACGCCGTTTTTGAGTTGGGTTTCGTCCATTTTGAGTTCATGAAAAACTTCCAAGGCACGATCAAAGGCGTCCAAGGAAGTGGTTTTTTCAATATGAACCCGTATTTCGCCAGAAGTATTTTTTTCGGCCACGCGAATAGCTTCAACAATTTCTTGTTCTTCTTCTTGGGTTAAAAATTCTTCTACTTTTGACATTTGTTTTATTTTTTAATTCCTTTTAAAAAGCCCCTCCTTTGGAGGGGTTGGGGGAGGATTAGAATTTTACTTCCACCGGTTTTTCTGCTCCTGCAACAGATTGAAAATAGGCTTTCTCTTTGAATCCAAATACTCCTGCAAATAAAGAATTAGGGAACGTTTTAATATGGGTGTTATATGGTTTCACTGCTTCATTAAAACGGGTACGGGCGGTCAAAATTTGATTTTCGGTACTGGCCAATTCATCTTGTAGTTTTAAAAAGTTTTCATTGGCTTTTAATTCCGGATATTTTTCTACGGTTATTAATAAACGGGATAAAGAACTGCTTACGCCACTTTGGGCAGAATTAAATGCTGCCAATTGTTCCGGAGTAATGTTTTTTGGGTCAATAGTCGTGGCAGTTGCTTTGGCACGGGCTTCAATAACGGCAGTTAAGGTACTTTTTTCAAAATCGGCGGCCCCTTTTACAGTGTTTACTAAATTACCAATTAAATCATTTCTTCTTTGATAAGCGGTTTGTACGTCTCCCCAAGACTGTTCCACGTCCTGGCTCAAAGTTACTGCTGTGTTGTTAATCCCTTTAATCCAGCTGTAAATTCCAATAATTACGACTGCTGCTATAATCCAAGGTAAAAATTTTTTAAAATCCATTTTTGTTTAATTTTAAGGTTTAATTGTTATTTGTGTAAATCTTCGATTAAAAAGTTATAGTTGATTTTTAATGTTTGTTAATTGTATTTTAATCGTTTCCAATTTTCGGATAATTTCAAACTTGTCCAAAGTTTTCTTCTGTCCTTCTTTCAGGTGGGTTTTGGCTCCTTCGAGCGTAAAACCTCTTTCTTTTACCAGATGGTAAATGAGTTGCAGGTTGGTGATGTCTTCCGGGGTAAACATCCGGTTCCCTTTGGCATTTTTTTTGGGTTTCAGAATGTCAAATTCGCTATCCCAAAATCGGATGAGCGAGGCATTGACATCAAAGGCTTTGGCGACTTCGCCAATGCTGTAATATCTTTTATCTTTAGGGAGGTCAATATGCATGTTTTTCGTTTATTTTACTTTTTTTATTTCACAAGTTTAATGCCAATTGTGGTGGTTGTCATGATGGATTTTTAACTTAATATTCGAATTGTTAATCCAAAGATTGATTTTCTTGATTGGCTAATTTTGATATGGCAACATATTCTACGGCCGAGATGTTTCCGTAATAGAAATTGAGTGGGTTAACCACCCGTCCGTTTTTATGGACTTCATAATGCAAATGAGGTGCTTCGGATCTTCCGGTACTACCAACAAAACCAATGATGTCCCCGCGTTTTACTCTTTGGCCGGCTCTGCAATTGTATTTGCTCAAGTGGCCATACAAGGTTTCGTATCCATAACCATGTCTGATGACAATATGGTTGCCATATCCAGAAGCGGTATTATCTGCCCGCGCAATCAATCCATCTCCGGTGGCGAAAATTGGTGTACCTTTTTTGGCAGTAAAATCCATTCCTTCGTGCATTTTTCTGGCTTTGGTAAAAGGATCGGTCCGGTATCCGAAACCAGACGCCATGTGTTTCAAATTTTCATTTCGAACCGGTTGAATGGCAGGGATAGAGGCTAATAATTTGTTTTTCTCTTTGGCCAATTTGATGATATAGTCCAGTGATTTGGATTGAATGGCTAATTCTTTGGTCAATATATCCACTCTTTTAGTGGTGTTTAAAACCAATTTAGTATTGTCATATCCTTGTAATGCAGCATAACGGTCCTCATTTTTAAAACCCGATTTACGCTCTTCCTCGGGAATCGGAGCGGTATTAAAATAGGTACGGTATAAATTGTTGTCCCGGTCCTCAATCGACTCGATGACATTGTTAAGCTGGTCTACTTTTTTATTGAGGAAAGCATAATTCAATTTCAGGTTTTCAATTTCCCGAAGGAGCAGTCGGTCTTTGGGAGTGTCAAAATAGGGGGTGTTCAGCAGTAAAACGAAACTTAAAACTCCAAATAAGGCCGAGGCTACTAAAAACAAGACGACAAAGCCAAATTTTCGTCTTTTTTTTGTTTTTATTTTTCGATACGCCAGATTTTCGGAATCGTAATAATATTTTACTTTCGCCATGTTTTAAAATAAACTATTTTTGCACTCTGAAAAATGTTAGTCGAACAAATTTAATAAATGTTTCATTTGTTCCTGCCTTTTTTGATAATAAATAAAATTTAAAGTTTTTTTACGCTTTGAATTTTTCAATCATTAAATAATAGAAATGAAATCACAAGACATTCGCAAAGCGTATTTACAATTCTTTGAAAGTAAAGGACATTTAATTGTTCCATCGGCACCCATCGTGTTAAAAGATGACCCTACCTTGATGTTTAATAACTCCGGGATGGCACAATTCAAAGAATATTTTTTAGGTAATGGAACTCCTAAAAGTAAGCGTATTACCGACACGCAAAAATGTCTCCGTGTTTCAGGAAAACACAATGATTTAGAAGATGTCGGTTTTGATACCTATCATCACACCATGTTCGAAATGTTAGGAAACTGGTCGTTTGGCGATTATTTCAAAAAAGAGGCTATTCCGTGGGCTTGGGAATTTTTGACCGAAGTGTTGAAACTGGATAAAGATCGTTTGTACGTTTCTGTTTTTGAAGGAAATGAAGCGGAGAATGTACCTTTTGATCAGGATGCTTTCGATATTTGGAAACAATTTGTATCTGAAGATCGCATTATCCTTGGAAACAAAAAAGACAACTTCTGGGAAATGGGAGACCAGGGACCTTGTGGACCTTGTTCAGAAATCCATATCGATTTGCGTACCGATGCGGAAAGAGCAGCGGTTTCAGGATTTAGTTTGGTCAATGCTGATCATCCGCAGGTAGTGGAAATCTGGAACAACGTATTTATGGAATTCAACCGTAAAGCCGATGGTTCATTGGAAAAATTACCGGCACAACACGTAGATACCGGAATGGGATTTGAGCGTTTGTGTATGGCCATGCAAAACGTAACTTCAAATTATGATACTGATGTGTTTACGCCGCTTATTGAAAAAGTGGAGCAAATTACAGGATTAAAGTACACTTCAAACGAAGTAAAAAATATATCAGAAGAGCAAAACAAAACTAATATTGCGATTCGTGTAGTGGTGGATCACGTGCGTGCGGTAGCCTTTGCTATTGCTGACGGGCAGTTGCCATCTAACACAGGAGCCGGATATGTAATCCGTCGTATTTTACGTCGTGCTATTCGTTACGGATTTACCTTTTTAGGAACTAAAGAACCTTTTATCAATCAATTGGTTGCTGTTTTAGCAGATCAAATGGGCGAATTTTTCCCTGAAATCAAAAAGCAACAAACTTTGGTTACCAATGTAATCCGTGAAGAAGAAGCTTCTTTCTTGAGAACTTTAGACCAAGGATTGCAATTGTTGGAGAATGTTGTGGCCGACACCCAAGGAACGGAAGTTTCCGGAGTAAAAGCCTTTGAATTGTATGATACATTTGGTTTCCCAAAAGATTTAACGGCATTGATTTTAAAAGAAAAAGGCATGTCGTTTAATGAAGGCGAGTTTGATGCTTCGATGCAGGAACAAAAAAATCGTTCCCGTGCGGCTTCCGAGGTTTCTACAGATGACTGGAAAGTCCTGATTGATGGAAATGTGGAAACTTTTGTAGGTTATGATCAAACGGAAAACGAAGTGAAAATCACCCGTATCCGTAAAGTCGATTCTAAAAAAGACGGTATTCTGTACCAAATCGTTTTAGATGCTACGCCGTTTTATCCAGAAGGAGGAGGACAGGTAGGCGATAAAGGAACTTTGGTTTCGGCTAATGAAACGATTGCCATTATTGACACCAAGAAAGAAAATAATTTGATTTTACATATTACGAAACAATTGCCTGAGAATGTTACGGCTGGTTTTGTGGCCAAAGTAAATACCGATTTAAGAACGTCATCTTCCAAAAATCACTCGGCAACCCACTTGATGCATCAGGCGTTACGCAATATTTTAGGGACTCATGTAGAGCAAAAAGGATCATTGGTAAATCCAACGTATTTGCGTTTTGACTTTTCTCATTTTGCCAAGGTAACTGACGAAGAAATCAAGCAAGTAGAAGATTTTGTCAATGCCAGAATCCAGGAGCAATTGCCTTTGATTGAGCGCAGAAGTATCCCGATTCAACAAGCTCTGGACGAAGGAGCAATGGCGTTGTTTGGGGAGAAATATGGAGATAATGTCCGTGCCATAAAATTTGGAAACAGTATGGAATTGTGTGGAGGAATCCACGTAAACAATACCACTGATATTTGGTATTTCAAAATAATCTCAGAAGGAGCCGTTGCTGCTGGAATCCGTCGTATTGAAGCGATTACGGGTGATGCCGTAAAAGAATTTTTTGCTTCGCAGGAAAATAATTTGAATGAAATAAAAGCAGCACTTAAAAATCCACAGGATTCATTGAAAGCCGTTGTTTCTTTGCAGGATGAAAATGCTAAATTGAAAAAACAAGTGGAAGCTTTGTTGAAAGAGAAAGCTAAAAATATGAAAGCCGAATTGGCTCAGGAATTACAAGAAGTAAATGGAGTACAATTCTTAGCGAAGCAAGTCGATTTGAATCCGGAAGGAGCAAAAGATTTAGCTTATGAATTAGGAAATTTAGGAAATAACCTGTTTTTGGTTTTGGCTACAGCCGAAGAAGGAAAACCAATGTTGAGCTGTTATATCTCTAAAGAATTGGTTGCCGATAAAAATCTGAACGCCGGACAGGTGGTTCGTGAATTAGGTAAGTTTATTCAAGGCGGCGGCGGCGGACAACCATTTTTTGCAACAGCCGGAGGTAAAAATGCAGCCGGAATTACGGAAGCCTTAGCCAAAGCAGTTGAGTTTGTAAAATAAGATAGCTAAAAAATAGTTTTGAAGAAATGAGTAACCTACAAAGTTTTGATGACCTTGTAGGTTTTTCTTTGCTAGATATATCGGCCGATAGTATACATTTAAACGAGTATTTGGGTAACTGACAGAGAAAACGAAAGAATATTGCTAATCCTTTAGTAACTTTAACCGTTGCATTCTAAGAAATAGATGTATAACCGTTTGAGGGATAGGTCTGTTTTTAGAAAATAATAATTGAAAAAACAATATTATTATTAAAAGCATTACAGGTTACCAATCATTTTTTTAATTATCGTTTAATGAAAAAAATAACTAAAATAGTTTGGGTTTTGTCTTTTTTATTTCTGTTTCTGTTTCTGAATTCTTGTAACGGAGATAAAGATAATAAAGCCAAATTACTAAAAAAAATAGATGAAACTTCAGCCAATGGAACTGTAAAAACGACTCTTTATAAATACCAGGACAATAAAATTGTTAGTATTGATAAGAGTCAGAGTCATATTGATTTTACGTATGCCAATGGGTTGATTTCAAAAATAAAAACCTTGGATAAAATAAGCAAATTGACAACAACCGTAGAATATACTTATGATAAGAATGAACGATTGGTTCGTGCAGTAGCTTTAAATCAGTATAAAATTAATTACATTCATAATTCAGACGGAACGGTTTCTTTTGAAAAATGGGAAACAGTTACTGGAAATCCTGATAAAAAGGTGTATCACGGGACATTGTTTTTTAAAAATAATAATCTGATAAAAGAAGAACGCCTCTTAGACGATGTGGCACCGGGTATAGTCGCAACCTATAGTTTAAGTTTTGAGTATGACGCTAAAAATAATCCTTTTCACTTTATAAAAGGGTATGAAAAATTACTGGATCAAAGTAATGCAATTTCTTTAAATAATAGTTTAATTAGCGTCGTTACTGCAACGGAGACAAAAGTAGACAAAACCATTTCCTCTGCTAATTTTTATAAAAATTCGATTACCTATGATGAGGAGGGGTATCCTCTGGAAAAGGTTTCTGAAGCGGTCATGCCAGCCGATGGAAATTCAGAGTATTTGAAATCTGAATATTTTTACTGAAATTGCAGTATTTATAACAAGACATAAACATGCAATTCAGTACCCGTGTTCCTATTCTTAAAAGTCAATATTCCATAGATTATCATTCGAAAGTGGTTTCTTTAGGTTCCTGTTTTGCAGAAAATATGGCCGAAAAATTCGACTATTTTAAGTTTCAAAATAGTTGTAATCCTTTCGGGATTATATTCAATCCTGTTTCACTGGAGAAAATCATCAAACGAGGGGTTGAAAAAATCTTTTTTACCGAAAAAGAGATTTTCTTTCATAATGATTTATGGCATTCATATGAGGTGCATTCGGAATTATCCCATCCCGATAAAGACTATTTTTTGGGACAACTCAACGCCTTAGTGGAGGCTTTTTGCCTGCAAATTTCGGAAGCATCACACCTTATTATCACTTACGGAACGTCTTGGGTCTATCGCGATATTGAAAGCAACAAAATTGTAGCCAACTGCCATAAAGTTCCTCAAAAACAGTTTGTAAAAGAACTACTTTCTTTTGCTATCATCGAAAATTCCATTCAAAATTCGATAGAGTTGATTCAAAAGATAAATCCAGATTGTAAATTTATTTTCACCGTCTCTCCCGTACGTCACATCAAAGATGGTTTTGTAGAAAATACGTGGAGTAAGTCGAATTTAATTAGTGCTATTCATTCAGTTCATAACTCACAACTCATAACTTGCAACTACTTTCCAAGCTACGAAATCATGATGGACGAACTTCGGGATTATCGTTTTTATGCCGAGGATATGCTGCATCCTAGTGCGGTAGCTGTCGATTATATTTGGCAACGTTTCAAAGAGACTGCCATTTCAGAAACCGCTTTCGTCATTATGGAGGAAGTGGAAAGTATCCAAAAAAGTTTGGCCCATAAACCGTTCAATTCCAATTCGGAAAGTCATTTGAAATTCCAATCGAAATTGAGAGAAAAAATCACTAAATTGGAATCTCAATATCCATTCATGAAATTTTAGGTATGATTAAAAAAATACTCCTTGGCATAGCAGCTGTTGTGGCTGCCGTTTTGTTATTCAAATATTGTGATTTCAAAAAAAGCGATGAAGATGATATCAGTTACAACACCAATCTCATCCAGCAACAAATTGTAAACGTAGGGAAATTGGTTGTTACCGAAGGGCATTTCTCAGAAGTTATTACCTATAAAAATCAGGAAAAATACCTGATGGATATGATTTCGTTCGAAAAGAAAGCGCTTATTGTGGTCAACGCCGATGTTACGGTGGCTTATGATTTGCATCAGATGAAATACGATATTGATGAGAAAAACAAAACCATCACCATTTTGAGTATTCCAAAGGAAGAAATAAAAATCAGTCCGGATATCCAGTTTTATGACATACAACAGAGTAAATTGAATCCGTTTACCGGGGAGGATTATAATAAAATCAATAAATCGGTGAAGGCCAATCTGGCGAAGAAAATAGAAAAATCATCACTGAAGTCAAATGCCCAAAACCGACTCATCAGCGAACTTTCTAAAATCCTGATTTTGACCAATACGATGGGGTGGAAATTGCAATACGAAGGTAAGGTAATTGAAAGCGAAAAGGATTTGGGGCAGAAAATAAAATTGTAATATTTTTTTAACCGCAAATTCGCAAATTTTAGAAAATTCTAATAATTTGCGAATTTTCGGTTCGTTTTTTCAACCGTTATTGGTTTTAAAAATCAAATCCAAACCATCCGTAATCAAGTGTGCCACTTCGGGTCTTCGTGTTTTTAATTCTTCAAGATAGTCCAACACTTTTTGCAGTAGTTCATCCTCTTCTTTTCGGACTTTCAACAGTTCGACGATTTCTACGACCAGCAACCAATCCTGGGGATGGTTTTGCAGTAGATTTTGAAAAACTGGAGCCAGTGAGCTCGTCTGGTCATTCGATTCCCGAATCATCCGAACTGTTTGGTACAGGATTTCCAGATTATCCCGTTCTTCGGTGTGTTTTGCTTTGATGGTTTTGCTGGATGGCACATGCGAAATCCAATCAAAACTATTCGTATCGGCAGGTCCTGAAAAAGCAGAAATGACTTGTTCCCCCACCGCCATATCGTAAATCCCCCATTCCGGACGGAATAAAACCGTTTCACCGTGGGTTACGCTACAATTCTTAAAATGAATCAGGATGATTTTGCCGTGCCGGTTTCGGGAACCCGTGATGATTTCCCCTGTTATGGTGATATTGCCCTCAAACGTCAAGGTCGCCGTCTTTCCTTCATAAATGTCATACATCTGTAAATCTTTCGGACTCATATTTTCGATCGCGAGCGAAATTCCTTTGAGTTTTCCTATCGGACTGCCAAAACCATTTGGATGTTTCTCCGTTCCGTGCCCCACCAGTTCTTTTTCCCGGTAAGACAAGGCCGTTTTTCCGCTGGTCTGAACATACACCGGTTTTCCTGCTTCGGCAATCACCTGGCTGAATACGCCCGAAATCTGTAAACCTGTACTCAGCTCGATCGTGCCCAAGGCGTTCGATTGAATCAGTTTTTGTATTCCGGACAATCCACCGGTTCGCAGTGCCATTCCGTTGGCAAATTCTTCCAAAACCTGGTTCAGATAAGCAAAGTCAGGGGTGACATATAACTGCGGTTGTGGTTTGGTGATGTCAAAATTTTGCTGGGCTGCGCTGCTATCGTAAGGGATTTTCTTCACCTGGTCGGTCATGCACCAGGCACTTTCACCAATTGAGGAAAGCAACCCCGCGCCATAGATTTTAGGATGCTCCACGGTACCGATTAATCCGTATTCTACCGTCCACCAATGCAGGTTCCTGATTTGGGACATCTCCGATAATTCACCCATGTTATTTTGCAAATCTTCTACCGCTTTTTGGGCTTTAGCGATGGCTTCTTTGGGCGTGTCTTCCGCTTCTTTCAAAATCGAAAGCAGTCGGATGGCATCATACATCTGATAATCCTGTTCAGAGGAAATAGCCTTGCAGCCTATCTCTCCAAAACGCCGCAAATATTCGGCATATTCCGGATTGGCAATGATGGGTGCATGGCCGGCACTTTCGTGAATGATATCCGGGGCGGGCGTATATTCGATGTGTTCGAGTTGGCGTATATCCGAAGCAACCACCAACACCTGATACGCCTGAAATTCCATGAAAGCGTTGGGCGGAATAAAACCATCAACCGCTACCGCTGCCCAGCCGATATCGGCAAGAATGCGGTTCATGCCATACATGCTGGGAATATGGTCAATCTCGATTCCGGTTTTCTTCAAGCCTTCCAAATAGGAGGGATGCGCCACCTTCGAGAGATAATCGACGTTTTTGCGCATCACATACCGCCACACCGCCTGATTGATGGGTGTGTAGTCGCTGTACTCCTGCGGCCGGATAAATTGCTTCAGATGCTTCGGCAATCGATCGAGTAACGGATTGGTTTCAAAAGTGGTGTTCATGGCGAAAAAGCTAACGGAACTGTAAAATTACGATTTTTAGCAGGTTTTTTTCCGTTGTTTTCAATGTTTGATTAGAGAAAATAGGCTAATTCCTCCCGGCATTTCTGAAATACTCAATTTTATAATTGAACATTTCGGCCATGTTTTTGGCGCGCAGTTTGGCTTCTTCTGCCAAAGGGCCTGCAAAAAGCGCATCAGTCGTTATGGTGAAAATACCCATCCAGCGTTCAAAATGTTCTTTCTCTACCGGCAGTTGTTTGTGTGGCGGAAACGGGCTGCCGGAATAGGTGTGTTCTTCCAATAAAATGGTTTGCCAGAAACGGTACATTTTTTCCAGGTGTTCCGGCCAGCGGTTGCCTATTTTTTCATTGAAAATAGGACCCAACACCTCATCTTTTTGTATGCTGTCATAAAAGGTATTGACTAAAAGTTGGATGTCAGTTATGGTGGTGATATCTTGGAGTGCCATGCTATTTGTTTTAACTTGATGGTGTAAAAATAGTTCTTTTTTAGCCGATGAGTTGGGTATAAAGCGCCGGATTTTCGTTGAGGTATTCAAATTGAAATCCTTTGTTTTTCATGTTTTTTTTAATGGACTTAATGTCTTTTTTCTTTTTTAATTCCAATCCCACGACTACCGTTCCCACTTCGCGATTGGTTTTTTTGTTGTATTGAAAATAGATGATGTCATCGTCCGGTCCCAAAATGTCATTGACAAATTCTTTCAAGGCACCGGGACGTTGCGGAAATTGAATCAAAAAGTAATGTCTCAATCCTTCGTACAATAAGGAACGTTCCTTGATTTCGGCGGTTCGCTCGATATCATTGTTGCTGCCGCTGATGATGCAAACCACATTTTTGCCTGCTATTTGGTCTTTGTAAAAATCTAGGGCGGCAATGCTCAAAGCCCCTGCGGGCTCTACTACCATGGCTTCTTCATTGTACAGGCGTAAAATGGTGGTACATACTTTTCCTTCGGGAACCAGAATGATGTCGTCGATGTGGTTACGGCAAATGTCAAATGTGAGTTTTCCCACCTGTTTCACGGCGGCGCCATCGACAAATTTATCAATGGTGCTCAGCGCTACAGTTTTGCCTTCGGCTAGGGCGGTTTTCATCGAGGGAGCCCCTTGGGGTTCGACCCCAATTATTTTGGTGTTTGGACTCAGTTTTTTGAAAACGGTGATGATTCCGGCCGCCAATCCACCACCGCCTATTGGAATAAATACATAATCGATAGGATGTTTGAAAGCGTCTAAGATTTCTAAACCTACGGTGCCCTGTCCGGCAATGACTTTGACATCATCAAAGGGATGGATGAATATTTTGTGATTTTCGTTGGCATCCTTCATGGCCGCTGTAAAAGCATCATCAAAGGTATCGCCTATGAGCACAATCGTTACGTAGGATTTTCCGAAGAGTTGCACTTGTTTTATTTTTTGCTTCGGCGTCGTGACCGGCATATAGATTTTGCCTTTTATCTTCAATAAATTACAGGAATAGGCCACGCCCTGGGCATGATTTCCGGCACTGGCACAAACAATTTCATTTGTTTTTTCGCTTAAGGAAAGCGTACTGATTTTGTTGTAGGCTCCCCTGATTTTATACGAGCGGACGATTTGCAAGTCTTCTCTCTTTAATAAAATGGTGGCGTTAAATTCCTCCGATAAATTGAGATTGTGCATCAAAGGCGTTACAGGAACTACTGTGCGCAATTGTTCTCTGGCCGCTAATACTTCATTAAATAAATCCATAAGTTATGTTTTAATATAAAAAAGCCTCCATATTGGGAGGCTTTATGAATTTGGTATATGGATACTTATTTACATAACACCTCGTCAGTATTGCTAATAACAATAATGTCGATACGAATGCTGCTGTGGTTTAAGCTTTTCATTTTTTATAAATTGTCCTGTAAAAATACGGATAAAAATGAGTTGTTTCTAAGTCCGAACTGAAATTAATTTGAAAAATAATTACCGCAAATTCGCAAATAGGTTTTTTATCAATGCGTTTAATTTGCGACATAACTCTTTTGTTTTTTAACTTTTTATTTCGTTAATCTAAAATCAAAACAAAGAACTTTATGGTTTTAGATTTCATTTTTTTGTTTCAGAAGGTGGAAATTGAGCTAAAATTTTACTGACAAATTCATTAATCTCTTTTTCTTTTTCACGTCTGTTTTCAGTTAAATAGCCAACACCTTCTCCTTCCCAAATCAGTTCTTTTTTCTTGGCATCAATTAAATCGATGTATAGGGTGCCTTCTGTAGAAGAGGTAACATAAGTACGGCCTCCCCAAAGATAAGGATTCCATCCCCATCCCCAACCGTAACCCCATCCGGCGTTAAATTGGGATACATCCAGTTGTTCTCTTTCTTTAGTTTGAATATTAATCAATAAATCGGGATTTTCACTTTTGGTCATGCCTTTTTTAGCCAATTCGGCATCAATGGCGCGTAGGATTCTTTTTTTATCTAATTCGGAAATTTGAACTTTATCAATTCCTCTCTTGTGAAAGGCATAGGTTTTATACTGACTGAAATCTACATTTTTATCAAAATCAGAATACACTTTAACGGAGCTGCAAGAAGCAACAACGAAAAGCAACAATACTGGCAGGAATTTAAAGACTTTCATAGTGTAGTTATTAAATGGTTTGTTTATGTTAAAATAGGATTTAAAATGCTGACAATTATAATTTTAATCTTTGTTAGTATCGCAATAATCATACCAGTTAGTATTGGTTTTACGCACAATAAAGGTTCACCTCTTTTTTTTGATGGTGCCTGTTTTTTTGTCAAATCCATAGGGGCAATGACGACAACCGCTTTTGCAACAATAGCCTCTTTTGAGGTGGTATTTTTCAGTAAAACATTTATAGCCTTCCGGAGTATAATAGAAATCTTCTCCTTCTGTTAATTTATTTTCATTACTTTGCTCAATCATCGTAGTGTATTTATCCCGTTTGAAGGGTTGGTTTTTCTTGATTATAAAAAAGAAAGCCCATTATCTCTACAAATTTATATGTTTTACAACGAATGTTTTTACTCGTTATCAAATATTTAATACCTAAAGGCTATCGTGGATTGGCGGTTTTTCCTTTTATCTTTGTAAAAGATAAGGAAGACAGGCAGAACACGGTTTTTATCAATCATGAAAAAATTCATTTGCGGCAACAGCTGGAATTGTTGGTGATTCCCTTTTTTGTGTGGTATATGTTAGAATATTTTTTTCGTTTGATACAATATAGAAAGACCTATCTGGCATACCGAAATATCAGTTTTGAAAGGGAAGCTTATGCGAATGAATCTGATTTGGGGTACCTTGCAAGCAGACCATTTTTTGGATTTTTAAAATATGTAAACTCAAATAAATCATAACTTTTGAATCAGTTTGTTTCTATAACCTTTCCCCATAATATTTCCGTGTCTGTCAAACGGGAGGATTTGCTTCATCCTTTTGTGTCGGGAAATAAATTCCGAAAACTGAAATACAATTTGCTTCAGGCGAAAGCAGAAAATCAAGCTGTATTACTCACTTTTGGCGGAGCCTTTTCCAATCATATTGCGGCGGTGGCCTTTGCGGGTCAGGAAAACAGATTTAAAACCATTGGAATCATTCGGGGCGATGAGTTGGGAGATAAAATCAAGGAAAATCCAACGCTGTCGTTTGCCCAAAATTGTGGCATGCAACTGGAATTTGTTTCCCGGGATGCTTATCGGTTGAAAAATGAAAGTTCGTTTTTAGATTCCTTAAAACAACAATTTGGCGATTTTTATCTGGTTCCCGAAGGGGGGACGAATGCCTTGGCCATAAAAGGCTGTCAGGAAATTTTAACCGAAGAAGATGCTGAATTTGATTATGTGTGTTGTGCGGTGGGAACGGGTGGAACCATTTCGGGAATTATCAACAGTATTTTACCGCATCAAAAAGTTTTAGGATTTCCAGCCCTAAAAGGCGATTTTTTGAAAGAGGAAATTCGTAATTTTGTCTCCAATGAAAATTGGGAGTTGATTACAGATTATCATTTTGGAGGCTATGGTAAAGTCAATCCCGAATTAATTGCTTTTATCAACCAGTTTTTTGCCCAAACACAAATTCCTTTAGACCCCATTTATACCGGAAAAATGGTTTTTGGCGTTATAGATTTAATAGAACGGAATTATTTTCCTGAAAACACTAAAATTCTGCTCATTCATACGGGCGGAATTCAAGGAATTCAAGGGATGAATATAAAATTGAAAAACAAACATTTACCAACAATAGCTATCGATGTTTAAAAAAGCACTATTTGTTTTAATCATTCTGACACTAGTGAGTTGCAATGCTACCAAATCAGCTGTTGTAACTTCAAAGACGACGTCTTCCAAAGTTAAAGCAAGTACGGCAAAAACTAAAAAAAGTGTAAAAACCGTTACCAGAGGTGCCAAAAGAAGAAACGAAGTAATAGAATCGACATCAAGAACCAACGTGACCAGTGATGTTATAAACCGTTATATCGCCCAATACAAAGACATCGCTATGGGGAATATGAAAACGTATGGTATTCCGGCCAGTATTATTTTGGCACAGGGAATATTAGAGTCAGGGGCAGGAAATGGGGATTTAGCCCTTACCGCCAACAATCATTTCGGAATAAAATGTCATGTAGACTGGATGGGAGATACCGTGAAACATGATGATGATACCAGTCAGGAATGTTTTAGAAAATACAATGAGCCGGGGGAATCCTATAAAGATCATGCCTTGTTTTTAAAAGGGAGAACCCGATATTCCAGTTTGTTCGATTTGCCTAAAGACGATTATCAGGCTTGGGCCAATGGACTGAGAAAAGCCGGTTATGCCACTGATCCCAGATATCCCGAAAAATTAATTTCGTATATCCAACGCTATCATTTGGATCAATATGATTCGCAGGTTTTAGGAAAAAAGTACACCATAGTTGAAAATCAGTCTATAAAGATGGCAAGTATAGACACTCAGAACGGGATGTACTATGAGGTTCAAAAAGGAGATACCCTCTATTCGATTTCGAAAAAATTCAATCTGTTGGTCGCCGAATTAAAACAAAAAAACAACCTTTCCGAAAATACACTCGCTGTCGGGCAAAAACTGATAGTAAAATAATACGCAAATTATAAATCAAGATGTTATATAAAAGAAGTAGTCAGCTTTTTGTTGAAGCAGAAAAAGTAATTCCGGGTGGCGTAAATTCACCGGTACGGGCATTCAAATCCGTTGGGGGAACTCCCATTTTTGTCAAAAGTGCCAAAGGAGCCTATTTGTTTGATGAGGACGGAAACCGTCTGATTGATTACATCAATTCCTGGGGGCCTATGATTTTAGGGCATGCCTATGCGCCGGTGGTGGAAGCGGTAATCGAGAAAGCTAAATTAGGAACTTCGTTTGGAATGCCAACCGAACTGGAAACCCAGATTGCGGCTTTGGCTGTAAACATGGTGCCTAATATTGATAAGATCCGATTTGTAAATTCAGGTACCGAGGCCTGTATGAGTGCTATCAGATTGGCACGTGGATTTACCAAAAGAGATAAAATAATCAAATTTGCCGGTTGTTACCATGGACATTCCGATTCCTTTCTGATTCAGGCTGGAAGTGGTGCCATCACTTTCGGATCGCCAAACAGTCCCGGTGTTACCGAAGGTACGGCCAAAGATACCTTGTTGGCAACCTATAATGATTTAGACAACGTAAAGACATTAATTGAAGCCAATACCAATGAGATTGCCGCTATAATTGTAGAGCCGGTGGCCGGAAATATGGGTTGTATTCCGCCAAAGTCCGGATTTCTGCAAGGCTTGCGTGAATTGTGTACCGCTAACGGAATCTTGTTGATTTTTGATGAGGTGATGACCGGTTTTCGACTGGCAAGAGGTGGGGTCCAGGAATTGTTTGGCATTGATGCCGACATTGTTTGCTTTGGAAAAGTAATTGGAGGTGGTTTGCCGGTCGGTGCTTTTGCGGCGCGTGCCGAAATTATGAATTATTTAGCGCCTCTTGGGCCTGTGTATCAAGCCGGAACCTTGTCCGGAAATCCATTGGCGATGGCAGCAGGATTGGCCATGTTGCAAGCCTTAGACAGTGATCGTGAAATTTTTCAGCGTTTAGAAGAAAAGACAGCCTATTTGGCTGCCGGAATCGATCGTGTTTTAAAGGCAAACAACATCGCTTTTACCATCAATAGAGTAGGTTCTATGATTTCGGTACATTTTGATGCCAATCCGGTGTTTGATTTTAAAACAGCGGCCAATGGCGATAATGCTACTTTCAAAAAGTTCTTTCACGGATTGTTGCAAGAAGGGATTTACATTGCCCCATCGGCATACGAAACCTGGTTTATCACTGATGCGTTGACGTATGAAGATTTAGATTTTACAATTCAGGCGATTGATAAAGTGGCCCAAACATTATAATGTAAAAAAAAACTTCCGGCTTAAACCGGAAGTTTTTTTTTAATTTTCGTCACGTCCTTGTCCAGGTCCTTGATCTTCTCTATCTCTACCGCCATCTCTGTTCCAACCCATCGCATTTCTGCGCTCTTGTTGTTGTTTTTGTAATGCTTCCCATTTGGTGATTTGTTCGGGTGTCAAAATACTTTTAATTTTTTCTTGGTTTGCTTTTTGCTCAGCCATCATTTTTTCTCTCATTGCAGTACGATCTTCTTTTGAAGCTTTATCACCTGCAGCTTTTCGATCAGCTCTCATTGCTTCTCTTTTTGCGGTTTGTTCTGCAAGTACTCCTTTCAATTGCTCTTGCTGTTTGGTATTTAAATCAAGTTGCGAAGTCATTCTTTTTAGCATAGCTTCGTTACGTTGTTCTGGTGACATTCTTTCCATTCCGGCTCTGTCTCCTCTTTCAGGCATGTCTTTTTGGTCTTGTGCAAAAGCGGAAACACCAACCATTACTAAGGCGGCAAAAATTAATTTTTTCATTTTTTTAAAGTTTTAAGTTATGGGTATAAGACTGTAACAGTTTGAAAAAGTTTAATCATTAACAAAAGATTATTAAAAATCTGATATTTATCAGATTTTTTAAAAAAGGGTGTTCTATCTTTGTAGCGTGAAAAAAATCGCTGTCATACTTATTTTAGCCCTGTTTCTAAAACCGTTTTTTCCGGTTATAGACTACGTGGTCAATTATGAGTATATATCTAAAGTACTTTGTGAAAACAAAGAGAAACCGGCGATGCACTGTAACGGGAAATGTCATTTGATGAAAGAACTGGCTAAAGCTTCCGAAACCGAAAAACCAATTTCTTCCGACAAAAAAACGATTGGAACCACTTTAGAGGATCTTTTCGTTAAAGAAGCAGAAGTATATAATTTGGTTATTTTTCACCCAAAAACAAAATCTTCATTGCATGCGGCTTATGCCAATTTATATGCACATTTGGAATCACATGCCATTTTTCACCCTCCCATTTTAGTTTCTTAAAATTTTAATTTATCAAAATTTGTTGCATTTTCATTTGGATTATTTCAAATGGAGAATTACTGTGCATACCCATAATTTAAAAATAACATAAAAAAGAGAATGAAAAATATAAGAATACAAGCCATTGTGTTTATGGCTTTAACATCCCTTTTTGCAGGATGTAGTAACGATAATGAAGCCATTTCAGGAACAGGTAATTTAGAAATAGAATTTGATAATGCTTATGGCAACAACGATTTAATTTTAACTACACAAGCCAATACCACTTCCAATAATGAAGTATTGAAAATTGATAAAGTGAAATACATCATCAGTAATATTGTATTGACCAACGAGGACGGAACGACCTATGTTTATCCGAAAAACAAGAGTTATTTTATTGTTGATGAAGCCAGTTCCGCCAACATCGAATTAGAAGGTATTCCTGCAGGGAATTATAAGAAAATCAAATTCGGAATCGGGGTAGATCAGGCCCAGTGGGAACTTGGAGCAGATGGACAGGGGGATTTTCTGGTATTGGCTCAAACTGCAGGCATGATATGGACTTGGTCTGCGGGTTATAAATTCTTGGCTTTCGAAGGAACCTTTACATCGGCAACGGTAACCACTCCCACAGCTTTTATGGTGCATACCGGAAAAACGGGAACCGATTATAATTATACCGAAATAACATTGGATTTACCTAGTAACGCCTTGGTAAGAAAAACAATCTCACCAGAAATTCATGTGGTTACTGATGTGTCTAAAATTATAGACGGAACTAATAAATTCAAGTTTTCTGAAAGTGCAATGATTATGGGAGGTGCCAGTTTGCCCCTTATTGTGGCCAATCTGTCCCATATGTTTAATGTAGCTCACGTACATAACGATTAAAATGATTTTGAAGAAGTACTACTACTCTTTTTCAAAAGGAATAGTGGTCCCGTCATCATCTTTATCCATGTGAAAAGGTGTGGGATATTGGTTCTGCTGGGGCTATATATTACTTCTTCGTTTCTTAACAACTGTATATATCGTGAAAACATATTATTTGAGTTTCGTAGTTGTTCTATTCTTGTTCGGTTGTACGGATAATGACGATGCGTATGTAAATAAGCCATTGGATTTTACTATACCGTCTAATTTTCCGGAACCGGCTTATCATGTGAACTTGAATCCACCTACGGAAAAAGGTTTCGAATTAGGAAAGAAATTGTTTTATGATGGCCGTTTGTCGTCAGACGGGGTAGTTTCTTGCGGTTTTTGTCACATTCAAGAAGATGCTTTTACGCATCATGGACATACATTCAGTCATGGAGTTGGAGAGAATATAGGAACCAGAAATACTCCTTCGATACAAAATTTGGCCTTTCAGTCAACCTTTATGTATGACGGTGCAGCGAATCATTTAGATTTACAACCGATTATTCCGCTGACGAGTGAAATTGAAATGAATGGCAATCTCTCGAAAATTCTGGGCATGATGAAGGCTGACCCATCCTATCAATCCTTATTCAAACAGGCATTTTCGGACGGGGCAATCAATACAGAGAATATGTTAAAAGCACTGTCCCAGTTTATGGTGATACTCACTTCGGCTAATTCAAAGTTTGATAAATACCGCCGAAATGAGCCAGGAGGAGTCTTAACCAATGAGGAATTAGCAGGCTTTGTGCTTTTTAAAGCTAAATGTGCTACCTGCCATGCTACCGATTTGATGACCGATAATTCTTTTCGAAATAACGGATTAACGGTCAATCCTAAAATCAATGATGTGGGAAGATATCGGGTAACCGAAAGAGCCGGTGATTATTATAAATTTAAAGTGCCCAGTTTGCGCAATGTAGAAAAAACAGCTCCATACATGCATGACGGAAGATTTGGAACATTAGAATCGGTGCTTAATCATTATAGTTCGGGCATTGTAGATTCATCAACTTTAGATCCTGTTTTAAAACAAAACGGAGGGTTAGGGATTCCGCTTACTGAAACTGAAAAAATACAATTAATCTCATTTCTTAAAACATTAACCGATTATCAATATCTAAGCGATAAACGATTTTCAGAATTTTAAACACAATGAAAAACAAAATAGTAATAGCAATTATTTGCTTTTTAGCGACTCCCTATATTGCTGTCGCAACCACTACTGATACTATTTCGAGATTTACTTTCCAGAAGATGAATTTACTCGAAGATTTTGAATTTGATTGTGATGCCTGTGGTTGTTCAGCCAGCGGAGGGAGTATGGGATTTAGTTCCATGCTAAATTCTAATTTTATTGGGCTGCGTTACATTAATCAAAGTTATACGAGCCGTAATGGGATTTTTGCGAATTCCCCTTGGATAGATGAAAATTTTAATACGGTTCAAATTTGGACAAAAATTCCTTTAACCGAAAAATTACAACTTTCGGCTTTAATTCCGTATCATTTTCATGACAGAAAATGGAGTGCTGGAACCGAAAATATTAATGGTGTAGGAGATATTTCTCTGGTGGCCAATTATACAATCTATGAAACACACAAAGACAGTACGGTTTTTATACATCAACTGCAATTGGGAGGTGGAATAAAAATGGCAACAGGCAAGTTCAATGAGGCTAATAATTTGGGCAGTGTCAACCAAAGTTTTCAGTTGGGAACCGGAAGTTGGGATTATCTTTTGGTAACAGAATATATGATTAAAAAGCAAAATTTAGGACTCAATATGATGCTGAATTACAATTTCAAAACCGAAAATAAAAAGAATTATCAGTTTGGGAATCAATTCAATTATGGTAGTACATTATTTTGTCTTTTAGATTTAGACGAAGTTCAGTTTATGCCATTACTGGGGCTGGCTGGTGAAATCTTTGGTGACAACAGGCAGCATGGTATCAAATTGCCTGATACTTCAGGGAATATTCTTTTTGGGAAAATGGGCGTTGAAGTTGGGAAAAATAAATTTTCATTAGGAATAAACGCAATGTTACCTATCAGTCAAAATTTGTCTGGAGGAAACATCGAGGCCAATTACCGTTGGAGTGTGAATCTCAATTATACGTTATAACTTCAGCGTTTCGTTTTAGCTTCATAAAACCACCACGATTTTCGTTTCGGTTGATCGATTGTTGAACAATAAGGAGTCCGGTGGTGACCATATTGTTCAATTCATATAAGGGAACGTTGATTTGGTGGTTTTTTATTTGGACTGTAAGCTCATTTTGAAGTTGAATGAATTTTTCCCGGGCGGCAACCAAGTCCTCCTGATTCCGAACAATACCGGCGTTTTGTCGCATCAATTGTTGTAATTGTGCTTTGGTCTTTTGCAGATATGCGGTATCGATTTCGGCTAGGTTTTGAAAATCCCATGACCTGTTTCTTGGTATAGTGAGAGTTGGTGTTGAATCAGTTTCGGCCAAATGGTGAAATATGGCATCCGAATAGACTAAGGCTTCCAACAATGAATTAGAGGCTAATCGGTTCGCACCGTGCAATCCCGTGCGGGAACATTCGCCGCAGGCCAATAAATTTTCGACAGTGGTTTTCCCGTTTTGATCTACTACAATGCCGCCACAAAGATAATGTTGTGCCGGAACTACCGGAATCCAATCTTTGGAAACATCAATACCTCTGTTTTTGCATTGGGTATAAATCATAGGGAAATGATTTTTAAAAGCTTCTAAATCCAAATGGGTACAGTCTAAATACACATAATCGTCCTTTGATTTTTTGAGTTCCAAATCGATGCTTTGCGAAACGATATCCCGCGAAGCCAATTCGCCCCGACGGTCATAATCATGCATAAAACGAGTTCCTGTTTTGGTTCGCAAATATGCCCCAAAACCACGAACGGCTTCCGAAATTAAAAATTTAGAATCGGTAGTGTTGTCGTACAAAGCCGTAGGATGAAATTGAATGAATTCCATATCCTTGATGTCGGCATTCGCTCTATTGGCCATGGCAATGCCGTCTCCGGTGGCAATCACCGGATTGGTGGTGTGTCCGTAAAGATGTCCGATGCCCCCTGTGGCAAGTATTGTAAAATCAGCATAAAAGGACGTGATTTTTTTGGTTTTTTGGTGGAGTACATGAGCACCATAACAACGTTGGTTCTCCGTAATCAAATCGAGCGCAAAATGATGGTCCAGAATACTGATATTTTCTTTTTGATGCGCTTCTTTTAGAATAGCGCGCTCTATTTCGTAGCCCGTTTGGTCTTTATGGTGTACCACCCTGTTTTGCGAATGTCCGCCTTCTTTACCCAAATCAAAATTACCGCTTGGATTTTTGTCAAATCGCGCGCCCCATTCAATGAGTTCTTTCAACCGTTTGGGACCTTCGCTCACTACCATTTTTACGACCGATTCCTCACACAATCCGTCGCCGCAAACCAAGGTATCCTGAATGTGTTTCTGATAAGAATCTTCTTTTTCGTTTAACACAATGGCAATGCCACCTTGAGCATATTTGGTATTCGATTCGTCATCGGTTGATTTAGTAACCAAGGTAATTTGTTTTTCCGGAAACCGTTCGGCAAGTTTTATGGCGAGGGTCAGTCCGGCGACTCCCGAACCCATGATGAGGTAGTTTGTGGTAATCATTATTTCGAAAGGGCTAACATGCGTTCAATTGGGACTAAAGCTTTTTTTCTGATGGTCTCAGGAACATCAATGGCCGGGCTTTCGTGCAACAGACAATGATACAGTTTTTGCAGGGTGTTCATTTTCATATACCCACATTCACTGCAAGCACAAGTGTTATTTTCAAGAGAAGGAGCCGGAATTAATATTTTATGGGGAACCTCCTGTTGCATTTTATAAAGTATTCCTACTTCGGTAGCTACAATAAATTTAGAATTGGCATTCGTTTTTACATAATCAATCATTCCGGCGGTGGAACCAACATAGCTCGCGGTTTTCAGAATATGGGTTTCCGATTCGGGATGGGCAATGATTTGGGCATCGGGATGTTCTTTATGTACTTCAATGAGTTTATCCAGCGAAAAAGCTTCGTGTACCACACAGGAACCATCCCAAAGCAACAGCTCTCTTCCGGTTTGTTGACTGACATATTTGCCTAGATTTTTATCGGGAGCAAAAATGATGGGCGTTTCTTTTGGCACCGATTCAACAATTTTAATCGCATTGGATGAAGTGCATACGATATCACTCAGCGCTTTAATTTCGGCAGAACAATTGACATAGGTGATGACAATATGATCGGGATGTTGGTCTATGAATTTTTTGAATGCTTCCGGTGGGCAGGATTCGGCCAGGGAACATCCGGCTTCTAAATCGGGGAGGATTACTTTTTTATCGGGATTCAAAATTTTTGCCGTTTCGGCCATAAAATGCACTCCGGCAAAAAGGATAATATCGGCATCCACTTTCATGGCTTCCTGCGATAATCCCAAACTGTCTCCCACATAGTCAGCAATTTCCTGAATGGCATCTTCCTGATAGTAATGGGCCAGAATCACGGCATTTTTTTCTTTTTTTAAGGCAAGTATTTGCTCTTTCAGACGACTCATTTCTTTCTTTTTTGATTCGATTATTTTTTTAATAACCATTCAAAATACAGACGGTTATAACTGGCAAAAGTATATTATTAAAGTGTCGTGGGATATGATAAATATCAGTTTTTATCCGGATTGCTTTCCCGAAATTTGTTCCCTAATAGAATACATAATTTACGCATGACAACAAAAAAACCGTTACATACTTTTCATATTCCAGTGATGGGATTGGCTTACACCATTGACAGTCCTATACGAGTGGCGAAGTATGGTATATCATCTGTGATATCCATTATAGATGATGATTTGATCGAAAAAATGAATGCTTTTTATAGTGAGAAATTCAATTTGCCTTATCAGGAGATCAGTCAAAAGATTCATGATTATCGCGCGCAACGCATTACCAACTATCTGAATTTGGTAGATACCATCGTAAAAGAGAAATTCGAAAGTTTTAAAAATGAATTGGTCGAAAGCCAATTGGCTTTGTCTAATTATATCGCCATGTTGCCTAATAAGTCGGAAATCAAACAAGGCTTGCAAAACATCCTGGAAGAGGGGAAGGAAACCATCAAAAATTATATTGAAAATAATTTGACACCCGGAGCCATTGATGTGAATATCATGACCAAAGTGGATAAAGACAATTTTATCAAAGGCGAGCCATTGCCTACCGAATTCAATGATGCACATGCCTCACTTCGTGGATTTGCCAACAGTAATCTGACTTCTTCGGTAGTGCTTTCGGCAGGGATGAATCCGAGATTGTACAGTTATTTTGAAAATTTAGACGTCTTTTTTCCGGACAGTAATAATAATCTAAAAAAGAAAATCATCTTGAAAGTGAGCGATTTCCGTTCGGCGATGATTCAAGGGAACTTTTTGGCCAAAAAAGGGCTTTGGGTTTCGGAATACCGAATCGAATCGGGATTAAACTGCGGGGGACATGCTTTTGCAACAGATGGTTATTTGCTGGGACCGATTTTAGAGGAATTCAAACAAAAGAAAGAGCAATTGGTTCAATCGGCGCACGATTTGATGGTGAAAGCCTTAACGCAAAAAGGAATGCACGTTCCTGAAATGCCATTAGAATTAAAAATCACCGTTCAGGGTGGAGTGGGTACTGCCGAGGAACATGATTTTCTATTGGATTACTATGAAGTAGATTCAGTAGGTTGGGGTTCTCCTTTTTTATTAGTTCCCGAAGCGACTTCTGTAGATCCCGAAACCCGAAAATTATTGGCCGATGCCAAAGAAGATGATTTGTATTTGAGTCATATTTCGCCGTTGGGAATCCCATTCAATACCTTGAAGGGGACCACCAATGAATTTCTGAAACAAAAACGCATCCTTGAAAACAAGGCGGGAAGTTCCTGTCCGAAGAAGTTTTTGGCGTTGAGCAAGGAATTTGGTGCCGAAGGAATTTGTACCGCATCCAAAAAATATCAGGAAGTGAAACTGGAAGAGCTGGAGAGTAAAAAAGACAGTCTGTCTGTAGATACTTTCGAAAATGCCAAAAATAAAATAACCGAGAAATCCTGTCTTTGTGTTGGTTTGGCCAATGCATCCTATCTGGAAAACGACATCAAAATCAAAGGGCAGTCACAAGGAGTGGTCATTTGTCCCGGACCCAATATGGCGTATTTTGATAAGGAAGTTACACTGGCCGAAATGGTGCAACATATTTATGGTAATGCTACGGTCATGACCGATGCGGAGCGTCCGAATCTTTTTGTCAAAGAATTGAAAATGTATGTTGATTATTTGAAAAATGAAATCGAAACCGTTTCTGCTGAAATCAATGCGGCCCAAATAAAAAAATGGAATTCGTTCAAAGCGAATCTGTTGGAAGGGATTGAATACTATCAAAATTTACTCGATACCAAAGCTATTTTTGAAAGTACTAACACCACAATACAATCGTTGTTGTCTTTTTATAAAACCGAATTGTCCAATGTGGGAATCCCAAAATTGGAATTGGCTTAAAAAAAATCTAATGTCTAGTCCTGAAAAAGTGATACAGGATTAATAAAAAATAAAAGTACAATTTTTAGACAGTAGTAGGCCCAGGTTTACTACTGTTTTTTATTTTATAAGTTCTCATTTTAATTTTGTTTTGGTTA
>JACCDQ011973449.1_pt1 | contig 80533 bp, 79 predicted proteins | sample 7446031 | NCBI WGS metagenome assembly JACCDQ01 (sample SAMN15323442, study PRJNA562643) | freshwater metagenome | isolation source: river surface water | place: USA:Blue River Watershed | collected 2017-08-17
AGATTGTTCAAATCCCTTACCTTGACGATTAGATCTAGCATTAAATCGTTGTTTAACAAACCTAAGTTGTGATAGATTTAATTCATGATCTATTTCTTCAGGTAATAAGTTGTCAACCTGGAAAGATGCAAGTTTTTGCACCCCCAGGTTAACAGCTATATGCATTTCATTTACAGTCATTATTTAACTTCTTTAAGTTGTGCACGCATTGCGTTTACAGCTCCAGAGTTTTTCTTATTCTTAAAATAAACAATTGCGTCTTTCATAGTTTCTCCGATTGTTTCATCTTGGTAAATGATTTGATTACCAATTTGTCGAAGAACACCTTTTTCAATCATTTCTAAAATTTCAGAACGTAACTCTAAAGTGTCGTCTTTACAATACTTCAAAAAGCGTTCTGGATTAGAATCTTTTACATCATAAAGTTGGTTTTCAACTTCCATGTCAGTTAAATTATCTGGATTTCCTTTAGCTAATACACGTAGCAAGGTACGCATTAAATCAAAGTTTCCAGTCAATTTAATAAATTCTTTATCAGCCTCTTTCTTAACTTGAACTTTGTTGTTCTTTTTAAGAAGATCTTTTTGAGGATCATAAATATAAAACCGTTTATCGGGAGAAGTTTTCATTTCATCTTCAGACATTGCAACTTGACGGTGTTTAATTGCCCACTTGTACTTAATGTAATCAATTGGGTTAATTGGCGTACCATCTTCAGTTGTTTCAATGTTTAATTCTACTCCTTCAAATGGAACTGTAATGCTTAAACTAGACCAGAAGTCTTTTGTTTTTGCAGGCCATTCGTTGTGTGTAGGTGGAACATCAACCAATTCTTTCAATAATTTTTCTTCTTCTTTACCTTCTACTCCTTTGAGTGGAAGTCTGTTTACAAAGATGGATCCAATTTTAACTTTAGCTCCAGCTCTGATTTCTTTTGGAAGGTGATTAAGTACTTCCTTTCTTCTAATAATAATTGTTCTCATAATATTGTTCTTTTTATTTAATTATTTCCCAGATTAAGAATAACTAGGAGTTCTTTATATAAGGAAAAGAAGAGGGGAGGATTAACTCCCCCCATCTTTTTATAAACCAACACAACTTAAGATGCAACACACTGAAGATCCAAGCTAGTATCGAAGCGACGAAGCAAAATACCAGCAGTCTTCAACATATGCACAGAAGCACCATCAATATCACTTGCACGAGTGTCAGTTTCAGTGAATCCTTTTGGAACAACTGAACCTGCAACACACCAACGCAACAATTCACGACCTTTCTTGTTAACCATTTGCAAGTTGTTTTCACCATCATAAGTAGATTGGTCAACAAATACCATGCGATAAGATTCCAAAGGCAAACCAGAAACTGGATGCTTTTTAGAAGCTTGAGCAACAGGACCGTGATCAAACAAAGGAGATTTAACTACGTTAACTCTATGACCATCAACGTGCTCATAACTAGTGAAATAACCAGTAATTCCCAAGTTACGACCAGAACCAGTAATGAAGGTAGGTTGAGTAGTTTGCAAATAAGAGTTAGAAGAATAGTAAGTCTTCAAAGCACGGTCAAACTCACGAGCTCCACCGATACCAGTGTAAAGAGTTACTTGCTTGTCAGTAGCATCAGTCATACCATAAAACAAATCACCGATAACTTCCTCAATTTTAGCTTGAGTCAAGTTAGAGTAAGTGTCTTTGTTAATGATTTGCTCCAACAAACCAGGACCAGAAACTACAGGTTGACCATTCTCATCCAACATAGTGCTAACACCATTTGCATCATGAGTTTTTTGACCATACCAGTAGTACATTTCACACTCTTCTTTGAACTTCAACATGTGACGGTACTCTTCGTAATCCATCCACAATTTAGTCTTACTTCCTTCTTTCAAAGGCAATTCAAATTGAGCAACATAATCTTTAGCATTTCCAGAGAAATGATAAGACTTACGTACAGTACCAATTTTGCTACGAACCAAACCAGGAGCAGTCCAGTTAGATGCATTACCACGAGAAAAGTCAATTCCTACGTTAGCATACATCATACCCCACAAAGCACCATTAGCCAAATCACCTGTATTAGCAGTAAATGCTGCAGCATCAGGAGAAACTAATTTCAAAGTGTATTTCCAACCACCACCATCAGGAGTTGGCTCACTCATAATACGAGCAAGAACACCAGATTGAGATACCAAAGTGTAAGGGAAAATAAACCATTTGTCAGGGAAAGTAATAGTAAACATACCTCCACCAGCGCCAGTACCTGTACTAGCAACAACAGGACGAACATTGATTTCGTGAGTTTTTACACGATATTCATATTCGTAGCGATCAATTGAACGAGTGTTTCCAACACCTTCAGTCAAGAAAGACAATGGAAATTTCTTTTCCTCACGACCAGCCAAGTGAGTAATGATAGGAGAGATCTCCTCTGGACGTTCCATAAGTGCGTTAACCAACGAGTTAGTGTCGGTCATTTGGGCATCGTTATAGTACGTTTTTAGAACTTGCATTAGAGCCATAATTATAATTTATTTAAAGTTAATTGTTATATTGCTTAGTTACCCAAACAATGCTTTTAGATCCAGATTATCTGCATCAAATTTCTTTCCTTTTTTATCATTTGTCTGCATTGACTTAACACGCTCTTCGTTTTGCTTAATCTTCTCTTTCAAACTAACAGCGCTTTCAGTCTTTGCTTTTACGTTAATAATATCTTTTAAGTTAAAGCCTTTATACATCAAATAATCCAAAGCTAGTTTAGCTTCGATATTAGCTTCTGCATAATCCTTATCTCTACGAGTCTGACCATTTTCATTAATTGGCTCAGAAATGTAATCAAAGAATTTAGCTTTTTCACGATCTGGAATACGGATACCAGCAAATTCTTTTCCTTCTTGAATTGTACTAGCTACTCCTTCCCAGAATCTTTCGTTTTCTTGTTGAGCACGTTGTTGTGCTTCTTGTTGCTGACGAACTAAACCTTCACGTTCTTGCTTTTGAATAGTAGCAAGATTACGTTGAGCAACTTTAGCTCTATCATACAACTTACCAGAATCTTCATAATCATTAATCATGTCTTTGATAAACTCATCGTCATGACCTTTAGTTTTCAAAAATTCAGTAATCATATACTTTTGAGTACGAGAATCTTCTTGCTCTAACTCAATGTTTTCAAAACTTGTTCTTGGATTGTAAGCATCAAAGAATTTCTCAGGATCTCCACCTGCTAAAACAAAATCTAAATGTTTTTGTACTAAAGGAAACTGCTTAAACAAACCATCGAGTTGATCTTCTGCAATGTTTTGTGCAATGTCTTTAGTAAATTCTGCTAGACCTTCTTCTGTCTCTGCATACTCTTTTTCCAATTCGTAACCAAGAGATTTAGCAATAGAAGAAATAATACCATCGTCACCATCACCGATATTACCATTGTCGTCATTATCGTCAGAATCAGAAGTATCATCGTCATCAGAATCATCCGTGTCCAGTTTTTTAGATAATTTACTGGACTTTTTATCATCTTCTTCATCATCTAATGGATCAGATTTAATATCATCATTATCATCGCTGTCATCAGCGGCTGAAGCACCTTTTGCACCTTCGTCTGTGCTAATTGCTTCGATTCCATCCCCTAGAACATCGTCTAAAGTAATGTCTTCAAATTTAACTGTGGGTTTACTCATATCACAAAGATATATTAAGGGTTTTAATTAAAAACTGTTTAATTATTTTTTATATTTTGCTTTATTATATAACACTTCCATCTTTGATCTATTGCAAGTGTAGCATTTTTTACCTCCGTATTTTCTAGTAGGAACACTTTCAAGCATTCCTTTTGTCCAATTATTTCTACTAGTTAATAATTTATTTCCTGCTTTTCTTTGATATTCTTTTAGCATTTGTTGATGTGCTAATTCTTTTTGCTCAGGTGTAGCAGCAGTTGAATAGTTATATATACCTTGAGTAAAATTATTAAACTTATTTAAAACACCGTTGTAAGAATAATCAACTAATACATCTTTTAACTCATTAGGTACTTTATCAAAAGCATTTTCTCCATATTTACTATTAAATACTTTTTTAGCATTATTTAAATGATGTTCTAAATCTTTTTTAAGTAACTCATTTGCTTGTTCTTCAGTTATACCTTTTGAATAAATACCTTTTGCAGCTTCTTCTTTAGTAAGTTTATGACCATATGCAATAGTATTTGTACCACCTTCTACTGATGCATGTGAATACCATTTATTATTGTTTTTATTAAATCCAGATTTACCAGCATTTTCTTGTAATCTTAATCCACTTATATATGCATCTGATGGATAATATGCAGGTGGATTTTCAGGTAATGCATTTAAATTTTGAGCTACTTGTAAAGCATTATCTCTTGCAAATATTTCTGCTCCTGTAGGATTTACTGCTGTAGATAATGCTTGTGCTTGTACTACAGGTAATGTTGGTTCTACTTTTTTAGGAGGTGGATCTGTAAAAAATCCTCCATCTACTAATTTAATTCCGCCAGTTTTCATTAACTGTGGAGCAGTTTGATTAAAAGACATTACCAAAGGCTTAGCTTCGGACTGTGTAGGCTGAGGTACTTTATAGTTAGGAGTAGTAACAAGAGGAATAGGAAAAGTAACAGGTTGCTGTTGAATGGGTTGTTGTTGCTGTTGAGACTGAGCTTGCAATTGCTGTTCATATTGATCAAGTACTTGAGGATTTTGTAAAGCCTCTACAGTATTAGGATAACCTAATTGCTTTACTCGTTCTAATATCTGTCTTCTAGTAGCATTATCCATTACTTCAAGAAAGTAAGTTTGTATTTAGCTTTATTAATATCTGCTTTAATCTCGTCTAGTAAGTTATTGAACTCAGAGAATTTACTTTCTTTTTGAAGATCATCAACTTTATTCTTAAGTGTATCTAAAGCAGTTAAACAGTTAGTAATATCTTTAAACTTAGGGCTAACATTAAAGTCCATAAATGTCAACAATGTTTCAGAGATACCTTGGTAGTTTTCTACAACTTCATCTGCTTTATCTCTTAAGTTATCATATAAGTCATTAAGTGCTTGATGTGCAGAATAAGATCCTTGCCCAGTAATTCCCCAATGAAGAAGATGAACTTTATTAGCAACTTCTAACATGCTTAATGCTAACTCTGCTACTAAATTATCTAATCTACCTGACCCACGAAATCCTGCTTCTAAGTCTTTAATTACTTCGGTTCCATTCTTTTCTAAACTGTCTAAAGCAGTTAAATATTTTGACATGTTATTTTTAGCCATTATTCTGGGGTATTATTCTGTGCTAATTTATTATTAATTTCTTGCTCTTTAAGTTCTAATTGCTTTTGTTTAATTTCAAAATCTTTCATCATTTTTTCTAATGATGCAGAATTCTTTTTATCGTCATTTTCTGCAGCAATAAGAGCAAGTTCAATTTGTAATTGACGATCTTTTTCTTTATCCAGTTGCTGAACTTCAATTTGTTGTTGCTGAACTTGTAGTTGCTGTTGAGTTTGCTGAGCTTGTGCTTCTTGTTGAGCTTTCTGTAATTCTTCTTGAGCTTTCTCAGCTTGTCTAATTTTATCTTTAATTTGTGGGAAACTATCGCTTTCAAAGATTGAAATAGCTGCTGACATTGGAAGACCATTCTGTACAGCTGCTTGTGCAAATCCTCTAATAGCTTGAAGTTTCTCTACATCTTTACCAGCATCAGAAACAAAGATTCCGTATTCAGATTCTAAGTGTCCTAATCCTTCAACATCCAATTCAGCTAAAGTATTATCTGGCATTACAAACATTCCTTTCTTACCGTTAATCCAAGCTACTTTAGAGTAGTCGATTAATCCTTGCAATTCACGTTGCTCAAAGTTTGAGAACTTTCTAAATATATCTTCTGTTATATGAGAAGATTGGACAATGGCTTGTTGTGATGTTCCTTTTCCTTCATACATTCCAACGGAACCTTGACGTTGTCTATTAACACCACTCAATTTTTCCCATTCAACCATTATCGATTCTAAGAGGGTAAGATATTGTGAGATTGTCTTAATTGACATATCCAACACAGATTGGTGCTGGGGGGAAAGTTGTATTCCCTCTTTGTTGTAATCTACCCAAGCAATACCTGTACCCTCTACAAAGTACATAAACTTATCCATGTCCCAGTTTTTAGGGATCATGTTAATATCGAATTGAGCAATAATGTCTTTTGACCTGGCTATTGCTAATTCCATACGGTACTTGTAAATATTGTAATTTAACTGATAAGGAATTCCAAGACTAACTAAAGAGATAGGTTGAGAATTAATATCAGAGTATTTTCTTCCGTTAATCGGTAATTTGCAAATTGATGGATTGTCTAGACTAGTTCTTTGAATAGCTAGAGGATTCATTTTAATGTAGAATCTTCTATCAATTCTAACACCTTCCCATACTTCGTTAACCCATTCCCATTCTATAGATGCATTTGTTTGTTCTTTCATCTCTTTGGTTAACTTAAAAGTTTCATCAACTTCTTTAACCTCTTGAGTTCCAGTATTAGGATCTATGTAAGTTAAAAACCCAATTCTTTTTCTTGACTTCCAATATACCGTTACAACTTCTATCAATCTATTACGATAAATATTATCATCAGCTCCTGAAGCTTCTGCACGATATAAAAGATAAGCTTCTGCAGATGTATGAGTAGGAGATTCTAATTCTAAGATTTGTGCATCATCTAAGTATTCTCCATAAGCATCAATAATAGTAGAGGCATGTGAGAACTTTCTAATAATTGCCCAATCTCCATCTTCTACAAAATCAATATCTGGATCTTTATCAAAGTCAACATCTAATGGGTTGATTACTTCGTAAAATGGTTCATTACGTCTAACTCCTTTGTGAGAGTAACACTCCCCTGCAATTAAGAAATGGAAAAACTGCTTTTGAAATTTATCATAAATCTCTTGTTGATTCATAATATAGTTCAATGCATGTTGTCCTCTAATTGCTCTAGAATCTACATAAGATCTATTAAACTCTTCTTGAATTTGCTTAGGAAGCGGAACATCCTGTGGCTCTCCTTCAACTTGTCCTTGTTTAATTAGTTCATTTAAGAACTGAGTACGGATGTTATTTAAAAGCAAGTTTTGTAGTTGTTCTTCTTTCTGGCTAATAGCATCAGCATTCTGTACAGTAACTGTATACTCTAAAGGACGCTTAGATTTCTCTCCAAGAAGTAAATCAATAATGGGTTTAATGATTGGATAGTTTCGTAGCTTAGTTGGGAAATTCTTTCTAGTTTTTCCGTAAGGCTTAAGTACATAGTTATAATCTTCTTCATCTATTACACCATTATAGTAGTCATACAAAGATCGCAAATATGCACGACGCTCACTGATACCAAATTTAGATAAATTAATAAATGCATCTACGCAATCTTTTTTCCACTTCTCATCTTTCTGACTTAATGGAACTCTTTGTTTAGGTATATGGGCTTGTCCGTACATTACTTACAAAATTAAATATAAAATAGTTTATATTAGCAAAGTTACTTATAAATTTTATCAAACCAATCATTTGCTGAATTATCGTTAATTTGGACATAGACTTCTTTGTTATATAACTCTCGCATATGATACATTGCTATCATTAACGCCATAGATCGGTCAAAATTACCTTTACGATTAAACTTAATTAACTCTTGAAGTAAAGCTGGGTCATAAATCTTATGCATATTAAGAGTGACATTTCCGTCCTCGTCAGATCCTCTACTATCTATCAGCCAATCTCTGATATAAAGTTCACCTTGGTTTTTACGTTGCTCAGTCATGTGCATTCCGTACTGACGTTTAACTGTCTTACTACGAAGATCACGTTTATCTAGCATTTCAAACTCTTCTTGTAGTAAATGTAACTTTCTAAAACGCTTAGCATAAGGTATAACTTCACCTCGGTCATTCTCAAATCCTATCTTTGCGTTATAGTATTCTGCTAGCATGAATAAGTTTCTGTTATATTCATCTTGAGTCTGTGGACGGCCTACATATGATGCAACAATTAAGTCATCTGGTTTAGATAGGTTATTTGGAACTTTAATAACGTATGCTGCCCCCAAAGATCCTGACGTACCCGCTTGTGCATAAGGGTCATGCCCAATTATGTACATGTTTTTTGGAGTAACTTGTTCTATATCAGTCTTATATGGGGTTTCATATACGACAACTGCACCTGTTACGTCATCATCTTTCCTGTGTGGGAACTTAGTAATAGGTCTATGTGGGGAATTACCACGGAAATCTACTTTTCCATCTGAAGTATAATACAATTCTCCTGCAACTCCAATAGCATCTAGGTTGTTTGCTATCACTCTATTGTATTGTTCTTTTAAAGATGTGACATCAAACGTATTTCCAGTGACTTGAAGTGTAGCTTCTTGTGGAGTAAAGGCATGTTCTGCTACATATTGGTCAAATGATTTAGCATCATTACCTTTTTTCTTTTTTTCTCGTTGTTCTAACTCGAATTCTATAGCTGCATTAGTGTCACTATTCCCATCTTTGTCAATAAACCCATCTAAGTTCTTGTAAATAGGGTGGAAAAATCCACAATGTGTACCCATTGCACCAGCATCCCACTCATTTTCAAAAGATAAACAATCATATGCATCAGGATGGTAGAATAATTCTTCTAATCCTTCAAATCCAGGTCCTTCTTCTCCACCAGTTCCAAACGCCACCATAGTTCCAAGTGTTTTTGACCCTTGTTTCATAGTTGGCATAGCAACTTCCCAAGCTTTTAATAACCCTGTAAAAGATCCTGCTTCTTCAAAGAAGATTAATTCTCCTGCTTTACCACGGACTTTGTCTGGATCGTCTTTCAAACTTACTGCTAGTATTTGAGACTTAAAACCTAAAGTTACGTCAGCACCATTTACGTTCTTTTTGTATCCTGATTGCTTATGCATATCAGTATCTTTAATCCTTGGTTGAGTCCATGCTGTATTGTCATCTATAAACGAAAGAATATCCCAAGTTTTAGACATAATACCATCACCAATCAAGTATTGTTTATCTGATGCAAATACAAAGTTTTTAGAATTACGTAAATGATAGTAGTTTCTAGCTAACATAGCTGCGGCTTTGTAAGAGTAACCTTTACGTCGAGCCTTAAGTACTACAATATGTTTGTTAGTTTTACGTGCTTTTTCTATTGATTGAAAGTAATCGTAATCCCCATCATAAAATGCAGGAAAAGTTCTTTCACGTTGTGAGTATTCTTCTCCAGTTACTGGGTCAACTACGTCTACAACTCTATCTATAACACAATAATTAAGATAAAAGTAATGGAACCCTGTAATGTGGACTCCATTTACTTCATATCCGTACAAACATCTATGCTTTTCTTCATCCCAAAATTCATAGTACTTTTTAGAATTTTTGGCCTCATCGGTATAATACCCTTTGGTCAAAAATGTACTTGATGCTGGAGAAAATAAATGTGTATCTTTAAACTTCGTCATTCGCTATACTTATTAGTAACAACTCCTCCACGATTTGGATTATCTTTTTCTGCCTGTTTTTTAACTAACTCTTCTAGTTTATCTAACCCTTCAACTACATCCCCCATTTTGGATAAGTTAGCAACCAAGTCTTTTGCCTGGTAAATTAACCGTCCATTTTCATCCATTTCTGTTAGGTCAATAGTTTCAAAATACTTTTGAAGTTTAGTAACTGAAATACGTGCAGCTTTAAGAAGTTTGATAGCATGCGTTTCAGATAGTAACATATATTTACTAACTGCCGCTTGAATTTTTGGATTGACTGCTGTCATTTTTAAATCAGCTAAAAGAATATCCTGTCTTTCGTCTGCTTCATAAGCTGCATAACTAGATCTATGGTCAACAAAAAAGTAAACAAATGCTAGTTCATTTACAGATAAACTTTTAAACTCTGGGATAGTTAACGCATATGGAGATGGTTCAACTTTTCCTTCTGCTAGTGTTAGTAGATCTTTCATTGTTTGTTTTTGTTTTCTAATTTGCGCCTAGTCTTTTCATTCATGTGGGCTATGCGCTCCTTTTTTGCATGAAATTTTCCAAAATATGGAAGCTTAATTGTTTGAAAACCAGGCTGTTTTATAATTTCTGCTACAAACTTAAATTGAGAGAATATAACTTCTTCAATAGTATGTATTGGAAGATTATGCTTTGTTGCCAGTTGGATTATTAGTTTCTTTTCCTTTTTCACCTCTAGTTATTTGAATTTTTTTACCTGTAGATCCAATGACAGTTTTAGGCCATTTATTAAGTGGACAAGTTGCTGTTTGTCTTTTAGCTTTTTTAGCCATTGGACATCCACACTCTGAGCACTTAAAAGTTTCATGAATAATAGATGGACATGCGTTGCAGATTTCTATCCTTTTATCGTACTCATTTTTTGGAGTAGGTGGACATCCTTCTGCTATGTAATCCCATGTGTCTACAGTATAATTTTTAATCATCTGTAGGATGCTTGCCTTGATTTTCGAATTCATATTGTTCAATTATACATTCTTCTAAAGTTCCATTTGCATCTTGAATTGCTGTTACATAAAAATAACTTAAATCCCATATGCATACTATCTTTTTAGCTATATTAATCTTTGTCATCTGCTATAATGGCTATAACCCTGTTTTGCTTTACAAGCATTGGATTTAGTTTATAGTTAGATTTATCTTTAATAATAGCTTTTTTATCCTTCAATCTTTTAACGTAATTGTTTAGAGTATTGTGATCTTTAATCTCTAGTATCTCAGCTATCTTCTTTTTGTTAGCAGCTGAACAAAGATTTTGCTCTTCGTTATTTTCAACTAGAGCTGTAAGAACTTTAAGTTCATTTTCTGTGAGCTTAAATAATCCGTTAAAGAATGAAAGATATTTAAAGGTTGTCTGTGCTTTAATCTTGATCGCTTTCATCTTGCTTTGCATTTAATAATTCTATTTTGGCTCTTCCATCTATCAGTCTAATTTTACAAGTCTTTGCGTGATTATTAAACTCATCTATGTACTCAGTGATTGATTCCCTGGTACAAAGAAAAGATAAGAATACTTCTAACTCTTTAGCTGACTTTAGTAAGGCCTGTTTTGTATCTTTTACAAATGTTTCTTGATTACGCAACTCATCGTAATCTTTCAACGATATTGTTACCGTGCCGTCCATTTTACAAATTAATAGGCTTTTAGTTTACAAATTAATAGCGCCTTGGATATCTGCCTTTGATGGAATAACACCAAGAACCATGAACTCGTTAATAGCTGCATATTTCTTTCCGTCTACTTCAAAGAAAAAACCTTCAGCTGTTGGATGAACTAGAATCTCATCTCCTACTTTAACTTGAGTGCATTGAGGACCACATGCTACGATTGTAGATGTTGGTTTCTTAGCTGCCATAGCAGCACCTTCTGATAATAAAATACCTCCGTCAGTTTCTCTTACTGATGGATCTGGAACTACTACCCAATCACGTGTTGGGTTAAAATTAATCATATTTGCCATAAAGTTGTGTGTTTATATGTGCAAATATAATCAAATCTTTTACATAACAAGAAACTTTAGAATAATTATTACAGACGTTACAGCAGTTGCTATTTGAAATGCTCGTAGTCTATGAGTTTTAATTTCTATAGTGCGTTGTAGTTTTCCAATCTCAATTGCTTGCTCATCTACTTTTTTAGATAAAGTTAGTACCTTACCTTGGAGTTTCTCATTGCTCTCCATAAGAGCTTGTGTTAGTCTAAAGCTATCCATTTGTTTATCTTTTAAATAAGTGATTTCTAAATCTTTATCTTCAATAACCAAATATAGGATTTCTTTTTCTTGCAACAAAGTAAGAATCTTAACTTCGTCTTCTTTTTTAAGAATTAAATCTCCTTGATCAGTTCTTAAGATACACTGTCCATAAGCTATCCCTGAACTTAGTGTCAGCATCAGGAAGAAACTTAATGATTTTAGTAATTTCATTTTTCTTATTATTTAGGTCAGTTTTAGCTTTTCTAAGTTCTAACATTCTCAAACTATCCTCTGTTCTTATTGAGTCTAAAAGCTCTTCTAGCTCTTTATTATCTTCTTCAAGTTCTTTTAAAGAATTTTTGTATTCACTAACTTGAGGATCAACTTGTGTTTTAGGATCAGTAGTTGTGAATAACATTAAAACAAACAAAGCTCCTAGGGTAATCAAAATAGCTAAAATAACTATCCTTTCTATCTTAGACATTTGTGTTTGGGTTTTTAGCTTTAATAATATTTTCAGCTGCAGTTCCTCCAAATCCTGTAAGGATTATAATTACCAACCAGTCAAAAATATAATCAGGAGTTTTGTAATTAGACATAGTACTAATAAAAGCTAGTACAAGTAAAGCAACAAGAGTAACTCCAGATCCAACTCTTTTAAAAGATAAATTCCCATCTGCTGAGAATATGCTAGTCATCATTTCTTTAAAATTCATTTAGTAAAGTGTATGTAAATTTGTTAAGACCTGAAGCTTTGCATTTGGCGAGCAATGCATTGAATTGTTTTGGGTCATTTAATACTTGACAACCAGCACTCCACTTATCAATCAACTTAGATACTAAGTTAGGGTTAGCTCTATGAATGTTAATTCCAAAAATTCCAGTTTCAAATTGTCCTAAAGTCTCAGCAATTTCATCTCTATCTCCATCTCTGTAAACTGCAATTGGTTTACATTGTGTAAGAGCTTCGTATTTACCTTGATGAAGTCCAATCTGCCATGAGTCTAAATATTGTCCTGGCTTAAGAACTGCTGCACCTTTTGGGTTTAACAAGTTAAGTAGCCAATGAGTTCCAGGATTAGTAGTACAAGTGTACCAAGAGATTTCATTATTATTAACAACTGCAATTAAATCATCAAATTGATTTTTAGCGTTTGCTTTAGATCTAATACCAACTAAATGAAAGTTAGGGAATTTATAACCAAGTTTAGTAAATTCTTTCTTAAGTTCTTCTATGGAATATTGTTTCATATTTTAGTTCTCTTTAATTTTAGCACGAATAATGAAATGCTCTTTTTCTTGTTCAGCAGCCATTACTCCCATTATACCTCTAAGCTCTTCATAAGTAAACTCAACTGTTAGTTGATCTTGCTCATTAAACACTTGAATTACATGGTCAGTAATTACTACTGCAGGTGAGTAGTTATCTTTAGTATTTAATACTGGGTCTTTATTGACCATAACACCAGTGTAGAGAGTTGTAGGCATAACACAAAGTTACTATTTATTCTTAAACTTATCAGTATAATGCTGATTAATTTTTATAATAACAGTAATTGTTGCTGCTATTGATGCTACAAACATTAGTAAAATATCCATAAGTTGTTGATTTTAAATCCGTTACACTAAATCTTAAAAAGATACAATTATCCCCTTAGCGATTTTTGTTGATTAAAGAGTTTTAAGTCACTGCCGTCTTTAGCCTTCGGTGGAACATTTCTTTCAGCCTATAGTTATAACCCACCCCAGGACTTTTATCTCTTTAACATTTTTACGAACTATTGGGGACAACTCCTAATGCTTATGTCATAATGGATTGGTTACCTGTTCGTTAGCATTATTAGAACCCAACTTCTGACCTCTTACTTACCTTTTGGCCCTCAGAGGTGATCGTCAGTGATGACGGTTCGTGGGACAAATATACAACATTAACCTTGACCCCTACTAATTTTTTTGTAGTTTTTTGAAGTTTTGATTGATGAGTATTTAGTTTTAGCGTGAACTCCTGGACGCTTTCTTTTAGGTTTAGCAACGAATGACGTGCTAGATTGTTTTACTTTAGCCATTGTAGATTTTAGTTAGATTTCAAAATTACTAATAATGTCTGAAATAAAATACCCTATCAGTGATATTTTAAGTTAGTGTTTGGAATAATGCACCTTAACGGGGATAATAACTATGCATTTAGTTCTTTTAATAACCAGTTATCTTGTAACAAATTTGTATGTAAAAATGTTACGAAGTAAGGGTAAATTATGTTTGAAGTTATAACAGTATAATGGAAAAAAATTTTTTAAAAATTATTTTTTTGAGGGAAATTTTTGCGAGCGGTGTCCTACATATTCAACGACCCCCGCTAGTTCTCGGATTGGGAATGTCCCCACCATTAAACCTAAATTGTTATGTGGAATAAATTTACAACTAGCACAGGTAAGGTATGTCTTACCAAGAGAACGTTTACAGCTGAAGGTCCAACTGAAGAGAAGTTCTGGTTCAATCCAGAGGATTTAGATTGGGACGAAATGGAAAAATTCTGCGAATTGAAAGGGCTGTAAAGCCTTTTCTCTTTGCGAAGCAGGGGGAATAATACCTACGTAATAGACTCATTATCAACATATTAGTTACTGCCGAGAGGAAGAACGATTGGTTTCCAACTCTCTCCGCAATAACAAGTGGTGTAAACTATAACTACCTAAAAATAGTTCATACTAGTTTATACCACTTTACTTTACAATAGAAAGGACGTGATATTCGTCGTATTCCTAAGCATGAAGACAAACTGCTTACTTACTTATACATTAATTGTAGTTGGTTATGTCCTTACTAGTAGGATATAATCTGTAAACCTATTGTCACATAGATGACAGCAAGTAAAACATCGCCAAAGATGTGGGGCTACTGATTAATGTATAAGTTGCTAATGCACCATAACTCACTTCCCAAGGGTGAGCAGTTGTAATATAAGACTTTCTAAAAATGTAAATGACTCATGCAACTATTGCTTTACTATTTACATATAAACAGAGAAATCTTATAACGAAAGATAAGTATTACAACTGAGTGCAGAGGGGCAAATTAAATTAAACATTAACTAAACACTTAAAACGCATGAAACAAAATGCTAAAGAAGAATTATTAGAGTTCTTACAAGGTTGTAAAAAGAGAATTGAAGGTAAGATTGTAGGAATAACCATCCTATATACTAAATCCCAAATGTTTAAAGGTAATATTGTAGACACTTACCATGTCTTCAATTATCATCAAAACGATGATCTTTATCCTTATTTAGAGTTATTAGACTTTGAATATGAAGGAAGATTAGATGAGTTAACAATTGCTGGTACTATCTGGTTTTCAGATGGTAACTATGCACATCGTGAACAACATGAAGGAGTAGAATGGTGGCATTTACACCAAGCTCCAATGATGGTATTTTTTAAACAAGAAAACTTTCAGTTTGAAAATGATCATGCTTTTTTAACTGAAGGTGATTACTAACCTAATAAGATCCAGTCAATGCTGGGTCTTATATTTTATTTTAAACATTAACCAAAACCTAATAACAATGGAAGAACAAAACTTCTTATTCTTTTACACTAATAACGGTGTAACATGTACCACAAATAGCGAGATCGTCGCTATAAAAAGATCAGATGTAGGATCTCACATCTTTAAACAAGAGATAAACTAAGTTTAACTAAACCTCATTTAACAATGAAAAACTTAAAGAATGTTTTTGTAGCTATGATTAGTATTCTAGTTGTAGCTTGTGCCAGTTACATGTTCATCCCTGTAATGGGAATGATAATCACTTTCTCAACTGATACTTATTTCAGTTTGATTAGTGGAGGAACAGGTGTACTTAATGCTATGATTGCATTAGTGTGCACATTTGGTTATATCGCAATAGAATTTGGCGAATAACAAAACTAATAAGTGGGGTAATAGTAACATATTATCCCACTTTCTGACTTTGGATTTACTTAAATTACATATAAATCACATGAAAAACACAATTAACAGTGGTTCTTTGGACATGATCCAAGAGAATCAAACCTTGCTTTTGTCTGCTAGGAAAGTGTCAGGCAACAAAATTCAATTAGAGTTCGCTGAGTTGATCAGAACATCAACTGCATCAGTAAACCCTCTTGGATTATTCAACAAATCAGATGATCGTTTCAACACAGGTAACAAGGCACGTCGTGCTTGGTTGACTGCTGAAGCAAAAGATGCATCTGTAATTTTAGGATTAGATTTATCTGATTCTGCTAACTGGTCTGTAGATGGTATGGGACGTGAGGTACTTGAGTTGAACGTACTCAACCCTGTAGCTACTATCAATGGAACAGATCATCAACTTAAGGTTGAGATTGTAGAAACTATTGAGCCTACTGACTGGCAAGCTCAAAATCTACAAACTTCTGCTAAGCGTCGTGGTAAAGATGGAGCTTTTATCACGCACAAAGGCATGTACATTTTCGCAAACACAAGAATCGTGTTCGATAATGCAAACCATGTTATGCTAGAACCAGATGCTGCTGTTAAAGCTACTTCTGGTATTCCAGCTGGTGTTGACGTATCAACTGGAGAGTTGTTCTAAACTCCATTTCCCCTGTAACTGAGTTCAAAGCAAGGAGCGAAACCTTGCAGGGGAACTATTCCATTCGCCACACATACAATAAGGTTTAAGACACATAACAAATAACACTCCTGATGAATGGACAGGAGTTGTTATGTGTTCTTGTTATTTCGTACTAGATAATAGGTACGGTTATAATAGTTACGCTAACAATTAAAAACAAATAATTATGAGTAAAATGAAATGGGTTAAAGAAATATCAGAAGACCCACAAGCAACAGAGCAATTGTTTAATCTAACTACAATTGCAGAACAAACTAAGAAACCATATTTTAGTTTTCAAGCACAAAACATTACTACATCAGTAGCTCGTGCAATGTGTACATTAATTAAAGATGAATTGACAAGATTAGATTCCTATGACAAAGAAGAAAGATTGTAAGTATACAATAGAATTATCTGAAGAACAGATGAGATTAATTGCATTATGTCTTGAAGATATAACTAGATTTGCTTGCGGTCAATGGGAGTTACAATACACTATTGAAAACATGGTAACAGGACTTCCATTTGATGAGCAAATAAAAAGGCGTGATGATGCAGAAGAACATTTAAGACAAGCTAAACGAGTTTTATTGCCAGACTTTGCAGACAATCAAAGCTATGGATACAACGGCACAGAGTTTATTGGTAATACATATCAAATTTATCGGTCTATTATGCATCAGTTAGCAATAGATCATAATTGGGATAATGTGTATTCATCTCCTGCATTACCATCTGGAACAATGGGAACAATTAAGATTAACAAAGTAAAATAAATAACTATGGAAAAAGAATTTGTACCCTACGAACTTGCTTTAGAGTTAAAGCAACTTGGATTTGAAGAACCTTGTTTAAGTTATTATGAAGGAGAGTCATTCTCATATCATTTGGCATCAATAAAAGGAGATGATTACATTATCCCAGCACCATTATACCAACAAGCATTCCGTTGGTTTAGAGAGAAGTATAATATTCAATCGTGCGTTGCTTTTACAATATCAAAATACAAATTTGAAATTCATTTTCAAAGACTTGCTGATGGAGAGAATCCTCCCGTAATGGTATGGCACTATGTAGATAGTTGGTTGGGTTTGAATATAGGATTATTTGATGCCTACGAAGAAGCAGAGTTAGCTTGCTTAAAAAAGCTAATAGAAATTGTAAAAACTAAATAACTATGAAAACAATTACACTTGATGGAGTTGACTATGAATTAACTCCTATTAAAAAACAAGAATCATTGATTCTTAAACAACAATTCAACTTTGAAATTCACCCTGATGAATTGGGTAAAATGTCATGGGATGAAGCGGTTGAAGCAGTTAAACAGTTAGGTAATGGATGGAGATTACCTACGATAATTGAATTGCATTTGATTTACAATAGTCAATTAAAAGACAAATTCAAAACTTATGATTACTATTGGTCCTCGTCGGAGGGCAGTTCCAACATTGCATGGGGGTTCGCCTTCTACGATGGCGACACCACCAGCAACTATAAGAACGACAACTACTATGTTAGGGCTGTTCGGGATATAACTATTTAATTATTGAACTATGAAACAGACAAAAACAATCCCATTTAATTGGGAAGAGTACAACAACAACCGTGATAAGTATAAGGTAGTTACACGAGGTGGTGATGAGGTAAATCAATTAACCAAATTTGAAACAACAAATAAATTTCCATGGGTTGGTGTAGTGCTTCATGAATTAAAATCTTTTTATATAGATGGTAAGTATTTAGAAAGTGGCGATAGTATATTTGACCTTCAACTCCAATACGAAGAAGAGGTTGTTGAATCGTGGGTGAATTTGTATAGCACACATGATGGTTTCATAAGCACGTCAGCTACTTTTATTTCTAAAGAATCTGCTAGATCAATAGGCATTTGCACTAAAGGTTATGTCAAAACAATTAACTTAAATGATTTGGTATGAAAAAAGAAATCGTTTACACAGACAAGTATTTACTTGTTGTAGATAATTTAAGCAGACCTGCAAAAGAAGGAGAAACATTCCTTTCCAAAGAGGGGTTTATACATACGAACACAGGTTATAATTACGGAGACAAACTTATCATCGCACACCTACCACTATCGGATGCACCTATTCTTGGAGGAGTGCCATTGCTTCCACCTTTGTCACAAGGAGATAATGTTGAGGAGTTAGCTGAATCTACTTTTGGTACTGACATAGATTCTATTAGAGGTAGTCAAGAATATGATTTGAATAAAGACCTTAAAACAGGTTTTGTTAGAGGCTACAACAAAGCAAAGGAGAAGTACAAGTACACAGAGGAGGATATGTTTGGTTTTGCTCAATGGATTATTGACCAAGATAGAAAAATGGTATTGATTTATTCAAAAAAGTCATTGCTAAATGAATACATCCAATCTCTCCAACAACCATCAAGACCTACTCATTTTGAGTGTGAGGTAGATAATATACTTTCATTCAATTGGGATGATGGAATTGATGCTATTGTTAATGATAATTTTGGTAATCCTAAAACAACGACCAACTCGCAAGGTCAAGAAGAACTTGTGGGGAAATACTTAAACTTATGAGTAAAATGACAGCAGTACAATGGTTAGTAGAACAAATCAATCCTTATGGAGTAAGTGTTCATCAAGATTTATTTGAACAAGCACTACAAATGGAACGTGAGCAGATTGTTGTCGCATTTATTAGCGGTGGGTTAAATTGGGAAACTAAATTAATAATATGGGAAATGATAATTTGAAAACGGAAAACAATAACGCCAATGTGCTGTTACCTGCCGTTTATTTTGCAGTGTATGTTGATGGGAATTACAAGCAGATTGTAACAGTAAAAGCTGATAGTGAAGAACAAGCAGAACGCAGATTGATTGATGCTGGTTGGAACGCACCTGTTAGATTTGAACAAATGGTATTTGATATTGATAATGTCTGCGTTCTTTTTAATGGCAGGTAACATCCGAATAGACGCAACCATTAAACAAATTAAAAACAAAACAATATGAGTAACGAAAAACAAGGAGGTCAAGATGAATGAGATAACTAAAATACTAGAAGCACATAAAGCTATTACTAGAACTAAAGGTAAAGAGTATGCTCCAACTTCTGCTGAAATTCAAGAGTGGATTGACGCAAACAATAAAAACAGTATAAAACAATACTCACGTAAAGCTATATTTGATGAATTAAAAAACTATTGTCATTTATCTAAAAAAGACGATTTCATTGAGTTATGTGAATGGCAAAATGGAGAAGGATTTGATGTTGAAATAGGTACAAACCTTGCTCGCAGATTTCAATTAACTTGGGGTGAATTCGAAGCAATTAAAACATTAGCAAAACAATTAGATAAATATGATGAAGAAATGCTTTGATTGTCAACGAACATATCCATTGTTTATGTTTAGTAAATCCAAAATGGGATATCAAAGACCTAGTGATTATGGTGTAGTTAAAGTATGTAGAATTTGCAACTATAAAAAGTGGTCAAGAGATATGTCAGCATGGAGATATGATTTCAGTATTAAAAAGTTTCAATTAGTAAAATTTAAAAGCAAATGGGAGATATTAAAGAACGTATTAAAGTAGAAGAATTAAACGTAGAGACAGCACAAAAGTTGTTACTTTTAAATCTTGTAATGTGGAGTATGCAAACTGTGCATGCAGTAGACGCAGTAGAATCAGTTGGTTGGGCATTTAATCATAAAGTTAAATATCATGCTAAACAATTGGTTGCTGAAATACTTAAGCATCATGGTAAAACATTAAGTCAATTGTGGGATAACACGGACACAACTATCCCACAAGTTGTACAATACCTTGATGCTTATACTGAACGTATGGCTAATACAGGATATTGGATGCTCCCAGAATTAATTGATTACATTGATAAAGCAAAAGAAGATTATGTTAAACGCGTATCAGAGACATCTACTACAAACATGTGAGTATAGTATTGACACTATATCTAGTACATTATGGTATCATTTAGCATTAGGTTATCACACAGCCTTCGAAACTGTTGAAGAAACTGTTGGTGAAGAAGCAGAGTTAAATGATACTACAATGCGAATGGTAGCAGCTGTATTATTAAGCATGCATAAAGCAGAACAAAAACAAAATGATTCATCTAATTAATTTTAATGATTCGCTAATTGAATATGATCATCCAAACATTAAACGTAGTGAATGGAATGACATGTTCGATTATATACACAATAACAATGAAGTTGTGTATGGCGTAGACACTGAAACATCTGGATTTAGTTTTGTTTCTAAGAAGTTATTAATGTTGCAAATAGGGGATATGAAAGAACAATTCATTATTGATTGTCGTAATCCAATATCCGATAGAGAAATGCAACTGATTAAAATCTTTTTAGAATCAGATAACTATGTCAAGATATTTCACAATGCAAAGTTTGATTACAAATTTCTTAAAAAGAAGTTTAATGCTAGTACTGATAACATCTTTGATACTTATTTAGCTGAGAAAATACTAAACTGTGGGAAAACAGATTATGGGTATGGACTTGGTAAGGTAGTAGAAAGATATACTGGCAACACTCTTAATAAAGAAATACGAGGGAGGTTTACTGATACACACTCTACTCCATTTACTATTGATCAGATTATTTACGGGGCTAAAGATGTTGAGTATCTAATAGATATTAGAGAAAAACAATTAGACTTTATTGATTTGCAAGGACTCTCAAATGTTTGTAAGTTAGAGATGAAGGCTACCAGAGTCTTTGCAGAGATAGAATATGAAGGATTAATAGTAGACAGAGAAGCATGGGATAAATTGAAAGACATTAATGTAGAAGCAGCTAATAAAGCTGAAGTAATTCTACAAGAACATGCTTACAATCTCCCAGAGTTAGTAAAGTACAGAGAAACTCAATTAGATTTGTTTGCTACAGAGGAAATCAGGCGAACAATTATTAATTGGGATTCTCCCTCTCAAGTACTTAAAGTATTTAAAATTTATTTCCCTGAAATTGAAGATGTTAACGGAAAGAAACTTAATCCTTACAGATATAAAAGCGAGTTAATCGATGTTTATATCAAGTATAAGGAGAAGTCTAAGTTAGTATCAGCATTTGGAGATAACTTTTACAATTATGTAGAGGAGGATGGTAAGATCCACACTAGTTTCCAACAGATATTAGACACTGGTAGAGTATCTTCTAGTGAACCTAATATGCAACAGATACCAGCAGATAACTTGTATCGTAATTGTTTCATACCTCCTAAAGGTGATGTCTTTGTATCTAGCGATTATAGTTCTCAAGAATTAAATGTAATTGCTTACGGTAGCCAAGACCCTGTATTCTTAAAGGCGTTAGAAAACAATGAAGATTTACATTCAGTATGTGCTGAGTTAGTATTTGGGAAGAAATGGATTGAAGCAGCTGAACCAGATTGTGCGTATATGAAGACAAAAGAAAAGTGTGATTGTAAAGCGCATAAGAAACTCAGAACACAAGTTAAGACAATTAATTTCGGTTAAAATTTATTATCTTTGTATTATGAAAAAAGATAGCCAGGCCGAAATAAAAACCCGTAAATTCAGGGAACCCTCAGCATGTAAAGATGGTGGCAATCCTGAGCCAAGCCTTGAGAATAAGGAAGGTGCAGAGACTAGACACGGGTTATGTGTGAAATGCAATGGACTTATTCCAGTCCACAAATACAAAAATGCTAAATTCTGTAGTGATAAATGTAGAATGGCATTTAACTCTCATAAATCAAGAGTAAAACATGGATTAATTAAAGTTCCTAATGTAGGATCTGGAGGTAATCAATGGGGTAAAAATAATCATCAATATAAAACTGGTATTGGTAATTATTCTAAAAAAGCTTTTGAACATTATGGAAGAATTTGTAATAGATGTGCAGATACAAAAAAATTATTAGTACATCATATAGATCATAACAGATCTAATAATGATATATCTAATTTAGAAGTTCTTTGTAAAAAATGCCATCAGGATCATCATTGCATTAGAGATATACAAGGAAAGTATAGCTTACACACATAAAGGTATAGTCCAAGCATATAAGAAATTATATGAGTCCGTGCTGGCATACGGAATGGGACCTAAGAAGTTAAGTGAGACTATTAACTCAAGTCAACAAGAAGCTAAGAATCTTATTAAAGATTACTTTAAAGCTTTCCCAAAGATTGAGAAGTTCCTTAACAATTTAGGTGAGTTTGGTAAAAAGAATGGGTATATAGAAACATTTCCTCCATTTAGACGCAAGAGATGGTTTGATAACTGGACACCAAAGATGTATAGTGAGAAAGAGAATTTTATGGAACTTGGAAGTATTGAAAGAGCTAGCAAAAACACACCAATACAAGGTAGCTCTGCAGATATGACTAAGTTAGCATTGGTTTATATCATGAAACATATTGAAGATAATAATCTACCAATTAAGATTGTTATGACAGTACATGATCAGATAGATACAATTTGTCCAATAGATCTAGCAGAAGAATGGAAAGAACAGATGAGTGAGTTGATGGAGAAAGCAGCGAAAGCAGTGATAAAGAATGGATTATTAAAATCAGATACAACTATAACAGAAAAGTGGAGTAAATAATGTCGTAAAAGTTTATTATATTTGCGACAGAGTTTTTGTGTACTCTGATACTTTTTCGTTAGTATTTGTTTTTATTTGTTTCGGAATAAGGGGGATAACGATCTCCCTTATTTTGTTTTATTTCAGTTGAAATCTCTAAATACAAACAATATGTTTAAACTTAACTTTACCGATCATGGTTTCAGTATAAACCTAATCGAAGCGCAAGAATGCATTTCTTGTGGAACGAACTACTACACAACTGACGATTCACACACAGATGGATTGTGCCCTGGATGTAATGCAGAATTACTAGCTATTTCAAAAGAAGATGAACCAATAATTAATGAAAATTATGAACAAGAATTTGAACTTTGAACCAATTGATGTAGATTTGTCTTGGCCTAAAGAAAGACCTTTAATACAAAGTTCTGTGTACCCAGAAAGAGAGTACAGTTTTAATGAGTTAGCTACACTTCATGCAGAAGGTGGTAAGCAAACTAACTTAGAACGTATTGAGAACAGTTTGAAGCCTTTCAAAGCCAACTTATTAACCATTTTAAAATCAGAGCAATGAGTAACTTACCAGCTGGCGCAGAAAACGATCCATACGCACCTTGGAATAAATCTAGTAGATTATGCAGATATTGTGATGTAGATATTCTAAGAGATACTATTGCCAATGAAGTTCTTAAAGATCCAGACTGTGACGAAGATTGTATTGATGAACAAGTTGAATTAATTTTGTCAGAACAACCTTTATGTACTGCTTGCGCTAAAGAAGAATACTATGACTACACAGACGAAGACTAAAAGAATGTCAAAACGAGAAAAAGAAGCTTTTGCAGCTGAAACTTTAATTAATGCTATGATGCAAATCGCAGGGTATAATCTAACTGCACGTGATTTAGCAGAAGAAGCAAAGACAGTTAAAGGCAAAGAATGGTATGATAAATATACTATGACTCGTGAGCAAGAAAAAGAGTGGATGGAATGGGGAGTAGATTATTTAAGGAAGTTTCTTAAACAAAACAGTAGACAAGCTCATTTGAATATGCAAATGATGAACTTAAGTTATGGTTTAAGAATACATCCAAGACCAGAGCAAGAGCAAGATTAAAACGTGATGCAGATGGAATGTTAGGTAGCTCCTAACACCCTCAGTTGAGAAATACTATACGTAAAGGCGCCCATCCGTATTGACGTAGACACTGAGTTTCTGCATCACAACCTTATTAGCTCCGTTGGCCAGGAGATCGTAAAACACGGACTGCATACCAGATGAACCGTCAGGTTGCACACTGCTTCCGTTCTCATCGTATAGGAGATAGAGTTAGCCTTCTCGACGTCGTTTAAAAAGGCAACATAGTCAGGTGGAGGAATTGGTAGACTCACTGAGAATAAAATCTTTGGTTACAGGTTCGAATCCTGTCCTGACTACAAAAACTTCAATAGGAGTACCTGTTCAAGGGATGTTGCAATCCCCCTATTGATTAAAAACCACTGTTGAAAGTTACGTTGGAACGGACGAACAGGAGGGTGGCTCGCAAAAGCCTTTGGGGTTCGAATCCCACCAGTGGTCAAACGTGTTGTTCCCTTTGAGAAAGGAAATTGTTCCATGAAATGGAGATACACCAAATACAATCTACACAACACAGAGGACTTCTCATCCTCAAATATAGGTATAGGCGCATCAACTTCCTATTTCAATAGAACGCTGACAGCTGGAAAGACAGCAACATAGCGCAGTGGCGGAATTGGTTAGACGCACGAAAAAGCAGGTGAGATACAGACTGCTCCAGAAATGGAAGATCAAGTGTCCTCGGAAGGCTCACATATAGGTTCGAATCCTATCTGTGCTGCAACTGTTCGGAAATTCCGAACAATCACTTAAAAACAAATTAAAAACAAATTATTATGAAAGAACACTTTAACGAAAAGTTTATGGACAGATTATTCAAAGGAGTAATAGTCATGGTAGCAATTATTTGCTTTGGAGTTATGATTTTAGTTGGCACTTTAATTTACAAAGTTATTTTAGAGTTATGAGTCAACAAGTATCATTTAGAAACAGACATGGTGAGCATATTATTATGACTTATGATGGAAAAGAAACAATCACTATGGTTGGTGGTGAGTTTTTTAATCTATTAGATTTTGCTAGAACTGCTATAGATAATGATGGGGAAGTTATCATGTTTGATCCTCCTGGTGGTCCATGTATTTATGGGATGGCTTATTGGGATCCAGCAGTTGATTACAAAACAAGTATGAACTTAAAGAGCATTGATCCTTTATTTACTAACTTGTTTGTAGACAAGATAATAATAAACGAAGTAGCAGAAACAGTACAAATCAAAGTAAAACAAGGAGATGACAATGGCAACATCATTACAAGCAAACTTAGAATTAAAGAATCAAGAACAGAAGAAGGCTCTTAAAGCATGGCAATCAGCAGGATTTAAAGGATCAGTATTCGCAGGTACTGGATTTGGTAAATCTCGTGTTGGAGTTATGGCTGCAGGAGAAGTTCTTAGAAAATGGGGAGGTAAAGCATTAGTATTAGTCCCAACTAATCAATTACAAGATCAATTTGAAGAAGAGTTTAAGAAATGGGGATATGATGATATCCTAGATGACGTAGAAATCGTATGCTATCAATCGGCTTGCAAGTATGAAAACAAGCATTATGAAGTAATTATAGCCGATGAAGTTCATTTAGGGTTGTCAGATGTTTATATCCAATCATTTACTAATAACACTTACAACAAGTTACTTTGCTTAACAGCAACCCCTCCAGAAGATCCAATGTATTTAGTGAGATTACAAAAGATGGCTCCTATTGTATATCATATTACTATGGATCAGTGTGTAAAAATGGGATTAATTAGCCCATATAAAATTTATTGTATTCCTGTTGAATTAACTGATGAGGAAAAGAAAGATTACTCTAAAGCTAATAACATGTTTGTGCAGTATAAGTATAGACTTGGACAGTTTGATGCATTCAGTGAAGCTAACCAAATATTAGCTAACCCTAAATCTTATTCTAAAGAAGAATATACTAATGCACTTATGTTTTACAAAGCAATAAGAGATAGGAAGGATGTAGTTCAAAAGGCTTATAACAAAGTTTTATATGCTAGTAAACTAATTGGTTATCATGACGGAAGTAGAATACTAACATTTGCAGGTAACAATGAAATAACTGATGCAATTAACGCACAAGTTCAAAAAGACCACGGAGATATCAGTAGAGTATATCATTCCAAACTAGGAACTAAAGCAAGAAAACAAGCATTAGAAGACTTCAAGAATAAGACAGCAAATGTATTGTGTTCAACTAAAGCTCTTAACCAAGGCTTTGATGTATCTGATGCAGAGATAGGGATAATCTGCGGATTAGATTCTAAAAGCTTATCAATGATACAAAGAGTGGGACGATTGTTACGATTAAGTCCAGACAAAGTTGGAACAGTAATTATCTTGTATGTACCAAACTCTCAAGAGGAGAAATGGTTACAATCAAGTATAAAAAGTTTTGACAATATTGTTTGGATTGATAAACTTTCTTCTTATATTTGTATTGAGAATCAAGAATCAGTATAACAAAATTTATTATGACTATTGAAATTAATACTGATCTACTCAAACAGCTAGGTATTACAGCTGATGAGTTTTGTTTTTTGATCTTGACTTATCGCAAAGAGAGTATTGAAGATTTAAAGTTAATTGTAGACCAACACAAGTTAGAAGAAGCAGGGTACATTAAGTTGGGAGAAGACGAGGTCTTTCTTAGAGAACACTTTCTGCAATATGTAGAGAGTTCATTTGATAAGATGTGGCATGGTCTTCTCTCGACATACCCGCTTAAAGTCTTAGCTAACGGTCAATTACGAATTCTTCGTGCTAAAGATCCAACTTCTAAAGCTAACGCCAAAGCTAAAGTTAAGTATCAAAAGATTGTAGGTAATGATGTAACTAAACATCAGCACATTATTGAGTGCTTGAACAGAGAACTACAATTGAGAAAGACTAGCAATAGTTTAGGTTATATGCAGCAGTTAGAGACATGGATCAACAACTATAGTTGGGAAAAATACAGCGATTTAAGTGAAGATGGAACAACAACCAAACTCAAGTCCGAAGGACGTATCACAAGACAACTCTAAAATAACTGAGTTTAGGCATATCAAAGATGCCGTAAGTAAATCAATCCAAGAAGTTAGAAATGCAAAGCTAGGTAAGCGCATTGTGTTTCCGACTAAATGGCCTAGATTAAACAAACAGTTATTAGGTGGGTTGCAACCAGGCAAGATGTATGTTATTGCTGGTAGACCTGGTGTAGGTAAATCTGCATTTAGTAATCAGTTATTATTTGACTTATTAGATGTCAATGTCAATGCTCCATTGGTAGTATTGTATTGGACATTTGAGATGCCAGATTATCAACAAATTATGCGTGCTGCTTCAAATGATGCTAATCTAAAGTTCTCGCAACTTTATTCCGTAGATCAGCCATTAGATGACACAAGTATGCAGAAATACGAAGATGCTGCTAACAAGTATGTTAAGTATCCCATTTACTTCTGTTCTATTCCACAGAATATGAATAAGATTAAAGACACGAACAATAAAGTATCTGCAAGGTATCCGTACCATACCATTGTAAACTTAATTGATCATACTCGTCTTATCATAGGATCAGAAGACACAGAATTGCAAAAGCTTAATACAGTATCAAAAGCCTGTATGTGGATGCAATCTAAAATGGGGTCGATAACAATCTTATTATCGCAGTTAAACAGGAATATCGAGCAAGAGTTCCGAGCTAAGAATCAATATCAACCATTGCTTACCGATTTGTTTGGTGGAGATTCTATTGGCCAGGATGCTCATGTAGTTATCATGCTACAAAGACCATTCGATTTGTACGGTATTACAGACAAGTATTGTGGAGAAGAGCCTGAAAATCTTCTAGCTTGTCATATCGAAAAGAATCGTGATGGTTTATTGGGTATGATCCCTTTTGAAACAGATTTATCAACATTTACAATTAAAGAAAGAAAATGATGCAATTACCAACAGAAAAAGTTGCAGCGGCTAGAAAAAGCCCTAAAAACTTGGTAGTGTATGGACAGCCTAAAGTAGGTAAGACAACAGCGTTAGCAAAGCTGGATGATTGTCTTATCATAGATTTAGAGCGTGGTTCAGACATGGTAGAAGCTCTTAAGATTCAAGTTAGTAATCTTAAAGAACTTAGTGAAGTAGGCAAATCTATTATGGCTAATAAAAAACCATATAAATACATTGCCATCGACACATTAACTCAGTTAGAAGTATGGTGTGAAGCAGAAGCTAAAGAGCTTTACAAACAAACTCCTATGGGTAAAAACTTTGATAGTGATAACAAAGGACTATCAATACTTTCATTACCTCAAGGTGGTGGCTATTTGTATTTGAGAATCGCAGTTAAGAAATGGATGGACAGACTAGAGATGCTAGCTGATCATATCATTTATATCGGCCATCTCAAAGATAAAATGCTAGACAAGAAAGGTAAAGAAGTAGCAAGTAAAGATTTAGATTTGACTGGTAAGATCAGAAACATTGCATGTGCTAATGCTGATGCTATCGGACTAATCTATCGTGAAGGAGACAAAACAATGATCTCATTTGATTCTAGCGAAGACATTAACGCAGGATCAAGATGCGAACATTTACGAGGCCAGAAGATGGAACTGGACTGGAAGAATATTTTCATCGATTAATTTAAAACTTTTAAAATCAAAAACAAATGAGCATAGATGCTAGAGTAGAGACTACTGTAACACCAGTAGCAAGTAACGAAACAATTAAATTGACTGTTTCAGGAATTATTAATGATCTAAACAATGGATTGGATCGTGAGAAAATTGCAACTAAATACGGCTTGACTAAACAAGAAGTTAACGAAGTATTTAAGCACCCTAAATTGCAAGGTCTTCGTGTTAAACGTAAACCAGCTGTACGTTTTGTATTGGAAGATGATACAGCAGTACCAAATAACACTGAGTATCCTGTATCTGTAAGTGAAGCTTTACCTGTTGAAGCTCCTGCAAAGTTCTATACTGAACCAGAGCAATTGCCAGAACCACAATCAGAAGTAGATCCAAGTTTTGTTGATGCATTTAATGATGCAGACGCAGCAACTCCACTTTACAAACAATCTTTTCAATAATCTTTTAAATTAAAAACAAATGGCTGTACAGTCGAATAACTCAGAAGTAGAAGTATCAGGTGGAGTAACCCTGTATACAGGTATTGCACCAGTAAAAGTAATTGCAGTTAACCCAACTTTAGATGAACTTAAAGATCTAGGAATTAACGCTAAGACAGATCCTAACTATTCAGTCTCTATCAACAATGAAGAGTACAATAAGATTACGTTCTGGCTTGAGTGTGCTAATCCTAACTTTAAAGTTAAGTTTGAGATTTTGATGCAAGCAAATCATCGTGAAAGTAAGACAGGTAAATTCATGTGGATCAATAACGTAGGTCAAACTACATGGTCTGAAGATGTACCTTCTTATGACTGGTGGAAGAATGCAGACAAAACTCGTAAGGCTTATGTTGGAGAAGATACATTGATTGATTTTACTAAAGCATGGGCTAACGTAGCTAATGGTGGAGAAGTATCATTTGATACTATCGATGCTATTGTTAAAGGCGATGTTAAAGAACTCAAGCAATTAGTAGCTGCATTGAAAGATAACTCTTTGCGTGTATTGATTGGTGTAAAAGATGAAAAGTATCAACAAGTTTATGGTAAGCACTTTGGTCGTATTAAGCCAATGCGTGATGCTGACTTCGTTAAAGCTTTGAATGGTGATTATGGTAACTTCAATGCTGAGTACAATAAGGATCTTAAACTACAAGTTTATGCACCTTCATTGTTAGTAGCTGATGAAGATGCTGATACATCTGCAGCAATGGCATCATCTGATGATGGTGACTTGTGGGAAAACTAATCTAATGTTTAATTAAATGGTAAGGGGGACAATAGTCCTCCTTATTCATTTTTATACTTTTGTATGCATGATAGAAGTAAGAAGCAGTGAGGATTATTTACATACAAGCGTTATATTAGAGAAGATCACAGAGTATGATATCTTTAGGCATTATTGTCACAATTTTAAGAATATTGGTGACAAGTTTTGTAGCGAACTTCGTAAGGATAAAAGCCCAACTTGTTCTATTATCTATTGGAATAAGAAATTATTGTACAAAGATTTTGGAACAGGGGAATCTCATGACTGTTTTAGTTACATACAGGCAAAGTATAATCTGACTTTTGTTGAAGCATTGAGAGTAGTTGACGTTGACTTTTGTTTAAATTTATCTAGTAAAGACCCGTACAAAAAGAGTGTAGCAACTACGTATGGATTTGATAATCAAATACTTAAAGAAAAGCAGACAACTATTATTAAGAAAAAAGCAAGAAAGTGGACTATTGAAGATCAAAACTATTGGAATTCCTTTGGAATTAGAATAGCTACTTTGATTAAATTTGCAGTAGAACCAATTTCACACTTTTGGATTAATGACGCACGTTTTACTTGTGATACTATCACTTATGCTTATAACCTTAACGGTAAGTATAAACTATATAGCCCACTTAAAAAGGAGAATAAGTGGATTAGTAACACAGATAGTAAGTGCATTCAAGGGATACAAGGATTACAGGGAGTTAAAGAAGAACAGCTTGTAATATTAACAAAGTCTCTTAAAGATGTTATGTGTCTTTATGAACTTGGTTATTATTCAATAGCGTTGCAGAGTGAGATGATAATGCCTAGTCCAGAGTTAATAAAAAAGTTGAGCTTGATGTTCTATAATGTAGTAGTTTTATACGATAATGATTATGAATCAGAAACTAACCCAGGCCAAACAATGGCTAATAAAATATGTGAAGTCTACGGTCTTCAAAATATTATTATCCCTTCACATTATGAAGCAAAGGATATCTCTGATCTTATCAAATCTAAAGGTAAAGAAACTGCATTAAGAGTACTAAAACTACAATTGCCTTATGGAGAATAAAGAAAAAGTTGATGCAATTTTGCAGAAGTGTGCGAATTTATTCGCAAATTTGGGAACTGGTACACAATTAGATGTTGGATCAGAAACAAAAGCAAAACAATTAGAACAAGAATGGCTAAAGGAAATCCAAAGTATGGACGCAAAACTGTACGAAAAACTAGTCCCAAGCGAGGAGTAAAGAAAATCAACGCTATTAAAAAGACAGTTGATGGGATAGAGTTTGACTCTATGCTAGAGGTATTCACGTACAAAAAACTTAAAGAGAATAATCTTGGAGGAATGTATGAGCCTAAAAGTTTTACTATACTTCCTGGATTTACTTATGAGGGAGAGACACATGAGAACAGAGGCAAAGCTGATGACTTAGTTGTTAAAGATTCTAGTACAATAAGAGCTATTACATATACTCCTGATTTTGTAAAGTACAATGATAACGGAGATATTGAATGGATTATTGAGTGTAAAGGATTTGCTAACGAGCGATTCCCTAACGTCTGGAAAATGTTTAAGTTTATGCTAATGCAAACGCATGATGTTCCTCCAATGCTATTCATGCCAAGAAATCAAAAACAAGTGCTCTCTATTATAGAGCGTTTAAAATCTTAAATTAAAATGAAAACCCCAGAACCTGGGGATTTGGTTATTCTTTCTACTAATAATGTATTATCGTATGGTGTAACTATTCAGTATACGCCAGAAGTTTTTAGGTATATATGGCTGGGTAGGGTTCATGAAAAACCTGCTAGTTGGACTTCAAATAGATTAATTCACGATAAGCTCTATACAGATAATATCCATGGACATTATGTATCTAAAAGAGTATTTAAAGTAGAAGATAATCAAGTCTCACCTGATCATTTAGCACTCGCTAATAAGTTCAGAGAAAAATTCAAAACAATTTTATCAAAATGAGTATTAAAGTAATCGGAAACGATCATATCGGTAGTGATACTGGTATTAAAAAGCGCATCAATGCTGGCGCTGAAAAATTAGTATTCGACATCTTACAAGCAACTCAATATTCTAATCCTATTCCGTCTAGTGTTAGAGAATTGGTTACTAATGCTTGCGATGCACAAAGAGAGAAAGAAATTGCTATTAGTATTCTAACTGGTCAATCTAAAGTCGAAGACTATTATATAGAGAGACATGGTGAGCAATATGAAGACAGTAACTTTGATCATAGTTATTATAATTTAGAAAAATTAGACAAGACAAATAACGAAATTATTGTTACTTATGTGCAAAACGAAGGAGTAGGATTTTGTGATGAGTTTGTTATTCAAGATTATGGTGTAGGTATCGGTCAACGTAGATTAGAAGGTATTTTAGAGTTAGGTTATTCAACTAAACGTAATACTTCTCAAAACTTTGGTGCCTTTGGTTTAGGTGCTAAAGTTGCACTATCTACTGGAGTAGATTTCTACACTATTGAAACTGTCTATAACGGTAAGCGATTCAAAGCTAACTGTTATAATTACAAGACTGACTTTGTTATACCAAAGTTTAATTCTAAAGGAGAACTAAACCCAACAATTACGCTAAGTGATGGCAGTGTTGTGTATTATGAAGAGACTTCAGAGTTAAACAATACCAAAGTTAAGTTTGGAGTTAAGAAATTTAACAGACAAAGATTTGAAGATGCTGTAGAAGAACAGCTAACTTATCTTGCTAATGTTAAATTCTTTATCCAGTATGAAGATAAGACTATTAGAGAAATTGACTTTAAAACAAGAGTCATTTACAACTCTGATAATCTAATCGTATCTAATTCTTATTACTACAATAAGCCACACATTATCATTGTAAAAGATCAAGGATCTGCTACAGGTATTAACTATGGCTATGTAGATTTTAGAGAGTTAGAAATGGAACAACTTTATGGAGCTGTAGGATTGAAATGTCCTATCAGACAGGTCTATAAAGATGAGGAAGGCAATGAGGTAGTTATACAGGACGGTGTAGAAGTTACCCCAAGCCGTGAGAAAGTTATTTGGAATGATCATACCAAAGAGTTTGTTCAAAAGTTAATTGTTAAAGCTGCTGAAGAGGCTGCTAACTTGATCCAAGCGGAATTGAAAGAAGATGATTTCTTAAAGTGGATAGATACATGTAGAAATATTTTGAACACTAAAATTAATAGTGATCCAGTTATATCTGCATTATCTAGAATCATTGATAGGTCAGAGATTAAACCTAAGTATGCTCCAAACCCATCAATAAAATGGGGGCCACTGAAGGCCGTTTTCACTGGAGTTAGTGTGAAAGAACACACATCTTATGTAAAAGATAAGACTATTCATGCTAAATCAGAATCTATTCAAGAGTGGGAACAGTTCGACTTAGATAGAATTTACTTTAAAGAAGAGAACACCAGTTCTAGACTTAAAGATTTCTATTTGATGGAAAAGCATGATGGTAAGTTTATCTCTATTTATCGAAAGGATTTACAATATCTTTTAGATAAAGTAGAAGATGCGTTGACTCAAGAAGATGCTGATCAATATCAAAAGGAGTATGACAAACGTAAAGTAAATGCTGATAAACTAATTGCTTTAATTAAAGCTTCTAGTCTATTTAGAACTTATGAAGATGTTGTTGTTCCTGATGAGTTTGAAGCAAACTGGAAGAAGAAAGAAGATGTTGTCTACAATGCAGAAAATGAAACTAGTTTAACTCGTGAGGAACTGCGTAAACTTAACGAGCAGATAGTAGCATTTACTGTTAGACCAGCTGAAAGAACTTATCATCGTGGGGATTACACATCATTAGTATGGGATAAAGTAGAACCAAAACTTAGCGAGCTTAAAGATTTACAAGGAACTGTCTATTATGGTACGGATGAAGATGGTGAATTAATTAAACAAGCAGCTTGGTTAAGTCAACATTCTATGCCTAGTCTTGTACAAACATGTGGAAATTCTTATGGTACTCCTCCTAAAGGTGATTCACCATCAGATCGTGTATTCTTTTGGGGATGTTCTCCTACTAGGTTTACTGAAGGATATCATCATAATAAATGGTTAGTAGATAAATCTTATGTTAATGATAAATCTCCTCAGTTCTTAAAAGTTAGTGCTAATAATGTACGGATTATTAGTAAGTTTGATAATTTTAAACCTATCTCTCAATTCTTTAGAGATGCTGTAGATATCAATGATTCTGATAAAACTATGTATACAACTCATCCTGTAAACATGTTAAACTTTACAATTAGAAAGATTAAAACAGCAGGATTGTTAAATGATAGTTATACATATCATTATTTTGAATGTATTAAAGGAATTGATCCTTGGTTTAAAACTATCTATAAAACCATATCTAAAATGTATCACACTGCAGTATCTATGGAAAAAAGCTTTGATGATATTGTAGATGATTTAGCTAAGTTAAGTGTAATGCAAGACATTGCTACATCAGATTCAGTAGAGTTAATTGAGCAAACTTCTAAAGAACTATTTGTTCTTAGTGATATTGGAGATGCTTTGGTTTATGATAAAGATATTGTAGAGCTTTTAAACTATATCAATAACTTTAAATCAGAAGTTGAGCATATTCTTGAGTATTTAGAGGATGATGTTTCTACAGATGCTGCTAAAGAAATCTATAGTTATCTTAACTGGAGACAAAAGTTTGATATTGAAATTCCAAAAGACGCAATCAAAAGAATTAATGAACGGTATTCTTTTGATATTGAAATTCCAACCGTTTAATTTTGTATCTTTAAACAATAAATTTAAATTTAAATTATGATTAGCATTAATGTAATCGACGGAAACCTTGTAGGATCTTATGGAGAGAAAAACTTCAGTGTAAAATTCTCTGAGGATCTGTACAAGAAGATGACAGAACTTCAAACTGCTGCAGATGAAGCTACTACAATGGCTGAATACACTGCATGTTTAGAAGCTTTTGACATGTTAACAGTAGTTGACGTAAATGAGTACATTCAAACTAAGTGTGAATACATTTATTTGGATGAAAGAACTGGAAAGTTTTACTTAAAAACTAAAGAAGTAATCTCTAATGTTCCTATGCCTGAAGCATTGGTGGAGCGTATCCACGAATCTATTGACAAAGGATTAGATTTTATGCCATTAGTTAAGATGTGGACTAGATGGTTGCGTAACCCTATTCTTCATAAGAAGATGAAGACTGGACGTGGAGAAGAATTCTCTGAGCGCTTCTTTAACTTCATCAATCTTAAGTACGTACATCCTGTACTTATGAAACAACTTATGGAAGAACATGGTTTCAGTGAAGAAGTAGCAACTAAAAGAGCTACTATGTATCAAATGAAAATTACTAAAGAAGGACTTTTAAATGGTTACAAAGTATCTTCTGAAGTAATGCATAAGTTTGATGCTGAAACTGGAGAAATGGTAGATCGTTATAAGCGTACATTCAATGTTGATACTGGAGAGATTGAGTCTGAAGGACTTCCAGAGATTGTTGAAGATCGTTTATTCCAACCTGCTATTATGGGTACAGGCGGAGATGCTTTCTGGTGTGAAGGACCTAATGGTTTTTCTAAACCTGGTCACTTTATCAAAGTTGGTTGTACACATCGTTTAGATAGCTGGGATCAAGTAGATACTGATGATCATCGTTCTTGTGTACCTGGTTTGCATTTCGGTGGTCTTGAATATATCAATAGAATTTCTGGGGAAATACATAATATATTCGTAGATCCAATGCATATTGGTGCAGTTCCAGATGATTCTACTGGAGCTATTCGTTGTATCCAATATTTTGTTCATTCTAGTTTAGCAGGAGTTAATGGTTCTATTTATCATTCATCTACTTATGCAGCTAAAACTGACGAAGAGTGGAAGCAAATGATGGAGGAAGCAGTTAAATTAAAAATGCAAGAAGCTTTAGAAGTTACTGAAGAAGCAGCAAGATTAGCTAATTTGTAATAGTTATGATAGACAGTGTAGAGAGATTACCGAGAGATGGCTACGTGTGTTTGATTGATGGAGATAGTCTATTATATTACGAAATGGATAAGCCTACACTAGAGGAAGCTGTTGCAGGAATTGATTCAAGGATAGAACATATCCTTAATCAATGCAACACTTCCATCTATGTGGGATTTTTAACTGAACCTAACTGTTTTCGTTATCAAGTCTATGACGACTATAAAGGGAACAGGAAATCAAGACCTAAACCTATTAATTTCTATGCGTTATTAGCGCATCTAAAACAGAAGTGGAAATTCTATGGGGTTAAAGGTTTTGAGGCTGATGATTTAGTTAGTTATTATTCGTATACTGATACTCGTAAAACTATTATTTGTTCACCAGATAAAGATGTATTACAGCAGTGTGTAGGAATGCATTATAATTATCAGAAGGCTGAATTCCTTCATACGTCTCCAGAAGAAGCTAATTTATTCTTATGGAAACAAGTATTGATGGGAGATAGCACAGATAATATTCAAGGCATTCAAGGCGTGGGAGTGAAGACTGCAGAGAATTGGTTAAAAGAACGTACTAAAGAGTATGAAGCATTTGCATTGAAAAAGTATGTAGAAAAGTATGGAATGATTGAAGGTATAGTTAACTTTTACGTTAACTTTAGACTTGTGTACTTACTTAAGACAAAGCAAGATGTCATGCGAGAAGTGGGAGTAGAATTACCTCCATTAGAATGTTTAACTTTTAATCAATTTCAAGATGATACAGGATTGTGGGACTAATCTCATACAAACAGTAGTTAATCCACGAGTAGTCAGATTAACAGGCAACTTAACCGATTATCGTCCAGAGTATAACGAAGAAGGTGATATTGTATCTCTAACTTGTAATGATTATTGTTACAAGATTGGAATGATACTTAGACCTAAACCACGTTATGCATTTAAAGTAAATCATATTATTCCTCAAATAAAAGATAAACAGATACTTTGTTATGATCTTTTGTATGCTAATAGAACTCGTTCAAGTTATTTTATTCTTCCTTTATTAGGTGGTAGCAGAGAACTATTTCTATGGGATAAGAATTTAATTAATGCATTTGTAGGTACTCCGTATGATGATAATTGCATAGCTTTGTTGTTTAGATTTTCAGGAGATGTACTCTTTGGTAAATTTGAGAAAGCACTAGAATCATTTAGATCTTTTAGAAGACGATTTGATCCAGATCCTTACCATGTAATGTTCGTATTCGATCTTACAGAGGAGATGGAGAATTCATATCTAGCTTTTAAAGAAGGTAAATATTCTCAAATGTCTGACTTTTATAAACTAAAGATTGTTTCCTTTCACGGAACAACAATGGATGATGCAATGGCTAAGGTTTTATTTAAATCTCCTTCTCTTAAACAAGAGCTAGAAGAACAGCTAGATATCACATTAGATGATGATGCTGAATTGCATGATAAACCGAATATGGAAACTGAAATATTTAATCCTGAGTATTACGAATTAAAAATTATTAAACGATGACAGACACAATTCATTCACAGAATTTTATACCAGAACCTTATATTAATAAACGAGAACAGCAAATTAGAGGGGTGATGGCAGAAATCACCTCTCTATTACTTGCTAAGAATGCAGCGTATGGAGATTCAGCTTTATCTCCTAGCAATATATTCAGTAAGTTAAATGCTGTAGAAGCTATTAAGATTCGTATTGACGATAAACTTAAGAGAATTGCTAATAAAGGAATTACTGATCAAACAGAGGATACGGTCTCTGATTTGATTGGGTATTTAGTTCTATTGAAAATAGCGTTAAAAGAAAAATAAAAAAGAATGGGGGACGATGTCCCCCTTTTTCAAGTCGATTTTAATCTAAATTGAACCACTTACTTGCTTCTTCAGGAGTTTGAGATTTCTGAACACCCTGTAATATAGGAAGCATTTTCTCAAGATAAGCTACAAACTTTCTATCTCCTTTTTGATGGATACCAGTTCTTCTTTCATAGAATACACCCTCTCTATCATTATTAATTATATAGTTAAGTTCGTCTGGAATTTGACTTAATAGTTTTGATAGGTTTTCTGCAGGTCTTACACTAGCTGTAGGAGATGTACTAAGTTTAAGGAATTCATTTATCTTAATAAACTGAGTTAATTCAGACTGTGCTCTTAAAGCTTGATACATTAAAAACATATTAACGTATGTTTTTTCTTCATCATCATCTTCCATAGCAGCTGTTAAAGATGCTATTAACATAGAAGCTATTCCAAAGTAAAATCCTGTACCACGTAAGCGCTTCATATTAGCTTTTTCCATTGGAGATAATTGATTCCAAGTACCTGTAATAGATTTATTTTGAAATGATTCCTTAATAAATCTTCCTAATGTAACTAATGTTCCTTCAGATAACATACCAGATTCTAAATCAGTATGTACTCCAAAGTTAGCTGCATGTCCATAGTGTCTACGTAAAGATGGGACAAAATAATTTCTAAACAACATTACTAATCTTCCCATCCAGTGACGTTGAAGAGTAACTTTATCTGTCTCAGTTTTAATCTGGTTAGTTTTTTTAGTAAGAGATGAGATTTTATTCATCACTTGCATCCTATTGAATGGTACAAGTTCTGCTTTACCGTCTTTTATTTCCCCTTCAATAAACACATCATTACGCAATTGATAAACACCTTTACCATTATCTACAATAATATCATAAATATTAGCTGGTTTACCATCTGCATTTAAAATAGGTTTACGATCTTTATCTAAAAGTTTACCTTCATAAGATTTAAAAATTGCTAGCATTCTAGTCATAGCAGATTCATGTTCAAATCCATGCTGAAGAATAAACATACCATCTAGAGATATAGCTTTCAAAGCTTTTGCTCCAGTTTTTTGATTCATTTGTACTCCTTCATAGTTTCCAAATGCATCAAACAATTGAGCAGCTTGAACTATTTTACTAGTAGGTGCAAAAGCTCCCATATCTCCAATAGATTGCAATGCTTTTCCTCCTAAGTATTCTTTCTTAGCCCAGAAATAATCTTTGCTAGTAAAAAATTCTCTAGCTACTGCTTCTTCTCGTAAACGAATATTATCGATAACTCCTTGGTTAACTGCTTGTAAAGCATTGAAAGATAAGTTAGCCATAGCCGTATATGAAGCTAACTGTGCAGACATTTTATTTAGTGAGAAATTCTTCCCTGCAAAATCAAAGTCAGCTTTAATTTCTTTCTCTCCAAAGAAATTCATTTCTATAAATGCCTTCAAATGTTTAGAGTGATTAGACTCTTCAATCTTCTTTTTGTATCTAGTAAATCCTAATCTAGAAGCTAACTTATTTACAATTGGAATATTATTAGCAGCTGTTGATAATACTTCTTGGTTTTCTATAATATCAGCCATTAAGATAACTGCTCCTTGAATTTGGCTTTTACGATTAAACATATTAGCCATGGCACCAAACTGTACAATAGAACTTCCAAGATCTCTAGTTACAAATTTTTCATCTAATGCTCCTGTAAAGAAAATAGGAACTGTTTTGTTTCTAAATTCTTCATTAGCATTAATAGCATCTCCATAAGCAGTATCAGTTTCTAGAAAAGTAAATGTATCTTTAGCAAAATCTTTTGCTGCACTAAATGCTCCGTCTTTTTGTACTTTGTCTAATCCGCTAGATCTAATAGAAGGAACTATGTAAGAGAATGTATCCCAAGAATTTAATGTCATCCCGTTATAGTTGATCATTTTCTGAGATCTCTTGTACTCTTCTAATAGCGCATTATAATACTCAAACGCTGGAGCGTTATTTTTTAAAGCTTCATATTTGGGATTAACATATTTAGAGTTAGGCATAACAGCTGTACCTCTAAATGATTTATTAAAGTCATCCCAAATGTTTTCCAATGCTGCTTTGTATGTAGTAACGTCTGCAGTAGCTACAGCAATAGCATCTGCGTTATTGTTTAAAGTAGCAGTTTTTAATTTAGCATTAGCAGCACTTAACTTTCTTTCAAGTAAAGCTTTTCTCTGCATCGCATCTGGAGAAGGTTGTGTATTATCTGAATGCCATTTATTAATAAATGAATAGTATTGTTTACGTTCAGGACTCTTCTCCCAATCTTTTCTTTCTTGATCAGTAGCATCTTTACCAGGCTTTTTAAACTTCTCTTCAGCCTCTTTGTACATCTTAGCCTGTTCAAGGTTATATTTATTAACATCAAAAGGTTGTACAAAGCTTAACATTCTTACATTTTTATAAGATCCATCTTCTTGACGTAATCTATAAGCATATACTTCTTGAATGTCTTCGTTAAACTTATTAGGGTTGATATCTGCTCCTTTAAATTCTGCAAACTTTCTATAAGCAGGAGCTAATCGATATATTAATTCTCTAGTATCATCAGATGCTTTATATAAACTATCTTTTACAAATGTTGCAAATAACTGCAAAGCAGGTTGAGATGAGTATACAAATGGATCAAGCCAGTAACTAAATGCAGATTTATCTTGAGCAACTTCTCTAAGTTCATTAATCAAAGTTTGTCTTCCAATCTTTCTATTCTCTAATTGAGAGTTAGCAAGTTTAGTAAGTTCACTTTTGTATTTAGCTTCTATTGCATCAGTAACTTCTTTATTTCCTTTATTCTCTTTTAATGCTTCTTTATACTCTTTTGTTAACTTTTGATATTGCTCATCTTTTTGTAATCCTACAGTTCTTCCAAATTTAGTATTGTTATCAATTAAGATTTGAATATTATTATTAATTTCTGGGGAGTTATATTCTAACAACAAATCTACCATCATTGGTATACCTGTATCATAATAATCTGCTTGTACAGATTTCATTTGGTCAATAGCACCTTTTAATTTAGCACTAATAACATCTAACTCTCCTTTTCTTTGAGCATTCTGAGCAATTACTGCAGGATCAGTACTGATACTTCTATCGATCTTTCTAAGATCTTTTGTAATCAATAATTGAATCTGATCCATCAAACTGTTATCACCAGCAAAGAAGTTATTTAAATAAGTACTTACATTGTATAACTTATGTATCATATTTAATCTCTCTTCTGGAGATGTAGATCCTTCTTTAAATTCAGTAGCAATATTCTCAAATATATCTTCAGCTTTATTAGCTAAACGAGCAGCATAGTTTACAAAGTCTATTAGGTTTTCTACTTTTTCAACATTCTCTAATTTCTTCTTAAGAAGTTTTAGAGTATTAATCTCTTGCTCATTTTGGTTTTCTTCGCTAACTCTTTGAGCTTTTAATAGTGCATCCTCTACAGCAATACGAACTTGTTGAACTGTATCTTCAAATCGTTTTTGCTGTCCAGATAAGTCAATACTATTCTGCTCATAATAAGATAGTCTTCCTTTAAATTGAGATCTATCTAGTCTACCTGCTAGCAATTGACTAGCTAATCTTTCAACTGCATCTTCTTTAATATTAAATACAGAACGTAATGCTCTAGCTATTTTATTAAATATTCTTTGGAAAAGATTAGGTTGATTTCTATTAATCTTAGCACCAGCTAATCCAATAGCAGTTACTACAATTTCTTTATCTAACTTTTCCCCAGTTAAATGCGGGTATTTTTCTTTAACTTTAGTTTCTAAATTTGTACCACGTAATTGTTGAATAGCCTGTTGAACTACAGGATTGTCTACTCCTAGTAAATCTACAAGGATATGGCTAAATTCGTGTATATGCGTATCTTCAGAAAGTTTATTAGGATTAAGTTTAACTACAGTAGTGCCATCTGGATTAGTTACAACTCTTCCTTTACTAGTAAGTTCAGGGTCAATTTCAACTCTTACAGTAATACCAGCAGCTAAGAATGCTTTTTGCAAAGAAATAATTTGATCTTTAACAGAATCTATTTTAACTCCTTCTGAAAATGTAAGCAAAGAATCATCTACTTCCCCATCTTCAGATTCTTCTAACTCTCTTTTTAAATCTTCAAACTCTTGCCATTGTATATCCATGTCTCTGTTGTACTCTTCTCCTACCTGGTTAGCAAATGCTTCAGCAGTTCTATAAAATCCATCATTAAGTTGATTTAGAACTTCATCATTTACATTAACCTCATAAAGATTTGAAGAGTTTACTATTACAGTATTCCCACCAACTTTTGCAAATCCTATATTAGGGTTATCCATTGGAGCTCGTCCAGGAGCATATCTACTAGATTGTTTTACTGTGAATACAGGAACAGATATTCCGTAATTGTTTCGTAAAATAGTATTAAGACTTTCCAAAGCTTCTAAACTTTGAATAGCATATTGATTTGCTGGTACAATAATTTGATTAAAGTTATTGATACTAGCAATTGAAGCTTCAACTAATGATTTCTTTATAACATCTTTTGTTATATTATCAGTTGTAACAGACGGAACAAATCCTAATCTATTATATGCCTCATTTACATTTCCAAAGATTGCAGAGTCAACAGAGTTGATTACTGCTGTTAATCTTGGATTTTTAGAGGGTTCATTATTACCATTTATCCCTACTATGCTACAATTGCTCATAATATTGTACAAATTTTTCTGTTTACTTCTTTAGTCTCTCTAGCTGTTTGCTGATCAAAAGAACTTAATGCAGTTGCAGCTTCTATCATGTTTTGACGACGTTCTCTATATCCAGGAGTACTAGCATCTTTATGAATACCATACAAACTATTTTTATGGTATGTTTTATCTAATGCTACATATACTGCTTTTTGTTCTTCTCCTACCATGATATCGTGACTATACAAATATAAGCCAGTTTCTGTTTCTTCGCTATTTCTAACTTTGGCAAATGTAGATGTTTTATAAATTACTACTTCATTTCCTAATGTTTCATCATTAGTATTGATAGGATTTAACAAAGGACTTCCTTTAATAACTAGTCCTCCAAACATTTGCATAAAGTCTAACATGTCTTCACTATTAAAGTAACTAGGTACCATCATAGCAGTCTTTTGATCATATAAATATTCAGAAATACTTTGAGTTTTATCTTCCATTCTTATAGGAGTTCTAAAGTATTGCATAGGAATGATGTCAAAATATGACCCATACTTAGATCCAAATCCGTATCTGATAAAGTTATTGGCAATTAAATCCTCACCAAACTCTTTAATAGCAGCTACATCTTCTGGAGTAGTAGCATATTGCTGTGGGTTATATATAAGATTAGCAAAATCTTTTTCAAATTTATTTTTCAAATTTGGTTCTAATCCAAATGCTCCTTCAAACTTTAAGAATGTAATACCAAGTTCTGGATCCAATTCAGTTTCAAAAGCTGTAATAATCCTGTTATTAAGTAACAATGGGTTTTTAGCTTTTAGATCTCTAAGTCTTTTAGCAAGATTAGTATCTTTATTTGTATACAATCTTCTAATGTTAGCTCCAGAGAACATATCTCTAATTGGAGATCCTTCACGAAGTAAAGCAGAGAATATAATGCTATTATCTACAGCATCATGCATCTCTGGAGTTAGAGTAGTATTTCCAGTATTATTTTTAATCCCTTCTTTAAATACTTGAGAAGCCATAGATAAACGCAATCCAAATACTTTAGATATTTTAGACATTGTACTATCTATAAACTCATGATAAGCTTTAGTAGTACGATAAACTGAATTCTCAGAAGTAAACTGTGATACAGGATTTACTCCTTCCATTCCTTTAGATACAATAGCAGGTTTTTCTAATACTCCATTTTCAGAATAAGCATTGAACTTGTTTACCTTATCTTTAAAAGCTTGTAAGTCTCCAACACGATTAACACTGGTTAAAGTATCAGGAGTTAACTGTTTATATAGTTCAGATAAGTAAGCACCACCTTTGTAAAACTTATAAAAGTTATTTAAGAAAATAATCTGCTGCTTAGGATCTCTTTTTTCTCTACTAAGATTTTCTAACTCTTCAGAAGACATATTCTTAGTAATAATATTCTGATGCTTAAGAGGTTTGTATTTAGGATCTTTACTGTATCTTTTATAAACATCTCTATAAGCTTTATTCATCTTCCTCAAATCACCTTTATGTCTAGTAGTAATCTCATCTACTAAATCTCTAATGATAGGTTGATTTAAGAAGTTATGTAATAGTCTTCTACTAGGATCTGGGAAATGAGCAATAAACCAACTAGCTACGTTAGCTGTAACAGGATTATCATTCAATTCTTTTTGTACAGGTTCTTTAGAAGCATCTACAGAGTCAGAGATTTTATCAGAAGCAGTTTTACCATCCGCTACATAATCAGTAAATACTTGACCATCAATCTTAATAGCAAATTCTGGAACAGCTTCTAACTGGCCGTACATTGCTACGTTTCTTCCAGACAATATATTAGCGTATTTACCAATCAACTTAGAAGCATTAATATTACGTTCAGTAATTTCTGACTCAGTCATTGGTGAATTCCAATCTAAAGGTTTACCATATTCTGGAATAGCTTCACGAATACGTGTTTGTTCTACTTTAGAATATTCAGTGTCTAATGGAGCCATTGTTTCTCTAACATGATATTTGCTAGACATAACAGCTTCCATACTATCATATAATACGTTATTTAATTCTTGTTCTGAAAGAGCTTCAAAGTTTTTAGTAGCATTAAGTTTATTATAATCTACACGAACTTTAACAAGATTACCATTCTCATCTGTAGTTACTTCAGGGAATAACAAATTCATTTTATCGACGTCAAAGTCAGATCCCATCAACTTGGTAATTTGTCCAGGAACTACAATTGCTTTTGCATAGTGATCAGGAAGAATCTTAGCTATCTTTAAAATAATAGTTGATGATTTACCCTGGTTAGGAATACGATAACCTAACAATCTTCTAAGTTCTTCTGGAACAGAATCTAAACTTTGTCCAGGTTTAATTCCAAACTTACGTGCTAAGTCTTCTCTAATAGCACACTCAGCATGTACTACTCTATGTCCTGTAATAGGATCATTTTCTATAGACAAGAATTTAAGTTCATTATCTATTGCATGTCCTCCAATTTGAGCTACCTGTACAGCTTCGTATCCAGGAAGTTTTTGATTGTATGCTCTGTTTTGGAAGATAGACAAAAGAATAGATTCATACTTTTTAGCATATACAGGAAGATCTAAAGGAGTTTTAAATCTTAAAGTACCATCTACAGTTTGTTCTACATCTAATATGTTTATGTAGTTACTAGATAACTGTTTTTTAATAGCATCTTTTCTTAAAAGATCTCTAACAATATTAACTACATTGTTTTTAGCTTGTTGAATTCTTAAAGGATCTCTACTATTCTCTGCTTCTGCAAGCTCATCAAATCCTAATTCATTATCAATTTCTGCAACTGCTCTTCTAAGTTTTTCTTCAATAGCTCTTTCAAAGTTATCTTTAAGATCTGCTCCAGTAGTAGCTTGTGCATAACCTAATCCAGCATTATAAACATAAGTTCCTGACATGTTTAAGTCAGCGATAATGTTTTTCTTTAACTGCTTATTGATTAATTGTTTCTTCTCTTCTTTCATTGAAGGAATAAACTGAGGGAATCCTAATCCACTACTAAGAATCTCTTGAGTGGCCATGTTATTAAACTCACCAGGAGTACCAGTAACTACATGAATTCCTAACTTAGCAGCTTTTTTAGCAGATACAGTATTGACAATATGAATACCACGGGCTTCCATAGTACTTCTTAAATCTTCTAATACTGGGTAATCTTTAGTATATTCTTCTAACAATACTTGGTAAGAGTTTTTATGAATGATAGTCATTACTCTACCATTCTCATTTTTTAATCCTCCGTAGAAAGGCTTCATTGGAAGAATAATAACTCTATCTCCTGCTTTAAATCCTTTAGGAACAAATCCTTCTTGATAAGCAAATACTTTTTGTCCTGCAGGTAAAGCTTTATATACTTTAAAAGCTTCTTCTTCTTCTCTACTCCACAATCCTAAACCTTGACGCATATATCTATAAGCATCTAAGGTAATATGAGCCAATGCATCTGTACCTTCTACTTGTCCTGCTTTATATTCTTTAGCAATTCTTTCAGCTTGTTGTTTAGCAGCAGCAGTATATTCAGCAATTATTCTATTTTTTTCAGAAGTAGTAATTGTAGGATCTTGTAATATTTGCATATTAGCTTCTTCTGCTTCTGCTAAGAATATTTTTTCTAATCCTTCTTGCATCCTAGCAGCTTCTGCATCAACACGAGTCTTTTGACTTTCTTTAATTATATTACCTTTCTCATCTCGTATCTCTCTAGTCAAGTCTAATTTAATATCTTGAATAGTAGCTTCTCTCAAAGTTTTAGGAACTCCATAATCTTCAGACATCCAACTAACTTTACCTACTGTACCCTTTTCAGCCATTTTGGTTTTAGGAGTACCTAATAATTCCATACGCTTATAGAAGTCTACAACATCTTTAGTCATAGTTCTTCTACCACGAAATAGTTTAGTTAGTTCATTTCTAGCTAATGCATCATTAATTACAAAATCTTTAATGGCTTCTTTAGTTCCACCAAATAAAGACTTAGCATTTATATTATCTAGTTCTGCTAACTTTCCATTAGCAGATAAAGTTTTGTATAGTTCTGTAGCCTGAGTTTCGAAATACTTTAAAACATCTTTAGTCATTGACTCTAATCTCTCATCAATCATTGTTTTGATTTCAGGAGATAGAGATATTGGGTTTTTAATATAATCTTCTATGAACTCAGAAATATTTTTTTCTTTTACATTAGCATCAGTAACAATCTGCTCATCAGTAACAATTTGTTCTCCTTGTTCATTTAAAGCAGTAAACTGCATAAATGCTGAGTCAAACTCTCTTCCTGTTTTATTTGCAATAGCTTTTGCAATGTTAGCATTAGTAGGTTGCTCACCTTTTTCTAATCTATAATCAGTACCTTCAATAAGCATAGAGTAATCTCTTTGCTCCATTGGTATGTCTGCATTGTCTGTAATTACTTTGTCAATAAACTTATTAGATTCATTAATCCTAATAAAGTCTTGAATAATTTGTTTCTTAACTTCTTTAGCAATAGTAGTATCTATTCCATAATGTTGTACATTACCAATACGTGGCATTGTAACCATCTTCATTGTACCTCTTGATCCAAGAGTCATTGAAGTTCTAAAGAACTTTTTATTACCAGCATTAATAAATGCATTAAGACGAGTAGCAACAGAATCTAATTTAGAGAAATCTTCATAGTCTTGTGCTTCAATCCTTTTATCATCCTTTACAGTATCTAAAGTTTCTACTGCAAATGTTGATAAGAACTCTTCATTACCAAAGTGACGGAATAAAAAGCTCATTAAGTTAACGTCATTGTATCCAGAGATAAAACTATCTCCTAGATACATCTCCATCATTTCTGACTTATTACCTAGACCTTTAATTGTATTTACAATTTGGTCCATTTGAGTCTCTTGGTTTGCAGGATAAATAGATTTACCTGATCCACTAATGAATGTATCACCTACTTGGTTAATAAAATAAGGAAGGATACGAGCGATATACTCAATATCTCCTCTGTTATTTTTGTAAATGTCTACAGTTTTGTTCTTATTATTTAAACTAGTAGACATTGCTTTAGCCTTATTATAAAGATCTAAAAACAATAGACGGCCATTAGCTTTAATATATTTCTTACCACTTAAAATGTTATCTCCAGTATTAATATACTTTTGAAGATTAGCATAAGTGTCTTCAATACGGACGTTATCTCCAATATTAATTGACATTTCCCATAGCAAGTTTCCTAACTCTCTTACAATCTCATGAACTCCTGAAGTTTGTACTAGTGTATCAGCATTAGTTCTATCTTTTAAAAACTTTTCAATTTTGTCTACAGCACGGTTAATCTCTTCTAATTTATTAGGTTTGATTTCAATTACTCCTTGATCATTCATTCTATAAAGAGCACGATCACTAGGAATATCTTGTTCTGTAGATTGAGTTCTCCACTTACCTGTAAACTCTTTTGATATAGTCTTAAGGTTAGGATTAATGATAGATACTGTAGTACCTGCTTTAGTAGTTTCTTTTTTGAACAATAAGAACTTGTTATAGTTTAAAGCAAATGCAGAGTAAAGCATTGCTTGTTTTTGTCCATCTAAAGTATTAATAAAGTTTAGTACATTTCTGTAAGCAGGTTTGTATTGAGTATAAGACTCTAAAGCCGCTTTCATATCAGCAAAAGATTGCTTACCTACCCATATATTTAGCAATGCTTTATATACCTCATCTCTATTTAAATAAGTTTCTTGACCAATCCAATTAGTCTCACCAGAAGGAACTGTTGCTAGCAATTCTTTTACAGCTTGAGTTAACTTTTTAGCAGGATTAACCTCAACACTTTGTTTATTGTAAATCTTTTCTTCAGTAGATTCTAAAGTCTCCAACTTAAAATCATCTGGTTCCATTTCTTCTACATCCATAGCATCTTCTATGTCTGTAGATTCTGGAGTAGCATTAATCTTATATCCAGCTTCTGCTAACTTATCTACTAAAATATCTCTCCATCCAATAGATGTAATATTACCTAACTCATCTACTTTAGTATTCCAATTACCGTAAATATTCTTGTAAGTATTCCTAACTTTTGTATTATCAGTTAGGGCAAAAGTCATGTTGTTACTTTTTAAAAATGTAAACAATGCCTGTTTAGCTTTAGCAGCTTCCTCTGCACTATTAAGTCTTACACTTGCATCATAAGCAAGTTCTAACTCAATGGCTTTCAATGCATTATCAGAATTGTAAGGAGATCCATCAACAGATTTATACATTCTAGATGCATAACTATTAGCAATTTCTCCTTTATTAGTACCAGTTCCTAATGAGTTACCAGCATTAAAGTTCTCAGAAGAGAACATACTTTTGATAAATACAGAATAAAGAGTGTCTCTAACATCTTCAAGCTGCCTATCCCCTAACTCACCTTGTCTATATAAAATATTTTTATTGTTAAAGATATCAGGAAGAGTAGTAGTGTACAGTTCAGATGGAACAAATCCGCTATATCTATTCCATAAATATGCTGCTAAACTTTCTCCATGAATCTTAACTAAATCTTTCCAGTCTTGTGAGTTTGTATTAGGACAGGTAATTGCCATAGTTTATTTTAATTTATTGATTGCAGATATTTTGGATATCATTGCCTTCTTTCATCAGATCTGCTAAATTAGTGATACTTCCTTGTTGTTGTCTCATTTCTGCCTCTAAAATTTGCTGTTGTTCAGGAGTAATAGTAGATTGTCTTGCACCAGATAATAGTTTTTCTTCAAAGCTAAGAGTAGCAGGTTCAGCAGGTTTAACTTCTTCTACAACAATAGTAGGTTGTGCAGTTTCTTCAACTCCAAACTCTGCAAATAAATCATCTGCAGGAGTTGATGCTACATCTATTTCTCCAGCTTCTGGGGTAGTTTCTGTAGGTTCTGAAATCTTAACAGCGTTTCTTTCTACTTGAGTAGTAGTAGGAACTATTTGATCTTGAATTCTCAAGTTACCTAAATCTAATCCAATATTATTAAATGCTGACTCACTTGCACTTAAAGCAATGTCTGTAGATAAAATAGAGTTATGTCCTAATCCTTCTGCTCTTGGTTCAGAAAACTCTTGAGAAGATGCTAAGTAATCTACATAACTATTATATTCAATACCAGTAATTTTACTTACATACTTACCTTCTTGGCTTAATAAGTCTTTACTTACTTGATATTTCTTTTTAAGAACAGCTGTTCTAAATTCATTCATAATCTCTTTCTTAAATGACTTATGGTCTTTTCTTTCAGAGATTACAACGTCGTATCCTTCAACTCCTTCTTTTTCAGATTGTTTAAAGTCTACAAAACTGAATTCAACATTGCTATCATTTTCAGAGTTTAAAGCATTTTGAATATTGCTAGCAGATATTCTAATAAGACTCTTAGCAGATTCTGAATAGAATGTAAATAATAATTCTCCAGATCCTAGTACTTCTAAGTAAACAATATCTTTAATATTATTATTCTTAATGTCATCATAAGACTCTTGCTCTGCAGCAATAAACTCATCTAAGATTAAGTTAGTTCCTAAGATTTGAGATACATTTTCAAATGCACCTTCTTTAATAGAATTAAGTATTGCAGTTAATCCATACTCATCCATTGACTTAGTAGATGCTACAAAAGCTTTTGGTCTACCTAGTGGATCTTTTCCTATAATTATAACTTGACCTTTAAGTAAATTATCAGATTGAATTTGAGATATTGCTACTAATTCTTCTTCTGTGAATTCTCCAAAGAATGGTTGAACTCCTTGAGTAGTAACAATTCCAATTCCACCTTGTTGTATTAATTGAGTAGGATCATAAAATACTTTTGTTCCATTTTCTGTTACAGCATTAGAGATATTACTATCACTAATAAGTTTACCTTTAACTGTAGCAGTAGGTTTACCATTTTTATTATCAAATATAAGTTTTCTATCTGTTTGATTTCTATCCTTAGCAGCTGCTAGTAATGCAATGTTAACTCCATTATGTTTAATGAAAATAGGAACATGCATCCAGTGTTCGTCTACAGGATATTTATCTTTATTCTCTTGCCACCATTGTGTAGTTTCATCTACTACAAACTCTACATCATCCCCTATTTTAACTGTATTATTAGGATTACTAATATTTTCAGAGAATATTAAAATAGGATTATTGTTAGCATCCATCTGAACAACCATGTTACCTGATAAAATACTTCCATCTTCTGATACAATAACTTGAGAAGATTCTACATCAGGTTTTTGTACTTCAATTTGTGCTAATGGTAAATTTAAAGTATTACTAGAAACTGTTACTACAGGAGCAGCAGGTTCAGTTTGTGTTTGTGGTTGTGCTTGTGTAGGAACAGGTTTAGTAGGCTCAGATTTAAGTTCAGTAGAGTCAGTAGTATTTTTAATTTTATCTAACTCTTCTTGTGCTGTTTGAGCTTTTCTTTTTTCTTCTTCTGCTTTTATTTCCTCACTTTGATCAGACCTCTCTTGCGGAGTTCCTGTATCAGTAGAGGTATCCTCTCCTTGAGAGACTTCCCCTTGAGTTGGTACGCCACTTCCGAGGGCAGCTTCACCAGCTTGTTGTAGTTCTGCAATTCTAACTTCATCTTGTAGTTGCTTTATAATGTTAATATTTTCTCTATGACTTTCAATTTTAGCATTTAACTCATTAACTAAGTCTTTAAGTCTTCTTGCCTCCATTCGCATATTAGCTAAGTCAGTCTCAGTAAACCCTTGATAACCTGGATTGTTAGCAGCAGCTTCTAAAATATCTTGATTAGCTTGTTGAGCTTCAGCAAATGTGTTTAACTGATTAGTTAAATTAGCAATTGCATCTTGTTCTTCTTGAATTAAAATATTATCTTCTTCTTCATTAGTAGAGAAATCAGGTTCTGTAACATCTCCTCCTAATTGTTTAGATTCAATAACAGAAGACTTAGCATCAATTACTTCACCAAGAGCTGTAAGTGTATCTATAATATCTTTAATTTTAGGAATAGCTTCAAACTCATCTTGAGATAATCTTTCTGAATTCTTTGCTTTATCTAATGCATCTAACATAGATAAAAGCTTATCATTGATCATCTTTAATCTACGTCTCTCTGTCTTTAAAGTACCTATAGATTTATCAGAATCTTTAAGATCAGTATTAGTTTTTTTTGCTTTTTCTTTTTCTATAGCATCTAACGCTTCACTTAATATAGTAACTCTAGTATCCTCTATAGTAGTTAATGCAGAATCTACTGTATCATTTACTTCATCAATTGCCATAGCATTCATAAGAATACTGTGAGCAATTGCTTCTGGGATAAGATCTTCTCCAGATTTTTCTTCAACAACACCTTGTAAAACTTCTTCTTGATTAGAAAAGTCAATACTAATATTAAATCTTTTTTCTCTACCAGTTTTAACGTCAATTAAAGTTACTCCAGTAAGATTAAAAGTTTCATCAAACTCTAATGAATCTAATGCATTAGGTCTAACTTCGTAAACTCTTCCTTGAATTACAAATTGTCTTCCATTAGAATCTACTACAGCAATATCACTAGTAATTGTAGCTAATTCTTTTACAAAATTTTCTACAGCCTCTTGTTGAGCCTCTTGAAAAGCAAGAGCATCTGCATCATCTTGAGCAGCCATGTAAGGAATAATTGCTGCTCTAATTTCATTATGCTCATCTAACTTTCTTTTAATCTCTCTTTCTTGCATTTCATCACGCAATGCTTGAGCTCTTACAGGATTTGTAGATTCTATTTCATCCGCATCTAACTGACTTAACTCATTATAGCTCATTTTAATAAACTCTTTTTGAGCTTCTTTAACTTGCTTTTTAAGTTCTTTATATCTATTTTTAGCTTTAATAATTAATTCAGGAGATGCATTAGCAGGAACTCCAGCTTCTAATTCTTCTGGAGTAAGTGCATTTTGTATTGCTTGCTCTGCAGATTCATCAGCTATCTGTTGTTTCTTTTGACCTTTTAAAAGTCTTTGAGCTTCTACATAAAATTGACGTTGATCTGGATTTTTTCTAAGTTCATTAAATGCAGCATCTGCTGCACTTTTAACTCCTAAAGATTGTTGAAGATTATTAATAGCTATTGCATATTTAGTTTGATCAGTAGCTGATAAGTTTCTAAAAGCTTCAATAGCCAAATCTAATTGCTCTTCAAATTTTGCATCTTTTTTAGCTTGTGCATTTAATTCTAATTTACCACTGAGTTTAGAATTAATTTGAACTTCTCCTTGTGCATCAACAAATACATCTCCTAAACTTACAGAGTAGAATAATTTGTTTTTATCTAGTTTAGCAAACTCTGGATTAAGTGATACTAAAGTTTGATAAGCTTTGTTAGCTTCTTCAGTAGCTACTTCACTTTGTAATGCAGAACTAAATAGTAACTGTCTGTACTCTCTATCTATTTTTTGTTGTAATAAAAAATCTTTTTTAGCTTCTTCAGATTGCAATGCTGCAAAAATTCCTTGAGGTGGTCTTAATGGAGCAATTGTATTAATATCTTTTTCTAATTGAAAAGTTCTTTTAGCAGAATCTTTAATATCTTGAATAACTTCTTGTTGAGTCTTTCCTCCTGTCTGATCTCTTAAAGGACGAACTTCATCATAACCCATTCGCTTTTTAAAGTCTGCTTCATCTAATGCTGCTAAGTCATCTAACTCTTCATTAGCGTAATCTAAAGCATTAACTTTATCATACTTACGCATATGATTGTGAATCAACTGTCTACGAGCTTTTTCTTTTTCAATGTCAGTAGATTCTTCTTTTGATATAATAGCTAATAATTCAATATTTTTTTCAGTCTGTTCAAAGTTTTCTACTATATTTTGAAAAGCACCACTATTCATTATTTTTAAAGCTTCTTCTGTATTCTTAGCTTTAACTCCTGATTGACCTCTAGATTGAACTGCTGCTGTACCTCCACCAATAATAGCTCCAATAAGCATACTTTCCAATCCATCTTTAGATGTAAAAGTTTCTGCTCCTCCTTTTAAAAGGGCAGACATCATATCTCCAAAGCCACCTTCAATATTATTATTGAATTTATTTCCATAATACTCTTGTGCAGCAATATTAGTAGCAAATTGTGCTCCTTCTTGGAATGCTTCTGTACCTGCAACTCTTACACCTTGTCCAAATATCCTATCTCCTTTTTGAATAGCTTTTAGCAATTTGTAATTAGATAAACCTTCAGCATATTTTGCAGTTCCTGTTGCAGTATTCTTTGTAATTTTATATGAAGTTTCTAGAGCATCATCAGCTACTTGACTTCCTCTAGCAGCTTTAAAAGCCATACCTCCAAAAGTTACAGCATTAGATACTGTTAAAACAGCCATGTTAGCTAAGAAGTTAGTATTCATTGCAGCTAAAGCAGACTCTTCAATACCTGCACGCATTTCTTCAGGCATTTCCATACCTGGATTTTGTGCTTCCCATTCTGCTTCACGTTCTTCAATAAATTGTTTTTTAGTTTCTCTAGCTTCAACAGATGCTTCAGCTAATCCCATAGTAATTGCTACATCTAAAGCTCTAGCTCCATTAGCAAGTCTTTGAACATTAGCAGTTCTTCCTACAATTTTAGCTATATCTGCTCCTGCTTGTAATCCTTTAATTACTCTATAATTAGCAGCTAACTTTGATACGTTTGCTCCTACTTTTGCAGCAGTTCCTAATGCTCTAGCACCAGCAAGAGTTCCACCTGCTACTCCCATACCACCTGTAAGATACATAGTAGCTAACATACCTACAGTATATGCAGCACCTCCAGCTACTTTATCTCCAATAAAGTTTCCAGGATTGGATACTGCACCTAACAAAGATTCTTGTTCTTCTTTAGTATAGTAATTAGGAAGCCATTCACGTAATTGTTCATTAACAGCATCCATAGAGTTACCTACAGTATTATCTGCAAAAGAATGATCTTTGTCAAATAACATAGATCCAACACCATTAGCAACTCCTAAAGTTCCATCTACTATACTTGTTCCAACAGTTCCAACAGCTTTAGTTAATCCAAAAGCTAATTGTTCGTACCAAGGTTGGTTTTGAGCACGTTGCTCATTCCAATCTTTTGAAAATGCATTAGTATTTACATCATAATCTTTATAGTTACTTAAAGGGTCTGTGTAAACATTAGTAAGATTTTGGCTAATAGATCCAGCAAATCCTAATCCTATTTGAGGGTTTCCTGCAGGATTTACTTTAGAATTATTAGATTGAATAACATTTACAGGTAATCCAGTACTAGGGTCTATTCCATCTTTTGCATCAGGAAAAGCACTAGCAGTTTTAATTACATCTAGTGGTAATCCTGTAGAAGGATCTAATTGTTCTGCCATAATACAAATTTAATTAATTTACTTTGAAGTATGGTAAACTAATAAAAGTTTTAAATAACTCAGAATTTGGATCTATAGCACCAGTAAGCTTTGCATCTATTCCATATTTTGTCAAATCTCTAACTGGCTTACCATCTGCACCTATTATAGTTACTAAAGGTTTGCCATTACCATTTACATCATTAAAACGTAATGTCATATCAGAAGCATATTGTCCTGTTTTAGTATTAATAGTATTTAAATTAATATCAAATTTTTCAGCATTTCCAGAATCTGCTATTCTTGTAGCAAGTTTAAATGAATTAGTATTATAAACTTGTTTTAATTCTGGAGAAGTCATTTGATCCATATCCATATAAATTGTTTCAGGAGTTTTATTATCTCCTTTAACTACTTGTAATTTCATTAATTTAGTACCATATTGAGGCATTCCATATCCTGCAATAGTATATCCTTCTAAATTTTCTATTTGTTCTCCGTTTTGGTTAGTATAAACCATATCAGATCTAAGAGGTTTATTTAATAATAAATCATTAAATACTTTAGTAAATCCTCTAGTCTGATCTTGCCCTAATCCTAAAACTTTATTCATAGTCCATACAGGAGCTGTTTTAACTTCAAGTAATCCTTTATCTACTTTATTTTGGAAAGTATTTTGAAATACATAAGTAATATCAGATTGAGCTATTCTAGTAGTACTTGGTGTAAATCCTAAATTTTCTGCAGCAATTTGTTCTGAATCTTGATTAAAAGATTTATCTAATTGTGCTCTTCCTGAATAATATTCTTTTTGATGATTAGCAAAAGAATTTTGTCCATATTTAGCATCAAATTTAGATTGAAAATTTAAATAATCTTGGTCTCCAGTATTATCAAAAGTTTGTTGAAGTTTTACATATAACTCTCCTGCATTTTTAGTTCCATAAAATTCTGCCATAGCATCTATTAATGTAGGATCTTGTTTTCTTAATTCATCAAATGTTAAAGATCTATTTGTAGCAGCTACAATTTGTGCTTCAATATTTTTTCTATCATTTTTAAGTCCTTTTACTTGATCAGCGTATCCTGCAATTTCAGTAGCATCTAATGCTGTACCATCTTCAGATTTTCCAGTTGATATTATTTTTTCTAATCTTGCAATTTCTGCTTGTTTAGAATTAATATTAGTAAGTTTTTCATTAATATCTTTTCCTCCCCATTGAGTAGCATTAATTTCTCCAGTATTTGATATAGTAGGATTAGCAACATCCCAAGCAATAGCTTGTTTATCACGTTCTCTAGCACTAAGATTATCTACTTTGTACATAGAAGTTTGTTTGTAAATACCACCTTTAAGTGATGCATATTCTCTTATAGGTTGTTCATACTCTTGAATAAAACTATTTTTAGCATAGTTTAATTTTTGCTCAGGAGTACTTAATTGTCCAAGAGAGTTTAATTCGTTTTTAATAGAATCAATACTATTTTGAATTTGAAGTTTATCATTACCTCTGTATTTACCAGAATTTAATTCAGCATTTAATTGTCCTAATTTATCTTGCAAATTAGTAGCTTGCATTTCAATTAATTTATCTGGGCCTCCTACAGCATCACTATACTTGTAAGTCTTCATTGTACCCATTTGATCTAGATACATTTTAACATCAGACTCTTGCATAACAGCATCTACTGCTTTTTGTACAAGTTTTGGATCAATTTGAGTTATAGTACCTCCCTCGTCAATAGATACTAAATCTCCTGTAGTAGGATCTTTTTGAACCCTAGAAGTAGTTCTACCAGTTTCTTGAGTGTGTAGAATTTCTAATCTTTTAGTAACACGATCCATAATCTTAGGATCATTATAAAGAGTAGGTGCAGAAAATGCAGTTCCTTGTTTTGCTCTACCATATTCATCTAACTCTATTCCTTTATAACCTCTAATCATATAACTTTTATAAAGGTCATATTGCTCTGCATTTACATCTCCTTTTTCTAAACGCTTATTAAGTTCAGATATAGTAGTTTGATATCTTTGGTAATTTTCAGCTAAAGGCTTCATCATATTCCCAGTTTCTTTTGCAATAGAATGTAATGGAAATGTCATGTTTTCATAGTCACCTCTTTCAGCTATTTGTTGAAGTTTAGCATCAGTAGATTTTTTAAGTTCTTTTGCTAATGCAGTATCATTTTCAAAAGGAGCAAACTGCATATCTCTTAATGCAGTATTTAATGCATCATTTACTGCAAAGTTTTGAGCATATCTATCATTTAAAGTTTTAGAAATTTCCCCTATTTTAGGATCAACATAAGGGTTTATTATAGGATCAAATTTATATGCCATAATTATGCTTTAAATGTTCTATTATTTTTTAAATCTCCTAAACGAGAAACGTATTTTTTAACTCCCCCAAATTTACTAAGTTGTTTATTAGGCTCTTCTGTAGTTTGTTTTGTTTGTGCAGCTTTTTGTTGTTCTAAATATCTCATTAATGCTCCACTATAATCTTGAGTAGCAGCTACATCATAGTCTCTTTTAAGTCCACGATTAGCCATATTAGTAACTACTACAGATTGTGAACCTCTATCTAATGCTCCTAAAATCTGTTCTCTATTTTCTACATCTCTAGCGTATCTAAGTTGAGTATTAAACTTATTAGCTTCTTGAATTCTTGCAGCATTCATCTGAGCAAGTTGAGCATTAGTTTGTTGAGCTGCCATTGCTTGACCAACATTAAACTGAGAAATACCTGCATTAATTTTAGCTTCTTCTCCAGCTCTTCCCATGTTAACATTTTGCTCAGCTTGTGCAATTTGCATAGACTGTTGATCAGCTTTTGTTTTAGCTGCTAACATTCCAGCAACTGCTCCAGGGCCTGACATGTTTTGCAATGCTTGATTCATAGCTGCTTGATTTTGTTGATTAGCAGCACGTTCAGCATTATATTGAACTCTACCTAAAGTAATCCTACCAACAGAACCAGGTTGTACATAACCAGTAGCTACTGATGGAGCAATATCTTTAGTTTTAATTGGATTAGCTATAGCATACGCAGAAGGTATAGCTTGTACTAACCCAATGTAATTTTTATCAGGAGTATAGTTATACTTAGGAGGTTCAGGTAAATTTAAAGTATAATCTTTAGTAGTTGGAGGAGGAGTACTTTCATCTTTAGGATTTTCCTTTGGAACTTCTCCAGGTTTATCAGGTGGTGGTGGAGGTGTTTCTATAGAATTAATTGCTGATTCAACTGCATTATGAAAAGGACCTGGTTTTCCATCAGATGCTAATCTACGAGTAATTGCAATTTTTTCTGCTCTAGTTTTACCAGCAAGTTTTGCTTTAGTATCTGCAGCATCTTGTCCTGTATAATTTTCTAAGAAGTTAAGAATTTGATCTGCTTTAGCGTCATCATTTAAAGACGCTTCTACTAATGGAAGCCATTTATTTTGATAGTTTTCACCTGCAAAAATATCTCCAGCTTTGTCTCGTTCAGTATAATCTAAAGCTCCTTTAGTTTTAGCAACATTTGTAAATGTTTTATTTTGACTATTATATGTAAGAGCAGTATTTGTTGTCTGAGTATTAGTAGTAGTTGCAGTAGTTACTGGAGGATTAGCAACAGCATTATCTACAGTAATAACAGGTGGATTAGTTACAGTTGGTTGAGTAGAAGTTGTTACTTCTTCATCTGGTACAAATGTAGTTGATGTAGGACCAGGATTAATATTAGGTAAATTATATTGTGCTAATTGTGCTTGTTTTCTAGGCAAAGTAGTAATATCTTTACCTTTTAACATTGGTCCATACTCTGAAGCTTGTCTAGTTTCATTTGCTTCTTTAGCTGCTTTCTCTCTTAAATAAAATTCATACTCATCTTGTGTAATTGGACGAGGAGTAGCAAGTCTACCACTTTCATCAACTGCTGGTTTATTATTAGATTGAGATTCAACTCCTTGAGTTGCTCCCATTACTGGTTTACCAAATGGATCTTCACTCCATAAGTCAGCATTAGGTAATGTAGTACCATTAGCAGGATTAGGAATGGTAGTATTTGGATTATTTCTTTGTCCTCTATAAAATTCAAATTCTTCTTTAGATAGATTTGGTAATAAACCTTTATAAAATGCATCTCCATTTATATAACTTATATTAGCAGTATCTTCATCTATATATGGTGCTGCAATTTCCATATATTTATCTAAAGGCATATTTTTAAGTTCTTCTTCTGTATACTTTCCATCTTTTACAATGTCATAATTTGTACCAACAGCTCCATAACTTCTTCCGCCTACAAAATCTCCTCTCCTAGATTTTTTTATAGCTTTTAAATAATCTTCATAAGTATTTACAGGATTACCTTGTTCGTCTAACATTTCTAATGCTATACCTTGATTTACTCCATTAACTTTACGAGCTTCATTTCCTGTAGTGCCATCATCACCTGATAAACAACTGTAATGTCTAGGATTTTTAGCACAAAATGCTGAAAGATTTTGCCAATATTCTTTACTTCTACCACCTACTACAATATCTGGTTCTTTTTTTCCGCCTTTATCATATTGTAATGGGCCACCATATTTAGCAAATTTCATCCCTTTAATTTGATTAGGATTTCTACCTGCTGCTGCTTCTTGAGATAAAGCAAGTTGGTGTATTTCTTCTCCAGTTGCTCCTGATTTAATAAGTTTTTTATGTGCTTTAGCATAAGTTTCTCCATTAGGCAACTTTAATGTAGCTGAAAATACATAGTCATTTTGTTCTGTTTCTCCACCTTCAACTTCAATATTACCAGGAAGATCAATTCCTCCGTGTTCATGTTTTTTACCTACATACTCAACTGCACCTCTACCTAAAGATTTAGCAACTCCACCTTTTAGATATTTAATATTTCCTCCATATTTAGCTTCAAATGTAGAGTTTTTAAGACCAAATCCAGTATTAACATCTGATTGCATCATACTACTCATTCTTGCATTATCTAATGCATTAGCAGTATCAGTCATTGCTTGTAATTGCGCTTCTCTATTTCTTTTTTCAATTACAGTTGGATCTAAATTTTTATCATAAACATTCTCTTCTCCAAATAAAAGTTTTTTACCAAATCTTTTATTTCCAAGTTTAACTCCTCTTTCATCTTCAGATTTAGTCATACGTCTTTGATGTTGAGCTTTAATAAGTCCTGCTCCAGTTCCAACTATAGTTCCTACAGCCATACCTATTCCAGTACCTACACCAGGAATTACTGATCCAATAGTTCCACCAATAGTAGCACCTTTACCTGCACTTTTAGCTACTTGCCCACTATATTCTTTTTTAGAATAATGAGTATCATCATAATATTGACTTCTACCTTCTTTTTGCATTTGCTTATCATCAGCTTTATTTAACTGATTATAAGCAATTTGTCCAGCAATTTGCGGAGCTGCAACTAATGCTGCAGTTCCTGCACTTTTACCAATAGCTGCTAAATTTTGTCCTACTGCGCTACCTGTACTTGAAGTAGTAGTAGCTAGATTTTGTCCAACAGTAGGAGTTCCAGCAAACAATTCTCCTGTTGTACTAGTAGCAGTTTGCATTGCAGGATTTACTAACACAGGTGCAGGAGCGACAGGAGCAACGGGAGCAGGAGTTACTGGTGCCCAAGTTGGAGAATAGTAAGTTCCAGATTGTAAAGCTGCATTAGTAAAAGGAGTTGCTGTATCTTTAAACAATCCTGCTTTTGCATCTTTTGCTACATTTTTAGCAGCTTTAGCTCCAGTTTGTGATATTTGTTTATTAACTTCTTGAGTATTAGCTTGTGACTGTTCTTTACGTGCAGTAGTTTCTTCTTGCTTTCTTTGTTCTGCAGCAGCAGTTTGATCTTGTAAATAATCTAATTGTCTAGCAAATTGATCTCCATAAATGGCAGTCATTCTTTTAGCTTTCTCTTGTTCTTGTGCATCAAATTTATTTTGAAGCATCGCAGTAGGAGGCGTAGAAGCTTGATAGGTAACATTGTCATTAAGATACAATTCTTTTTCTACGTCTGTATAAGGTCCGCCATCTACAAATTTACGTTTAGGTTTTGCTTTATATTTAGAAGCTATTTTAGATTTAAGTTTAGCCATTATCTTGAAGATTTACGAAGTGTAGCGTTCGCTGAATACAAATTTACTAAATTATTATTACCTTGCCCAATTAATCTTATTCCAAAAAATTTAGATACGAATTTCTTTTGCTCGTACCAAGGTTTAGTTGTGTCAAGGATTGTTGGATTAATAACTCCTTCATCTATAAACATTAATTGTTTATCTGGAGTTTGGACATTAGAGTTAAAAGATCCAGAGATATTGTACTGATTATCAGATAGTTCAAAACTTTTAGAATATTTAACCAAATCTCTAAAGCTATTAAACATCCAAGAACCTTCTACTTTTCTAATGTTATTGAGATATTCAAAGTTAGTTAACCCTGAATTTTGATAAGTATTATAGATGTAGAATTGTTTAAATGGAAGTTCAATATTGTAAGTATTAAGCTTATCTTTTAACACAGAACTAGATTGTTCTAATGCAATAGCTCCAGTCTCATCTTTAGAGTATACATCAGCAATAAAATTAATTGATGCTAGTACTTTAGTTAAGTCAGGAGAATCATTTACAATAAACTCAAATTCATAGTTATAGTTAACATTATAGAATTGCGCTCCATTAGTAGAATTATGTTTCCAAACTTTAAATGTACTAGGACTACTAGTTGTAGCATTTACAAAAGATTCAAAACTAAAGAAGTACTCTGAGTTATAAAAATACCAAGATGGTACATAACTATGGCGGCTAATCCAAGATTGATTGTCAGGGTAGAAAGATATAGTCCAACCAGCTTCTTTAAACCAATAGTTATCGTTAGAAATATTAATTAAGTAATAAGTAGCTGTTGCACAATCTTCAGAAGTCTCTCCTGTAGTTGGAAGAGTAATTTCTTTTATATAATTGTACCAACTAACTATTCCTAATTCTTCAAATAAATCTGCTAATGCTTGATTAAATACAAATGCTCCTAAGTTAGGATCATACCATATTCCAGCAGAATTAGGCGCTAAGTAAGGAGCATTAAGTAATGCAGAACCATTAATAATACCAACACCAGTTCCTTGTGGAATAGTATCATTATTAAGAGTAGTATATTCTCCTTCTAAACAATCACCTGGGTCATAATTAAAGTCAATTGCATTAGGAATAAAATGATTTTGCAATAAAGTTTTAAAAGTATCAGAATAAACTAATTCTTTTTTAGTAATGATAAACCTTTTAAATAATGGATCATAAGTACTAACAAATCCAAATGAACCTGTTGGAGCATCTAGATTAAGATAAGGAATAGTATCTAAATTAATTGGGTATGGGTTATTTTCATTTATTGTTTCTAAAGTATATGGGATGTTTAACCTAAACCAATTTTCCATACCTAATTGACTGATCTCAGTTAATTTTTCAGTTAACAAGAATACTTTCTTTTCTTTTCTAGATACATAAGCATATCCATACTTACTAATAATAGACGAGTGTTTGTTAAAACTTCCACCATATCCTTCATTAGCTGTTACAAGTTCTACAGGTTCTTGAGCAAAAATATCTCCTGAACCAATGTATGCTTCTGTAGCATCTCCTAATTGAAGGTTTTGTTTACCAGTAGTTTTATATAAAGACTTTTCAGTGTGGATAAATAGAAGACCATTCAATGCTACTAGGTTAGTAATAGCTCCTTTATTTTGAGAAAAGTCTTTGTATTGTAATGCTAAGAAGTTTCTATAGTTATCATCAATTCTTCCATCTTGTACATTAGATCTGATTACACGAGAAGGGAATGCTGTTTCAATTTCTCCTTTCTTTGGGAATGGAATAGTAGTTTTAATATCTTGTAATGCAGAATAGTGATCTTCATACAAAAGATTATCTTGTTTAGTCAAATCAATCATTGGAGATCTAAACAAAGTCTCTGCAGCATTGTAACTATCAAAGAATAAACTTTTTGATTTACTAACTCCTTTTACAAAATCTCCTGCATGTCTAAAGTTTAAGTTATCATCAGATTCTACAAATATTGAATATACAGTTGTATTTGCTACAACACTCATAGATTCATTAAAGTTAGTTAATGAAAGCATTCCAGAAGGATTTGCATTAATACCAACTGAACTTCCTCCTCCAATATTAATTAATTTAGAGTATATACTAGCTCCAGTAAGAGGACTTGGCCATGCATCTGTTCCATAAGTTCTAGCTACACGCATGTTCATAAAAGCTACTGCTCCTAAATAATCATTAGCACCAGTAGTTGCTGGATCTCCAACTCCATCAAAACTTGTAAATATATTTTCTGGAAAAGAATATTGATGCCCAAATCCTGGAGTAACGACAGTATTATTAAAAGTATTTTGAACTGCATAGTAATTCGGAAAATCCGAACTTGTTGTTCTATAACCATAACGTGCTATAAATGTATCTCCACCAAATATCCATCCTGTTTCAAATCCATTGTAATAATTATTAACACTGTTATATGTAGGAAGAATATTTCTGTATCCATCAGTGTTTTGAAAAGCAGTTTCTAAGTAAGAAGAATCATATAAAGAAGTACATGAAGGATTGTCTTTATTAATAGTTAATATTAATGAACTTTTAAAGTTATTTCCTCCAAGATCTAATAATAAAACAATTGGATCATCAGTTCCTGCAGTTATTTCTCCAGAATAAACATTATCACCTGTAGCAAAATTTAATAAAACAGGTGTTCCTCCTCCTAATGTTAAACTACCTAAATTAGCACTTCCATCAAATTGACTTCCTAAAAGTATAGAGTAATTGTAGGTAGTTCCTGGAATTAACTCTTCTCCATTTTCATCTAAAACATCAATTTGAATTTCTCCAGTATTTGCACCTGCAGCATAAATTAGTTTTACAGATCCTCCTAAAGGTTGTGCTGTAATATTTTCTTCATCTAATGTGTAACTAGTAACTTGTAGACAATCTAAAACTCCTCCAATCTCTCCAGTATTTAAACTAGCTTTACTAACTTGTAATGGATGGTAATATCCAGTCCATACAAGAGTTTGATTGTCAAATGGGTTAAAAACATCAGTTTTATAACTATGAAGATTAGCTAAAAATATATTAGCTTTTCCTCTATATAAACTTTGCCAGTTTGGATCTGGTACAACAGCAGGATTAGGAGCACTTAATATAGTACCTTCTAATGAATATGTATCATAATGAGGAACTTCCCTATTGTCAAAGTTATATCCTAATAAAGCAGGAAGTCCACTTTTAATAGATAAAGCAATTGCAGATTCTCCACAATAATTATCTAAATATTGAGCTCCATGAAACGAATCAGTATCTGTAACTTTTAAATAACTTAACCCATCAATATAAGATGCTCCATTATTACTAATAGTAAATACATTAGCTAAAGCTCGTGGATTAAAGTAATTAGTAAAACTTCCTGTAGAGTTTTCATAAGTATTAAAACTACTTTGATAATAACTATTATATCTAGCTCCTATCATTACATGAGCTTTAAAACTAGTAGGTCCTCTATTTTCAGCAAAGTCATTAAGATTGCCATTATTATTTGCTCTAGCAAATTTTGAAGTTAGATTTCCTAAATCAGCATGTACCCAACTAAACTCTTCATTTTCATTTTGACCAGTTAAGAAAAATTTATATCCTTGTAAATATGTAATATTTGGGTTACCATTACTATTAGTTTCTGTTACAGTAGGATCTTTAATTGAATTTCTATACATTCCAGTAAACTGATGCATAGTAATCATAGATTGAATACTAATATAATCTGCAATGCTTACATTAATCTTTTTTCTAAGCATTGTAAAATCATGAAACTTTACAACAGGACTTCCTGAATATGTATCTACATCTGCAGGTGTGTCACTATCTGTGTAATAAAATTTACCAATATAACTAGTATTATATTGAATAGTAGAGTTAGTATCTAAAGTAGTAACATCTGGAATATTAGCATAAAAACTAAAGTATCTATAAAACGGTCCAAGCTTTTTATTAGAAAGATTTAATCTTGTAGTAGAAAAGAAACCATGTGCTCTAAAGAAAGATGGATGAAGCAAACTTTGACCAAGAATAGTTTTATTTTCTAATGTTCTTTTAGCATAATAAACTTTAAATCCTTGTACTTGCTTAAGAATAAACTTAGGAATTTTAATGTTTTTAAACTTAAATCCTAAGATATTAATTGTTTCGTAAAAGAATGCAGATTGATTAATTTGATCATCCCAGCTAGTAGTTGCAGTTCTAAGATTTATTAATAAACTTTTTTCTACAAATCCAGTAGGAGTGCCACTTGTAGGAATATATACTCTATAAAGATTGTCTCTATCTAAATCAATAAATGCAAAATCTTTATTTAAGTTAGATGGAAATTTATGATGACGTACTTGTCTTGCACCATCTACATATACATCAAATCCTGCAGGTGTAGCATTTCCAGAACTATCTACATCATATAATACAAAATCTGGAGTTTCTGGATAAGTCTCATTTTCATTAGACCAGTACCCCATAGAATATTCTTCATCAGTTCTTACTCTATTAGGTATAACTTCTTTACTAGTATCATAAATTTTATTGTAATGATAATTTCCTAACTTTTCTTTTAAGTCAAAGTTTTGAATTGATGAAGGTCTAAGAGTCCCATTATCATCTTCTTCTACAGTAAAATAAGGAGCATATCCAGAAGGAGAATAACCATTTTCTGGCATAGACTCTGTATTTGCTGGATCAAAATACCATGTATTTAAATTATCTTGTATACGTCCAGGAACATGATAAGCATAAGTTTCAGTTCCATCATTTAATACAAATGAAATATATAGAGCATATACTTCTCCTCTACGATAAGATTTAAGATAAGAAGCAGTATATTGATTTTTATATCCTCCCATTCTATTAATCTCTGTATCAGGATAATAAATTGAAGGATTATCTTCATCTTGAGTCCAAAAATCATTATCTCCGTCGAATATAGAAGTTAGTTGATACTTATTGTAATAGGTAGAAATAAACTTATAATCATCAAATTGTTGATAATAAGTTCCATCATCATTGTATTTTTTAAGAATCTGAGTGTAACCATAATTAAGATTAAGAGTATCAAATACACGATTATCAAATCGTTTCATTTTTTTAATTACAGGAATAGTTATAATATTACCTGCAAATCTTTGAAACCCAATATCTTTTCTAGCTGTTAGATTACCAAGATAAAGTTTATTATCTAATTGAGTAATTGTTTTAGCACTTAAATAAGTAGCTCTATCTAATACAATATTATCTACAGAGCTAATTCCATAGTTTTCATTTCCAGTAAATGTGATTGTTCCTAATTGCTCTACTGGAACTAATGGAAGTTTATATGCGGTTCTTGCATTACCTGATACTTTAATAATATAGGGAACTATATAAGGATAATTTTCATCATACATTGGAGAATCTAATGATCCTGGCATATCAGTTCTCCAAGAATATTGCCATTGAATAGCAAAAGATGTTTGAGTATTAGCTGGAGCTCCTGTCATATGTTCAAAAGGAACAGCAGGAGTGACACCATTATCAAGATAATTTCCTTTAGGGATATAAACAGGTTGACTTACAGTATATACATTTGTTTCTGTATATTCTTCAGTAGCATAAGCTAAACATAAATAGTAAGCACCAGTTTCAAGAATTCCACCTTTAATAAGTTTGTGATCTTTAATTTGTGGAATCTTTTTAGTAGTTAAAAATAGATTTAAATAATCTACATTTTTACCAGTAAATCCATTTTTAGCTCCTGGTAATTTTGAATAAAGACAATTAGCAGTTGCTCCATTTTTAATATTAGCAAGTTGTCTAGTTATATTAAAAGTTCTAGGAGGATTGTAATCATCAATATATTCAATATTAGTAGGGCCGTCTACTTTTATATTTTTATAGTTATCAGTAAAATAAACAACAACATCTCCATTAGCAGCCACTCTAGCTTCTCCAGTAATAGGATACTCAGGACTAAAGTTTAAGTGTCCTGTATTTATATCATAATATTCATCAGTAGGATTATCTGATGTTGCAAATAGCAATGTCATTAAATCTCCTTCTGGATCAAATAAATAGATATAAGAACTTGAAGTATTGTTAGACTTATATAAAGTAGAGTAGAACAATAGGAATTTATTATCAGGCAAAAGAATTGACCCGTTAATTTTTCTATCTTGTCCTAATACTTTTGGAATACTATTATCTATTTTAGCACTAGACTGAGATACAGTATTTCCATATTCAGTAGAAATAGAACCTTTGTCTAAATTCATAACCATATTCAAAGCATCTCTGTGAGTACTTTGTGGTTGATCTACTAATCCTGAATCTTTATATAATCCTTTTAAAAACTTCATAGTGTTCCGTAATTATTATAACGCCCTCTGTCTAAATTTTCTCTTGTGTTCAAATTCTCAAATCCTGTAGAATGTCTATTGATGTTAGGAACCAATCTAACCCATTGATTCAAGAATGATTCGTACTTGTCAATGCTTGGATAATTAGCAGCGTTTCTAGCTTGAGTGCAATAGTATCTCCATTTTTGATCAGCAAAATTGTAATCAATTCCATTCATAGATGGAGTATAACCACCTAATATCATTTGCTTATACACATACCAAAACATAGCTTCTTTATAGCTAATATCATCTGGTACCATAGGATAACAATCCTCATCTAATGGAAATGCTGTGTAACTTAAACAAATAGGACCTTCTTTAAAAGAAGTCTTAATGTATCCACCATCTACAATATAAGTTTCTTTGCATTTGATAAATTGATTTACACAATTATCACAATGAATTCCTGCAGGGAATGTAGATGTTCCATATTGTAATGGACTTAGCGTATTATCTGCTGCTAAATACAAGTTTTCTAATACTCCAATTCTAGCGTTTATTTCACGCAATTGATAGTTGTAAGCAATCTTATCGTTAGGATCAGATACTACTTGTGCATTTAATGCAGCTAATTGTGCTACTAATTCTGTTAATTCATTAGTTATTGTAGGACTAATAACATTGTTAATAGCAACTTGGTTAATATAATACAAATCAGATGGCATAATTACTTTGTAGTCTACTACATTAAGTACTTTACTTTTTTGTACAAGTTGTGGCGTAGCTCCTATATGCTCTAAAGCTTCACCTATCCATTCAATAGAATCATCAATCCAGTTGTCCCCTGGAGGTTTAAGATCACGCATGATCTTTCTTACTATTGCTTTACTACTTGTTAATCTGTATACCATCTTTTTTAAATCTTAAATAAGCCAAATCGTCTTTGTGAAGTAAATCAACTAGTTTCTCTTTGTTTCCTTTCTTACCACGAGTAGGAGAAAATCTATATACTGTTTTATTCTTTACTTTACACTTAGACTTAGTCCAATGATATTTGCAATAAAACTTATCAGTATAATATACTTGATATTTCTCACCTTCACCAGTTTTACTATCATAAAGTTTAACTCCTTGCTCAACTAACTCTTTTTTAAGTTTGTTAGTTTCTCCCCAATCTACTGTTAATTTACCTGGATAGCGTTCTATCCTTCGAATAGATATGGTTCCCATATTAGAACCCATATCAAATTCTGCTCCGTCTAATATTAAATCAAACAATTTTATATTAAACTCTTTACATATATCCTCAAAAAGCTTCTGAGTAACTGGATGTTCTACAGAAGCTTTATAAGTTAAGTATGCGTGCTTTATTGTACGAGATTTACTCTTATACATTAGCAATTCTTTTTACCACCCATTTTCTTTTTACCTGCAGCAGCCATTTCTTGAAATTTAGATTTACCGTATTTTTTACGACCAATACTAGCAGCAATAGCTTTAGCAGAATCTTCAGACTTACCTTCACCTTTCATTTTGCTAACTAATTTAGCAAAACGTCCACCACCACCAGGTTCCATAGTCTTTTTTCCACCTTTTTTAAATTTAAGAGCTTCTTCAGCAGCATCTTTTTGATTAGGATATATGCCTTTTGGTTCTGGTTTAGGATTTCCATTTTTATCGTATCCAGCTCTACCTTTAAGTTTTTGACGCTCTAGATCTGTATAAGATTGTTGAATTTCATCTAATAAATTAGATTTTTTTCTTTCATCTCCACGTTTATCAGATGAAGGATAATTTTGTACTTGTTCAAACCTAGAAACAGCATTATCTCGACGATTTTTAAATATTTCTGTACTATCTGCAGTAGGTTTTTCAAGTTTATTAGGACCACCATTTTTAAATTTTTTAGAAGGTGCTCCAAACTTAAGTTCTTTGGATTCTTGCATAAAAGATTCTCTTTCTCTTTTAGCTTCTTTAGCGATAGATTTTTTACCGCCTTTTTTATATTCCATTTTCATATCTTCTTCTTTTTTAATTTTACGTTCTTGCTCTAACATTTGTTTAGTAGGCTTTTTACCTGACCCTTTATTTTTACGAATATTATCCCAAAGACCTCTTTTAGAATATGAGCCATCAGCTCTTTTAATTAGCTTACTCATTTTCCAAATTTAATTTCTTTGCTCTCTTCCATAAAGTTACCAGCAATATCAGAAGCTTCTTTAGCTACTTTCTTAGCTTCAGCTGCTACTTCTTTCATGAGTTTTTTATCTTTAACAATATCATTGTATTCTTTGATAGTTCTTAAAGCAGACTCAACTTTCCATTTACGATCTTCTGCGATCATAGATAGACCTTTACTTTTCTTGGCCATTGTCTTTATTTTTTAAAAGTTCTCTTTCTTTTCTAGCAGTTAATGCTCTTTCTACGTTAAACCAAATAAGTGTAATAGCACCAATAACTCCTAGACTCCAAGTAATTACACTAGAAAACATGGCCCATGTCCATGTAATCCATGCTAAATTAATTGTTGCCCATTCTATATTCATTGCCTGCTCTTTAATGTAATGTAATAATCTTGTTTCCATAACTATTTACCAATTTGAACAACTACCACATCTCCAAACTCTTAAGGCTTTATTAATTCTAGAGTTAGGATCATTTGCTGTTTTAGCAGACGTTAATCGTTTCTTCATTCCACACATACGGTTACAAAAAGAATCTCTTCTTTTGCCACCTTTAGGTTGTGGTGCTCCTAATTTAGAACCAGGATTAGCTGCACGATAACTTGCTCTACCTTTTGCATTTAATCCTCCTTTAGGATTTTTACCTTCTTTTCTTTGCCAAGCGGGTGATGCCATTGTTACTTTTAATTTTATTCTTTACTATTTTGTTGTGGTTGTCCATTATATCCGTCTGATCCTCTATCTAACTCTGTATCACTTACACTACCAGCTAATAATCTTAATTCTCCTCCTGCAATTCCTGATACAATTCCTTGTACCATATCCATAGGCATTGGGAAAATATCAGTTCCATTATAACAAGGACTTCCATTACAATCTAAAAACTTTCCAATCTCCTCTGGATCTTCAAAGATACCACGAAGATTGACAGTATCCATACCTTCAGGATTAATTATGTACAAATAATCTTCTAACATAAAAGCTTTCTTAACTTTAGAAGTATATTTATCATAAGTCAAGAAGTTAACTTCGTATGGTTTGATTAGTTGAATTCTGCCGTGACCAGTAACATCCCCTACAAAAGTAATTGCTTCTTCAAAGTTAAATCTAACTGTACGAGGAATCTGACGAATAGATCTATAAACAGGACATGCTATTGGTACATTACAGCACTTACTAGCATCAACCTGTTCCAATTTGATACACTTTAGATCTTGTTCTAAATGTCTGGTAACTAGTCCATTACGAGCATAATCTCGTCGAATGAACATAGCACGATAGTACTTAATGTTAAATTTAAGTTGAGATAAACTTATAGGATCGTCTTGGCTAGTTCTTCCTCCTCGATATAAGTTTCTAATGTTGTAAGCAATTTCGTCTAAAGTCATGGTTAATCATTTAATATACTACACTGTAAATGTCCTTCGTATCCTGTTTTATAATTCCATATATAAGCCTGAGCAGCACGTTGGGCTTCATAGCCCATTTTCTTGTGCCATAAGTCTGCAGGACAAATAGATGGAATAAATCTTACTTTAATTCCTCTGTATTCATTAACCATTTCTTTATGTAAATGCCCACAATGCACTTCTCTAAATTTTGCATTAGCAAACAATAAAGGTTGTTCAGTTGCCATAATCAAAGGCAAGTCTGCAATCTTTTCATTGTTACCGTGAGTGTACATAATTAAGTTAACTCCAAAGTTAAAGTATTTTCTTGAATTTTGAGTATTATCTACTGATACATTTTCGTCTTTTTTGTACCAAGCAGATAATACTTCTCCCACATAGTACATTCTTTCATAGTCGTGATTACCTTGAACAACTACTACATGTACTGGAGCAGTTTGTTTTAAGTAATCAATAGCTTTGACTAATAGCTTCCAATATCCTTGAAAGCTTTTCATCCAATGAACAGAATCGTGTTGTGGAGTGCCTGCTGTTGTTGTGTAGTTTATATTATCTGAGTTTAAGCCATCATTACCTATAGGTAGTAATATTTGTTTGATTTCCAAACCTTTAGCTTTTTCAAGAAGCTCTATTACCATATCCATATATAATTGCTCAAATTCTTCTAAAGTAGTATCAGTTAATTTTCCATAATGAATATCTGGAATTGATATTTCTAATACTACTGGATTTTTTCCTATAATTTTTGCAGTCTTTTTAGCAACTGGACTATGAGATTCTACAAACTTTAAGAAGTCTTCTTTTAATGCATTAGGATTAACTTGTTCGTTAGTGACTACAGAGAATCTAAAATCACCTCCCATGTTTTGCCAATACTTAACTGACCTTACTTTAATTTTATCAATACCGTTAGCTTGTAAAAAATCTTCATAATCTTTTTTAGTAGCATCACTAAGTTTTGTGTTTTTAGTTTCTCCAGAATTATAGTGTTTAATATTATTAATAAGCAATATTTTTCTAGCAGATTTTCTAGCTTTTTCTGCTAAAGCAACATCTATATTTAAAACTTTTGCAAGTTGATGTTTAGATCGTTTAAAAAATGATGGGTTAGCTAAACAATATGTTACTACTTTTTCAAATGTCATATTTCATCAGGTATTTCTTCAGTTACTGTAATATAATTACCAGAAGCTTCGGCTTCTGCAATGTTTAAAGTTTCAATATAACCATTGGGTAATAGCATTCTATATTTTACAAGTATCATACTGGTTTTGTTGTTGTATAAGTTTGTGCATAGTATATATAATCCATGTGAAAAAACCTTGAAGTAACTCCTATAGTTTTAGAAATGTTAACTCTGGGAGTTATTAGCTGAACTGCTCCTGATGGAATGTTTGTTGTATGTGTAGCTACAAGAGTGTTATCTATATAAAATGCTACTGATGTTCCTGCAGCATTAATTTCAATACTCAACTTGCACCACGCTGTATTATTAATTGCAACAGTAGATGTTGTCAATGTTCTAACAGATCCTGCTGTAGTTACACACTGCCAGTTTGCAGAAGCAGTTGTACCATTTGCTGTACCTCCCTCATCATAAGTAAAAAATATACCATTTACTTCTGCAGCACTTGTAGCCTGATCTCCATATCCAATTGTTACTCGATATCTTTCTGTAGAAGTACTAAGAGTATTAAATAACACAGATGTTGTAAAAGTCATTGCGCCACCACCTAATAAAAATTGATTACCGCCAGATCCTCCATAAAGACCAGCATATCCAGTAGATTGGCTACCTGTTGTAGGTCTAATAAATCCATGTTGATTACTAGCTCTTATGCCAGGTGCTGTTGATGCTACTACAGATGCACTTGTTCCAGAAAAGAAAAATATATATCCAGAACCATCAGAAGTTCCACTTAATGTAGGTGTACTTAAAAAATCATTATAGTATTCATAACCAAGAGCTGCTTTTTCAAGTAAAGTTTGACTAGACCCTCCACTAGCATAATTAGGAATATTCAACGTACTTCCATCAAACGTAGCGGCTCCAGAAGTACCTGTAGTAGTTAGAGTAATAGCGTTTTGTTTATCATTGAATATAGTCCATTCAGATGCTTTTAAATAACCATCTTGAGCATCAGAAGCTGCTCCCATTAAGTCAAACAATGATCCGTTTTTCCAAAGATTGTTATCAACATCTCTGTATAATACATCTCTATGTACATAATCTCCTACAGCAACGTCATGAAGTTCATCAAGTTCATATCCATTCTGAACCTTAACAAATATTTCTCCATTAACAGCATGAACTCGTGTAACTATTCCAAGGAATACTAAATGAGCAGGAGCTACAGGTTTTGTTGTTTCTGGATAATGCCAGAATATTAAATTTCCATTTACACCTAACCAAATAAAATCCCCTATTGTAGCTGTTGAAGTATCAACTCCTTCTAAAAATCCATTAGTAATAACTTTAATATGATCATTAGTTACTCCAGTATATGATAGTATTCCAAATGTTTTTGATGATGAAGATTCACTATCATTAGATGCTTTACTAGCAATCATATTGGTACCAGTAGCTCCAGATATATAAACTGCTTGACCTTTACTAATATTCTCACTTAGTTTACATACAGGATTAATATCTTCTAAATCAAACTTAGCATCTAATGCTGCTTGTAAATCAGTCTGATCAGATAAAGTTCCTGTAATAGCTCCCCAAGAAACTGATGGCTCTACATTAAAATTAATATAAATAGATCCAGTTTCACCTAATTTAGATATTGTTCCAATAATAACATTGCTACTAGTAGCACTTATTTCTCCATTAGCAGCAAGATATAAAGTAGTATTAACGTAATTACTATATATATTAGTATTTATATCAGGTAATGTTCCAGATAATAATACTTCTCCATACTCTCCTATTTCAAAATATTGAAGAGTAATAGCTAATGGGTATTTAGAAATATCAGGATTAGATGGATCTGCTAATATGATAGTTTTACCTTTTACAATAACTACTTTATTAATACCTATTGCATATAATCCGTAATTCTGTACTTTAATTTTTTTATTATCAGATATAATCATTTAATCTTACTTTAAGTGTTACGTGAGTTATTACGTCGCTAGTTATTTTAATTGTAGTATATGCATCTACTTCATCATCTATTCCAACAGAAGTACCGTTTAATTTTTCAATAGTTATTATTGCAGCCTCATTACTTGATATTATATCTTTCAAAGTACAAGTAAATGGTACTGTAAAGTTAATATAATCTGTGGTTTGAAAGTCAAAATAAAATTCTTTGTTTAATCTAAGGTCGTCAATTAGTGGTCCTAATCCTCTAGTATGCAATTCTATTAAATACAGAATTCTTTCTGTTTTAGTAGAATACGGATTACTTTCTGAAGTATAAAGATATGGGGTTGTATTAATCAACCCCACATTCTTTAAAATTCTATTGAGTAGTATTTCCGATTTTGTACTTTGCATTACTTAATAATGACTTTCATTACTTCATAGTTAGCGACTGAAATATCTTTTGGAACATCTGCTTCTTTAATGATAGCTAATTCTAAAGTTGCTTCTTTTTTAAGTTCAGCATCTGCCGCAGCTAATTGCTCTTTACGAGCAGCAATAACTCCTGCATTTTCTTCTTTAGCTTCCATTTTTTGCAAAGATTCAAGATCTTCAGCATCCATATATTTTTTAGCTTCAATAGAAAGAGTAATAAACTCTTCTGTTGGAACTACCATTTCTTCAATGTACTGAAGATGGTTTTTAATTACTTCTGAGTTAGAAATAACTGCTTTTGCAAAGTCAAGACCTTTACATTCTTTACTGTCTTGCAGTGCTTTAAACAAGTTCAAAAAAACTTGATTTGTTGCTGTAATTTGCATATGTGTTGGTTTATGTGTTATCGTTGTTTATTAAAATTAGCATTAAAAATACTTCCAGCTAATCCTGTTGATGGTACTGAATAAAATGGAATATCTCTACTAGTAAAATTAAAATTAGTTATTTCAGGACCATATTGTTTAACACTGACTATTTCAGTAAATAAAGATGAAATACTACTAGTTGAAAGATTTCCTACAAATTTACTATGATGAGGATATGGTACGTTTGCTCCTCCTCCTAAATTACTTTGCCCAGGAGCAACATTTCCTAAAATAGCAGCAGAACCTTGTGCGTTAAAAGGATCAGGACTATTTAAAGGTATAGTTCTTACACCATTTGCTGCTGTACTTGGTACATCCCATCCTGTAAATATTGTTCTACCAGGTTGTAATGCTCCATTATAATTTTTAGTAATGTGCATACCATTAGCAAGAGTAATATTTTTACCTAAACCTGTAGCTCCTCCACTTCCTGCAGCCCCCATTCCTAAAGTAATTACTGATAAAGTATGAGTAACAGGATCTAAACATAAAACTTCTTCTTCAACTAATGCATTTGTACCAGATTTTGATACAATATAAATTTTTAAAGTGTTAGGATCATGATCAGCATCCCTAGGTTTTTCTAAAAATGCATAAGCACAATTTATTTCTTTTGTATGTAGCAATCCAGTAGCAGAAACAAATGGACGAACTCCAAATAAACTAGGTTTAGTATAAAATATCCTGCCTCTTCCATTTCCAGGAATCCAATATATATTTCCATTAGGATGAGCTATTGCATCAACTAAATTTAAAGTAGATCTTGCAGATGGATTAGTATCTGTTACAGCTGCTTTAATTGTTCCTGCAGGTCCTGTAGGATCTACAGTAAGTGTTCCAGCTTCTGTTACCCATTCTTTAGTTGTACCAATTAATGGATGATTTGTAGTAGTATAAGTAGTAGAAGGTTGTTCTATACTTGCTTCATCTCCTAATGCGTTACTTGTTGGTTGAAATCTATATATAGTACCTAAACCAGCTGATAATACATATATTAATCCATCTGGTCCTAAAACAGGTGCAGATAAAAAAGCATTTGAAGTAAGTGCAGGAACTCCATTTGGATAACTACTAGTAGGATATCCAGGATATAAAGTTAAAAATTTCCATTGTCCACTTATAGGATTTAAAATTAACCATTTATGATAACTTCCAATTATTCTATGTCCTAAAGGAGCAAAATAGATTAAATTATTCGGTGCTAAAATTCCAGTATTAAAACCTAAACCTGCTGATTCTTGAGGAGCAGGCCAAGAAGGTTTTCCAAATCCACTTGTTAAACTTATTGTTACACTTGGATCTGGTGTTAAATAATTAAATGTAGCTCGTGACCAATTAGTAGTACGAGTATTTGTAGTTCCAGGAGTTATTTCAACAATTACATTAGCAGTTCCACTAAATTGAGGATAAGTTGTTCCATTTACAGTAATACCATTATTAATGTAGATACTATAAAATTTACCATTAGGACCTAATGTAAGTTTTGTAAACATACCTACACCATCTCCCAATATTCCAGTTATACCAGTTTGAGTTGAAGTATGTGTAACTACACTATACCCCCAAGTAGATGCTTGACTTGTTGCTAATGTAATCATTTAATTATATTACTACGTTAGTTATATCTCCAAATAAATACCAAGAATCATAAGTAGTTGTACCATTACCAGCAGATACTTTAATTAGTGTAGCAGCACTATATTGAGTTCTTAAATACCTCATAGTATTAGCACTAGAAATTGTTGCTAACCCTCCTGCTACAGGTTCAATTTTTACTTGTCCTCCACCTAATTGCATAATTGTTACTTGATATCCTACTGGAAAATTAGGAAGAGTATTTGGTATTTTTAAAGAACAAGCAGTTGGAGCAGAAAAAGTAATTACTACTCCTGCGTCATTAGTCAATGTTGTAACACTGTCACTTATTGGAGTTTGAGGATTTAAAGGAGTTAAACTTGCTGTACCTAAAGGATCTGTAGCAAGTAATGTCCAGTTATTAGTAGTATTAATTATATGTCTAAAACCTCCTACACCAAAAGCGCCATTAGTACCTGGAGCTCCTGCGGGTCCTTGCATACCAGCTAATGCTAATTCATCCCATCTTCCTGATGTATCTACTGCAGGATCTGTTGAAGCCGAACCTAAACTTGTATTAACTAATACATAAGAAGATCCTTGAGATTGAACTGCATCATTAACTGCATATGCAGGTGATGGAGATGCTGTCCAATTTCCTCTCCAAGTTAATCCTGCAATATTAGCATTTTCTCCAGCAGGACCTTCTGGTCCAGGTTCACCTTCTAAAGACGTTAACCATTCTTCTAAAGTTAAAGGTGTTTCTCCTTCTGGAACTGTGTCTACATATAAATCATAAGCAGATTTTCCACATTCAGTACAGTCACTTCCTGCAGCTCTTAGATAAATAGTTTCTCCTCCAGTAACTTCTAAAGGATTAGTAGAATAAGTAGATCCATCTGTACTGTATTCTACCGTACCGTCTGATGCTAAAGTAAATGGTTCAATGCCCATAGGAATTGTATTAATTGTTATTCTTGAAATTGATGTTTGTTTTTTACAAAGCGTATTTAAAAAGCTTGTAAATAACTGAAGATAGTTAGTAGTATTTAACTGGTCTTCTGTATTATAATTATCGTCATCAACTCCTGCAAAAGGACGTTGATTATATATACAATCTAAACCTTCTCCAGTTGATGGATCATATTTAGATAAAAGATACTGAATTATTACTGTCTTAGATAACTCAACTGGATTACATTCTACCCCTCCTATTAATTTATCATAATAAGAATTACCACTATTTCCAATACAATCATACTTACTTGAAACGTAAGTATCAAATGGATTTCCGTATAAGGTACTTGGTATTTGTCCCATTAGCAATTACAATCACAAGTTGAATCACAAAGTTCTGCAGCTTTATTATATTTTTCTTGTGCTGCGGCAATATCTCCGTTAGCTGCATCAACAACTGCACATCGAATTAAAATTAAAATCTTTTCTATTTTTCTGATTACATCGTGGCAATCTCCACTTTCACAATTACAATTGATTACTGTGCCTAACAAATTAGCCATGCAACAATCAATTGCACAAGTACCTAAAACATAAACAGTCTTAGTTTCGGCACTTATATCATCTAATATCATTTCAAATTTATACAAACCATTAAGATTTGTAGTACTCTCAATTAATGCATCTAATTCTGCATTTCCTGCATTATATAATTCATTAATTACTGAGTCAGTTAAATGTTCAATAACAAAATACCAGTTAGTGTCTATGTTAACAGGATTAGCAGACTGAAATATTTGAGTTTCAACTTCTCCTTGAACTAAATAAATTTTACCTAGTGCATCTGATGTACCTGTATGATCGGGAGATAATACTGCAAAATTTGCTGCAGTGCAATTAGGTGAAACTGATATTAAAGATCCTATAAATCCCATTGTATTTTATTTATTACAAATATAAGGTAAAAAGCCCCACCAAATTGTGAGGCTTTTTAATTAGTTTAATAATTAGTAAGTAAAGTAAGTTTCTGTACCTACAGTGTATCCACCAAATACAGCATCTGCAACAGTATTAGCTGCAGGAGTTACTTTATGATACATTTTAACAACATTCATTTCACCAGCACGAGCAATACCAGTAGATGATGGATGACCATGCAAATATCCAACTTCAACTACATCATAAGTATTCCCAGATACAGCATATTGTGTAAAATCTTGAGGGAAATACATACGGTTAAAGTTACCATACTTAGAACGCATTTTTTTCTCATCAGCAAGTGCTTGCCAGTAGTTACCAGAACCAGCATCAAAACCAGTTACAACTTGTGTTTCAGCCAATGCATTACCATTAGAGTATTGACAAGTTACATCAAAAATAACTCCTACGTGACGAGCTTCAATATCAATACTTGTAGTGTTATTAGTAACTACAAAAATTGAATTTAAAGTTTTGTTTGCAGCAATAGCAGCAGCAAGTTTAGTGTAAAAAGTAGCCTCAGTGTTATTGTGACCATCAGTTCCTGATTCAGGAATTTCTACATTAAAAATCATACGACCCGCAGAAAAGTTTCCTACCAATGGGAAAGTGTAACCACCACCAGAAAGATCCAAAGATGTGTCATTAGGACTAGAAAAAGACAAATAATCTGTTGGAGCAGTACGAAGAGCAAAACGAATCATAATATCGTCAGCTCCAGTAGTTGGATTTGTTCCAGTTAAAATTGAACCTACATCTACATTTACTTTATGCTTTACAGTTTGAACATAAGGAGTGTACTTAATGTACTTAACATCCTTAGCTTCAAACAAAGGAGAAGCAATTGTATTTTTTCCTGCAAGAGGAGTTTGTACAATTTGGATAGGTCCTTTAGCAGATGTAAGAGCTGTAGTAAGATAAGCACTAGTGCCCATATCCCACACTCCAACTAAAGTGTTAGCTACTGCCGCAGCAGTGGTATAAAAAGTAGAACCATTTTCAATAGTTCCGTTAGTTAGGTCAGAAATATCGTTAGCGATAAATACTTGACTTAGATTAGAAGGTGCCATTTTTTTAAATTTTTAGGCGTTTAACATTAATTTAATTTATTCGCTTTCAAATGTTTCCATCGATTGCGTGTTATACCTTTGGGATTCTAATCCCTCTAGTATGCTTTTAATTGTCATCTCTACAATCTCTTCGTGTGTGTGAAATGGTAATTCACATCCAACTCCAAGGTTGTAAGAAATAGCAATTGGTTTTCTCAAATACTTAATTATTGCTTTTTTGGCAATAAACATATTTGTGGTGTATATATCCAAATAACTTTCTTCTATGTTGTAGAACGGCAAGTCGTAATCTGTTTTATTAAATGGATCATCTAATAAAGCATATATATCGTCATGCTGAGCAAATGTACAATAAGAAATTTTATTATACAAAGGAATTGCAGAGTTTGTTTTAAAATCTCTAGTCTCTGTTAATAGAGTAGCAAACTCATTAAAATAAGAGATAGCAGTTTGAGTATTATCTAGTGGATTAACCCATACTGTATAAAGGCATTTATTGTACAATGGATCTAACTCATCAGAGATAATATCTAATGCAATGTTAAATTTAAATTGCAAATACAAATGATTTGAATCTACATTAGGAGATATATGCTGAGTTATTCCTGCAGAATTTTGTTCAGGTAATGCTAATACTGGGTGAACATCTAATATATAATTATCAGAGTTCATTACTTTATCAATAGTAGACAAATCTGTAGTATTAATTTTAACCCAAGTTGCACTAGAACTTTTAAATACGTAAATATCTTTAAGTATGTACCCTTTAATAGGAGGAGTTAAATTAAACTTTACATATCTTAAATTAGTTATTACTTTTCTTTGTTCTGGAACAGCAGTACAAGAATATTTAGTTTCTGCTCTAACTGATACAAGAAAAAGATAATCTAATGGAAGAGTATATCTATCTACATAAATAGGAGAATATTTAGAAGTATAAACTTCTCCATAATATTGAGTATTATCTTGATGTTCTACAATCAAAGATTTAAGATCATCAATTCTTTTTTGAGATTGTTCAAATCCCTTACCTTGACGATTAGATCTAGCATTAAATCGTTGTTTAACAAACCTAAGTTGTGATAGATTTAATTCATGATCTATTTCTTCAGGTAATAAGTTGTCAACCTGGAAAGAT
>JACCDQ010524530.1_pt1 | contig 80419 bp, 99 predicted proteins | sample 7446031 | NCBI WGS metagenome assembly JACCDQ01 (sample SAMN15323442, study PRJNA562643) | freshwater metagenome | isolation source: river surface water | place: USA:Blue River Watershed | collected 2017-08-17
AAATCCACAGCCTCATCCAACAAGGCTCCATGGGCACCATCAACAGCGAGCTCAATCGCTTTTGGGGAAAGCTCAGGAACCAGATGATTGCCGCGCACGAAACACCCGAGCTTCCAGCCTCAGTGGCCGAACTTGTGGGTAAAACTGTGAATACCCTGTGGAGCGAGGCAACAAAAGAAGCCAGCGGCGCATTTGAGCAACAGCGCACCCAGTTGCAAAACGAGCGTGACCAAGCCATCTCCCAAAGAGACTTGGCAGAGACAAGCACCCTGCAGTGGGAACAAGCCGCACACGCCGCGCAACAAAAGCTCCATGAGCAGCAACAAGCCTTTCAGCAAGACCTCAACGCCAGTCAAGAGCGATGCACGCGTCTGGAGACCGAAAAATCGATGCTAGCCACACAGGTTCAGGAACGCATCGACGAGTGCAATCAGATGCGTGGGCAACTCACGCAAATGCAAGAGCGCTTCAACGCCGAGCTCGAGCGACAGCGTCAAGAGGTGGAGCAAGCCAATGCGCGCAGCGATCAAGCCCAGCGCCACAGCCTAATCGAAATCGACAAGGCGCGCGAAGATGCCAAAAAGGCCATCCAAGCCACCGAAAAACGACTTGCCGCCATCCAAACCGACAACGGCCAGCTGCAAGCGAGCGTTACGGCCCTGCAACAAGAGCTCGAGCAGACCCAAAACGCACTGCGAGCCAGCCACCTTGAGGTCACCCGCCTCAAGGCACAGGAATCGTCCACAAAGGCTCTCGTAGAAAGCCTCAAAGAGCAGGTTTCAGAGGCAAAGACCGAGAAAATCCAGCTCAAAGAAGAGCTGGGCAACCAACTCGAACAAATCCAGAGACTCACCAACACCATTGTTGAACTCCAAAGTAAACAAGTCTCCCCAAATAACCCCAAACGGCGCTAAATTTGCGCCTTGGACGGAACACGCAAAAGCCACTAAAATTTGCCTATCCAATTTATCGTGTATGAAATACACATCTGAGAGGGCAAAATGTCAGGCAAGGCAGATACAGTAGAGAAAACAGGAGCGAATGTTGCGCCCATTCGCACGCTCAACATTAACCTGTACGCAGCCCCCGGCGTTGGCAAATCCGCCACATCAACACGCCTGATATCGCTGCTCAAACTCAGAAATCATTCTGTCGAACTGGTTCCCGAATTCTCCAAAGAGCTTCATTGGGAGGGGCGCCTTGAGAGCACCGAGCAGATGCTCATCACCTCCGAGCAGTGGCGCCGCCAAAGCATCCTGCAAGGCAAAGTACAAATCGCTGTCACCGACAACGCACTTGGTCTGGGCGCCGTCTACGCCCCAGAAAGCTACCAAATCGAGCTGCAGCACATCGTCAAAACACTGACACAGAACTGGTGGTCACTGGATGTGCTTCTGGAGCACAAGGACGGACTGCCCGAGCACCACCTCAAAAAGCAGCGCGAAATCCTCGAGATGCTCAAGCGCAGCGGAAAGCCCTACATCGTTGAGACGGTGGACGATACGGTTGCTGCCCGCATTGCAGAACGGGTCAATAAGATGATGCTCAGTAAACCGATCAGCGATAGCGGGCTCTGAGGATTAAAAAAATAGCTCAGGCCCGTCAGACAGAAAAGCTCGAGCCACAACCGCAAGTGGTCGCCGCATTGGGGTTGTTGATCACAAACTGAGAGCCATCCAAGTCATCCTTGAAGTCGATGGTGGCCCCCACCAGATACTGCATGCTCATCGGGTCAATGAGCATTTTCACGCCGGCCGCTTCAATCTGGAAATCATCCTCGGCAGCCACCTCTTCAAAGGTGAAGCCATAAGAAAATCCAGAGCAGCCACCACCCTGAACAAAGCAGCGCAGCATCAGGCTTTGCCCCTCTTCAGCAATCAACTCAGCCACTCTCTGAGCGGCCGCCTCGGTCAGTACAACTCCATGCATCATCGACCCCCTTTGGCGTCCTTCAAAAATCCAGAAATCACGGCCGCCTCCGACTGGCTGGCGGACTGAACTCGAGCGCGAAAACCGTTGTCACCCGCGTAAATCAACCCATCCGAGGACGCCTTGGAAGCCCCAGAAGACGGCAAGTGATCCGGCAAAAAGGCATACACCCTCTCCGGCGTGGCGCCAACAAAGCTGGGCAGCGCCACCTCAGGCGCATTGACCCCCATGCCCTTGAGCTTCTCGCGCAACTTGATGGAGCGTACATAACGGTCACACTGGTCCACCTCGGCAGCCACAGAAGGGTTTTTACTGGTCAACTCCTTGAGCCAATCGGCATCCATGACCAGCTCGCTCTTTTGAGCCACAAACTGCGCCATGATGAAATGCAAGAGCTGCCGATTCTCACCAGTTGCCGCATTCTTCAACGCCTCCGCCCAAACCGCATGGGTAAATTGCTTTCCAGAATCAAGTATGGCCTTGAAGCCACCAAAATAGCCATAAAAAGCACAATCGATAAACGCCTGATTAATCAATTCATTGCTCATATCAACCTTTTTCCCCCTGCAAAAATAACGCCGCTTGCTTGGGAGTCATTACGGTAGATTCGTTAAAAATTACCGCATCAGAATTTACAAACCCCAGCAATTCATCCCACCAAGGCGTAGATTTCAAGACACTGTGCTCGTCTCGAGTTCCATCATTTCCTGAGACATGAACTTCCAAGCATTTGTCAGAGGATAACAGCTCACGGACCAATTCGCTCTCTCGTCTCTTGGTCCTTCTTACCACAATATTGAGATGCGACAAGTCCAGAGCAAAGAACAAATCACTGCCTAATAGCCACGCATAATCATCCCAATCGGAGAGCAACCATTTGCCAGACTCGGGATACAAACCCTCCAAGGCAACAGGAAAACCAAATTCATCCTGTAACCTCAAAACATTCACCCTAACCTGCGCCAAATTCGCATTCTCACAACGGCCAGCATGCAATGAATAGACGCCCGAGCCTCCATGCAAGGTGAGCTCCTTGACGCGGCGCCAATATGGCGCAGATTCCGGCATATGGGCATTGGACGCGTCCCAAATACGGTGCTCACCAGCACCCGAGACCCGTACAGAGGCATGCAAACGAAAAAGCGTTTTCGGCGACAACGAGCGCAAGGCATCCATCTTCTGCTCACTCACTGAAGATGTGTGCTGAGGACAAAGCTGCATATGACTCAAATCGAAGTTCCCAAACCACGGGTCGCCCATCTGCAAAACCAGCCTCAACGAAGACTCGTGACTGACCCCCGGAAATGCAGAGCTGGCAGGACAGACCCGATAGGAACGCGGCATCATCAACACCCTCAAAACGACATGGATGGCGACCTCTTTGGAAGCGGGGCGTCCTCTTGAGAAAACACCCCATCCAAAACATCCCTCATGCGCAAGCTGCCCAAATGCTGCAAAGCCGCAGTAGCGTGCCTCTCATGCACAAAATCCTCCACCCCCTCCATGAAAGTCTTGCCACTCGGAAGCCTGACGTTGAAATCCGCGCCTGCGGCATGAAGGCTATTGACGACCGGCACGAATACCTCATCCGTCAAAGCCCCTAATGTGGTGGCCAAGAGAAGATTTCTTGCGTGCACCGGACCATCGGAGACCCCCACCCTCTCAGCCAAGTAAGCAACCGATTTCACCGGCTCACGCCCAAGGATGGCCGCCCCCAGCAAATCCACGCCCGCAGGAGATACCGCGTCAACAGATGCGCCCGCATCGAGCAAAGCCTCCATGGCCTCGATGCTCCCAAAATGCGCCGCAGCCAGCAGCGGTGTAATTCCCCTGCCGTCACAGGCATCGGCAGGCATGCCACCAGACAGGTGCAAAGAAATATTGGCGACAGTTTCTGCATTCCACACTGGCCTAGGCTGCGAGAAATCCAAGCCCTCGCCATTCATAGCGTTCGGGACGGCGAAATGGGAGATAAATTTTCCCTTCTTTCTGAGCAAATCGACCAACAGCTGCGAGTCCGCAACCGAGCCGACGCGGCATGAAAGAAACTCCTGTCTTGTGACCTCAAAGCTCTCGTCATTCATCACCGAATCATTGAAATCCTTCTCCATGAAGATGGTTTCATTGTTATCGATATCACTGGAGAAATCATCAATGAGTGCCTTCAGCCGTTCGGAAAAAACAGGGTGAGAAGCATCCACACCAGACTCAGCGAGCTCTTCCAAAAAAGACTCGAAGTTAGAACCAATATAGGCGTCCACTTCAACAGCTTCGAGTCTTTGCTCATCAATTCGAAAGGCAATCTCGCCTTTCATATAGTAATTATCGTAGTAGCCACCCTCATCGTCATAGCTGGTTTCATGATTAACCCCCAGATTAACCACCTCAACAGCCTCACTTGACTCGAACACATCAGCCACAAAACGAGCGGCCTGCAAGGAAAGCGCCAAGCTCACATCAGAACCACTCTCCACGCCGCCCCAAGTCAATGGCGAAATCGAGACACGGTGTAAATCCAACACACGGTCCAAGTGGCGGGTCCAATTTTTATCGCTCATACAAACCTCACAAACTCATAGAAACAGATTTTTTTTCAACAAAGACACCACCAGCGCCTGACGCGCGCGACTCCATCGCATCCATCAAGTCAGCGCGCGAAAGAAAGCTATAGAAGAAAGCTTTGGCCAAGCCATCGCCTAGGCCAAAATCATCCCAAGAACTCACCAAATCACGGCCGTTGGGCAAAGGAGTGGAAACACTCATCCCTGATTCCAGAAGGAATCGGAAAACCTCCATCCCTCGATGGACATGGTGCTCTGCCACATAGGCCGCCAAAAGCACATTGGGAAGCTGCGCACACCCTTCCTGCAGCCCCACCCGGTCGACCACCGAACGCAGTGCTGGCAGGTTGGAAAACAAAATCGCACAGCCCAGTAAATCCAGACCAGACATGGTCTTGCAGCTGCAATCAGCGCCGGCAGCCACCAAAGCATCAAACGCCGCCATGTTCCCAGAAGCAACCGCAGCCATCAAAGGAGAAATACCGCGCAAATCAAGCTCATCAGGATGCATGCCCGCCGCAAGATGCCTTGCAATAAAACTCAATGACGAATAATCCCAGACCGGTCTTGCCACCGAAAAATCCAACGAGTGATCTTCGATACTGACCGAGCTCGAGGACTCGTAGCCATCCAGCAAGACCATACCGCCCTCAAAGAGGTTATCCACCATCAAGCCGTCATCTGGCACGCCATCAATCAGGCAAGACTCATAGTCAACGCGCTGAACTTCAAGATTGACCGCGCCGCCGAACAACTCCTCATTGACATCCTTCCAGTTGAAGACCGAGTCGTTCATGTTCATGTCATCAACAAATTTTTCCAGATGAGCCTTGAACTGAGGACTCATTTCAAGCCCATGAGAAGCATAAAGCTCCTCTACCTCACCCACGAATTCGCTATCAATCTCCACACTGTGAGACTGACCACCCAGCTCAAAAACAAGCTCCCCACCCGGATTGAAGTCCAAAACGACCTCATGATCCCCCCACTTCTCAGCGACAGGACTCACCCGAATCCTGACCATCGACAGCTGCGGACACCCCTCGTACAAGACATTGAGCCAAATTGCCACATTCAGCGCCATCCTGTATCGCTTGTCAAAAGAAGACTCGACGCCCGAGTACTGCAGCGGATTGGCCACAGACCCATGCATATCAACCGCTTGCTTCAAGTAGTTAGACCAGCGCGTCATAAGCAGCTCACTCAGGCACAGCGGACGACGAAGGCCCAGCCGACGGCGGTTGCAAAGCCTTGAAGACAACCTGCTCAATCGCCTGCGCCTCTGGCGTTCCGCGCTTGACCACCTCGTGCGGCATAAACCCCTCCGCATCCCTGATCTTGGCGTTCGCACCAACGCCTTGAAGAAACTCAAAGACATCAGCCTTGCCAGCGAATGCGCTGCAATGCAACTCGGTCCACATGAGGCCATCATAGGCAGGACAATCCAACTGCGCCCCATTGACAAAGAGCAGTTCCGCCACCGCCATCGAGCCACCCAGAGCCGCGTAGTGCATCGGATACACCCCAGACTCATTGCAAAGATTTACGTCCGCGCCCATCGCCACCAAGTACTCAACAATGTCTCGGTTACCTCGGTAGCTGGCCACCATCAAAGGAGTGAATCCATCATCTGATACACGATTGATATTGACACCTTTTTCCACCAAATCGATGACGGCGCCAAAGTCCTCGTTGTTGACAGCATCCACAACAAGTCCGATAGCCTCAGGGGATTCTTTCCATTCTTGGTTCACATCAGTCTCCATCACATCATCTTCATCGAAACAGACACATTCGAGCCAGCAGGCGCATCTGCCACAGCGTCACTACCCGAAAGCTCCTTGTAGGCCAAAGACAGAGCAGTCTGAACACCTTCCTCGATGTCCTGCTGAATCGACTCATCACCGTAAAAGCCTGCGCAATTCTCATCAAACAAAGGCGTTGCACCCACCTCATCTTCGTAATAACTCAATGAGTCAATGGGCTCATCATCTTCATCGAACTCCAGAGGAAACACACACAGACGGTACCAGTAAACTTCACCGCTGATGTAAGCGGCCACCATGGTCGCCGTAGACTCAGCCACCGAGCGAGCCTTGGCCATCGCCTCGTGATACGGTAATTTTTCAAGCTCAGCGCGTAGGTCATGGTCAGGAACCCAGACACCATCAGACTGCTCCATCGCACTCCATCCACTTTGATGCATGGGCGATGAAAAATAGGAGACCTTGATGGTCTTGCTGTACCCATCGATATAGCTCAACTGCACCGCATACTTATCGCCCTGCACCCTCGAATCCAAGTCCTTCTCGATGAGTTCCTTGGCACGCTGCTCAATGTCCGACCAAAGCAGACTTGGCATGAAATCCGAGTAGCTTTGCTCGCGCACCCACTCCCCATCGACCTTGGAGAGAAAAAAAGCAAGCCGCGAGGCATAGTTCGGGCACTCCAGTAGCAATTGCGCGCCATCCTCTTGGGATTGCTTTTCAACAATCTCCTCAAACCACTCATCCACGAGCTCAGGCTTAGCCTCCAGAAGCACAAGGCGCGAGGCCAAGGCCAGAGCATCCTCCTCGAAGCGTGGTGTGCTGTAGGCATCACCCACCACTACTGCGCCCTCTTGCGCGCTCCAGCCGACACCAACGGCTTTCTCCATGTCAGAGACATCACCGCAACCCCCACGCCAGCGATCACCATCACGCCCCTGAAATCCACAGTGAACCTTACCATCCATGTAGTCCAAGGGATCTGAGGCATCCTCATCGTGAAAAACCTCAGCAAACCAGACAAGCCCCCTGTCCAAGTCAACGCCTTTTTCACTCAAGTAATCGCTCTTTTCCATTACCTACCTCACATTCCCATGCCACCAGATGAGGTGCTTGGCGCCGAAACAAACAAGTCAGGCTGAACTTCGGAGCGCTGAGCCTGAAGCGTCTCAATGGCCTTCTTGATGCAATACGCCTTCGCATCCGACAATCCGCCCTTGAGCTCATCATCCCCATAGTAATCGCCACACGAGTCCTCATGCAAAGGCTCGCTGTCTTCGTACTCACTCCTGTCAGTCAGAGGCTCGCCGTCCTCATCGTACAAAAGCTCGTAGACCTTCACGTCGTAGCGGTAAACCTCGCCATTGGCCCACGAGCTAAACAGCTCCGTCGCATGCTTGGCGGATTCAAAGGCGAGCGCCATGGCCTTGTAATAAGGAAGCGCCTCGAGCTGCTTGCGCGTTTCATCATCAGGTATCCAGATACCATCACTCTTATTGTGCGAAGACCATCCGCTTTGCGACAGGCTCGACGATGGCGTGCACACATTGGCGTCAGCACCGTAATTGCCATGGTCTCGGTAGTTGAGCATCACCGCGTACTCATCCCCAACCACGCGAGCCTCAACCTGCTTTTCCGCCAGCGCCTGCGCGCGCGACATGATGTCCGGCCAAAGCCCTGCAGGCATGGTCTCAGCGCTTCCAAAATCCGTGGTCCAGCTGTCACCGGCCTCGTCCAAGAAAAACTGCAACTGAACAAGATAGTCATCAGGACTCTCACCCTCTTCAAACTCTATCTCGACACCGTCCTCCAAGAGCTGGCCAAACCACTGCGCCATCTGCTCACGCGATGCCTCCAGCAACACCAATCGAGAGGCCATCAAGATAACTTCTTCGTCCGCCTCTTCCCTGTAGTAGGACTCATCAGAGACCTGAACCGCATCCTCATCAATCTTGTACAAGCCACCCACCGCTGACTCAAACTCTTTCTTGTCGCCCACCCCTTCGCTTCGACCGTATCCATGGCTGGATGAGAAGTTGGCATGGATGACGCCAACGCTGTCGTATTCTTCCAGTGGATTGTTCGCATAGTCGGCGGCGTAATGCACGTCTGCAAACCAAATCACACCCTCGGCTTGCATCACCCCTTCTTCGCTAAGACTGTCACAGAGATCTGACATGCACACACTCCCAAAGCACAGCACTGCCCAAGCAGCACCAAATTCGCACATTTCATCTAAGTTACACGATTTATCCTTATTCGGTCAATGAAAATGGCAACCCAGCCAGACGACTCAAGAGGTCGTTGACCAGCAACGCATCTCGAGGCGATACTGTTTAAATGACAAAGCGATCAGACCTTCCAGCCGTGCTCTTGGCCAACCGTCTTGGCACAGGCAAAAACGACCCCGACGGCGCGCTAGGAAAGTGCGGCGACGCGCAGGCGGCATTTCGCTACGCCAGTCGCATGGTCACGAAAGATTTCATTGAAAGCATCCAAAAATCCATTGGCGACAGCCCCACACGCATCTTGGGCGTGACCGCCCTTGAAGCCGGCGGCCTGAACGCCATTCCCCACGCTGCCGCGCACATCATTGCAGCACAGCTGGGGCAACAAGCGGATGACGACATCTACCAGTCCAACCGCCCCATGCGAACCCATAAAGGCGGACTGGAGAGGATTTTTCACCAGCCCACATTCGCTGGAGAGGTGCGCGCAGGCGAGCGCTACTTCCTCATCGACGACACACTCACGCAGGGAGCAACGCTGGCCAATTTGGCAAATTACATCACCTCAAAAGGTGGAATCGTCTCCGGAATTGCCGCTCTTGACGGAAAATCATATTCTGTTATAATTAAACCAAGCTACGAGGTAATTACCAAACTAATTCAGAAGTTTGGTGACATTGAGGACCACTTTGAACGAGCATTTGGATATGGATTCGACCAACTCACCCAATCGGAAGCAAGATACCTCGCCAACTTCGAGCCAGCTGAGCTCGTGCGAGAGCGCATCCTTGCGCAAGAGCCTCAAAGAAAATGGACGCCTGTTCCAGCAAATGGCGGCCAAGAAGGCTCAGGAAGACAAGAGAAAAAAAGACTGATGCCTGAGTTCATCAGCAACTCGCAAAATCCGAAGTCGAAAATCACACTTGGCAATGACCACTGAATTCAGTAAAGGGAAATTCCTTTCAACTCAGGTATCAGTTTCTCCAATGCCAATCTATTTGCGGGCGGAATCGGTTTACCGGCGTCGGCAAAGTGATGTTTTGGCAGGAGAAATCCTCATCCTTTAGGGTTGGGAGGATTTCAAACTGGACACCTATATTGAAGGCGAGGTGCGGTTCCGCACCAAATGGCGAGACACTTCTTCTATCTTCAGCAGCAAACTCGGCACGCTAATCTTCACAGTCTGCCAAACAACTTCCGGGTCAATTCTGAAGTATTCATGCGAAAGAATTGTTCTCATACCATAGGCATCTCTCAGATCGTCGATGAGAGCGACGCCAAACCTCTCATCGCGAGACAAAAGAGCACCCAAATTTTTGGCCGCCTCACCAATATCTGAAAGACTTTTCACAACAGCGCGTTGCGTCTTCCCATCCGAAAGAAAAATTTCTTTTTCCATATCACCGACATCAGCATTGATATCAGACGCGGCCTGAAAAATATCATTACACCAATCATGAGGACCCCTCTTGCTGCTCATAAGGGCCTTGCCTCGTTCAGCACAGAATCACGGAAATTTTCTTTTAACGACATCGGGGTCATGACATCAACAGAAATACCCAGAGAATCCTCTAGCAATCTTTTAATCCTCGCCAAACCAAACAGAGTAGTACAGCCCTCAATTGGGTCAACAAGAATGTCCAAGTCACTCTCAGACGTATCCGTTCCATGCAAAACGGAGCCAAAAACCCTTGGATTTTTTGCTCCGTTTTCAATCACGACAGAACGGATTTCGTTGGCATGAATTTTCAATACTTCCGAAGGTCTCATTGCCGCCTCACAAAAAAAATAAACTAGCGCCGACCGCCGCCCTCAAGCTCCATAGTACGCCATTCTGACTGCTTGCTCAAGGCACCCTTGGCTCTTGCGAGTTTCCACGACAGCACCAAATCCAGCGCCAAAACAGGTGCCGCGATACCAATGATGTCAAAGACACCGATGGGCGCCATGAAAAGGCGAGCAGCAAAAGCGACTCGGAAAATCCACGCCAAAATACCGGCTTTCAAATAAAACATCTCAATCTCCTGAGTTAATTTACTCAGACTGCCACTGCAGCCTTGATGGTGGGGTGCGGGTCATAACCCACGATTTCAAAATCCTCGAACTTGTAATCGAACAAGCTCTCCGGTTTTCGCAAAAACCGAATTTGTGGAAGAGGCCGAATATCTCTGGCCAGTTGCACCTTGGCTTGCTCCAAGTGATTACTATACAGGTGAGCATCCACCGCCGTGAGCACAAAGTCGCCAACAGGCATATCAAGCTGGTGCGCAATCATGTGCGTCAAAAGTGCATAAGACGCCACATTGAAGGGCACGCCCAAGAACCAGTCAGCCGAACGCATCAGCAGCAGACACGACAACTTTCCACCCTGCGTGGAGAAGACGAAAGTGAAATGACACGGCGGCAGCTTCATGTCCGAAATCTGCGTAGGATTCCACGCCGAAATCACATGGCGGCGCGATGCCGGATTGCGCTTCAGATCCTGCATGAGCTGAGCCATCTGGTCAACAACAGTCCCATCAGGCCCCTCAAAAGCGCGCCACTGCTTGCCATACACAGGGCCCAACTCCCCATTGGCATCAGCCCACTCGTTCCAAATGCGAACACCGTTGTCTTGCAGGTACTTCACATTGGTGCTACCAGACAGGAACCACAGCAACTCGTGCGCCACGGACTTCCAGTGCACATTTTTGGTCGTCAGCAACGGAAAACCCCGCGACAGGTCAAAGCGAATCTGCTGGCCGAAGGTTGCATAAGTCCCCACGCCCGTGCGGTCACCCACAGCAACGCCGTTATCCAATATGTCTTGCATCACGTCCAGATAGCCACGCTCACCCACAGCCCAACCAGAACGCACAATGTCTTTACTCATTCAAGAATCCTTCACATCACTTTTAGTCGACTAAAACACCTCACGCAACAGGCGCGACCCCCACCTGCATACGCAGCTCACGGATACGCCGCGAGTGCTCCATGTAGCGATTGAGCTCATCAGGAGTGAGTGCACGCTGCTTTTCCGCAATCATGAGCTCCTTGAGCTTGGCATCCCTGTAGTTGGCCTCCAACTGCTTGAGTCCATCAGAGAAGACCGCCTCCCAGTTCTCGTCATTGATGGCACCACTTTGCAATCGAACGCGAGACTCGTTGTACAAAGAAGCCCACTGAGACTGAGCCAAAAGCTCCCAAATGTAGGCAACCGGCTCACTGCCATCCATGCTGTTGGACAACAGCATCACATGACGCAAAGCAGCGCCATAGGCATCCTCATCAGAAACCCACTCATCGTTGATTCGATGAGCATCCTCCGGCTTGGCCAGCACCACCTCGAGCATGCCCTTGTAGATGGAAGGCTTCTCAGCACGCACCTGCACAGCCGAATCCGCGCCGCGCGAGTAATCCACCCCCATGGCGCGCTGAGCCTCAGCTCCCGTGAGCCCCACCCGCTCGGCCAGCATCTTGAAAACCGTCATGCGCAAACCCGGCGCATTGGTCATGCGCTCCAAATAAGGCTTGGCCACCGACATGAGCTTGGCACGCCCCTCGGCCGAACGCATATCCACTTCAGCTTCCACCGTCTCCAGCAAAAACTGTGACAGCGGCATGGCCCTCTGGGTCAAGCTCTCAAACCCCTGCGAGCCATGCTGCTTCACATAGTCATCGGGGTCCATACCGTCCGGCAAAAACATGAAGCTGATGAAGTGCTCATCGCCAACCTGAGACAAGGAATTCTCCAGCGCACGGCGAGCCGCCTTACGCCCAGCCTCATCGCCGTCAAAGCAAAAATGAATCTTGCTGGTCATGCGCAGGAGCTTGCGGATATGAAACTCCGTGCATGCCGTCCCCAGAGAAGCCACAGCGTTTTGCACGCCGCACTGACTCATCAGGACCACATCCATGTACCCCTCAACCACATAGACCGCATCGCGCTCCTTGATGGCCTGCTTGGCTTGGTACAAGCCGTAGAGCTCCTTACCCTTCTCAAAACCCTCGATTTCAGGGGAGTTGAGATACTTGGGCTCGCCCTTGGCATCCCCAATGCAGCGACCACCAAAGGCAATGACCTTGCCAGAGGGCGAATGAATCGGGAACATCAAGCGATCGCGAAAGCGGTCGTAGCGCTTGTTGCCCTCACCAGTCACCACAAGACCAGCTTTGACCAAATCCTCGGCCTCATAGCCCTTGCCAAAGACAGCCTTCAAGCCATCCCAGCCCGGCTGAGCGTAGCCAATCTCAAAGCGAACGGCCGTGCCCTGCGTCAAGCCCCGCGTACGAGCATACTCACGCGCCCGAGGCGTGCCAAACAAGTCCTTGTGGTAGTGCTTGGCCGCCATGTCCAGCACCCGAGAGATGTCAGCCAAGTCTTTGGATTGCTTGCCGCCCGTGAGGTCAGGAGGCTGCATGCCAACCTCCTGCGCAAGGTCGACCACGGCCTCACGAAAGTCCATCCCCGTTTGCTCCATCACAAAGCGCAAGGCCGTGCCGTTCGCACCGCAGCCAAAGCAGTGATAGAACTGCTTGCTCGGGCTCACCGAGAACGAAGGAGATTTTTCCGAGTGGAACGGGCAGCGCCCAAAGTAGTTGGCACCGTGCTTCTTGAGCTCCACCGTGCGCCCCACCACATCCACAATGTCCACGCGGGACAGTAGATCCTTGAGATAGTCTTCGGGAATCAAACTCATGAGAGGCTTTCCAAAACCCAAAACGGGACAGCAAACGCCGAAATCGGACAGATGACGGCCATAAAACAAAGTCGTGTTGTGTGGCTATTGTACACCACCCAGAAGCCACATTGGGAAATAAAACCAGAAAAACAAATAAACAAAAAAACAAACAATGAAGAACCCACCAAGGCACAACGAGCACCAAACGATCTAAGATCACTTCAACTCGGGAGGAGCACATGACACCCCAAAGCCAAAGAACACTGTTTGCCTTTTTAGCCCAGCAATCACTGCGATTTAACGCCTCAAAATGGCACGAGCTCATCCCTCAGTACACAGCCAGCACCCTCAGCGCATGCGCTTTTTTTATCGGGCACAGGATGTGGAACAACAACGCAGAACTTTTTTTGGAAATCGCCAAGCAACTCGACGAAAACCCCAAAGAGCAACTTGACAAACTGTTTGCCAGTCAAGCACTGGATTCATCCACACTGAGTGACCAAACCAAATCCCAAAGGGACCTCATCTGCCCCGAATAAAAGCCAATCGAAGTTGCTAAATCACAACATCGCTTGCATTGATTTATATTTATCGTGTATAATGGGCTCATGGCAAAAACGAATCTCTCCAGCAACAACTTGCACGAGATCCGCGTAAGCCAATATACTGGGAACACTTTTGTTGGAGTTTTATATGGGTTGGGGTGACAATCTCGCGGCGATTGAAACAGCGCACAAGGCAGGTCAAATGATTGGCGAAGCCGAGGCCAAAGCACGCCACTACAAAAACGCCGCCGAAAAGTGGAAAGCCCACGCCGAGCAGATGAAGGCGGAACTCGAAAAAGTATGGGATGCATACCAACAGCGCAGCGCAGCAATGGACGCGCAAGCAACCCTAAAACGCGAAGCACTACAAGAAATTGAGAAGCTTGACCCGCTGAACAAGATGCTTAATACAGGCTATCGACAAAAGCTCTACGACGAAGCATTCCAAAAATCACTCGCAGAACAAAAGAAGAAAAACTAAAGGGGCCTAAGCCCCTTTAGTTTTAAGCACCGTTTCCATCCCCGGAAGCCACATCCTTGTTCACACCCTGACGGCCGCCAGCGGGCGAGGACTCAGACTCCCCTCCCCCAACCCCACCATCGGATGGATTGCCTCTGCCAAAATTCATGGCATTAGCCTGCTGTTGAGCAGCAAACTTCTTAGACTGAACCTCGCCACCCGCCTTGACGGGCATGCCCACATAGGCACCGAAGTTCGAGCTGGCTTCGCGCTCAATATCCGTTCCACCCGTCAGGCTCGAACCAATCCAACGCAGAATCTGCTCTGGAATCGTGATCGACAACGAGAAGGTCTTGGACACCAAACTCATGAAAATCGCGGCCAGAATAAAGCACTGGGCCAGCCACCCGAAGAATGAAGCAAATCCAGTGATCGAGTGACTCATGACAGAGTCAAGCGTCAGGAACACAAAACCGCCAGCGGCCAACAAAATGAAGCACGCCATAAAGCCAGCAATGATGGACAGCGCCGGCCTCAGGAAGATGGCCGCCATGAACTTGTAGCCCGTCTCCGTAGCGCCGTTGGCCAATCCATCACCCTCCGGGTTAAGGTGCAACATCATCCAAAGAGGCGCCGCAAGCACTGCCTCAGCGACAGCCACCATCCAAGAGATGAGCACCGAAAGCCAGATGATGTACGGCACCATTGGAATATAGACCGACATGGTCAAACCAAGAACAATGGCGCCAATCAGGAAGAACAGCAGGAACGAAAACAGCGTGGCCATCGCTCCTTCGGTACCAGAAACGACGCCCGTCAACTTATCAGCCGCCTTTCCAATCAAACTGCCACTGGCACTCCCCGCGATGAACTTCGCACCAATGAGCAAAACCACAAAAGCGACCGTCGCTCCCAACAACAAGGAACCGTACGCCTGCAGCTTGATGATAGGGTTGTATCCAGCAAACGGCTTACCAGAGTCGTAGAAAGAGAATGTAAAGAGCGGCTTAAACAACTCAACCATCTTGCTGATGATTTTCGAGACAAAACCATCCTCACCACCTGTGCCGCCACTGACAGACTCAGGCGTCGCCTTGGATGTCTCTGAAATCAAACGCTCAATCTTGCTAACCGTGTCTGCAGCCGTGACGCCGCCAATCACATCCACCGGCGTTGCACTCACACTCACAGAAGAAGTTCCAGCCTGCTGATTGACCTGCGATGGCAAATCAGCCATCACCATGAAGGAGCTGCCAAAGTTAGCCCATCCGCCATCTTTGAGCTGAGCGACCTTCTGGGCAATACGCCCCGTCAAGGCCGGCTCGGCACGAGCAAACGCCTGAGAAACCTTCGCATTGACAAAGTCACGGTACGCAACAGCGGCCTGCCCAACAAAGTTGGTGGGCTTATTAGCGGGGTCAGAAACAGACAACACGCCAGCAAAAACAATGTTCATGGCGCGCGAAATGGCTTCTTCCTGCGCCTCAAAATCCGCCTTAGCAATGTCCTGAGCAATATCAGTAGCATCGCCTTTGGCCACAGAAACAACTGGCGCCTCCACTTTCAAGCTACCGCATTCGATGAAGTTACCCGATGCAGGCTTAAAGCCATAAACCAACTTATAGGCAGAGGTCCCATCAAAACCCTGCTTTTGACCACTGATGGTCTGCACATCGGTCACACCCGCGAGCTTGATGCTTTCAGAGTTGGCAATCATGCAAGCAGCAATTGGAACCATCTTGGCAACAAGCTCATCTGCGGGCGCGGTAATGGCAGCAGGCGCCTGAAAACCGCCTTGCTTGACCACCATATCAAAGCCGGCGACATACAACATGTTCGCCAATCCAACCCCTTGCGCCGCAAGCCACAAGGCCAGCATCTGCACACCGGAGAAAGAAGGCGCAGGAACAATCATGGAGATACCAGACACGGCCCGAATCGGAACCCACAACGATGAGTAGCGTTTACCCAGCACCTCGCCATCGTGCGCCGTCTGCACCACCGCACTGACCGTCACGTAAAAACCCATGAGAGAAGCGAGAGACAAAATCGCGCCGTTGAAGACTTTCATCAAAGCGCCCAGCACATTGCTCTGCCCCGGAATCGCATCAATCACACCACCGAACATCGTGCCGAGCATTTGCAAAGACAAATCGCCACCAATCGGATTTTGAAAATTCAATCCGGGAATTGTCATTCCCTGCGCCAATGCGCCAAACGAGATGCCGGACATCACCACCGCAGCGAGGATGCCAAACAAAGAACGAATACTAATGTTTTTCAATTGAAGCTCCCATTCAGGACCGGCATCCCTATTCAATTAATACGGCGCAATTGATCCAATTTCCCCTTTGAGTTTAGGTCAGATTGGTTTTGCACGCAAAGCATTCTTACTTACAAATTGCTTTCGCGCTCTGGCCCATCCGACTCCGGCGAGCGATTGAGCAAATTCTGCTTCAAACCCTCAAGCAAACTTTTAATCTTGCGCGGAGCACCAGACATCACTTCCTCGTGATCAAAAACCACCACGCCACGCTCTGAAGGCACATGCTCGACACTCGAGCCAATGAGTTTGGACATGTCCTCATCTGGCATCTCCAGTATTTCATCAATCTTGGACGCCATGGACAAAATGGAAGGCCCATCGTAAATACTGGCGTGGTCGATGAATTTCTCGATGCACCTTTGCGTGACTTCCGGGGAGACATCGTGTATCAGATAGGCCAAATCAAAATAGTCTCCCCATTTTGTATAAGGCCGAGACAAAATTGCCACCAATTTGTCATTTATCAAACCAGAGTTGCCAATCAAATGAAGCGGCTTTTGCATTGTTGCCGAAACAAAATCACCAGACTCAATTCTGCCCAATATGTAATCTCTGGATGCAGCCCAAAACTCTACTTTGGCATGAGCAGAGCCAATCACGTTGTCCAAAGCACACGACAGCTTCCACCTCAAAATAGAGCTATCACACTCACCTGACGACCTCAGCGAAATATCCGCATCAACCCCCATTTCTCGGAAATTGTCGGAAACCACTGCAGCCACCACATCCAAACCATGGGCCAACAGCTCAGGCCTGTCAACGAGCATATCGACATCAAATGTGCGCCGAGGAACTGCACCGAACATGACCAAAGCCGCGCCACCATGCAGCGCGTAGGTGATGCCCATGAGATAGCAGTAATCGTGAATGGCATTAACGAGAAACAGCCGGCAGAAGTCCTCAAGCTCGACCTTCTCGCTTTCAAGCAAGGAGCGTCTTTTTACTTTGACACCCCTCGCTTCACCACCACCGGACTGACCTGCTCGGCTCATCAGACCACCAGAGCTCAAAAAATGGGCTTGGCAACACGGTCATTGATGACCTTGGTAGCTTCCTGAAGAACCATCTCCAGAGCCCTGTCTTGCGGCAAACTCCCCATGATCGTGCGAAGAGCACCACTCACGAAGCTGCGCATATCACTCTCCTTGATGCGCTCAAGGTCCTCAATTGGGTGAACGTCAAATCCACCACAGCTTGCATCACACTCGTCATCACAATAAGAAGGCAAGTAGATGTTCATCGTGGCAAATTTTCCACTCTTGAAAATCACATAAGCCGTGTAGTTCGAGGGCGCCGACTCTTCGTCATCGATAGAGGTGCAAAAAACATCCATCCTCTCGATGCTCGAGTCCTCATCACTCCCAGTCCAACCGGCATAAGCGATGCTGCGAGAAATCCCAGAATCGAGCCCATCATATTCATCCCACTCCGTGCGCTCACCCTCGGTGAGCAAGCTCACCAAATCAGTAACTTCCTTCTCGGTCAACTCTACTGAACTCATCTCACACCTCCCATGAACTTTCTCGAAACACCCTCGAGCTCCAACTTGCACTGAGCAGCATCCATCACGCGATGGACAACCACCCGAGACGAATCCGCCGTCTGCATCACCTCGAGCTCATAGCCCAAATCACCACAAACGCCCGTCCACAAGAAGTGCGTGGCATCTTCAAGCCCCTCCTCCCCCGACTGGGCATAGACACAAAAACGCCCCGAGGGATACACCGATTGAAGGGCTGACTCCAAACCCGTTCGCGCACCCAAGAACTCAGAACCTCTCAAATCCACGCCACCCCCCGGATACAAGAGCCTGAGCAGTGGTTGAAACTTTGTCGCGTTCTGAGTTAACACCACACACCTCAGCCTAAAGCGGACTTGGTTCTCTGGATAAGAACCTGCTTTTCCTGCGCATTGAGCTTGAAGGCGAAAGTAGGGATCTCGCGGCTGACCACCTCCTGCAAGGCCTGCTTGGCACCTTGAGGGGTAGGAGGCAGCCCGCGCCGCTCAGCCTGCAAAATGGCACGAACGCAGGTCAAATCATCCAGCACCGAAGCGGTCACGCCACCCTTGGTGAGCTCAGAATAAAAACTCAATCGGCGACGGTCTTTGGAGAGAAACTCCTTGAGCTGCCCCAAATCTTCTTTGAGCTGAGACTTCATCAACGGGTAAGAATACTGCGCGAACCGGGAATCCATGACTTCATGACAAAAAGGCACCGCAGGCTTGCCAATGTGCACATTGGAGTGAGAGACGAACACCACCTTGTCGCCCTCAGGGCGAGAAATCACAGCAAAACTGTCCGGCGCAATAGAGGCATACAAGTCCTGCTGACCACTCATGGACTGCTTGGTCACCGTCCAGCGGTTTCTCATCATGGCCCCCATATCATCTAGGGCATCCACATCAATATTTCTTTGGGTCACCATTTCACTGCACCTTCAATAACTCATCGATCCAGCCACCCCCGCCAGCGGCATCTTTATCGAAGATGTCGGCGGGATAGAAGAGCGGGGATCGGAGCCGCTCATAGCCATTCCAACCCAGACCGAGCGGCCAAGGATATCCATCACACTCTCTCGCACCAACTCATAGGGAGAAGATCGGTACTCCTTGAGGCCCTCCAAAACCGTCGTCATGGCATCCGCATGGCGACGAAGGTCCTCAAACAAGCCATAGGCATCATCCCTGCGGTACAGGAAGTCGCGTATGTACTCCCAGTCGCCCGTACCCGGATCGATGCCATACAACTCAGATATGGCAAACGCGCGCTCCATGCAAGTCGAGGCCAAGGCAGAAAGCACATTGAGCTCTTGCTTGGTCAAGGAGTCACTGGCCATCTCGTAGACAGCATCAAATGAGGGGTACTCCGTGGTCAACGACCACATCACCGACTCGATAGCCATCATGGCCTGACGCACATCCTGAGGCTCAGAGGAGGTCACCTTCTCGACCAACCCCATCTCAATGCCAAAGCTGCGCAGCACCTCAGAGGCACGCTCAGTGACCATGGCATCCAAATGCGAGAGCACCCGCAGCGAGTAATCAGACGAGCGAAGACCTGCCCGCTCAGCGCCGATACCCTGAAAATGAGAAACCAGAATCTCCGCAGTCCAACCCGGACGCGCCACATCCGCGACCGTAAAACCAACCGCTGGAGCTAAAGAAGAGTTCTGGGCGCTCATTTGTGCATCACCCCAGCTTGACAGCAGGCGCCGGCACCCTTGACACAGAAAGCTCGGCATCCACCGCACGCAGACTCAAGTCATAAGCATTGAGAGCACGCTCAACGCCAGCACTCACCTCAGCCGCTGCAGCGGGATTGCTCTTCTGAAGCACTCGCAACATCTTGGCCACCTCGTCAAGACGCCTGTCTACGGCCTCGCCGTCCGCTGCACCACCCATCTGAGCAGAAACCTTGGCGGAAATGAGTCGACCAACCGCGTTGAACACAGCGCGCTCCTCCGGGTTGGCCGTCTTAATCTTCTGAGACAGACCCGCAAATCCAGCAGCAGCACCACCCAGAGACTTGGCAACAGCATCCACAGAAGCTTGCTGCGAAGCGGCCGCAGGACTCCAATCGGTATGCGCAGGAGCAGCATACTTGGCAGCCCTTGACTCAACCCAACGGGCAGCAATATCAGCAGCTTTATTGGCCGCCAACCTCGTTACAGCCCCCACGCCCGCAAGCACCATGCTCATGCCGCCAACGGCAGCCCAGTCGGCCACACCGACACCCATACCGGGGTGAGCCGACAAAACAGCAAGACCTGCCACCGGAACCAAGCTGGTCAGCGCCATCGCGCTACCGGCCCCCGAGAACTTCTGGCTCCAATATGTGTCGTGAATAGCCATGCGCTGGGCCTCAGAGCCGGCCAACATATACATCAACCCATGCTCATCATCCAGACGCTGGGCAATCTCAAGCGTGCGAGCATCCGCGTTGGCCACTGCTGTTTTGTAAGTCTCAACCACCTCAGTGGTTTGACGGGAAAGATGTTCAAAGCTAACCATGGCTAAAGCCCTTTCTTATTGCAAAAACTTCGCAAAAATCAACCGGGCAAGTTGGTTAGCCACCCCTCAAGATGTCAGCGCGTAAGCGGAATCGAGCACCAGACCCCGCTCTACCGGAGCCCTCACGCGCCCCGCCATCACATCCTGAAGAACAGCCACTTGGCGGCTCATCTCTGCCAGCGATGTCACACCCAGCGGGTTGAGGTCAGGAACGGTCTGGGCCATCAGCCGAATGGCGGACGCTTTGTCCTTTGCCACGCAGTACCCCAAAAACTGACTGTCTTTGGAGCGCGATACGCCAATGTAGCCACTCACCATGAACACATTGTCTTCACACGCTGATTTCATTATTTAAGAACACCCAAAAAACCAAGTGCCCAATTATGAAGTCAACACGAAAAAACTGCTGCTCATTTCTCCTTTTCACTTCCCACAAAGTACGATCATCGCGTACTATTCATACTGTACGCGACAAAGATAAATTTTGACAAGCACAAAAAATGCAGCTATTCATCGCAGAAAAACCCTCCCTCGCTCGTGCCATCGCCGAGTTCTTACCCGGCCCCAAAAGAAGTGGCGAAGGGTTCATACAGTGCGGCAACGACATCAAGGTCACTTGGTGCATCGGACACATCCTTGAGCTGGCCCCACCAGAAGACTACCTGCCCGACACGCTGCGCAACGAAAAGGGGAAAATTTCTTGGGACAAGATGCCCCTGCCCATCCTGCCCAAAGAATGGCGCCATCAACCCAAAAAAGACACCATGTCGCAGCTGCGCGTCATTCAAAAGCTCCTCAAGGAAGCCACCAGCGTAGTCAACGCAGGCGACCCGGACCGTGAAGGCCAGCTGCTGGTCGACGAAGTACTGGAATACAGCAACAACCGCAAACCCGTGCAACGCATATGGCTGGCCGCGCTTGACGAAACCAGCGTCAAACGCGCCCTCGCCTCGCTCAAAGACAACAAGGGCTACAACAACCTCAAGAAGGCCGCAGAAAGCCGCCAAAAAGCCGACTGGCTCGTGGGCATGAACTTGACGGTTGCCTACAGCGTCGCCGGCGGCAAAAACGGCTATCGCGGCGTTTTGTCTGTTGGACGGGTGCAAACCCCCACCTTGGCACTCATTGTCAAGCGCGACTTGGAAATCGAGAACTTCAAACCCAAGGACTACTTCGTCTTGCGCGGGCAATTCGCCCACCAAAATGGCGCATTCTGGGCAACTTGGAAACCCAAAGAAGGGGTCGCGAACATCGACGAAGAAGGACGCATCCTCGACCGGCGAATCGTCGACGCCGTGGCAGCCAAGGTCCTCAAAAAGCCGGGCACCGTCGTGCATTCAGAAACCAAAGACGGCAAGCAGCCCCCACCCCTGACTTTCTCACTGTCTTCGCTGCAGGTGGCAGCATCTTCACGATTTGGCCTGAGTGCCCAGCAAGTGCTCGACATCTGTCAAGCACTCTACGAAAAGCACAAGCTCACCAGCTACCCGCGTACGGACTGCGAATTCCTGCCCGAGTCCCAGCTCAGCGATGCCAAAGCCATCATGGGCGCCATCGCCAACAACAACCCAAACCTCACGGGCATCCTCAAGCAAGCCAATCCGATGCTCAAGAGTCGCGCATGGAACGACTCAAAAATCACTGCTCACCACGCCATCATCCCCACCGCCACAAAGGCCAACCCATCTTCGCTCAGCGACATGGAGGCCAAGGTCTACGAGATGATTTGCAAGCAGTATCTTTCCCAGTTCTACCCCGACCGCACCTACAAGGACGTCAAGGTGGAGGTGGAATGCGAAGGCGAACGCTTTGCCGCCGGCGGCCAAACCACCATCAACCCCGGCTGGAAAGTCGTCTTCGGCGCTGAAGCCGATGAACCAGAAGAGGGCAAGAAAAACGAGGAGCCAGCACAAAAGCTCCCCATCATGAAGCAAGGCGAATCGGCGCCCAACGCCCAAGTGGCCGTGGACGCCAAAAAGACGCAACCACCCAAGCCATTTACCGATGGCACGCTGGTCAAAGCCATGACCAACATCCACCAGTATGTGCAAAAGCCGGAAATCAAGCGCATCCTCAAAGAAACCGCAGGCATCGGCACCGAAGCCACTCGCGCAGCCATTATCGAGACCCTTCTCAAGCGCGGCTTCATCGTCAAAAAAGGCAAAAACCTCATCTCGACACCCACCGGCCGCGCCTTTGTGCGTGACCTGCCCGCCGAGATGACCGACCCCGGCCTGACGGGACTCTTCGAGCAAAGCCTCTCGGGCATCGAAGAGGGAAAGATTGACACCAACAAGTTCGGCGCGATGCTCGAAGAGTTCGTGGCCAAGCTGTGCAAGCACGCACAAGTGGCCAACGTCAATGTCCCAAGCCCAGAAGGCGGCGGCTACTCCAGCGCCTCCAAGCGCGGCTCGGGCAGCTACGCCCGCAAATCCAGCGGCAGCTACGGCAAACCCAAAAGCGGCGGCTACTCCAAGGGCAGCTACGCCAAATCCGGCGACTTCAGCAAGTCCAGCAAGGGCGCCAAAAGAACCTGACCACCCACAAGGAGAACCCAAGAACCAGCAGCGCACATCAGTCTGTCAAAAGCATCATTTTTGAAACCCAAGGAACTTTATGGCCTCGAAAAACAGACAGCCCCAATCGCAACAACACCCCGGTCGCGATGAATTCATGGACAACACCGAACACACCTCCATGCACCAAATGAAGGTCGGCCCCAACAACTCACTCAAAATCAAGCTCGACCAGCTGCAAACCCTGCAGCCCCTGACAGACAACCAAGCCAAATTCCTTGAGGCATACAAGCGCGGCGACTACTTCATGGGCTGCTTTGGCTCAGCCGGTACCGGCAAAACCACACTCCCCGTGTACAAGGCCATCGAAGAAGTCCTCAGCAAAGAGACCACCTTCAAGCGCGTCGTGGTCATCCGCTCCATCGTGGCCACGCGCGACATTGGATTTCTGCCCGGCAGCCTCGAAGAAAAACAAGAAATCTACGAGATGCCTTACGCGGAAATCTGCTCAATGCTCTTTAGACGCCCCGACGCTTGGTCGCGCCTGAAAGAACAAGGCATCGCCCGATTCCTCTCCACGACAGCGCTGCGCGGCATCAGCCTTGACGACTCCATCATTGTGGTCGACGAGATGCAGAACATGAACTGGCAGGAAATCACCACCATCATGGGCCGTATCGGTCACCGCTCGAAAATCATCTTCTGCGGCGACTTCAAGCAATCGGACCTCATCAAGAGCAACAAGGACATCTCAGCCTTTCACGACTTCCTCAATGTCGCACGCTCCATGAAGTCGTTTACCGAGATCTACTACACACCCGACGACATCGTGCGCAGCTCGCTGACCAAGGAGTGGATCATCGCCTGCGAAAAAGCCGGCTACTGAAGCCAAGGCTGGCAAAGACAAGCGGACTCCGAAACGAGCCTTTGTCTTTGCCAGTATCCCCAACAATCAGCCCAACAGGGCCTGCACACGCGCCAAATCGGCGGCAGTATCCACTGAAATCGAGCCCGTACGCTCAGCAATGTGCAACGACATGCTCACCCCAGCCTCCAAAGCTCGCCACTGCTCGAGCTTTTCCACTTGCTCAAGCATCGACTCAGGCAGCTGCGGCCAGCGATGCAAGACCTCACTGCGATAGCCATAAATACCCAAGTGCCGATACGCCCCAGAGGGCACCCGCTGATGCTGCGCATCCCTGTCAAAAGGAACTGGCGCACGCGAGAAATACAGAACCTTTCCCGAGTCGTTGGCCACCACTTTGACGCAATTGGGGTCTCGCCACTGCTCCACACCATCGAGCGCCACAGCGGCCGTGGTCATCTCAGCGCCGCCAGCCTCGAGCTTCTGAGCCACAGCCAAGATGAGCTCAGGCTCAAGCAGTGGCTCATCGCCCTGAACATTGATGACACTCACACCATGCCAATTGAGGTGATGAGCTAGGAAAGCCATCCTGTCGGTGCCGCTTTGGCATTGCACCGGAGTCATCTCGCACAAGACATTGTGCGCAAGACACACCTCTCGGATGCTCTCATCGTCTGCCGCCACCAGCACCGGCAACCCAGTTTTGGCGGCATTCTTGGCGCTTGCCACGATCAGGGGCACACCCCCGACTGACGCCAACATCTTGTTGGGCAAACGGGTGGACTTCAGCCTCGCCGGCAACACAATCACTGCATTCATGGATAACCCTTAGAATAAAAATCAGAAAAAACAAAAAATCATGAAAAAAACAATTCTAGCCATCGCACTGGGACTAATTGCGCTCTCCTGCAGCGCATTCAACCCTATTGACGCAAGAAATGCAGAATCAGAGGCACAGGCTGAAATTCACGCCATCAGCCGGGAAATTGGGAGACTGCTCAATACGCCAGCCCACGTTGTTGAGGAACACATGCAAGGCGGAAGCAAATACCCAGAACGACTCATCAAGTCCGTCAAGATGAGCGGCAAACAGTACCGCGCAGTCCTGCGAATCCTTGCAGAAAGACGCCAAAAAGCCCAACAAGCATTCGTTTCACGCGGCCTACCTGCACCCGACTGGACACAAGTACAACTCAACCCATAGCAGCAAGAAAAGCCGGAGTCGCAGGCGCCTGAATCTCACCGCCTTTGACGCGATCGAGCATTTGAGTGATGTCTCGCATCTGATGGAGGGAGTTCACGCCGGAAATCCTCAAAGTCTTGACCATCGAAGTCATGAAATTGGCAGCGTCAAGCGCATCAACCGCCATGCAATAGCCCACAAAAAGCGTGTCTTGAGTGGCTTGGCCACCGGTGTAGCCAGTGATCAGAAATACTTGGTTGTCGGTGACTTTCAATTCATGTCCCTCAAAATTTAAGTTTCAGTTGCGAGGCGCCACCACAGGCCACCCCTTCAAATCAGTCATCTTTGGCATCTGGGGGGCCGGCTCCGCAGCTGCCTGAGCCTCTTTCTGAGCCGTCGCAGCCTTCTCTTTGGCCAACTGCTCATCCGTCTTCACCCCAACGGCCGCACTGATAGCCGCCTTCGGCACCGGAATACCAACACTCACGTTTGCCGCGCCCACAGGCAAATCAAGCTGCAAACTGGGGCCTGCAGCAGAAGTAGCGCCAACCGTATTGAGCGCCTGAGGATTGGCCGCTCTGTATGTATTGATGCCTGCAGCCAACGCCCCCGACTGAACCCTGTTGTACGGATACAAAGGATATGTCTGGACCTGCGCCTTAGCCACACCAGACAGCGAGGCCAGCAGCATTACCGCAAACAAGCGCATCAACCCACCTCTTTGGACAAATTGAGCAAGACGCGTTTCATGGCCTCATAACGCTTCTTATAGACCATCGGCTCAACTGCCAAAACAGCAGGCATCTCATGGTCCTTGAGAATCCGCTCCTGAAGCTGCAGCACATCCTTGTTGAACTCACCAAAATTCATGTGGACCAACAGCTCTTCGAAATCGAAATTGTCTTCCGACAATGCCGCCACCATAGAGCACAAAACCACATCTGCAATTCCGTCATAGGCAGTCTTGAGGACATCGCCAGCAAACACCTGCGGATCAACCTGATAGTCGCGGCAGTAATCAGCCAAGGTCTGCTCAAGCAACTGGCCAGACAAATCAACCCCATCAACTTGACTCAATACATCTTCCAAAGACATTCCGTCTCCCAATTAATTAGCCTTCCAAGAAGGAACAAACACAATTCTATTACCAACCAAATTTTCACGCCGCATCCACCAAATACGCATTCAATGTGGAAAAAAATGTTTGGAAACAATGGCTTATGCAAGTGTTGTTTTTTTGCAACACATCGCCGTGCACCAAATCCCGGCAAGAGTGAAACTTCTATTTGTGTATGGGATATTCCCTACGCGACTTTTCATAACAACTGGAGTTTTCATGAAGAAAAGCACTTTCGCAAAAACCGCCCTTGCCACCGCTGCCCTCATCGGCGCCTTCGCAGCTCACGCTCAAGCCAGCCTGTACGGCAACATGGACATCGGCGTGACCCGCTCCGAAGGCCAAACCACCGTGGAAAACGGTGTTCGCTCTGACTCTTACATCGGTATCAAGGCCGGTGAAGATCTGGGTGGCGGCATGAGCGTGAGCGTGAAAGCCGAAGGTAGCCTCGCCACCAACCAAGGCGCCGCTTTCAGCTTCGACCGCGAAACCTCTATCGGCCTGAAAGCCGGCAACCTTCTGGTCAAGGCTGGCCAACTGGAAACGCTGTCGTCCAAGCACGCCAAGGCTTTCGACCCGCTGGCTGAGCGTGGCGTGACCGCCGCCCTCACCAACAACTACGGCGTCTTCAAGCCCAACAGCGTGGCAGCTCAATACAGCGTGGGCGCTCTGAGCGGCGAAGCTCAGTACAACTACGACAACGTCACGCAAAAGGCTGACTACGCTCTGGGCGGCACCTACAAAATGGGCGCCACCACCCTCGGCTACGCCTACACCAAGACGGACGCCGCCGGCAGCTCGCAGCAGTTCAACGCCGCTCACGACTTCGGTCAGTTCTCTGCCTTCGGCACCTACGAAGACAACAAGGACCGCACCACCGACAGCGCTTACGCTCTGGGCGTGAAAGTGCCGATGGGCCAACTCGCTGCCATCGCCAGCTATGGCAAGGCCGACCTGACCGCCGGCGGCACCGCCAAAGTGACCACCGTCGCTCTGGACTACAGCCTGAGCAAGCGCACCGCCGCTTACACCGCCTACAGCAACAGCAAAGTGGCCGGCGACAGCGCCGACACCTTCGCCGTGGGCATCAAGCACGCCTTCTGATAGGCGCGCAGCCAGCCACCCCTTGGGGTGGCCCAAAACAAAAAGAGAAGACTCCGGTCTTCTCTTTTTGTTGCCACAAGCAGGGCAATCAGAACTTCATGAACGCTTCAACGAAGCTTCGCATCGAGCCCAACCTGAGAAACAGGTCCCTCCTGACGCTCCACTTTGTCCGCACGCAGCAAGCCAGCTTCCATATCCTTGCGACGCTTGATGTCTTGCGAGAGCTTCTGCGAGGTCATCTGCATCTGCGCATGATCTGGCAACTCAGGAAAAGACTTGCCAGATACCTCCTCAAAACGCTTGGCCAACTCAACTCCGGCATCTCCCATCATCGCCACGACCATCCGAACGCGCTCAGGTGCAGATCCGCGCAACAAATCGAATGCCTGCTCGAGCATCTGAGGCGAAACCCTCAAAAGAGTAGGCGGCAACTTTTGCAGCCACTCCCTGCCCTTTTCGGTCAAACCCAACTCGGCATCAACAAGTCCTCTTGAGGCAAACTTCTCAGCATGACTCACCAAGGTTGAAGGGCGACCAATGCCAGCAGAGACCATAAACTGAACAAGAGCAGCTTGCTGGTCCAGCTGCTTGAGGCCGGCCGCAGGCAATTTCTCCCAAGGCAGAGGCTTGGAGACCCTCTCAAATTCCAGATGCTGAAGCCACTCCGGCCCAGACGCCACATCAGGGCGCTCAACAGGGCGAGGCACACCGGACTCAATCAAACCCCTCGTGAGAACCGCCAGCACGCGCTCTTCGGCCGCCATAGTCCTAAGCACCGCCGTCACATCCACATCCACCAATGGAGCAGGAGAAGGATGAGACACAGTCACCCCATCAATGCCATTGCCAACAATTGTCGGAATTGATTGAGTATCGAATCGAATTTTGTGTTTTTTGGCAATACGCTCCAGCGTACTGAGTGTGCTGGCATGAATGGCCTGCGCAGACGAGCGAGGATAAGACATCCGGCCACGCTCATACAAACCCTGCATGACCTGAGCGACCTGCCCCACAGGCATGCCGGTAGCCTTATTGACCTCCACCACGGCAGCGCCAAAGCTCAGTGGCTTCTTGGTTGTCTTCACCTCAACCTTGGCAACCGCAACAGCAGGAACCTTAGCCGCCGCTTCGACAATTTGCTGCACCCTCTCCCTTTGCGAGCGCGTATAGGCAATCTTTGCAACAAACGGACGGCCGCCATCAGCCGCCGGCAAATGCACATGCGCCTCACCAATCACCGCCTCTTTCTTTGACAGGCCAGCAAGCATGGCCGCCTGAACGCGACCGGAGAAAAATCCAGCATCCTTGTCACTGAGCGCAGCGCCCATGATGCGGTCCAGAATACGGCGCGTATCACCGCTGATGGCCAGCGACGGGTTAAATGCGGCGCGCTGCGAAAACGCCTCAACCACCGCTTCGCTGGCCACGGCCCGAAACTGCATTCGAGTCACCTTGGGGCAAAGCTCACGAACAATGAGCCACGCATCCCTAGCAATTACCTCACCCTCGGCATCTGCATCGGTGGCCAAAACAACCTCTTTGGCGCCTGCCGCGCCATCAAGAAGAAGCGACTTGGTGAATTCATGCGGATGCCTCTCGGTCTCCTGCAAATTCTCATCGATACAGAGGGGGTCGAGCGCCTCAGGCATTCTCCAAAAGTGCCCCTTTGTCGCCACAACCTTGAATGCACCAAGCCTCGGAATCTCCGACAAAATCTTGGTCATCGACTCCACCTTGCCCGGTGCCTCAATCACGAACAGCGTATGCGCCATTTAGGCCTCACATATCCATGTCGTCGTCGATGGTGCTTTGAGGACCACCAAACAAGGAACGAATCACCTTCCTCACAGCAGCTGCAATTTTCTTTTGCATCTGCTCTCTGGCTTTCTCCTCCTCGGGCGTGAGTTCACGCAAGGCACCTGTTGAGTCCTCAAATCCATGCAGACCCGCCTGAGCCACCTCATTGGCCATATCGAAGTTCTGCAGCAAATCCGATTTGGCCGCTTCACCTGCAGGAGACTCAAGGTAAGCACGAGCACGCGTAATCGCATCAATATCTATCTCGCCACCGAGATCGCCACCCTTATGGAAAGACTTGAGGGTTGACTCCAGCGTCGAGTTGAAAACACGAATACTCTGTCTCGCCCTTCTTCCCTCATCGCTGTCTTCAGCGTAGCTCGCAAAGTATGTGGATGTCCCGGAGCCATCCTCTTCAGACGCGTTCCTGAAAATCACCGACCCGGCCGGCATTCTGTTTTCATCCAAAGAGGAAGCAGCACCATGGACAAGACCATCTTCCACATAACCACCAGACTGCAGACCACCGATGTTATCAACCACAGCAATGGAGGACAGGCGCAGCGCATCCAACTCCAAGCCGTTTACAGCACTCAGGCGTCTGACAAAACCATTCAAATGCTCACGAGCCTCCGCAGCGTTGGACTTTTTGTAGCGCTCAACAACAAGCGGATCTGGAGATGAAGCCATCTCGTCCAAAGACCTCACAGCCTCAGAAGCCATGCTCAACGCCATAGCAGCCGACTTCTGGTCAATCGAATCGAGCGATTTACCCCACTCAATGCTCTCAAAAATCCTCTCCGGATTCACGCCATCATCTTCGAGACCCAAACCCGCTTCAGCGGCGTGGCCCACCGTAAAAATCATGGAATCGGAATCTTTAAAGGCCCCCATTTCAGCAATGGCTGTCTTCATCATGGAAGCCATATCATCCGCATCACCGTCAGGCGACGAGGCAGCCTTCACCAAACGAGCGACTTTCTGTGCGCGCAAGGCCGAAGCATCAAGATAGGAGGAAGCCTCAAAGTCAGCAGCATTCCAACCCATCTTGTCGACACCCCAACCCAAGCCATCGACATCCACGCCATTGTTCAAAAACAAATCACGCTTTTCCGCAGGCATCGCATCCCACACACGAAAGAGCTCTTCCATTTCAGGAAGCTCTTTGATGGAAAAAATGGTTTTTCGAGCCTGAGTGACTGCATCAATGGAGCGGGAGTTCATGGCCGTCACCAAAGCACCGTCACGAACCGAGTCGTAAGCCTTCTCCGCCAAGGCAAGAGAATCAAATACCGTGTTCATCTTCACACTTACACGATTAAATATCTTGCGCGCAGAGTCCAAATCATCGCCATCCAAAGACTCCATGTCCTTGGAGAGAACAGACAAGAGGTCCCCACCCAAGGGGTCTCTCTTGAGCACCGCCCTCATCGAGCCAGAAAAAGACGAAGAGGCCTTCGTGTAATCACGAACCAAGCCATCAAACTCGTCAAGAATCTTCCTGTCTCTGGCCACCTGCTCGATAGAGGCCGCCACAACACGATCCCTTGAGACACGCTGAGAGTATGTGATTGGCAAAAACAAAAGACCGGTCAGCAGCTTCGCTGCCGCGCCCGTATAGGTGCGCTCAGGGGTGTACTCCAAAGCCTCTTTGCGCGCGTTGATGAGCGCAAGCGTGGCGCCATCCTCACCAAAAACATGGCCCGCGATCTCCGCCACATAACCAGCAGCCTTGGGGTCATGCTTCATGGGGTCCATGTAGTAATACCAGTCAGCCAACACGCGCTCAAGAGCCACCCTGTCGTTGATAACACCTGACTGCTGATGGCGAGCAATGTTGTCGTACTTACTCAAGAACGCATCAATCTTGTCACCGGCACTTCCCGTCACAGTATGCGTGTAATCCCCCGAAATACGATCGAAGTTGAGTGAGATGGACTCATCTCTGGCCAACAAATTAGCAATTGACGGTTGTTCTTTCAAAGCTCCACCCCACTCAGACTTCGTTCATACCCGCATCAGCGGCGACTCTTGATTGCCGCATCCCTTTGAGCCGCCAACTTAGGACCATTGGTCGCTTCTGACTGCTCGTGGTACATCGTCGCCACAATCCCCAACAGCTGGTCCATCTGCTTGATCTGCTGATGGCGTTGGTAAATTTCCTGCGCCTGCATGTACGCCATTTCCTTCAAAAGCTGCACATCCGAGGCATCGGACATCGACTTGTACCAGTCCTTATTACCATAGCGCTTCTCCGCCTCAATGTCCATCATTTGCTGGAAGGAGATCTCGCCAGCAGGGATGGTCACACCGGGGTCAGTCTTCCAAATGGCCTTGAGCGCCGCGCTCAACCCCTTGGGCGTATTGGCAGGGTCCTTTTTGGCCACCAGCATTTGCAAAGGCATACGAGCCAAGGACGAACGCGCGGCGTCTGCATTTTTCATCGCCACATACGCCCGGCCCGCAGGCGTATTCTCAGTCTCGGCATCAAGAGCAGGCTCCTTGATGGGCTTGATCAGGTTGTCAATGTAGTCATTGGCCGCCTTGACCTGCTCCGCATCAAAGGTCGCCACCTCACCACCAATGGCAGCACCCGCACCCATAAAGAGCGACTCCGCCTTCACATCAGCGTTTCTCAGCTTAGGACTTGCACCACCCCCGCAATTTTGACTTGTCGAGGGGTCGCAATAGACATTCTTGTGCTCTTTGAGGCGACGCTCAAGGTCTGCCTGAGGAGAAAGACTGGTAAGGTCACGCTGAACAGAATTGCCGCCAGCAATTGCCGCTCCCGCCGAAACCTTGCGGCCAGCAGCAGACACCTTAGCAGCAGCCACGGAAGTAACCACCTCACAAGGCGCACCAACCAACTTGGCGTAGTTGTTCATCTTGAAGGCGGTTTTGTCGTTTTCCTCCTTCTGAGCCCATGCCATTTTGAAAGCCGCATCAGTGTTTGCAGCCTGCGCATTGATGGAGTTCTTGATTTGGGCATCCAGCGCAGAAGCAGCCTGACCAATGGCCGTCACAAGCGCCGTTGTCTGCGCAGTTTTTGCTGCCAACTCAGCCGATGCGGTGGCGCTTTGCGAGCCAACAATGGAAGACGCAGCAGAAGAAATTGCCGTCGTAGCCTGCCACATGTTCGTCACATAAGCAGCCACAGCCCAAGAGTTGACCGGCGCCATGACGGAAGCCGTCACCACTGCCGCCGCAGCGATATTTGAAAGTCTGAACTTTTTCATATTCCTATCCCTCCACTATCAACGGAAGATGCCTTGAATCTTGTTGCCCACCTGATTGGCAACAGAACCCGTGTTGTTGGTTGTAGGGGCACCCGTGACACCGCCTTGGCCAATGGTGTAACCACCATTGGTGCCGCCGGCAACCGGACCACCCACGCGAACACCACCCAAGCCGTAAGGCATCTGGCCATTCACCCCTACCCCACTGGTTGTCTTGGCAATCTGCTGGTCAACCACGCTACAGGCAGCGTTTTGCACCGCCTTAATCAGGTCGCCAATCGATGGGATTCCAAACGAAATGGGAATTCCAAACTTGGAGTACTTGTCAAAGCAGGAGGCCTGCTGGACGCTGGGAGGCGCTTTGCCGAAGGCCGTGTTGGCATCGTTTTCGATTCGGTTTGCCGCATCAAAGCGTCGCTTTGTATTGGCCAGCGTCTCATTTTCAATCTCCTGAGCAGTCGCCGAGTCCAGCTGCCCACCGTTTGGCAAACAAGGGTCGCCCGACTGCGCATGCGCCGACAGGCCAAAAGAAACCACAAGAGCCGCAAAAATTACCTTTTTCATCTTCATAACCCCCTCAAGCAATTACGCCCTCATCCTCGATCTCCTGCTCAGAGCCCAAGGCCGAGATCGCCGACACCATGCCGGACACATCGCGCTCAAAGCCCTCCAAGATGGGCTTCAATGGAAAGCCATCCGGATACTTCGAGAGCACCTCCAACTGACGCTCCGGCGTGAGCCCCGACAAGCGCAACACCGTGCGCCTTGCCACGCTGTCCCAGTTGGCACAAAAAATAGGACCACACTCCTCAATGAGCATGTAATACGAATGCAACCGATCCTCCATGGACGCACCGCCCTCGACGATGGCATCCAGATTTTTGGCACAAACGCGCGCAATCGCACTGGCCACAACGGGGTACAACCTCGCGGGGTCGTGGCGCATCAGGTAAGTCTTGCGCGCCATGGAGACAAAAGACGACACAGCCCTCATCAAGGAAAGTCGCACTCGCTGCTGCGCAGCCACCCCAGAAACCAACTCGGAAGGCACTCCAACACTGGAGATATCCACATCAGCCAAGTAGCCCCAAACAGGCTGATAGGGCGACATATCCACCTCAGAAGCGCCCGACAACCACTCAGTAGCCACACACTTGGAGACCATGGCTGCAACCTCAGAGGCCGGCAAAGTTGAGCCGCCCGCATCAGACTCCAGCATCGACACCAAATCATCGGAAGCCAAAGCCACCTTAGAGCGAAGCATCTTCACCAAGGACAGCATTTCACCATCTGTAGCCCGATGACCGGGTCGCTGTACAAGCGCCAACGCCAAAGGCGCCATCGCGCTGAGCGAGCGCATCCTGTCAGGAGCAGTCGCCTGCAAGCCCAACGGGAAATCAGCCAAAACCTCTTTATCTGACTTTTTCACAGACCCGGCGCGGCGCATATCGGCTCCCCAAGCTCAAGTCTTCTCATCAACTCATCGAGCACCACCACCTTGGGCTCAAGGTCGGTACCCAAAACCTCCAAAGCAGCATGAAAGACCATTGGGGCACGAATCGACTCGGGCAATCCAATGCTCTCGGCGTCGGCAAATTCCACACGCTGACCCAGTAGCGCCGTATCGTCCTCAACCACCTCAACACCCAAACTCATGCCATCAAAGACGAATTTCGCCGTCTCTTCGGCGTAATAAGCGATCACCGGCAGCAGCCCGCGCTCGCTGAGCAATTCATCGGACGAGAATTCACGGCCAGCAATGACAAATACATGGCTCTTAAAAATCTCCGGCAGAAATCGGTGATCAAACATATGTGGCGCCCCTAAGGCGAATGTGCCTCAAAATTCCATTCCATAGTATAGTCAGATAGTCTTTTCTTGGTAAAGAAATGAATTTCCCATGGACCAAACAACGAATTTGCAATGGCTAATTGCTCTGGCCGGATTCCTTCAGGACATTAAATGCGGCAACAAAGCACGCAATAGCGTCATCACGCTCAATATCGATGCAGGCCGGCGAATTGGTCTTGGCGGCAGCGTCAAAGAGAAAATCGCGCCCTTCATCTCCCTGCAGGAGTTCGATCTCGCTTGGTTCAAGCAAGTCCCTTGGAGCCACGCCGTGCTGGAAGACGATGCCATCGTTTTCATTGCCTTTGACAAAACAACAATGCAGGAAACCGGCCCAATGGGCATCAGGTTCCCCGTCAACCCAGACTACACAGAAGTCTTATCCAGATTTGACTCCTTAGAAATCAGGGAGATGAAAATTGACAAAAGCGGAAATATCGTACATATCGGCGACAAAACAACAATGCGCTTGAGTCTGGAAAAAGGCAAAGTCGAGCGGCTCGGCAAAAAGCCAGCAATCAAATACAAATTGCGCTAATATCCAACCATCATCATTTGTTGGCAATTTCTGGCCGGCGTCGTATCATAAATAAGCAACGACAACGGCCAATCAGAAAATGAATTCGAATACAACCGAAGAACTCGTTCCCCTGACTTGGTCTGAAGTCTCCGAAATGGGCATTAGCCCTCAAGAGCAAGAACCGACCAGTGAGGAAGAAGATGGCGACCAACAAAAAGACAACTAAGCCGCAATTCAAGGCCAAAACGAGTGCCGAGCACTACGAAGATGCAGCAAAGCGCATCATCGAAGCCCTCAAAAGCGGCACCGCGCCTTGGATCAAGCCTTGGGATGCCAGCGTCAGCAAGATTTTCTCTCGCCCGCTGAGTGCCAGCACCAACAAGCCCTACTCCGGCATCAACACGATCTTGCTGATGTCGCGCGGCTACAGCGACCCCCGCTGGTGCACCTTCAACCAAGCCAAAGCCAATGGCTGGGATATTCGCAAAGGCGAAAAGGGAACAGCCATCTATTTCTTCAAGCCGCACTTGGTCAAGAGCGAAGAAATCGATCCCAAAACAGGTGAGCCCAAAGTCAGGACAATCCCTGTGCTCAAATCCTTCACGGTGTTCAACGCCGAGCAAATGGACAACGTCCCCGCGTTCGACCCCACCCCCAAGGACTTCAAGCCCGTAGAAGCCGCCGAAGCCATCATCGAGGGCTCTGGGGCAAAAATTCGTATCGGCGCTGAAGAGCCCCGCTACCTGCTGGCCACAGATGAAATCGAGATGCCCGCCAAGGCCGCATTCGCCAGCGAGGAGGCCTTCTACTCCACAGTAATTCACGAGCTGGGACACTGGAGCGGTCACCCCGAGCGCCTCAATCGCCCGAACGTGGAATTCCTCGATGACCCTGTTCTCTACGCAAAAGAGGAACTCAGGGCAGAGATTGCCTCCATGCTGATGGCCGCCGATATCGGCATCCTGCACGACCCCAGCAACCACATGGCCTTCATTGGCGAGTGGATTGCACTCTTGGAGAACGACCCCAAAGAGATCTTCCGCGCCGCGCGCGACGCAGAAGCCATCAAGAATCACCTTCTTTCGCTGGCCCAACCCAGCGCAGAAGTTGACATCGCCAGTGCCGCTCAAAGCGAACGAACCGCCGTTGAAGACGTCATCTTCACCGGACCGTCCGACAGCAGCATCGACGAAGAAGATTTCATGGAAATCTTCGGTATCGCCTTTGATTCAGATGAAGCAAAGGCACACGCCAGCGCCTCCCACAGCTTCGGCTGAGGAGGCTTTTTTCTCCTTCGATATCCAAATGAACTCGACCAACGGATTTCACACCAGCAAACAACCTGAAACCATCAAAGAGGACCACAACCGCATCAGCATCGACAAAAACGGTCTGTGCGCGGTCCTCGAACAAACACTCCAAGATGACCGCGTCTACCTGTCTGCGGCCATCACCCAGACAGGGCACGAATCGGAGTGGCTGGATGAGGTAACCATCGAGTTCGAGGCTCAAAAGTGCGAGCGCTTCACCATCAAGGCAGGAGCAGCGCCCAATCAGGTGCTGGCCCAGACCAGCTTCAGCACCACCGTCATCACACTCAACAAAAGTGGACTACACGCCACCATCTTTGATGGCCCCAACGAAAGCGACCCTGAATTGGGAACAGCCAGCGGCTTGCACGAGGACATCGAGAACTACAACCAGCCCGCTGGCGGTCACAGCAAAATGGTCAAAAAAATCTCCTACGACGATTACTGAGCCGGTTTTTCCCGATTAACCGGTGCTAAAATCGTGTAAAAGGCAATGCCTGCACGATTTATGAAACTCACTCTCGCCCAGTTCAGAGAACTTGAAAAGCGCCTTGCACGCAAGGCCGGCGAGAGCGTTTGCAAAGCACCCGAGCCGCCCCCCACCAAAAGCAAAACCCTGCAGCGCTACGAGGAAGCATACAACTCCCTCGCCAGCGCCAAGATGGACGCAAGCTGGGACGACCAAGGCCGATTTTTCGCGAGCTACTTGGGTGCACACATCCTGAGTCTCAACGAGCTTCTGAGGCTCGACCTACGCTCCATCAATGGCTACAGGAAGCTCTGGCACAAGAAGGCCGAAGAGAGCAGATTACTCACCGGCAAACACCGCCACAGCACCATCGCAGGCGCAGTGCGCCTGACGCTTTACAGACAAGGCAAGAAGCTTATTGACAACGACGCCATGCCGGCCGCGTTCAAGTTTGCCATCGACGGCTTCAAAGAGGCCGGCCTCATTGTTGACGACAACCCCAAGGTCGTCCAAGAAATCCTCTTCCAACAAAGAACAGGACCCTACGCCGTTGCAATGCTGTTCGAAGACACGCAACTGCCTCGCAACGACGAGCTCATTCAACTTTTATTTCAAAGGACTCAGCCATGATCATCGGCATCGCAGGATTCATTGGTTCAGGCAAGGACACCCTCGCCGACTACCTCGTCAACTTCCACGAATTCAAGCGCGAGAGCTTCGCCAGCAGCCTCAAGGATGTCTGCTCGGTCGTATTCGGCTGGGACCGCGAACTGCTCGAAGGTCGAACCAAAGAAGCACGCGCTTGGCGCGAGCAAGTCGACCAATGGTGGGCAACCCGATTAGGCATGCCCGGCCTGACGCCCCGCAAGGTGCTGCAGCTCATGGGCACCGAGGTCTTTCGCGTTGCTTTCCATGATGACATCTGGATCGCAAGCCTCGAGCGAAAGCTGCTCTCTACCAAAGACCACGTCGTGATCACCGACTGTCGCTTCCCTAACGAAATCCGAGCCATCAAGGCCAACGGCGGCATGGTCGTTCGCATCGATCGCGGCGACCAACCCATTCACTACGAACTGGGCCTCCAAGCCAATGCACACATTTGGAGTGGCAACGAAGCCCTGCGCGCAGAAGGCCTCAAAGCTCAACAGAAATTGATTGAGATGGGCGTACACCCATCCGAGTGGGCTTGGATTGGCGCCCCGTTCGACTGCGTAGTCGACAACAATGGCTCCATCCAGAACCTCTACGATCAGGCCCAGCAACTGACCGCACTCAACCCAAGCAAGGCCCTCGAATTGGCTTGAGCCGCGCCACAAAGTACCTCAAAAGCCGCTTCGTGCGGCTTTTTTAATGCCTGCAATCAGCAAAACTTGGTCAGCACATCCAAGAACATTTCATTGAACTGGAACAGCAAAAAACGCCCTTCATCGGAGACATAAAAAGAGCCCAGCACAGGAAAAGACAATATCGAGCCACCTCGGTAGTCTATGGAGCGCATGTTCTCCGTCAGATCAAACAAGACGCGGCGTAACTGAGGTAGAAAAGATCTATCCACCCCAGTTTCGCGAAGCAAAGTCGAGACAGGCAGCATAGTAGGCTCACCCTTGGCAGCGACGGGATTGGCCAAGAGCATGATCTCAACCAAGCGCACCTCGTCCGAGGTCAACCTCAGTTGACGGTAGAGGTATTGTTTTTCCGAAGAAAGAGCAATCATGGGTTCAATAACCTACTCGCCTAAACAGTTGGCAAGCGGTATACCATTTTTGTTACAGCAATTATGAACAGTTGTTCATATCAATCATTATGTCACTAACCATATCGTACATGCCAAGACATAGGGAAAACACCAGTCATGGCGCTCACAAAAAATAAGGCCCACACTGGGTGGGCCTCATATTTGTTAACCCTTTTGAAAAGGTATGGGCTAGAACGGAATGTCCGTATCCAGATCATCACCAGCAGCAGCCGGCTGAGCCGGCTTGGCCTGCGCAGCACGGGCCACAGGACGACCTTCAGGCATCGGGCGCGGCTCACCGTTCTCACGCACACTGGCGATGATCTGGAACTCGTTGGCCGTCACTTCGGTGCTGACACGCTTGACGCCATCCTTGTCGGTCCAGTCACGGTTCTTGAGCGAACCCTTGAAGTGCACCAGAGCACCCTTTTTCAGGATTTGACCAGCGGTTTCAGCACGCTTGTCAAAAAGCACAACGCGGAACCAATCGGTTTCCTCGATGCGCTCGTTGGTGTTCTTGTCTTTGCGCACATTGCTCACAGCAACGCGCAAGTTGGCAATGGCCATACCCTTGCCGTCGTAACGCACCTCCGGGTCTGCACCCAGACGGCCTTGCAGGGAAATATCGATATAGGTTCCGTTAGACATGAAGTCTTCTCCTCAAAACCCCTTGCGGGGACAAAAAACCCGTTACCGGGACACAGCCTTTTCAGGCATATGAATGCATCTCGTAGCCTTCATACACGATTATTTTAGCCGACAAAAAAGGAGGTTGTCCAGCGCGTCATCAGCCGCGCCACACCCCCTCCACCCTTCAACCATCAGGCCTCGTTACGCTCTCCGGGCTTGCGGCGCTTGGGACGAACCCGCGCATCAGGCGTTGACCACATCCCCTCCTTGGAGATGTCCAAACCACGGGACTGAGCCTCCATCATCACCAGCGGCTCAATGGAGCGCCCCGGATTGACACCCGAGAGAATCATCATGGTCAGGATGTGGAACATTCTGTCCACCTTGGGAGAAACAGCCGAACCCAGCTTGAGCCAACGGTGGGCCGCACTCTTTTCTCGCCCAAGCAGAAGAGAAAATTGACGCTGGTCAAGCTGAGGGTCCACATCCTTGAGCCACTTGAACACCCACGACGCCTTCAACGATGGCTTGATGGGACACAGCTCAGGATAGGTATCGAGGGTTCGACACAAAATAGCCAAAGTCACATCGGTCAAAGGCTCATCACTCTTGACCAGCGTGTGCCAGCGCAATTTTTGAATACCGAACAACCAGCACGCATCCGTGATGGTCAGGCCACCCAAGCGCGTGCGCAGGCGGTCCAAGTCGGAGCCAATGACCGCGCGATTGCGAGGAATCACGCCTTCGGTGCCGTACAAAACGCGCATGGCCTCCTGAATTGTTGGGATCTGCTCCTCCTCCAGACCCGGAGCAGGCATAGAGGGGCGGCCGTGTGAGGCGCTCTTGCGGCGCTGCAGGGAGCTCGTTCTCGTGAAATTCTCAGTAGCTGCAGTCATGATGACTCCTAAATGGACTCGCTTTGATTAAGCGTGTTTTGTACTGTACATACAGAACACGACCGAGTCAAGGATAAATCGTGTTCTTGTATAAAAATTGCAACAATGCGCGTGAGATAGCCCTCCTACACGATGCTCATTGGAAAAAAAGAGTTGCATCGGAGACACGAAACACCAAAAATATTCGTAACAGCATATATACAATTAGTTGACTTACGAAAAAAGCTGCTGTGTAATCAAAGCATAGGCCATGAGCCTTCCCACCAAAAACACGGACAAAAGATGCTCGAGACGAAACGCATATCACCAACCCTCCTCCTTCAGCCATAGCTGCAGCGAGGCGCTGCAGCGCTCGTCACAAAATTCAATTCAAGGAAGTGCTATGACCAAACCGAGCAAATCCACGGCCTATCTCACAGGCTTTGATGTCAAACCCAAACAACGCAACATCCGCGCAGTCACCCTGCGCAACATCCCAGAGCCTAAAGAGCGCCAGCTCGCCCCCGGCTGCATCACGCTCTACTACGGGATGGGCAACACCCTCAAAGCGATGGCCAACCACCATCGAGACGCCATCAGTCAAGGCATGGACATGTACACCATCGCTGCCGGCGTCAATGTAGGCAACATCATCGTCGAGTTCCTCACCTTCGAAGACCTCAAAAAGACCAAGTTCATGAACGTGGAGCGCATCTCCAAAGAAGTCATGGACAAAATTGAGGAGTATTGGTGGGATTACCTCAAAAGCGAAGGCAAAAGCGACGAATGGATTCAAGACAATGTTGAATTCAGACGCCACCGCTTCATGAGCGATCGACCAGACTTAGTGGCCAAATTGGCAAGAGAGCCAGAGTTCAAACACCTGAACCTCATCGTTCATCAAATCGTCAACGACGGCATGATCCTCAAAGTCGGAGTGGTCACACAACCCGACCAAATCAAGGAAATGATCTGCCGGACCAACCCCAGCATCAAGGTAACCCTCGAGGTTAATGAGACCGTCGAGGCCTAATCAGGCTCGGAAAAATCACAAAATCAAAGGGAATTACGACCTTTGATTTTGTGATGCAAAATTTGTCAAAACTCTTTTCATAGGGTTTTTATGCGCGTAGAATAGCCACAGGACACGACCAAAGGGTCTTGTAAAAGGCTTTTCTTAAACGCATGAGCACCATCACTATCGACCGCTACTCAGGCCCCATCACCGGCAATTTTGAATATGCCGGCACATGGTCGGAAGAACACCGCCACCAGTGCGAGGTCAATGAGCTAGCCAGCCTCAAAAGCTACCAAGATGTGGCCGACCGCATCACCTTGATTGCCGCAAAGCGCGGCAAAGACGCCGCCTCCCGCATTGAACAAGAAGTCAATGCAATTCGTGCCCGCGTCATCTCAGGCAAAAACACCACCAAACCCGAGGGCCCCAAGGTCAGCTCGGGTTCACTTTTTTAATCAATCATCAGGAGCAGTGACATGAGCAAACCCGAACTGACACGCGTTGTTGGAAGTCTGGACCACAAAATCCACAAGAGCTTTATCGACGACGCCCAAAAGGAAGCCCTTGAAGGCTTTGGCTTCAAGTTCGATAAATCCTATGTCGAAGACACCGTCTACTACCGCATCACCATCGACAAGATGCCTGAGCGCGGCTTCGAAGGCATCTTCCAAGAGATCATGCAAGACCCGGAGATGCCGGCCAGCCTGACCTTCCGCTACGCCTACACCAACCCAGCCAAGACCGCCAGCGGCTATGGCGGCGGTATGTGCCGCATCACCAAAAAAGCCGTGGATTGGGCTGACAGCGACGCCATCCCCGCCATGGTCGACGCCGTCAAGTTCGCCAGCAAAGAAAGCTCCCTGTCCGAGCGCACCAAAAAAGCACTGGCCAAAGCCAACGAAAAAATCGGCTACCCCGAGCATTTGGCTGAGTCCTCCGCGCCAGTCACCGTCATGGGTGTCCCACTGCGCCTTGGTGCAACTACCAGCGCCGCAAGTCTTTTCCCGAGCGCGGCCTGACTTACCACCCCGCCTTAACCAGCAAAGAAACACAGCCGCCTTCGGGCGGCTTTTCTTTTTACCGCTCATCAGGGGATGATCAATGGCCGACCCCAAGGTCGCACCATGAAGCCAAAAAATTTATTCCCGACTAAAATAATCAACAATAAGAACGGGAGTCAAAAATGGCATACAGCAACCAAGTCATTGACCATTATGAGCACCCTCGCAACGTGGGCTCATTCGACAAGGCAGAAACCAACATCGGCACCGGTATGGTGGGCGCCCCCGCCTGTGGCGATGTAATGAAGCTCCAAATCAAGGTCAACCCAGACACAGGCATCATTGAAGATGCCCGCTTTAAAACCTACGGCTGCGGTTCAGCCATCGCCTCAAGCTCACTGGTGACCGAATGGGTCAAGGGCAAGACGCTTGACGAAGCCTCCAAGCTGAGCAACAGCCAAATCGCCGAGGAGCTCGCCCTGCCCCCAGTCAAGATTCACTGCTCCATCTTGGCTGAAGACGCCATCAAGGCAGCCATCACAGACTACAAGAACAAGCAAGAGGTGAACGCATGAGCGAATCCCCTCCAAGGCAAGGCCTGACACTCACAGAGAAAGCCGCACGACACATCCAGAAGTACCTCGCCAAACGGGGCAAGGGCATCGGCATTCGCGTCGGCACAAAAACCACCGGCTGCTCAGGCATGGCGTACGCCTTGGAGTACGCGGACAAAGCCTACCCCATCGATCTCGTCTTCGAGAGTCATGGCGTAAAAATCATCGTTGACCCCAAGAGCATCACCTACATCGATGGAACGCAAATCGATTTCGCCAGAGAGGGACTCAACGAAGGATTCCGGTTCAGCAACCCCAACGCGCGCCACAACTGCGGCTGCGGAGAGTCCTTCAACGTCTGATCAAGAGGCTCCAAGAGCCTTCTTGTCGGGCTCCGAGGACCACTCGATGCCACCAGACTCCACGAGCTTGCGCGGCGCAAAAAAGGCGTACCAGCCATCTTCATCCACATGAGCGAAGACCAATCGTTCACCACCGTCAACAGCTTCGCCAGCGATAAAGCTAGCGAACTGACTGCCCCGGCAGCGCCCCTCCTCATAGCAGCGCAAACTCATCTCACGGGCCGAGGCACTCACCGAAGACAACCGGTTAGCCTCAACCTCCAAAACCACCAGCTTGCTGACATGCGAAGGGTCGATTGCAAACTGCTTGAGCCAGCGGGGCGCCTTGGGCAACTTTGGCGTTGCCAAGACAGCCCCGGATACGGGGCGCTGCAACGACTCGCCATCCTTGATGGCCGGGCGCTTAACCAGCGACTGCTCGGCGTCCGCGCGAGAGCGCATCTTCTGCATCACCATGCGAAGCACATAGACCCAAAAGACAATGACCAGTAAATTGAGCAGAAACTCCATCAGTTTGAACCCTCTTCATCGGCAGGCTCACTGCGCTGCTCATAACTCTCGACAAACTGCGACAACAGCTTCTCCAGATTGGCCGCACTCGTTGGAGGAGGCACAGGCTGGTGTGGATATTCCTCCACAACCTCACCAATGGTCTGCAAAGCCGTGTCCGCATTGACGCTGGCAGCAACACGGTCCACGCCGCCAACATCGAGCTCGACATCCACAAAAGCATCACGCATCTCAGCAGTATCTTTGTAGCCCGCACCAATGGCCAGCGCCTCAATAGCCTCAGCACGTCGACCCGCCTCGTCAGCATCACCAAGCGAAGCCAAGTCAGAGACCACCTCATCAACACCCTCAGGCCGAGACGGCTCAGATGAAGACGAAGCAGGGAAATCATTGCCCGTCGCGCCCAGACCTTGAGTGAACTTAGTCAATTCACCCAAACCCACCTCATCGCCGCCTTGAACCTGAGGCAGAGAATCCGACACAGGCTCTTGGGAAGCCGCAGAATCGACCTGAGGACCAGCAGTAGCGCTGCCCAACAACTCCTCAAACTGATTAAGGAAATCAGTGGTGGTCGCGGAGTCTTGTTTACCAATCGAAGACACGAAATCCTCATACTCACCAGCCGAGGAGCCACCAGCATCATGCTCAACCGAAGGCTCCGGCATCGCCGCAGGCGCATCAAAAGACGAGGGCAACCTGTCCGCTTGACCAAAGGGCACAGGCGCCACAGGCACGGGGTCATCGTCAGAGATAGCCGCGCGCGCGCGGCGCGGACGCCCCACCAACTCCGAGGACTCATCGACCCTAAAGGCCTGACGGACATAGGCACCACGCTGGACTTGGAAGTCATCAGAGATGGCGCCACCATCGAGCGAGTCACCCGAAGACAACAGCGGATTACCACCGCCCGACAGCGCAGAGTCGGACACATCCGGCTCATCGGTCAAGGAAGACACAAAGCCTTGAGCCAAACGCCGACCCGCATCAATATAGGCCATGAAAGCGCCGATGGCGCGCTCTTTGACCCCAAAACCAGAAGCCTGCTGCGCCGCGAAAAAGTCAGAAATCACACTCAAGTCATCTTGCAAGGCCGGCGGCTGAGAAGACGGAGTGGCCAGATTTTCCAAAATCTTCGCAAAGTGCGCGCCTTGCTGCGACAACGCATCCACCGAAGGCGGCTTAACCTTCAAGAAACGATTGATGCGCATGCCACGCTTGGCCTTAGGAATGTTCGCATAGAACATATCCGAGCGGATGATTTTGGAGCCCACCATCACAACAGCTTCACCGGGATTCAAGTCCTTGAGCTCTTGCAGCGTCAGGCGCGTGCGCTTTTCCAAAGAGGCATTACCCATGTCGTTGTACGACACCATCAGGCCGCCCGTATTGGCAGAAAATCCAGAGACTTGAGACACATAAGTCTCACCAGCAGCCTTCGAGAACAGATCGAAGGTATCCGTCGGGTCTTCTAGCGCCATCGAGACCTTGATTTTGCAGTTGGCGATGATAGAACCCGCCTCCTCTTTGGAAGCCTTGTCCAGCGCCTGACGGTCCTGACCGGCCACCACCATCGAAAAGCCCAGAGAACGAGCCTGTGCAAACATCACAGCCGCACCCTTGACCGCGTAGTAGCCATACTCGTCCAAAATTGCAAAGTACGGACTAGGCGCGTTCGTCGGCTTGGCCTCCACCACCTCAGAGTACTCACCCTCAATCTTGGCGCCCAGCGTCTTGGCCATCATGGCGCGCAAAGCCGCCACCACAATGTTGCCAAGGTTCCTCAATTCATCGGGCGACTTTTCCAGAGAAGGCAGCAGCACCACCAAGATTCGGCGGTTAAGCACCACGTCCTCCAGATCCACCTCTGCCAGCTCATGCATGAAGATGTGGCCGTAGGTGTCAGCCAGCGAGCCCATGATGCGAGTGAACTGCATCTCAAGGAAGCCGTGCTGCTTGAGCGTATCCTCACTCTGGTTGGCGCGGTTTTTCTCCAAGAAACCGGGCAGCGACTTCACATAACCCGAAATGGCAGCACCAATTGCAGCAGGAAACTCTGCGCGCCGCTGATAAAGCGTAAAGAGCTTCGGGAAGTTCAGGTAATCACGAATCACACCCGTGTTGAGCAGCAAGCCCTCGTGGTCTCGCATGTAGCAAAGCGCCCCCATCAAGCCCGACACCAGAGAAATCGCTCGGTCCTTCCACATGGCGTTGTCGCCACCGGACTCAGACATCAGAGACACAATCATCTGCGTCAAGAAGTCGGCCGAACCCGTAGAAAACGGATTCATCGTGTTGGACATCTTGACTTTATGAACCTGCGTGACATCCATCGAGCCAGTCATCAGGTTGATAACCAGCATGTCATCATCGCGCCCCATCTTGCGGGCCATCGCGTAAATCTTGGCATACAGCGATGAGTCAGCCTTACCGTCCACATAAATGAAACCAGACGCCCAAGAAAGCGCATTCGTCGCAATCGAGGTCAGCGCTTCCGTGTTGTGGGTAACCACATAATCATCGGTCACATACAGATGCTCATCGCTCTCAATGTGAATACACTGCGCAGCCTTGACTCCGGCCGGGGTGATGCTCTTGAGGAACAGACCCGTCGGGTCAGGCAACTGAGCTGCCAACGATTTGAGCTTTGGCACAGCAAAGTACTGAGCCAGCGCCGGCAGCTTGATCGACACCTGAAAAGTCGGATGCGTCGTGCGCGTCACACCCGCTGCAGTGATTTCATCAAAGCGTGTCCAGACCGAGGAAATACCGCCAAGAGACCGCACCAGATCCTGCACCTCAAGCGCCATCTTCTCGCTGTAGCAGACGAAATTTGCGCCTCGTTTGGGGTACACAGCGCCCGCACTGTCAAGCAACCCACGCAGCAAAGCCTTGCGCTGGGCAACATCACCATCCAAATAGACCTGCGGGATGAAGCGAGTGCGAGCACCCACCTTATCAAGCATCAAAGAACTCAACACAGCGCGAAGCGGATGAACCCCTCGACCCGCCTCCGGCTCGTCGAGCCACTTGACCCAATACTTGTGAGGCACACCCTTGACCGGCAGCAAAGCCATGGAAGCAGGACATGCAGCACGCAGCGCCTTGAGCACCCCCTCATCCTCACAAGTCAGGCTCAGGTTGCGCACACCAAAATCGGCGTGAGCCAAAAAGTAACCCATCAAATAGGGGTCCAAGGGCAGGGCCAGAGACTTGCGCTCAACAGGGCGCGGCAGCGGAATCAAAAAGCGTCCCGCAGAGCTCTCCAGCACCTTCATCATTTGAGCCGTGCTCACCACCTTAGGCAAAGCCGGTGCACTGACCTTCTTGCCAGCCACGGCATCGGGTTTGAACTGAGCAGCCCAAAGGTGATTGCCACAAGCCTGCGTGGTGCGACCATCTTCAAAAACAAACTTGAAGACGGCAATGTCTCCTTGCGGAAATACGCCATCGATGCGGGAGACTCCACCAGAGGGCGTTGAAACCAAGTCGCCACGCTGCAAATCACCCATCCGCCTCCAGCCTTCAGGTGTATGCACCTTGGCGTCCAGAGGCTGAGCCTTACCAGCACCAGTGGTACCAAACACCAGCATGTGCGTACGCATGTCGCTGTTGGTCGCCCAAATTTGCTCACCATTGGAGCCGGGGAAATTGTTGCGCTCATTGCCGATGTAGCAAATGCCGCCTGCAGGGGATGGCTTTTTAGTTCCCGGAGCGGGCTCACCGGGGTCCATGGTCTTGAGCCAAACAGGCATGCGAAACGGCATCTGCCACTTTGAAGTCTCAAAGCGGCGAAACCACGCATAAAAACCAACCCCCGAGATGGTAGCCACCTCCCACAACTGGGGGAAAAAGACAGTCACACCACCAAGGATGAAAAGCAATGTGGCGGCATACTCAGGATTGGACAAGGACTCCGCGACACGCCGCCCAAGCGGGCGCGCATCGCGTAGCAATGCACCGGAGTCAAGCTCCTGATTCTTCCCCAATCCCTGCATCGCCATATTTCAGTTCCTCGTGTAGGCAAGCCTTGCTGCGCGATTAGTTTGAGCTCTTGAAGAACTCCTTGACCTTGCCTTCCTGATCGGGCGGAAGGGTCAGGCCAGCCGATGGCTGCTGCGCTGCGGCGGGAGCCGCCTCAGCAGGCACCTGAGGCGCAACTGGAGCGGGCTCCATCGCGGCGGGCGCTGGCGACATGGCCACCGGCTCAGCAGGTGCCTCAACCGAGCGCTGAGCAAACTCAAGCATTCCCATCACCACAGCAAAGTACAGCGCACCCCACAGCACCCCCACACCCATCGAAGCCCAAATAACCGGGGCCCGACTGCCAGACATGGCCAAAGCGCACTCCTCAATCAGCGCCTGCGCGTCCGAGGCACGCTCGAGCACCGCCAAACGCACCCATTTATCCAAAGACACCTGAGCAGCCACCACAAAGCGGCGCTCCTCAGAGGGCTCGGCCGCCAGCACAGCCACCTGTCGAATCTCACGAACAGGAATGGACACCGCCATTGGCTCAATCGACATCGGAGAGGAAACCACCAAGCGACGGTCACGCAGACCACGCAGCTTCACCCCATGGGCAGATTTCTTCATTCGCATAAATCTTTTTCCTTCATGTATGTATAAAGTGCCTCAACAGCCTCATCAACGACGGGGCCAACCAAAACAACGGGCTCGGGAATACTCGACTCCACATCGCTCGTTTCATCATCAAGCGAAAGATTTCGCTCATTTGCCAATTGGATTGCCGCCTCTTTCTGACGACGCTTCTCCAATTTATCAGCCCTCATTGTATTAGACTTAAACACAATTTTCTCGGCCAAGAAATTACAAAAACTTCCCGAAGCCTCAATCGGAGCAACGCGTCTTCCGACAGAATTGAGCAAATACCAGAGATTTCTATCCACCGGCTTGAGCCAAAGAAATTCACTGGAAGGCAAAACCCCTTCAATTCGCGCATCCTCAAGCAAACCGGCCAACACAGAAGTGACATAGCGGTGGCGACCAATAATCGCCTTCACATCACCCTCCTCCCCGTACCTCTTGGCCAGCTCGATACCGGGAGCAAACGACTTGTCACCGCCCGGACCAAAGGCATATGCAATGGCCTTGAGCGCATCCCTCGAGCCGTCTTTGTCGCGCATCACACGAGCCGCAAAAATGCCAAAAAGCGCCATCTCATGCTTTTTCAGCTTCTTCCAGCCACCCGATGGCCATTTACGACCAATCTGCTTAATGAACACATCTGCCGCCTTTTTCCTGTCAAAAAGACGCGACTCAATTAGCTCGTGCTTATCAACAAAGCCGCGCTCCACAAGCTTTCCCTTTGCATCAAATTGAGACTCAGGACGCATGGCAGGAGCCCATTGCGGGGAGGTGTCATTGATGAGATCAAGGCCCAACACCGGACGGATATACGGAAATTCCTCAGACTGGTAATCCATCAATGCGCCCATATCCAACTTGCGCTTGACCTTGCCACGCTTGTTTTTAAGGATGATTTGCACCGCAAAATAACACAGCAAAGCACCGAAAAACACCGCAAACGGCCTCACCCCGGCCGCCATCCACTCCGACCAATACTCCCTGAAGTGAATCGAGGAAATTTTCTCGCGACTAATGAGCACGCTAGCCATGTTATTGGCATGCGCCTGACTGTCCGACAAGAAAAATCCCAAGAAGGAAGTCTCTGCCCAGCGCAAACGCAAGCTGACATTGACTATCCACTCGTGCTTCATGAACCAGACGACAAAAAGAAGCAGCGACAAGCCAAGAACAATCCACAGCCAATCATCGCCTTGGTTGGTCTGCTGTTGTGAATTTTGAGTAGCCATTTCTTAATATCTCCGATATGTCACTGCCGCAGGCTGCGACTCAGGTTGCACGACCGGCTCAGCCGGCGCACTCACAGGCGACTCCACAGTGGCCGTCACCTGCTTAGAGGGCTTTGCCCCGGAAACCCCCAGCATGCCCCGCTTGGCCAAATCCATCCAGCCCTGAACCTTGGAGGCAACCGCGTATTTGTATTTGTCGTGGTGAATTTTTGTTTTGGAGTGGTAGTTGCCCACCGCCTTCCAATGATCGCCACCAGCAGACTGCAGGTGCAGCCACAGCAGCACACCTCCCGCCCACACATTGAGGCATCCGTTATTGCGCAGCTGCGCCTCAGTCAAGCCATAGCTGCCCTTGAAAAATGGAAGATGGATGCTGTTGATTTGCATCGGTCCGATGTCATAGGTCCCATTGGAGTTGCGCGAAATGCGCCCCGGCGTACCCGCCTCCTGATAGAGAACCCCATAGAGCATCAGCACGGGCAGCTGCAGCTGGTTAGCTACCTGCACCATGCACTCCTGAGTCACAGGCGTCACCGGGGGCTCCGCAGCGTAGGGAATCACGCCGAGCGCTCCTCACTGTTGAGGGCCGCCACCGCGTCACGAATCACTTTGAGACGCTCTTTCGCAAAAACCTTGGAAAGCACCTTCACAGTCGACAGATGCTTGATGCGACTGGCCATGACATGCGAGCCAATGCGCGTAGCGTTCTCATTGGGCGTAGCCAAATCCGCACGAATGGCATCGACCATGCGCTGAGCGAAGTCCGGATGAGCCTCATCCAGATACCGAGCAATGCGAAGCGCCGTCCCCGACCTCAGATAGGCCAGCGAGAGAAGCAACAGGCGAAGTCTGGACTCCGTACGCAATACATCGTCCCCACGACTGAAATACTCCTCCAGCATTTCAATGGCGCCAGACATCTGCTCATCATCTGGAGTCCAAAATTCACGCGCCTCCATCCACCGAACAGTTGGCAACATCGCCTGCTCGCGCCAGAAATTTCTGACTGAATTCTTGTCTAATTTCAATTTTCTGGACCCAAAAAAGAGATTGCGCATCCAACCAAATGATCGGATACTTAACTGTAAACCAATTCCTCGGCCTCATTTTAAAAGGAAATGCCATGACCAGCACAGTAACCGTTGTTCCCGCATTCGGCGGCGCCCAATTCACCCCTGCTCCGGAAGCACCAGAGGCAGAACACGACGAAATGGGCGACACCATTGCCTGCTCAATTTTGAGCGCTCTGGGCCTTGGCGCCCTCGGTCACCTGCTTGAAGCAGCCGGAAAAGTGGAAGAATTGCAGACGCACAGCCCCGCTGCTGGCGGCCAATTTACTCAATTCCGCCCCGCAGAAGCACTCAATCCAGCCAAGGCCTTCAGAGCCTAATTAGGGTGCGATCGGTAAAAAATGCAGCTTCGGCTGCATTTTTTATTTAGTCTTAAAATTCAACAAAGACTACAGTGCATTCAGGAAGAAAATGGAAGACCTCAAAAACTCCAATTCAAAGAAAAAGGGAAAGCCCAAGAAGGGCGTTCTTTGGCTGCTGGGCGTAACCAATATCAAAGAGGGCCTTGAATCGACGGCCGAATCCATATCGGAATCAGGCGGACGCGTCAAAAAACTCTTTGGCATGTACAAAAACTGGCTCAAAAAGCCAGAAAACACCCGGACAGAGTCCTTTGAAGAAGCAGTTCGACGACTGCGCCTGAGCAAAGACGATTTGGCCAAGCGACAGCGCGAGTACACCATCACCACTCTGGCCTTCGTGGTCGCCCTGAGTTTCGCCCTGAGCATGATGGTCTTTGCACTCGCCCAAGGCCAGTTCGCAAGCGCGTTCACAAACCTGTGCATCTCCTTGTTTGTTGGCGCCATCGTTTTTTACAACGCCATGCGCGCATGGCAAATCAAAAACCGCAAGCTGTGCACAGCACGCGAGTTCATTTCAGCCCTCCTTGGCAAATGACCCTCAATCTCAGCGCCATCCAACTGCCAAGTATCAAAAGCGAAAAAGCCACGCAAGCGCTCAAGGCGGCAAGCCTACTGGTCATTGGCTATATCTTCGCGCGCGCATTCATGGATGCCGCCGCCTTCAACACCACCTCGTTTAGCAACGAGGCCGCCGAGGTGGTTATCGACAGCCACCAAGACATCTTGCACATCGCCCTGTTTGCCCTGTGCTGGGCCGCCGCTTTTGGACGCATCAGCACCATCGCCATGGGTCTGTGCGCCGCCGCCGGCAAGGCCGTTAATTTCTTTGGCCTGATTGACGAGGATCTGCACTACTGGCTGATGGGACACTCATTCTTTCCAGACAGCATCACGCACCAAGGCTTCGTCAATCCACAGTACACCAAGCTCTTCATTTTCGGGTTTCTTGGATTGATCCTCCTGACCCAGATGCTCAGAGCACGCACCCGAACCATCGGCCGGTTTTTCGCCCTGATGAGCCTGACCGCCATCTTGATCACCGCAATGGTTTTCCACAAAATCATCCCCGAAGGTCTACTCATCAAAGAAAAGCAGGCCATTCAGGAACGACTCGCATACGCCGCCCAGCTCCCCCCTGCGGAGCGTGAGCGCTTTTGCAAGGACTGGACCATCACCTGCATCCCATTTAGCGAAAAAGAAGGCGCCTCATCTGCCATCGCACAATCGAAGCTTGCAATCCAACACAAAAGCAGCGGCCAATTTCACACCGGAACCACCGGCGTGATGCAAAACAACCGATTCATCGTCAAGTCCTTCGCCATCTACGAAGTCAGCAAGAACGGAGCCGGCGTTCTCGCCTTCGAGAACAAGCAGACCATGCGAGCTCAACGGATTGCCGAGAAAGCCTTCTCAACGCTGGGCATCATCGCCCACGGGTTCTGGATTTTGTTCGCGTGGGCGCTCAGCAGCCTGCACAATCTACGCCTACGCTTCAAACTCTTTTCCAAGCCAACGCAAGCGCAGAAATGAAAATGGACGCCGCAGCGTCCATTTTCATTTGAAAGTCAAAACTCACATCTCCAGCAAGCGCCTTGCACCGTTGTAGCGGGTCTTCCAATACGCCACATCCATAGACTCAATACGCACGCGACCACCCGAGCGCGGCGCATGCACAAACTGCCCCTCCCCGATGTAGATTCCCACATGCGTGAAGGCACCCCTTGGAGTTTTGAAAAACACCAAATCACCGGGCGTGAGGTCCGTATCCGCAATGGTCACAGAGTTTTGCGCCTGCTCTCTTGACGTTCGAGGCATCATGACGCCAAGTGCCTTTTCGTAAACCGCCACCACCAACCCGCTGCAATCCAAGCCCAAGCGTCTATCAAGCCCGCCCAGCTTGTAGGGAGTGCCCACCAAAGACAGCGCATCCACCACCACATCCAAGCCTCGAACAAACAAATTCGGCTTGTCGGGCGTGGCCTGCGCCGAAGCCATCCCCATCGAACCCAAGGCCAACAGGCAAGCCAATCCTATCGATATGATCTTTCTCATCGTTATTTTGTAGAGTTCAACCGGAAACAATTCCGGGAAATTGACATGAATTTAATCAATTGATACAACAACTCAATTAATTAAGCTTCGCGTTATCCCCCAATTATGACACGATTCCAGACAATTGCATTAGCCAACAAGATGGAATTCAAATAACATATCGAGAAAAGGGGGCAAATAAATGACAACCGAAAAAGGGAAATGGTCCATCACTTGCCATTTGGACCCGACCTTCAACCAAAGCTGGTTGAGAGAGCTCATCCACGACCCCGTCCACCCCCCTAGCGAGCAGCGCAACATCGAGCGAAGAATCCAAAAAGACAGGCTCGTCTTTGTCGCCAGCCTCAATGGTGAAGCCAAGGTGATTCTGCAAATTGCATTGTGCAGAGACTTCCCTTGCGACGCCCCAATTCTTTGGACAGAAAAGACAATAGACCCGCCCTTTGAATACGCCATTTTCTACAGCATATTCAAAACCCCAAATGCCAAAGATGTCCATGGCATGCCAACCAAATTGATTGAAGAAGCCGCCAAAAGAATTCACCGCGCCATTCCGAGCATCAAAAACTTTGTGACGCTCAGCCCGATTCCGTCCTTGTCCAAAAAGCTGCCCGAATCAGCCACATGGCAAGAGGTCTGGAACTACGTCCAAGCCAATGTCGACCCCGTCAGCAAATTTCATATCGGAAACGGCGCCAAACCCGTCGGAGTCTGGCCAGAAGCAGATAACGCCACCCAGCGCGTGAACGAGAGCCACGGCTGGATGGCCAGCTACGAGTACCAAGTTGCCTGATCAGGCCAAAACATGCTTGAGGCGGTCTGCCGCGCAGCTGGCAGCAAACGCGGCCGGCTTCACGCGCGGCTCTGTCTGACAAACCCCTCGGATGTAACCAACAGCCTGAGAAATCACCACGTTGGAGCCGGCCTTCTCATCAGGGTTGATGTCCAGATGCACCTCGATGACGCGATCGCCTACGACGTCCACAATCTTTCGGTACAGGTCAGCCACACGGTACACCTCCCCCATCAAGCGCATCGACGGCCTGTCGTTACGCCTTTGAAAGTCGACCTCGCGCTGCACCTCACCGAAAATCTTGCAGCCATGGCGGCCATCAATGTGAACCACCACCGCCAGCGCGTAGTCAATGAAGTCCATCTCGCCCACGCGCACACGCTCGGAGTCACAACCAAGATAAATCTTGGTCTCCAAGCTGGAGTCCTCTATGTAAGACTTGATGAATTCAATGTCGAGTGTCGAGCTAACCATGATGAACCACCTGAAAAGCGCTCCGCACAATCCAGAGAAATCACCAAATCAGCCAGCACACGAGTGGCGCGTCGCGAGGGACTCGAACCCCCGACAATCGATTTCGAAGACCGATACTCTATCCATCTGAGCTAGCGACGCGAAAGTTATGGCTCGCCCCGCAAGAATCGAACTTGCATCACCGGCTTCGCAAGCCAGCATCCTCTCCATTGAACGAGGGGCGAATTTAAAGCAGCGGCAAACCACCCGTGAAGGCGTCCACCACATCCGAGCGGTCCGGCCCAATGGCCACAGCCGTGTAAGTAGGCACTCCAGCAAACTCGGTCAAGCCTGAGTCCTGAATCAGCGAGCAGACCACCCCCGCCTCCTTGGCCTTGGCATGCAACGCCAAGAGCTCAGCCTCAGAGTTCACGCTCACGCAAATCTTCTTAAAACGCCCCATGAGCCAAGGCTCAGTGCGAGCGTCCAGCGGCACCACCAACGAATCCCCGTCGCGCTTGGCCAAGGCCAAAATAGCGCTCATCGAGGCATGAGCGCCTTGCGCAACCATCTTGCCCTTGCGCATGTTCAAGTCCTTGCGCAACACAATCACCTGCTTGTGCTCGATGTCCATCGCCGGTCCCCTAGAAACAAAAATTGAAGAAATAAAAAACAAACAAATAAACAAAACAACAACAAGGCCGCTGCAATGTTTGGTACGCGAGACGGGACTCGAACCCGTACACCCCGCAAAGGGCGCGGGATTTTAAGTCCCGTGCGTCTACCCATTTCGCCACGCGCGCGCATGAGATGGTGCCCACCGTCGGATTCGAACTTACGACCTAACGCTTACAAGGCGGGTGCTCTACCAACTGAGCTAAGAGGGCTTGAACTGGTGCCGCAGGACGGAATCGAACCGCCGACCTTCGCGTTACGAATGCGTTGCTCTACCAACTGAGCTACAGCGGCGCAAAACAATCTGGGGTGACCGGTGAGGATCGAACTCACGATGCGAGGGTCACAACCTCGTGCCTTAACCACTTGGCTACGGCCACACCAGATTGCTCTGGAAAATTGGTACCGGGAGACGGGATCGAACCGCCCACGCGCAGATTTTCAGTCTGCCGCTCTACCAACTGAGCTATCCCGGCAAAGGAATATGGGGTTGAAGCTGGGGACGATCCAGCAGCATCCTGAGAGTCCGGTACTGTTCACATTGACCCAGTTGGCGTACTCGCGACGAGTTCTCAGGTTCGGATAGCCTGCACCACCTACTTTTTTTTCGCTCCTGCGCACTTATCCGGTCGCACGCTCTCGCTACTGATTTCAGTCTGCATCCAACAGGACTGAAGGCTGACAAACAACCCTCAGTCCTGTTGCCCGCACGCGGGCTAGCAACAAGACTCACTATTGAAGATGGTGGCTGGTGCTGCATCCCCAGCCTTGTTCTGCACCTTCGGATTGAATTCCGCGCCAAGCGGGATGCTTGACGGCCGAAGCAGCATCGCGAATCAGCCTTCGCACTCACCATCATCGAAGCGGGCAGGAATTTAAACCTGCTCTGGAAGTCTCACGTCGCCAATCGAGGTGTCCATGGCGCAGAATTCTGCGGGGCACCACCCCCGCTCGTTTTTAACGTCTCCAGCCTTGCTGATGCCGCTTCGATGATGACCCTCCTTTCACAAGGAAGTTGACGACGAGGTGGTGGGCGCTGCCTCTCATTAGCTGCCTGCTTTCGCAAGGGGTTTGAGCACCCGGACATGTCCGGCCACCACCTTCAGCGTCACGACACGCTGCCCGCCCCACATGGTCACCCCCTTTTTTATTCGTGCGGGTGCCAAGATGCTCTTGCGGGTACCTCTGTCATCAACTCAACGGGCTGGGATGGCTACCAGCTTCCTGTGCTGCGTCTTCTTGGCCCCGCCCTGCAGAGCGGGTGGCCTCAGGCCCATCCAAAAAGTCTCTCCTACACAGCAGGCCAAGGGAGAGCGGTTACTTGGGCTGCACTCACGCAGCTGCCGTTGAGTTGATGACCCCGACACTTTCGTGGCCGGGTGACGGTCACGCCGTCAAGCGTGACACCATAGAGCAAGTTAAACCTTCTCGGCCGCGAGGCTCTTCAGGCAGTCAACAGCCGACTGAACCGTCGTGATTTTCACAGCCATGTCATCAGAGATTTGAACGCCGAACTCATCCTCAAAGGCCATGACCAACTCGACCGTATCCAACGAATCAGCACCCAAGTCCGCAATGAAGCTCTTTTCATTACCCACCTGAGACAAGGTCAAACCCAGCTGCTCAGCCACGATTTTTTTCACGCGCTTTTCGATATCCATTATTTTCCTGACGACTAAATGTTTTGGCAGGGGATCTAGGATTCGAACCTAGGAATGCCGGAATCAAAATCCGGTGCCTTAGACCATCTTGGCGAATCCCCTGTGTGCATTTGGCTTGTCGGGCACGGGTTCCGACATCCTCCCAATCGTTGAGGCCGGTTTGTTTTAGCCAAATTCTGGAGCGGCTAACGAGTCTCGAACTCGTGACCTCGACCTTGGCAAGGTCGCGCTCTACCAACTGAGCTACAGCCGCTTAAATCTTCTCTTTTCTAAAGTCCTCGACCTCTTTTTTGGACTGCTTGATACGCTCACCCAAGCGAAAATCTCGAACCACACAGCAACGGCAAGACAACAGCTTCCAACGCTTGCCCCGCAACTTGGCATTTCCCGCCGCTCCGTCTCGGTACAAACTCTTCATGTCTTGCTCCTTTTATTTGGAGCGGGCGACGAGGTTCGAACTCGCGACATCTTGCTTGGAAGGCAAGTGCTCTACCAACTGAGCTACACCCGCTTAGGTCTCCTCAACCCTTGCAATGTCGTGCATCATATCATTGATACACGACATTTTCCGAACATCAGAATATTTTTCTAAAGTCCCCCGACCGCAAATCAGACAACCTAGCCTTCTGGCCACTGCGGTGATCGCTCACCGTGTTGTCCTGCTCGCGATAGGTGCGAATTTTGTCGCCGCGCTGACCCGAGCCCACTTGCCGCTTACGCTGCTCACTGGCTTTGGCGTTGGCCACACTCGCATAATGCTCTCGGACCCGGCTCTCAAGAACCTCCCGAGCCAAGCGACGGTTATCGTGCTGACTCTTGGTGGACGCCTTCGCCTCAATCCCCGTGGGGCGGTGGCGCATAACCACGCAGCTCTCGGTCTTGTTGCGATGCTGACCTCCGGGGCCAGAATCTTTGGTGGTAAAAATTTCGATATCAGCGTCCTGCAGGGCAAATCTCGCCTGCTCCAGAACCTCAAAAACCGCAACCGTCACCGTGCTGGTCTGAACACGGCCTTTGCGCTCCGTAGGGGGAACGCGCTGCCAGCGGTGTCCGCCAGCCTCACTGAGAAATGGTCTGAGGGACTCATCTGCGCCCTCAAGCAACAAATGGAGTCAGCCTTCAGCTTCGTCGATGACGCAAGCGTTGACCGCGTTTTTTTCACAGTACTTCAAGTACATCTTGGACTGCTCAAGCACCAACAGCTTGGCATCCATACCGCCTTCACCGGCGCGCAACTCCATCTGCAGTTTCACAGCTTTCTCCTTCTTTCAACAACAAATGACACTTACGGCACTCAGGCTTCGTGTGCGTCGGCTCACAGTACACACCCCAAGGCAGCACCAGCCAAATTCGCTCATGAATCAAGTACCAGATCGTCAGTATGCAGTGCAACGAGACGCTGAACATCGAGCTCGCCGCCAAGTCACCCGTGGCCAAATACGCCAACAGCAAAGTTATCAAGAACGAGAAAGCCCTGTAAGTCAACGCCTTGACCACCGTACGCCCGATCTTTTCATTTAACCGCATACCAACATCACCTCAAAAAATTTGGCATCCCGAGAGGGAATCGAACCCCCAACCTTTGGTTTTGGAGACCACTGCTCTGCCAATTGAGCTACCGAGATCCATTACAAAAACTTTTCCGAAAAAATTTCAGGCGCACGCTCTGCTGCGCGCTCCATGTCAAATTTACTCGGATAGTGCCGCAACAGGTGTTTGGCCTGCTGGCGAATATTCTTTGGAACACGGGGCGTTTTTTTCGGGTCACACAACTCGAGCAAAAACTCCTCCGCACTTTTGACCGCGCGCGAGCGCTCAAATGGAATAGTCACATCACACCTCTCATCTCCCAACGATTGGCCGCCGTCTTGAGCAACCACACAGAATGCACATACCCAACCTTCTGAGTCACATCAACCCACGCAGTCGAAGCGCCGACAGGTCGATGAACCGCATCCATCTCGAACATTTTGGAGACCTTCGCATCGTCAAAACTGGCCGGCTGACCAGACAGCAACGCGGCTGAAAGCGCAGCGATCACCGACTCAGAAACCATTGAAATCTCCAAAATTATCAATCGTGTAGGGTTGATTTATAGCACTTTTATTGTGCCGTTGCTGAAAAACACTGGAGCAAGAGGTCGGATTCGAACCGACGGTTGTACGGGTTTGCAATCCGTTGCCTTGGACCCCTCGGCCACCCTTGCTCAAAACCTCAGCGAGAACGCTCGACATCCTCACGCGAAGCAACCGACCAGACCACACGGCCAAAGCAGTCGATTGACGCAACGCTTTGCTGGCGAAGCACACGCACAGCAGTCTCCTTCACATCAATGAGAACTGCGCCACGAGAAAGCAAATCCTCAACGGTTGCCTTCACACTGGCGGTCGCCGGCTTGAATCTCTTCAGGGAAAGTTTTTTGTTCATGGCACACCTCTTTGAAAAACAAGATGGTGCGCGAGGAGGGACTCGAACCCTCACGCCCTTTCGGGCACTGGAATCTGAATCCAGCGCGTCTACCAATTCCGCCACCCGCGCAAGAAAAGCTTGGTGCCCAAGGCCGGAGTCGAACCGGCACGGTGTCTCCACCGGCAGATTTTGAGTCTGCTGCGTCTACCAATTTCGCCACTTGGGCTTGTTCTTGCATTGCTGGTGCCGTCGGCGAGACTCGAACTCGCATGGGCTTTCGCCCGCCACCCCCTCAAGATGGTGTGTCTACCAATTCCACCACGACGGCATCGGGTGCCGAAAAGACATCTGGCGATGAACTCTGAAAGTTAAAGCCCATGGCCAGAAATCTTTTTTCCACCCGACTGAGCTGCACACAGCTGCAGCTGAAGCTCTTTGCGCTGCGACTGCTTTAGTCGCGCTCGGCTGGGCCTCAAAGCCTTTTGATGCTCGCCACCCACTTTGGTCTTGCGCATGGCAAGAAACACATGGTTGCGAGGCTTGGTCACGCTCTTCACAGAATGACTCCTTTTCTCATGGTTTAAAAAATTATTTGACCGCCATCACACGTTTAAGAGAACTCACATTGGCTCTCCCCACGGGTTGGGCCTTCCTTCAAGGCTGCTTCACCGAGAATGTCCCCGGATGATGGGCGCCGTGGCCGTGGGTGCTTATGTCCCCTGATGGCTGGGGCGTAGCATACGCTTTGCCGCGCGATCAAAACTGGTCTCCGCAGAAAGTCTCGAACTTCCGGCCTCATGCTCCCAAAGCAAGCGCTCTTCCAACTGAGCTATGCGGAGAAATTTGGTGCCGCCACGTGGGCTCGAACCACGGACCCCCGCCTTATCAAGACGGTGCTCTAACCAACTGAGCTATGGAGGCAAAAGATGCAAAAACGCTCTCAAAAACGCTTTCGCATCCACCCTGCCCTGACAGGGCTTCAACGGTCTTGCGCGCTTTTGAAGAGCGACCTCAAAAGCTCCGGACGACAGTCCGAGATGTCCGATTGAATAACAGCCAGAGGCAAGACGGTCATCCTTTTCTCTTGCACTGGTCGCCAACGAAGGAAGCTTACGCCGCCCTCGCCCAGCTCTCGCCGGCCGGCGCCATCGATTTGAGGATATCCACCACAGGGCACGGCAGACAGAGCCTTGACGGGTCACATAAACAATGTTGAAGGCGCCACGGAGGAGTCGAACCTCTTTGCTCAGCCCTGCACTCGTGGAGTCGAACCACTTACCGGAGCGACCGGAACCACCAACGGATGACATCTTCAACAAACTGGCTCCCCGACGTGGGCTCGAACCACGGACCAACAAATTAACAGTCTGCTGCTCTACCAACTGAGCTACCGGGGAATATTAGGCCCACCCTATCCCCGCAAAAAGGACGCAAGGATTGTCTTAAGCCATACCGATGGGCAGCATGGCAGCAGACTGTTTGACACACCGCCGCCGATAAAACAGACAAATCGAGCAGCGCATGCGTTCATGATTACTGACGGCGCATCGAACGCACAAGCTTTGGCCATCAGTTGAAACCCCATCAACAGCGTGCCGGTCAAGCACACAAAAAACAGGGCCAATTCGCACATGACTTGAGGCACAAACCACAACTCATTTGCAAACTGGTAGGGCCGTAGGGACTTGAACCCTCTTCTGCGGGTTAAAAGCCCGCTGCTTCACCATAAAAGCTTCGACCCCATCGGTTTGTCACTCTTGTCACTTTCCATGACAGACTCTCCTTTGGATAAAAAAACTGGTACTCGGTATGGGAATCGAACCCATCTTACTGACGTGAAAGGCCAGTGTCCTAACCGATAGACGAACCGAGCAAACATCTAAAAAGACCATACGAGAACGCGCCGCCCGCAGAATAAGATCTCCGGCACACCTGCAAGTGCGTTCAGCTGTTGCAGCAACCGACACGACACGCGCTCTCCTATGGCTCCCCGGCGTGGGCTCGAACCACGGACCAACAAATTAACAGTCTGCTGCTCTACCAACTGAGCTACCGGGGAATTGGTGGCAGCCACCGCTCTTTCCATCGAGCGGCCCTGCACTGGGCTTGGAATCCGTTCCCGCGCAGAATATGGATGCTGCAGCTCCACCCGCGAGTTTTCAAAAGCCCCTTCACAAGAGCTTTAGGCAGACCGCGTGCGCCTTCCGATTTGAGGAGCCGGTGGCCACCGGACACATCGAAGAACCCCTGCTGAACGGCAGCAAGACACCGGGATCTCTTTGGTGCTGGGGATTGGGCTCGAACCAATGACCTCCTCCTTACCACGGAGGCGCTCTACCAACTGAGCTACAACAGCATTTTTGCTAAAAGCAAATCATGTCCAAAAAATTTTTACCAAATTTGGCGGAGACGGTGAGATTCGAACTCACGGACCCTTTCGAGCCGACGGTTTTCAAGACCGTTGCAATAGACCACTCTGCCACGTCTCCAACTAAACTGGCGTCCCGAGAGGGGCTCGAACCCCCGACCCACGGCTTAGAAGGCCGTTGCTCTATCCAGCTGAGCTACCGGGACAAAAACTTTTGAAATCTTGGCGGTGAGTAAAGGATTTTAACCTTTGCGCCGCTTGCGCGACCATCTGCTTTCCAAGCAGCGCCATTAGACCAACTCTGGCAACTCACCTTGATATAGGGACGACTTGCAGTTTTCAAGCTGAGGCGCTCTGTCTTATCCACAATGGGCCGCATGGATGGCGCGGTGACCGGGCAAAGCACCTCAAGGCGCCCTGATACCCCCAATCGCTTCCAGAAGCTTTTGCTTTTGGCGTTCACCTCGCAAGTCATAAGAAAGGACGCTACGGGCAGCGATGCTCGTTACCTCGTCTGCAGTCAACCCACGCGCGCTCGCTTGAGCGCTCGTCTTGGCTCCACTACTCACGGCTGGCAGCGCCCTATCTTATGACCTTGAATTGCATCGGACGGGACTTGAACCCGCAGTCACTGTTCGTGTAATTCCAACAGCCTCCCCTTGGCAAGCAAGAGGGGTGGTTTAAGGGCCCACCCAAAGCCGTCATGTCTACCCATTTCATCACCGACACAAGCCATAGCGCAGCGTACTGGATTCGAACCAGTAAAGCGATGCCCCAAGCCTTGCTAGCAGGCACACGGGGTGTCAGCACGCCAATGCAGTCTCACGCGACGCTGCGCTATGGCGGAAGACGGAGAACTTGAATCCCAACCCATTGCTGAGTCAGCACGCTTTCGAGGCGGCTGCGGTACGCCTGCCCGCTTCGTCTTCCAAATTGGCGGAGGGTGTGGGAGTCGAACCCACTCGCCAGCTCATCACCGACGACAGATTAGCAATCTGCTGCATTACCGTCCTGCCCACCCTCCAAAACTCACCGGTTCATCAATCGAAGATTGAGTGCGAAATTCTCCAGCACCAACTTCCCCAACGAACTCATCACTGCATAGTGAAAATCATCTCCCTGCAGCGACATGAACTCTTCCTCATACATCTTCTTGACCCCCATGGCCACCACCGCCAGCGCTTCATCCTCATTGACCGGGGCCATTCCCCAATCAATTGGGTCAGCCGCCTCCACATCGCTTATCAGGCGCTCAAGCGCCTTGAGGTCAATCTGCAAATGGGCCATGCGCGTCTCCTTGAAAATCGTGGCGACCCAGACGGGACTCGAACCCGTGACCTCCGGCGTGACAGGCCGGCGCTCTAACCAACTGAGCTACTGAGCCAATGATTGCTTGGTGGTGACGGGTGGGCTCGAACCACCGACCTTGGGGTTATGAATCCCACGCTCTGACCAGCTGAGCTACGCCACCAAAGCACCGGTAGGTCCTGACGGGCTCGAACCGCCGACACCCTGCTTGTAAGGCAGGCGCTCTACCAACTGAGCTAAGGACCCAAAACTTCGGGTTACTAGGCGATGACATCTCCGGGACCAACCGGCCTGTTTCATCGCTTTTGGCCACGGGCGGCGTACTGCATTTGGCTGGTTAAGCCTCCTGCCTCGGCAACCCTCAATCGACACACCCAAGCTCGATGGCTTGAAGCGAAATATGGTGGAGGTCCACGGATTCGAACCGCGACTGTTTACCAACGAGGGACCGGATTTACAGTCCGGGGGTGCACACGCCATAGCACCAAGACCTCCATAAAACAATGGTCGGTGTACAAGGATTCGAACCTTGGACCCTCTGCTCCCAAAGCAGATGCGCTACCGGACTGCGCTATACACCGAAAAACAAATGGTGGGTCGGGCGGGACTCGAACCCACAGCCAACGGATTATGAGTCCGCTGCTCTAACCAATTGAGCTACCAACCCACTCGCCTCACGGCGATAAAAATCTGGCCCCCGAGAGTGGATTCGAACCACCAAGGCTTCCTGCCTTTTTGTCTCGTCGCGAACAAGACGACTCTACCAAGCTTCGTCTACTCGAGGATTAAAAAGAGAATGACAGGAGCTCTCGACTCTGACGGCACGAACCCCAGACGAACCCCGCTTTCACAAAGGAAAGGTTGCAGCCCGCTATCGGCACCGTTCTGCCATGTTTGGTGGATCGTAAGGGGAGTTGAACCCCTACAGTCCCCATGCAGCTTGGCGGCTGCATGTTGATGCTCCTACGGCTACTCACCGCGCATGCGCCGAACCGTCGCACGACCCGTATTTGGTGGAGGTGACAGGAATCGAACCCGCAACCTTCTGCTTGCAAAGCAGTTGCTCTCCCGGCTGAGCTACACCCCCAAAAACCTCAAAGCACAGTGTTCTGGATTGGCTACCAGATTCCCAAGGCAGTATGCGTAAACTTGCGCCACCCACCGCACTCAAGCGGCCTGTCGCAGCACCGTTCCACTAAGCCTTTGCCTGCAAGATTAACTCTTGCTGCCCACTGTGCTTTGAGACTTCCGACTCAAAACGCTCTTCTGCCCCCAGATAGTTTTCAATGTACTCACGCTCTTGCTCTTGGTACATCGGCCAGTCATCCATGTCATCGAGCAAATTCAATCTCCGGAGAACAGCAAGATGCTCTTCTCGATTGTTAATGAACTTCAGACCTCTTGACATCCTTGGACCTCAAAACTTCGTTGGCGCCACCGACAGGAATCGAACCTGTATTTGCCGCTTAGGAGGCGGCCGTTCTATCCGTTGAACTACAGCGGCGTTTTTTGTTGGTTGCGGGGGCAGGACTCGAACCTGCGTCTTCCGGGTTATGAGCCCGGTAGTCTACCAACTGACGTACCCCGCGCCATTCAACTCATCGTGCATTGAATTAACCATGCACGACATTTTCTCACTTCGCAACCAGCTTGTGCAAAGCGCGATCAGCGGCGCGCACATCCTCCGGATGCTTTTTCTTAGCCAACCTGACCACCCTCTTCGCCTGCGCGGCCGTCAGGTAATGGCGGCCATCCTTGGCCATGGAGTGCGGGTCCGAGACCTCGCGCTCATCAACAGGAATGTGCGCATCCAAGTCCGCCTCGGTGGACAGCGCAACCTTTTCCTTGCGGCGCAATCGATGATGCCAAGCCTTCTTGTCCTGCTTCTCAGAAGCGCCCGTGGCATTGGAAACAACCGGCGTCTTTTTCACTGATCTTGACATCTCAATCTCCTTGTTGATTACTAAAACTCAGGCGGAGAAAAATGCTTGCCGACGATTTTGCAAAACAACCTGAAGGTGTTGACCGCATCGTCTTTGGCATCATGCGCTCTGCCCTCGAAGTTCATCTTATAGTGTTTTCGCATTGTCGACTTCAGTCCGCCAGCAGGGTGAACACCTCCCGCCAGACAGGCCACAACATGCAGCGTCTTCACATCAATCCAACGCCGACCAAAACACCACCGCTCATCATTCATCCGCAGCTGCTCTCGCAGCTCCTGCGAATCGCCACCACCCCAAGTCAAGGGGTTGATGAAGGGCTTATGCTGCCTGACAAACGACAGCAGCTGCTCGTAGCCTTGAGCAAGCTCCACCCCGCACTCATCGAGTGCGGCTTGAGTGATGCCCGTCAACTTCTCAATCTCAGGATTGAGAGGCTCAGGCGCTCGAGTCAGGACACTGAAGGTCTCAATGACCTGACTCGACCTCACACAACCAACAGCCGCTCCAATCTGGATGATGGCTCCAGAAGGCTGATTCATCTCGAGATCCAAAGCGATTACTTTGTTGACTTCAAGCGTCATACACACCTCCTGTAAAAAATATAGGCGCGTTTCACTCTCCCGAAAGAGAGTTCGTACTCTGACCCGTCACGACACAGCGCAAGAGGTGCAAAGCGGTGCGCAAGACCGGCCAGAATAATCTCTGGCTGATTTGGCAATTTCTCTGAATTGTTAAGGAGCAAACAAAAGGCCCGGTTCGATGACCGGGCCTTGGGGATTTCATCTGGTAGATGATGGGTTTGTTTTTACACAAAACCCCCAAGACCCATTTGTGGTGTATTTCTCTCGGGTGAACCAATCCAACCACAATCGTGGCTGGAGGCTGCACGCAAATACACCGAGCTACTTAGCTCTTGCATTTGCTGCTGGTCAACAAAGAAAAATGTTTTGTTCATGGGTTCGAACTATAGCACAGATTTTTCGTGTGTGAAGTACCTTCAACACTTTTTTTGAAAATATTTTTCAGACGGGCTCGAACATGGACTGAAAAGCCTTTGCACGACGCTCCTGATGCTCGGCAAAAACACGCATCAAATCACCACTGATGCGCATAGCCGAAACCACTGGAGCGCAAGCCGTTTGCGCAACCGCATCAGAGGCCAAGGCAGCCGCCTCCACAGAGGCCGTGACACAGGAATCCCTCACACTAGGACTACCCAATCCAATCTGCCCAACACACTCACCAGAGTGATAACTCACCTTCAGGCCATGCTTGCGCGCCAAAGCAAGCATGGGTGCGTTGTCTGAGGCGCACAACACCTGCAGGTCCTCGCACCCCAGCGAGTGAGCGTACTCTCGCGCCTTCTCCAACATCACAGAGCCAACACCTCTGCCGCGCGCGCTCGCCGACACAGAAATACCAATTTCAGCGACAGGCCCCGTAATTGCCACATGGCAAAAACCAACAATCTTGTCGCCGTCATAGACCCCCAAAAGCACATCGCGCAAAGGGTCAAGCCGAGCCACATAACCCTCTCGAATCCAGCCCGAGGCTGGCATGAATCCAAAACGGAAATGGATATCCTCCAGAGGCAATTGCTCGAAATGCTCTGCAATCTCAACGAGGTTGTGACTACCCAATCTGCGAATCATGAAAACTCCACCGTCAAAAATAAACCATTTTCATGATTTTAAGGGAAAACCCTATGTTTCAGCAATCGGGATCAATCCAATTAGCTTCTGGTGGTGACAAAGACAAACGAACCATTGGGCAGCCCGCTCACAGTCGGGATACCTCCGGGCACAGGCATGACCAACCCATCTGGCGTCTTCATGGGATTGATAAGCCAACCATTGCTGACAAATCCACCCGTTGCCGTCGGACCGAAAAATGCAGCCGTATAAGCTCTCGGCACGTTGTAGCCCTTCATCATGTTCGGGCCAGCAATATAGGCGTAGGCAGTCGTAGCACTGAGGTAAGAACCCAACCCCGGAAATGGCTGAAACGCAGGATTGAGGCAGGGAACACCAGAAACTACTGTGGCCTGCATCTGAGCTACAGAGGGATACCCAACCCATCCGGGATTGGCCGAGGAAAAGCAATCAAGAGCTCGCTTGTAGCGGTAAAAACCCGCGCCAACCGGCTCTTCGGCATAGACTTGAGCAGGCTTGGTCGCAATGGCCTGCATGGTGGCCGCCGCCCCCACCACCGCCAACATTGTTGTTGCAACCATTGCTGCGAACATGCCTATCTCCCCTCGCTGGAACTACTCATCAATGGTAGCCCGTAGCGTAAATGCGCGCAAACAATCAGCGCGGCTCGTTCATCATCTGGTTTTGCTGCTGACGAATCTCCGTCGCCAGCATCTCCAATCGACCCTGACGAATGATGGCCTTAGCACCACGCGCAGATTCGTCCGTCAAAAGCAAGAACTCAGACTTGAGAATTTTTCGCTGCCCCACCGCATCGAGCTTTTGATGCAAGACGGCCAAAAGGCCATCAGCCAGCAACGCATTGGTCTCAGCCCCCTCACCAGAAGAGGCCAGCGCCTGAATGCGCTGCATGGTCGAAATCACACTGTCGGCATGCACAGTGGTGATCACCAAGTGACCGTTGATGGACGCACGAAGCGCCTCCACAGCAACCTCTTCGTCACGGATCTCACCCAAGAAAATGATGTTCGGCTTCCACCGAACAATATGCCGCGAGGCCTCGGCAAAGCCACCCGACTCACGCGAGACAGCCACCTGAAAACAAACTCCCTTGCCATGCTTTCCATGCAAAGGCATCTCCGGCGGGTCTTCAGCCGTCACAGCGACTCCGCCGTAAGCCTCAAGACGCGCCTTAAGCAACGCAGAAGCAGTCCACGTCTTACCCGAGCCCGTCGCCCCACCAATAACAATCATGCCTTTGAGACCCGGCTTCATCAGGCGACGGACCAACCCCGGCAGCAAACCGATTTTCTGGATATCAGGAATCTCGGCAGGAAAGCGACGCAGCACATACACAATGCCGGAGATGGAAGGCATCTTCGAGACCCGATAAGTGATGCCGTTGTGCTGAAGCGCGAAGTCAGAACGGTTGATTTTTCGCTCACTGTCCGAACACTTCTGCCACAGGTCAATGAGCTCCGCCATGATGTGAGGCGGCGCAGGATACGGGTCTTGCTGACCGGGCACACCCGCAAACCACGAATCAGATTCACCAAGGTACAAATCAGTGAAGACGGAATTATGAAGGTTCTGGTTAATGCTCATCTGAATTTCCAAATCATATTATTGACCTCAGCGGAACACGCCATATCCAAACTGGAACTGGAGTAATCCCCCGAATAAGCCATTGTATTCACAAACAATGGCATCTTGCTCTTGGCAAAATCTTGCGCCAAACCAATGCAATAAGACTTTGGCACACCGTAATAATGAAGCTCAAAATGGTTGGCCAGCGCCCGCACATCAAGCTTGCCGCCAAAGTCGTTTCGAACATCCAACATGCGACTCTCGCCCCACTTGATCTTGACCGTATCAGGGCGATAAGGGTTGGCCAATGCAAGAGGCTCAAGCACACTGCCCACGCCCACCTCAACACGGCCAGCGTACAAGCTTCGAACCGTCTTAAGCGTCCTTGAAATGCTATCGACCGCCTGCAACCTCAAAGTCTTTTGATAATGGCCGACATACATCAGGCCAGCAACAATCAGAGAAATGAAAACACCCAAAGTAATGAGATTTCGCTTAATCTCCGGAGCAGAAATCATCTCCACATAGTCACGCAGCTCACGCACTTCACCTTCACGAATTTGCGTATTGAGCTTAGTCTTTGCAACCTTTTTCTGTGACGAAGATGACGAATTCAAAATCATCTCCCCCGCCAAATCACATAGCCTCTAGCAGGGCACTGCGCCATGGCCGTCGCCGTCGGCAATGCGCCTCCGGCGGTAGACAAGTCCGTGTAATTGCCGCTGATGGAAATCCCCATCCAAGAGCTGTCCGTATTGGATGCGGCCCTTACACACACATCCTTTGGCACCCCATCAAACCTGACCCAGAAAGTCGAGGCATCCCCGTCTATGTAAACACGACCGTTATAGGAGTCGTGCACCACATAAGCTGCGTCATGCTTGAGAGTATCTGGCAGGGCCCCACTTTGAACCATTGAACCGTTCAAAGCATCTGTCGCCACACTGGGCGACCAAGTTGCACTTCCATACTGAGCCTGCGTTGCAAACACCGTTTTGACACCCGAGCGAATACCCGTAAGGTTTCGAATCATCTCGTTGGTCTGCGCACCACCCGTGGCCGAGCGATACATGGAAATCGCCCCCACCACCACAATGGCAGCAATACCCAAAAAAGCTAGTGCCTCAAGCAGTGTCGCGCCACGCTGAGGTTGGTTTTTTATTTTTCTCATACCCAACCCTGAAAGTGATTACTGAGCGCGCCATATCATGTAGTTGGCTGCAGGAGTAGAGCAAAGCGCATTGGCCGTGTTCACAGGAACAGGCGCCAAGCTTGTATCCACCCAGTTGCCATTGATAGAAACACCCATCCAGCTGTTACCCGTACCAGAAGCAGCACGGATGCACATGTCTCGCGGGACGTTGTTAAAACGAATCCAAAAGGTCGTCGCATCGCCATCAACTTGCACCGAGCCACCAAACTGCGTAAAGATGTTGCCACCCGAAGAGCGCAATGTGTCCGGAATAGATCCCGTTGATGTCAAGCGTGTATTAAGCCCTTGAGACGCGACTGTTGTGCTCCAGCCAGAGACGCCGTAAAACGACTGCCCAGCACTGAGCGATTCAATGTTCGACCTGAGCGTGCGCAGAGCTAAATCAATGCTGGAGCTGGCCGCAGAACTTTGAGCGTTCTTGTATGCCGAAACAGAGCCAACAATGACAATGGCCGCCACCGCCAAGAAGGACAAAGCCTCCAAGAGGGTGGCGCCACGCTGCAGGGAAAGCGACTTACGCACCTTCACCTGCGACCCCGATTAACGAGCGAACCAGATCAGGGTGTTGGAGGTACCAGCGGTACACTGAGCCAACGCCTGAGCAACCGGGAAGGCCGTGGTATCGGTGCCGATAGAGGCGTTACCGTTGATCTTCAGACCACCCCAAGCAGAACCCGTCTGAGGAGCGATCTTCAGACACACTTCCTGAGGCACTTGGGTGTACTTGATGGTGAAGTAGTCGATACCACCCATCACCACCACGTCGCCACCAAACTGAGATTTGATGGTACCAGCAGCCGGGATACGCAGGGTATCAGGAATCACCTTGGCGTTGGTCAGGGTGGCGTTCATGGCGAAGTCGCCCTCAGCAGCCGGGGGAGAGCCAGTGGTGCCGTAGACCGCAGCGCCGCCGTAGGCACCTTGGCTGGCATACAGGTTCTTCACAGCCGAGCGGATGCCGGTGATCTGAGCGAGCATGTCGTTGGATTGAGCCGAGCCTTGAGCAGCACGGAACATCGAGATGGCACCCACCACCACAATGGCGGCAATACCGAGGAACGCCAGAGCTTCCAGCAGAGTGGCGCCGCGTTGTTTCTTCATCACAAATTTCTTCATATCAATTCCTATCTTGAAATGATGGTTAATCGGTTCACAAAAAGAGTTTAATCAGGTTTTGAAATTCATGCTTTCACGATCAGCCTCCTCCTTGCACAGACGACGCAATGATTTGCTGAATACCAATCATTCCGTAGACCAAAAATGCAATCACGCCACCCATAAATGCCATGGCAAATCCATTGAGTTGCTTGGCCTTGGCCTGAACACCCTCAACACCCTTTTCAAGCCACTCGGTCGCAACCGTTTCCATGGCCTTATCGAAGCCAGACAAAGAGGCGTAAATCGTGATGTCATCAATAATTTCCTGATCTGGAAATTTGTGACCAGAGCGATTCAGTGCCTCACCAAAGTTCACACCGGAGCGCAAACCCATAATGGCCGACTGAATTCTTTCACCCAAATAAGGACTCGATGAAAGTTTCAATTCCTGCAGAGCCTTTTCCAAAGGAATCCCCGCCTTAACCAAGGCAGCCAATGAAATCATGAAGCCAGAACCGACCGCAATTCTGTAAATAGAATATGGCGGAAAAGCATCCAGCTTGATTCGGATTGAGCCCCTCAATCGAGGCAACGAATAGCCCAAAATCGTCACAAAACCAATAAAGCCTCCAATGAACGGGATGGTCCAAGTTTGTACCAATTGACTCAGGCCATACATCATGGCCGCAACCCCCGTCCAAGACTCCGGAGACGCAACGCGGGCAAACTCAGGAATCACCTTCAAACCAAACAGCAACAACACACCCACAGCAGCCGCCAACAAGATGCCGGGATACGCCAAGCCACCAGTAACAGCAGACTTCATGCGCGAGCCAGACTCCATCACACTGACGGCAGAAATCATCGAGTCCTCAAGCGAGCCCGAACGCTCACCCGCTTGCAGCAACATGCCCTCAGCCACTGGCACCCATGGCTTGATGGCAGATGCCAAACTACCGCCTGAGCGCACCACATGCATCCAATCCTCCAGCACAATGGCCATAGCCGCTGTGGGCTTCTTCCCATTGTCCGAGGCTCGGGCGTAGAGAATATCGAGCGCCTGCATGGCTGGCACCCCGTTGCCAAGCAAAGAAGACATTTTTCTGTAGAGCTTGGCGCGCGTTGGACCATCGAAGGCGCGGCGCGCCATGATGGTCTCAACCTTCTTCATGAAGCCCGTAGGCTTCACCCTAGCTTTTTGCTTAGTTGCCAATTGCATCTCCCAGCACCAACGGACCTACAGTCTCCTCCGCCATGGAGGGGTCAACAATGCCACATTCCACCTTGTAAATGGCATGCTCAACCATGGTGCGCCCACCCAATCGAGTGCGCCAATAATCGGCAGCGCCAAACTTATCGCCCGCTTTAATCTTCACCATGAAGGCCATGTCCGGCGCAATCACCTCAGCCAGCGCCGAGCGCCCCTTGATCCCAGAGTGGTTGCAATTCTCGCAACCATCGCCGCGCACAAACACCTTCTCAATATCAGCGACAGCCGACTTCACGCGAGCCACAAGCTCGGGGTCCATGTCATCCATGCGGTCCACAAACCGCTTCTTGCAGCTCGGGCACAACACCTTGGACAAGCGCTGACAAATCAAACCCGAGATGATGGTTGGGTCGGCAATCAAATCCAATGGATTGGGGTTTTCGGTGTCGCGCAGCAAGTCAACCATCCGGTCCAAGATACCCAGCGCATCGTTGGCGTGAACCGTAGTCCACACTTGGTGACCCGTCATGGCCGCCTGAACGGCAAGCTTGGCAGAAGATTTATCGCGAACCTCACCAATCAGAATCGTGTCCGGGTCCAAACGCATGGCAGCCTGAATGGCCGCAGAGAACGCCCGAGCACGCCCCTCAGGACTGTCAGACACCACAGGCGTTTGCACCGCACCCTTGAGCGGGTATTCGGGCGGGTCTTCGACCGTGATGACGTGAATCTTGTTGTGACGCTCCTTGAGGTAACTCACAATCACGCGCTGCAGCGTAGTGGACTTACCCGAGCCCGTCGGACCAGCAATGATGTTAATGCCGGTAGGCCTGTTTTTCATGGTCTGAATGGCCTTGGCGTGCGTCTCGGTATAGCCAAGCTTGGTCAGATCAAGCGTCTCGCCATCACTGGTATCGTTGTAGAGCAAACGCATCACCATCACGAAACCGTCGACTTGCGGCGTTGTCGCAATACGCACACCATGCAAGCCCGGCGGCAGCTTGTCCCCACCGGCCATTCGAGCATCTTGACGCTCCAAGGGCTTAAAAGCAGTGTCAGCCACATCCGCCATGGCCATATAAATGGTTGAGCAAAGACGCTCGCCATACTCGAAAGAGTGCTCTTCCTTGAAGGTCAAGTCACCCATGATACGCATCCAAATAGAAGTGTGTTCTTTCTTTGAAACACGAATATGAATGTCTGAGGCGCGCGCCTGAAAGCCACGAATCAAAAGATCCGTGACATCCTTTTGCATCTTGGTGGTATCAAACTGCTGCTTCTTTTGCCCCCCATCCTTGCCTATCTCATAGGCCTTGCGAATGGTTTCAATGTCCGATGGAATTTTGTTGACTTGAAAGCCCATGCGCGAAGCACGGGCAGAAAGCGAACGGGTATACGGCGCCTCCAAGTGCGTCTTGGCGACCAAAAAACGACCGTCTGAGTACATGCACATCAACGGCCTGTACTCCTCCGGTATCTCCAGCTGCTCTCCGGGAGCAGTCAAAATTCGCACGTCACTCATGTCAACTCAATTAAATGCGGGGGCCGGCACAGGACCCCCATTTTCTTATTTAGCAACCGGCTTGGCACCAGACAAAAGACCGCTGATGCCCGTGACAGGGATATTCATCCCCGACTGGAAAGCACTCTGAGGAGTACTGCCCTGAACCATGCGACCGTCCGGCGTAGAAATCATGCCACCATTGCTCTTGGGATCGAACATGGCTGGATACTTGATGTCCATGGGAGAGGTGCCGGTTGGCATCATGCCGGCGGCGCCCATCATTCCAGCGCCACCCTGCATGCCACCCATCTGGCCGTTGGCACCCATGGCAAGCTGCGGGTTGTAAACCCCATAGCCATCTGCATTCTTCTCACCATCCTTGCGCATATAAACCGCCGAGGGAGTAATCTTGACCACCTCGTACTGGAAGTAGCGGTCCCCCTCCGTGGCGCGAATCGTGCCACCCCAATCAGTGGAGATGTCGGCACGCAAGTTACCCTGCACACCCTCAATGGCCAAAACGCGCGGCGTCATCATGGGGCGAGCATTTTGCTGCTGAGACTGGGGAGCAACCTTGGTTGCGTCATCAGACGCCTTTTGCTCACCAGCACCACGCACAGGCGAGCGAGAAGCCTCACCGCGTCTGTCAGCCTCAAGCACGCTCAAATCAGGCAGCGGAGGCAACTTTGGCTTTTCCTCAGCAGCCACAGGCTCGGCCTTGACCTTCTTCTCGATGTAGACAACCTTTGGCGGCGCCGGAGGCGGCACCAACTCGTCTTCTTTTTTCTTGATTTGAGCCTTGAGCTCAACAATCTGCAACTTGGCTTTGAGCGCTGCTGCCTCGGCATTGAGCTTGGAAACCTCTTCCAAGGGGTTGCGCGGGCGAGCGCCCTCAGCGCCGGCCGGGACATCCAGAATGCTGGCAGCGGGCTTTCGGTTCTTAGCCTCTCGAGCCAGCGCCTCAGCCACGGCCTTGTCAACGGTTTGCTGGTCAGCGTCGCCCAGCGACTGAGGGCGTGCAGCCTGCATCATCGGACTCATCATCACCGAAGGTTGCGGCGTGGGCATGGGCGGCGGCACCGCAGGACCATTGGCCCCCATAGGCATCGCATTAGGATTCATGGGCGCCGTAGGCGCAGGCTGCGCAACAACAGAAGAAGCAGCGAAGACCGCAGCCAAAGAAAGGCTCAGACGCTTGAATGCAAAACTATATTTACTCTTGAACATATAACTCTCCCTCAAATCCCCAATTGCCAGCCTCGGTGACCTTCAGCAAATTCAGTCTAACACCGGGCAGCTCAAAAATCTTGGCGTAATAGGACGGCTGAATTGGGGCTTCGCCCGAAAACGGCAACGTCTTGAATTTCAGGTGCGGACTGGCAGGGGCCGCTGGAGCGGCAGGCGCACCCGGCGCACCACCACCACCTCCTCCAGCCGAGCCGACCTTGAGCTTCAAGCCAAGCTCCTGCGAATAGCCCACCATCTTGAGCACCAGCTCCTCGGACTTCCACAGGGTTTCAGCCGAAGCGTTTGGAATTTCCACCTTCGTCGCGTAAGTCCCCTTCTCGCCACTCCAGTCGGTGCGGAACTTCTCACCCAACTGCTGCTTGATGTCGAACACCGTCGATGGCGAGGTGCCACGCGCATAAGTAGCAGCAAACGAACCACCGCGACTGCAAGTGGCGCCACTGAACTCCCAACCAGAAGGTTTGGTGTCAAGCGTAAAGGCAAACTCCTCACAAGCGTGAATGAGTTTCATGGAATCAGCCAGCGTCGCCCATGGCGGCGTAGCCATGGCCTTGCGGCGCTCTTCCTCATCCATGCGCTGCTTTTGCTCAGCCAAAAGACGCTCGCGCTCCTTGTACTCCTCGCTCTCGAGGTAGCTGGTCACGGCAAAATAAGCGCCACCCAAGACCGCCAAAACCGCCGCAGCAATGGCCATCTGCTTAATGGGCAACTTCTTCTTGAGCGGCTCAAGAATGATGTTGACTGGCGCCTTGAACTTGCCTTTGGCATCAACAGGAAGAAACTCTTCGAAAGAGCGCGCCTGAGAATTTGGAAAGCCAAAATCATCGGGACAAACAACAGCATCCCACTCGCCGATGCCGTACTCAGCCGTCATCCGGTTGAGCACCTCTTCTCGCGAACCGCAAAAATCGCCGTCAGGCAAGAACGCGCCGTCCCGAACAGCGAAGAAACCATACTCCCCATTGGGCAGCTCAGTTGCAGCAATCCAGTTAGGAACAACGCCATCGGCTTCCAAGGCTCTCGCCACGGTTGCCGCCATTGAAATCATTCCATCATTGGCACCGTCGGCCTTCGCCCCGAAAGCAGCCTGCAGTACCTCCCCCGTGCTTCTGAGCACGAAGTAGTCGAACTGCATCGACTCACCCAACTCCTTGGCCTCTTCCCTCGCCTCACGCGGGCGAGACAAAACCTGCCAGAACAAACCGCTGACAAATTTCGCGCCGGCATGATCAAGCGTATAAAGACTCACCGTTCAGCATCCAGTACAACAGGTTGAACAATCACCACCGTGGAGGCGCGGGTGTTTTGACCAAACATCCGACCACCCAACAAAGGCATCTCAGCGGCACCGATGCCCGAGCGCTCCGTGTTGCCACGGGTAGACTCAAAGCCAGAGAGCACCAAAACCTCACCAGACTTCAAAGCAGCGCGCTGCAGGAAAGTCTTGCTGGCCATCTCGGGCAGCTGAATCTGAGTGGAGGTCGGACCAAAAGTCGTGATGCCAATCAAATCAGAGAGGTCCATGGACATCTGCATCAGGATGGTTCCATCTTTCATGATGCGCGGCAGCATGTTGATGGTGGTGCCATAGGTCACCTTGCCCGGCTCCAGACTGGTTGTGGTGCCCGTATCGGACTGCACCACCTCAATCTTGGACAGATAAGCCTTCTGGTTGCCCACGTTGACCGGGACCGGCTGATTGTTCAGCGTGATGGCCGAGAAATTGGTCACACTGTTGATCTTGTTGTTCTTGGAGATGGCACTAATGAGCGCAGAAGCCCCCGCATAGTTGCCCTTGAGGATGTTCACAGCCACATTGGGCACAGTGCTCCCAATGACATTGTTGCTCTGGAATCCAACACTGTAAGAGCCACTACCCATCAAACGGGTCACATTCTCCCAATTGATGCCGTAATCGTCCTCGGCCTTGGTCTCAACCGAAAGAACCTTCACGCTCAAAGCCACCTGACGAGACAGCGAACGGTTCTCACCCTCCAGATAACGCTCAACCTTGTCCAGCGCCTCAGGCGTATCGGTCACAGTGATATTTCCCGTCGATGGAGACACACTCAGCGTCCCCTTGGCCGTCAGCATCTGCTTGACGTTACGCTCAAGACTGTCCCAAATCTTGATGTCATTGGAAGCCGAGGTGGTCGAAGAGCTTTGAGCAGAGCTCTGCGCGGAAGACTCCGCACCACCCGCGCCACTGCCACCCTGACTGTCAGCCTTGACGCCGATTTGGCTGCTGGTTTGCACATCACCGGGAAGCGCCGCCACCTCAAAGACCCGCGTATCGGTCTCATAGAGGTAAACACGACCCTCTTTAAACCTCCAGTAGTAGCCATATTTGGTGGTCAAGAGGTCCAGCAGACCCACGAAAGTGCCTTGGTAATTGAAGCTCACCGGCTGACGAATGCCATTCATGCCGTTGGCGCCACCCATGGCATTCAAGCCAGCCATGCCAGCCACCACGGGAGAAGCCCCCATACCCGGCATACCGCCACCCATGGCGTCATCGCCACCGGCCGCAGCACCACCTGCAGCGCCCTTGGTCGCGAGGTTTTTCTTGTAGACCACCGGCACGCCGGAAATCATGGAAAAACGCTCCAGCAGCTCATCCATAGAGCTGATGGTACGGTTGATAGAGACCAGACGCTCAAAGGACTTGGGATAGTCCTCTTCCTTGATGACGAAACTCTTGCCGACCGCGTAAATTTCAGGCGACTTGTTGACCAAGGAAACATGCTTATCAGCCGTCACCTGACCATCAATAGTCTCCGCAATTTTCCCGCGCAAACGGCTATTTTCCGACTCAACCTGCATCACAGTCGGGGTGGTGCACGCCGACAGAAGCGCCGAAGCGCCCAGCAGCGTAACCAAAGTGGACTTCATCCTAAATTTCATCGACGCTTACCTCCATCGGCGGGCGTCACGCGAATCACACGATTGCCCTCAAACATGGTCACTTTCAAAGGAGCCTCTGAGGCACGGATGCTCTTGGAGACCGCATGCAGCGCATCCTCCATGGTGCCCTCAATGCGCGCATACAGCGACACCGGGAAGTCGTAATTGGCCTCCCAGACAACCTGCCAACCAGCAAGCTTGGCCCACTTCTCCAGCGAGCGCTTGACGCTGCCATCGGAAGGGTCAAGCTCCCAAACACGCACATCCACCGGCGTGCCGCGCGAGATGATCTTCACCTCTTTCTTCTGTGCATCCACCTCAGCCGAATACCCCACAGAGACCAACAGCGCATCGAGCGCGTCCGTCCAAGGCACACCGCCATTCCAAGTGACTGCGCGACGCATGTTGACCATAGGGTCTGCCGTCACATTCCACTCCGGGTTCTGGATGATCTGCGTGATGGCCAGACCCAACGGAACATCACGCCCCATACCCTGAGCAAACTGAGGTGCCATGCCGGCCATGTTGTGATACAGCACCGCACCCGACTGACTCAAACGGCGGTCAATGGCCGTCTGCTGGTTTTTGGAGGGATTCAAGCCCACGCGCTCCACCTCCAGCGCAGCTGGAATCTCACGCACATCAGGCACCGAAGGCACCACAGAAGTAGCAGTCGGCTTAGGAGCCTCCTGAACCTCTTCATCGAGCTGGAAACCAGCGTGCGCGGCAAATGGAACGGTCACCGCAACTGCAAGGATTGATCTTCTAATATTCACTCTTGAATCCCCTCATTTAACTTCGCGCCTCCCGCAGTTCTCTGCGATTCAAACAAACCCGAAAGCATAGATGCCGGCAGCATCTTGGGTTCATTGGCACCACTTGAATTTACATTTGATGGAGCGCTTGACTGATTATAGGAAGCATCTTGAATTTCTGCTTTTGGCTTTTCCACAGGTGGGTCAAAGTTCCTAATTTTGCTCATATCATCAATATCAGCCATATATCCTCTGGCCAATAATTTGCGCAAATACTCAGACCGTCGTCGCGGATTAAGAGGCTCAAGAGCCTTCAAAATCTTGGACTCGACCAAGTCGTCTTCCGACAATGTCAACCTAAACTGCATACACCCTCCTGAATCCTGACTTACTTTATCCGCCCCAATTTGAGGTACTTAAGCATCCCCCGAGCATTGTCGAAACCGGGGGATTTTGAAATCTCCGCACCGGCAAATCTCTTTTGCAATTCAGGCAAAAACGACTGGCCAGCACCACACAAAAGCAGCTCACCCAAATTCCCAAAAGAAGACAGTACTTGCTTGATTTCAAACTCAAGCTCATCAGTCAAAACCGCCTTCAAAGCCGCAATGATCTCTGTCACATCAAACGCCTGCTGCTGAATTTCATCGATGTATTTTCCAGCGCCCAGAGCGAGATCAATATAGTGCGCAGGGCAATCCTCTATGCCATAGGACTCCCTCATGGCCGAGCGAAACTTGCGATGAGCATCAAAAGTACCAAGCCCCAATGTTCGAGACAACTGTAAATTCAATCGTGTTTGTGGCTCAATCAACACAACTTCTGTCTTCCGAGCCCCCACATCCACCACCGCCACAGGCGCTGTTCTTTGCCGGAAAGACCCCTCCGGCGTCAAGGCGTGATGCACCCACGCGGTCACAGTCTGCGGGTAAAACTGCACATCAACCAAGCGGTAGGAACAGCCCTGCCCCAAAACCTCAACCGGACGCATCAAGTTGGCACGCTTTGCCTCGATGAGAGATTGGTTGACCGCGCCATCGCGCTCAAAATAAAGGCCCGGCGGCATCCCCACAGCCAGAGTGATGTCACCCGCAAAACCCCAATCCGCAATGGCGTGATGCACCAACGCCGCATTCAAGGTGCTGGTCTGATATCCCTCATAACAGGTGTCATCACCACGAATAAATGGATTGACCTGCACCAACTCGCCTGCGACCGAAAACACCACATCCTTGGCGCGCCCGTGGCGGCTTGGCTCTATATCAAGCATGCTCGAGAGCAACTTGCCGCGACTCGGAAAGACGCGCGCACCCGAGTCAGTACAGACCTTCGTCTCTGCGTACCCATCATCGACTGCGACGAACTCCATGTGCATCACACCTCACTTGATAAAGCTGTTGAGCGTCTCAAAAGGGACATACCCGATTGCACGCTCACCGTCTGCATTGAAGATGGTTGGCGTTGCATTGATGCCCAGCGAGCGGCCAAGCTCAATGTTTTTCTCAACCTTGGCCATGCAACGCTCGCCGCCTGCGTAAGTTGCGCCAGACAACAACGACTTGCGCCAAGCCTGCGCCTTGTCATCCTGACACAAAATAGCAGCCGCCTTGGCTTTGGCTTGCGGATGCAAGCTCTCCAGCGGATAAGGAATCAAAACCACCTTGGTGTCCTTGAACTTGGCCATATCGGCTTCAAGCTGCTTGCAATAAGGGCAATCCGGGTCACTGAACACATACATGACACGCTTGCCCGTACCGTTGACGAACTTGATATTGGTACTGGCCGAGGCAAGCTTGGAAACATCCACCTTGCCAGCAGAACCGCCCTGCGCGGCAGCCGCAGCGTTCACCCCCAAGTCCACCACCTGACCGAGCATCATGTAGCGACCGTCTGCAGACAAGTAAAAGCGCTTACCGCCAGCCTCCAACTCATACCAACCGGGAAACGGCGCATCCTTGGCTGATGTCACCGGAGGAATCGACGGGTGAATAGTCACCGATTTTTGCTGCGCCTGAGCGAAGCCCGAACCAGCCACCAACACCAACAAAGCCACCAAACCTTTAAGTTTCATCTTCATAAGTACCTCACTTCTTTCTCTTGAGCCAAACATCTGGAGTCACCGCAAAGCGAGTACCTCCAGCAAAATAACTTCTCGCCAACCTCACAAATACAGGCAAAGTAAAGCCATAGCGCGACAGGACGCCCAAGGCAATCGTTGCGACAAGCGCCAACCAAAACGTCCACCAACGCATGTGCACCATGAACAGCAAAAAGGGATAGGCGGCAATCGCATCCACCCCAAAAAACTGCGCAGGCCTTGCGGTATCTCGCCAAAACCAGCTTCTCATTGGCCAGCCTCCTCAGCCTCATCACGCTCACGCGCGCCCGTCAGGCCAATCACAATCTTGCGGTGCTCCGCATCATCGAGATTGCCAGCCGCGTGAGCGCGGTCAGCCGCATCGACCATCGTCTGCTTCTTTTCCTTGAGCACAGAGCGAATCTCAGTGATCGCGCGCTCAATTGGCATCTCCAGCAAACGCTCGCGCAACGACTGGTCAAACTCCAGATACTCACGCAGCGCCACGCGCTTGCCATCGGCCGAGCGAACCAACCGCTGCGCCACAATCATGCGCATCGACTCAATGATGTCGTAAGCCATCGCATGACGCTCGCCCGGCTCAAACACATTGACCAGTCGCTTGACCGTCTCAGCCACACCATTGGCGTGCACCGTCGTATACACCAAGTGCCCCGTCATGGAGGCCTCCACCGAAGCACGAACCGTCTCCTTGTCCCGACTCTCACCAACCAAAATGATGGAGGGCTTGCGGCGCAGCGCATTGCGCACACCACGCTCAAAGCTGGGAAGCTGCCTTGGCACCTCCGTTTGAGAAATCACGGAGTTTCTCCACAGCACCTCGTCATAAACGAACTCAATAGGAGCCTCATAAGTCAAAATCTTGTGGCTATCCTCACCCTCAAGAAGACTTCGGATATTGGCCGACAACAAAGTGGACTTACCCGACCCCGTGGCACCCACCACCACGACCAAACCCTGAGTGGGGGCAATCGCCTTGCGAATCCCCTGCTCAATCCCCAGTGCATCGAGCGAGGGCGGCGTTGTCGGAATCGAGCGAAGCGTGATCTGCACCCCATCACCCCCCGGAATAGTGATGGCCGTCG